>Ga0315289_10009789_pt1 | contig 13763 bp, 26 predicted proteins | sample YL17G11_40_MG_FD_203452 | JGI IMG/M metagenome (GOLD analysis project Ga0315289, IMG submission 203452) | Sediment microbial communities from Yellowstone Lake, YNP, Wyoming, USA - YL17G11_40 | ecosystem: Environmental > Aquatic > Freshwater > Lake > Sediment | place: USA: Wyoming | collected...
AAGAATGATTTTGTCTTTTACTCTATTATTTTATTCAAAAAAGTGTGGTTGAAATAAAATAATATTTAGTTTTATTGAAAAGTAGCGGGGGGTAGATTTGAACTACCGACCTTGGGGTTATGTAGTGAAGGCGTTGTAAAGTCACTGTGGCAGATCAGGAATCTCAGCAATTGTACGCAGAAGACTTACGCTAAGATGTTGAAGCGGCTGTCAAGAGATGCTGTTCTCAGCGATCCAGTTGAAGTGGAGAAGTTTGTCTTCGCTCTTAGTTGTAGCAACAAGACAAGAAGCGTCTTCTTCGATGCGTACAGACACTACTGCATTGCCAACAGCATTGTGTGGGCTAGACCGTCGCTGTTCTTGGAGTCGTATCCAGTTAAAGTGCCGACTGAGGAGAGGATCAACTTGATCATTTCTACTGCGACGAAGAGATATGCGACGATGTTTCACATCAGCAAGCATGGATTGAGGCCAGACGAGGTGAGCAAGATTATTCTCCGCGACGTTGATCTTGAACGTGGTGAACTGACTGTTAGAACGAGTAAGCTCGGTAACGAGAGGACATTGAAGCTCAAGGCTGAGGCGCGTGATCTGCTCAAATGGTACGTGACGATGTACAGTGTAGATAACGTAAATGAAAGGCTGTTCCCCGGATCGAAGACGATTAAGGAAAAGTGGCGCTTCTATAGGCGCAGGGCGTACGAGAAGTTCAAAGATACAGAGCTGCTCAAGATCAGACTCTATGATCTGCGGCACTGGTTTGGTACGACGAGTTACATTAGGTCGAGAGACATCTTTCACGTCAAGTATCTGTTGGGGCATCGTGACCTCAAGAGCACGCTTTACTATATGCACGTAGCGAAGGGCATGGTTAGCTATAACGACGAGTACAGTGTGAAGATTGCAGAAACTGTTAATGAATTCGTTCAACTGATTGAAGCGGGCTTTGAATACATTTCAGACTTCGATGGAAGGAAGGTCTGTCGAAAGAGGAAGTAGGAGACATTCGCCTGTGTTACTATTGTAGGTGACGCTACGTGGGAAGCTACAAGAGAGGACTGCCAACTCGTAAAATTAATGTATACATCGGCAGTAAGGCGAGAGACCGTTGGCTTTGTTAATTTTAAATAGTGACTGACTCGTTTTAGAATTTGAGCCGTGCGCCGAGCGCACAAAAAGAAGGAGAAGGATAAATGGAAAAAGACGAGTTTCCGGTGTTCATGGTAGATTATCGTCAGGAAATAGCAGATAGGAGAATTGACAAGATTAAAGAAGAGTATGAATCAAAAGGATATGCGGTTTTAACCAACAGTAATTTTAATGCGGGTGTGGATGTCATTGTCGTCGAAAAAGTAACTGGGAGGATAGTAGTGGCGATTGAGAGCACGAATTTCAGGGATGAAAAGATGTGGATGGGGAAGGAAAAACTTGATCGATACATAAAATCGTTGAATTGGTTTGACGTGTTCCCCGATGTCAGGAAGCTATTGTACGTTTCGTATGCCGAGAATATCAGAGAGGAGAAGGAACAGAAGATGGATCGAGAGCTTGATCGGTTGGTTGAGAGCGGAATTGAACTGATTATTTGTGGTAAGCAAGATTAGAAGATGAAGCTCTTTCATTTGTTGTGGTTTCTTTAAAGGGTTGCTCATCGGTTTCACTTAGGCTGCGGGTTGTAGTCAACAAGATTAGAAAAGGAGGCGCGCGTATTCGGCTTCATTGGACTGCGTAGTAGATGAGAGAACAGTGTTTTAGTGGAAAGTATGTTGTAAATAGAACGTTGTATTCCAAATAGGACACTTTATGCACGCGTGCGCGCCTCATATGCGCAATCTGAGGTTTTAAATAAAACGAAGAAAACAAATAATCTATGAGTTATTGGGATGAAAAGCACAATCTAACGTGTAATGAGGATTGCTATTTTTTCGAATCTCATCCACACTGCCCCTTATGTGAAGAATGTACCTATTGCGGTAAACGGATTCCTCTTGATAAAAACTACCACCGTTTCTGGGATTATGATCATATACTTGCGCGGTCGAAACATGGAAGAACTGTGGTTCCTGTCTGCGGAGATTGTAATGGCTCAAAGCACGATAAGGGTTTGAAAGAGTGGTTTAGATGGGTTAGGAGAAACCGACCTGATAAATGGATACAAATTGTCGAGTATAATAAAAGAAAAAGAAATGATATTTCACTGGCAGTCCACGACATATTAAACGAATAAAACGTTTCAGTGATCTATCCACGGGGATAACCCCAGCAGGGACGAGCAGAGACATTGAACGCTGTCATGAAGAACAGCCGAACGAATAGTAGACAGATAGAAAGGGATTACACAGGGGAGAAAGCAACTAGGGCGTATAACATACTCGCGTAAACGGGTAGATTTATGGGAGATAACCTCTTGATCTACGGGTAGTCTTGTGTGGGAAGAATTATTGACGCTTTGAGTTGAATATCGCTTCATTAGACAGCGTAGTAGACGTGGGAACGGTTGTAGCGCGGGTCAATGGCTCGAAGATTTAGTGGGAATTACATTAAATTAGGGCATTGATGTCGCAAATAGGGCATGTTTAAATTGGAGTATATGCGTATGATTTGTGTAGGTGTTTGGAATGGTTCAGAAACGTGTTAGGAATCTTGGAACTGGCGACAAGTTGATGTTAAAGGTTCTCGACGAAGTGGCTAAAGAACTGGGAACAAGCAGATCACGGCTTAGTGACGGTTTGGTTCAGGCGGGGTTGCGGGACGTGATCAAATCTGCGTCTGCAGAGATCCCGTTCGAGTCTGCGGTTCGGGCTGGCGTGGCTGGCAGTGAGGCTCATAGTGAGCAAGTTAAGAGGTCTAACGAGTCTAGGTTGGCTTGGACACCAAAGGATCAGTATGCGGAAGATAAGGTTCAGAAGCCGTTGAGGCTGGGTATTAATGCGAAGCGGGTGACTCCGACGTTTGTTCACGAAGGAGTGCAAGTGGATAGTCGAGTTCGCCAAGATAGCGTGTATTTGAAGGCGCTTCGTGCAATAATTAATTCAGTCCAGAGCGGTGCTGTGAGTGCTGCTGAGATTCGGGGTGTCTTAGGTGAAGTTTCCGAGTATGACAAGGAGATTATAGATTTCACGAAGTGGCTGGACAAATGGGATGTTGATTTCCAGAAGGCCGTGAGAGCACAGGAGGACTGGATCAAGAACTGGAACGAGACGATGCGGAAGCATGAACATACGATTGAGGGTTGATGTTCATGGCGAACAAATTCACGAACTTACTGTTGAAAGTTAGAGGCAAGGAGAAGCATGAAGTCGGCGCTTCAGGTACAGTGAAGATTGTTGTCAGTCGAGACGATGTGATAGCAGAGGCGCTGAAGATCATCAAGTCGATTGGTATGTTGGTAGGGCCAGTTGAGAAAAAGAGACTTATCGGTGATTCGGATGTTTCAGATGCCGCGCTACAGTTGCTGTCTGATGCTGAGTTGGTGAAGATTTCGGAGGATAGTAGCGAAAGATGGGGTGGCAGTCCGAGTCTTGTAACAGTGAATATTCACGCTTTCAATTGCGATAAGTGTATTCATTTCAGGGCTAGAGCGTCGAACCACGTTTACGACAAGTGTTTAGAAAAGAAAATTGACCTAGTGATGCCGGGTATGAATCAGGCTAAGTGCCGTAGTTGCAGTGCGTTTTTCCCGAAGGCGTTAGAGGTGGTTTGAAATGGCGAATTACAATGTTACGGTGAAGATCATACGAGGCTGGCAGGATGAGATTGAAGACGAAATTGAAGACTACCTAGCGACTGTTGATTCGAGTAAAGCGATCAGGGCGATAGTTTGTAGTCCGTATGGCACGGATGGAATTCTCTGTCTGATAGTTACAGACGCTTAGTCGGGTGAGGTAGAATGACGACTGGCTGGGAGATATTGTTTGATTCCGCCCCGGTAGCGGGAAAGGTGGTTAGCATTCTCGATGAGTTAAACGGTCAGGCTCAGGCAGTGGTCACGATTCCGAATACAAGTGCTAACAGGACGTTAGTGGCGACGGATCACGATGCAGTGATCAAGTTTAATGATGTGATTGTCTTCATTGGCACGAGTTCGGCTCCGAGATACAGTATTCGATCTATTGAGTGTTTGTGCTACGATAGGGTCTATGAGTTGATGGGAAGGAAGGTCTTCACCCCTGCGAGCGAGTATATTGAGGTAGCGGCTGGCACGATCTTGAATGATATTTGCGCTACTGCGGGGGTCATTGGTAATGTTGAGAGTGCGTATAATTTGCCTATTTCAGTGCGTTTTGACAAGACACAGTGCATTGATGCGGCTAAGTATGTTGCCACCGCCGTAAATGGTGATTTTTGGTCGAGCAGTGGAACCACGTTCAATGTAGGTGCAAGAGGGACGAACAGAGGAGCGATCTCAGTCTTGAGTTGGAGTACGAGGGCTGTTGACAGATCGAAGCAGTTCAATCACGTCTATATGAGGGGGTTTGATTGGACGAATCTTCCTATAGTAGGAGAGGCGAGCGAAGGCGCTGGAGACAGGGTGATAGCGTTTACAGATAGGAAGGCAAGCGACGAAACCACGCTGAATAAAAGTGCCGCTAGTAAGCTGGGAGAATTGAATACAGATTCTTGTGGAGTGACAGTAGTGGTTCCGATAAGCAGTGGGTACATGATTCAGGCAGGTGATACTGTCCCACTGAGCAATGAGATGCTGGCGCTGGATGGAACGTACAGGGTTATGAGGGTCACGACGAAGGTGGACGAAACAGATCTAGACGTGGATCGGGCGATGCCTGTTCTAGATAAAATGTTGATGGCGAACAGATCGTATGAAGACTTTGGGATTTACAGTGTGGTGTATAAGAGCGCGCAGAAATGGAACAGCAACATACGTTTTTCAGTGAATCCGATCTCGCCGCTTGATACAGTTGATATTAATGGGCCGACGACACCTTCAGATGGCACGATTCTGTTTGCAGACGGGACTACGTTGTTGATCAATTTGACTCCGACTCAGACGGTAACACTTCAGATAGGGAGTCCGGAATATCCGAGGATTTCATGGGTTTATTGGCAGTGGCCCTATGAGACGTTACAGTATGATCTTGCGGATACTTTTGTTGATGTTGTTGGCACTGACAGAGGGGTTGTGGCATGGATTTCAGCTGATGGAGTGAATCCAGTGAAGATAAAGACGTTTGGAGCATCTGGAGGCGAAGTATGATGGGCAAATTATGTTTCAAGTCTCTTGGAGATGACGTGTGCATTGGCTGTGGGCCAGGCAAGTGCAAGTCAGTTCGGGTAGTAGATGACGTTGATCTTCAGAAGATGCTTGCAACGAAGGAAAATACCAGTTGGAAGCAGTGGTTATTTGTTGCGAGTGTTCACGAGGTTGCGGCAATCACGGAGTATGGTGAGATAGAGAGCAGACTAAGGGCTGAGGGCAATCTAGACGACGCGGAGGCTGTGATGGAGATTAAAGTGGATGAGGTTTCGCACAAGGAGAAACTAGAGGCGTTAATGGAGGCGATGTGATGATGGTTGAAGTGGTGAATGAACCCGTACATAATTGGGAAGCGCAAAAGGCGTTGTATAGGCAGAGGAAACGCACGTATACGCATGGCAGGATGTATAGTGAGAGTGAACTTGAACTTAGGGAGTTGTTGTGTGATATTTCAGATTTAAATATGGACTTGAAGACGATCCCTGAAGGATCAGAGAGGAGGAGACATAACGATGAGGAGTGGAGACCCATGATTGCGAGGCTTAGTGTTCTTGAGGCGATGGGAGGGTGTAGGTGGGCGGGCAAATGACAAAAGCGATACCGCTTACTCAAGGAAAAGTGGCCCTGATTGACGATGAGGATTATGCGTTGGTGAGTAAGAATAAATGGTACGCTCTAAAGTGTGGGAAGATGTGGTACGCAATACGTTCTGAGTATAGAGGGAAGGGATTGAAAAAGGCGATTTATATGGCTCGTGTTATTATTACGTCAGGCAATCTCGATGAACAGTGTGAGCATCTTAACGGCGACGGGTTGGATAATCGAAGGTGTAACTTAGGAAGAAGAGTACGCGCACAGAAGAAGATAAAGAGAGTAGTCAGGATTAAGAAGCGTGCCGAGCCAAAGTTGAGGAAGGTCATTCAAGTTAAGGAGGTGCGTATTGCGCCGGAGCCAATAGTTACGTTGAAGAAGGAGATTCCCGATATAGAAGTGGCAACTAGAGTTGTAGCCGAGATCGACGACAGTGCGATAAAGGGGAGAATCAAGAACGGCGACTTTGACGGTGCTTTGTTTGCGCGGGTGAGAAGTTTAACCGGATATGACGAGAAATTTCTAATGGGGCTGAAGTCTGAAGGAAGAAGACATGGGAGTGTGAAACGAAAATCGGTTACTGATGAGGCGAAAGTTGAGTCCCCTGAGTTAGAGATTGAAGCTGAGGCGGTGAATGAGTAATGCCGCGCGGGATCCTGTCGTCTGAAGTGCTTGGTAAAGCAGAGTCCGGCGCTGAGGCGAGAAGCACGACAGTTCCGTTGTCAGTCTACGTTGATCGAGGAATATTGAAGCGGCTAGACGATATTGCATCTGAGAGCGGGGTTACGAGAAGTGAGATTTTCACTAGAGTTGTGTCAAGAGGAAAAGCCCACGTAGAGGCAGCGTATCGGAAGCAGATGTCTAAGAAGCAGTTTGAGCAAGAGGGCTACGCTGATGATGAGATTCATAGCTGTTTTGAGGAGGCCGAAAGGGGAAGGGCGGCAGAGAAATTGCGTCAAGAGAAGATGAAGAGATTACGTGAAGATCCAGAACTGCCCGGTGCGATGCGAGAACTTGGAGAAATTGAAGAGAAGGCAAGGCAGTCGATTTGGAGACGAATTCTCCAGCGTAAGGATGAGGAGAAGTGGATACCAGAGTAGAGGTGAATGAACTATGAGTGGAGCGCCTGTGGATCGTGAAAAGATTGTAGACTTCAAGGCTAAGTCTGGCTTGAGGGATAGAGCACTAGGGCAGTCTGTGACATTCAGGGTTTCGCCGGAACTTGTTGCAATGATTAAGTTATTGGCTGAATTGACGGGTGATAAAAATCTAAGCAGGGTAGTGAATCGGCTTCTTGTAGAGGGACTTAAAGATTTTTAATGATCGAGCGTAAAACAGATGAAATTAGGAAATGTGGCCTAGTTTGTGGGATTAAACAGGAATTTATATGGTGTGTTCTGAGAAAGTGGAGAACGGGGCTTGAAATAGGCTTCATTAAGGTCAAAAACAGAGCGAACAGAGGCCATGCAAACATGCGGATAGCAGTAGAACAGATAGTGCGATCAAACGAGTGAGCAGAGAGTGTTTGTGGTTGCTTGGTTTGCGTAACTTGTTCTTAAACGGGATTGCGGTTGCTGGATATAATAGGTCGAGGCGTGAGGAGAGCTAGTTTAAATATCGTTGGCATCGACAGCGCAATCTTGTAAGATGTGAAGGGCGTTCAAATACTGGGTGTGGCTGGATTTGTATAAAAACGTGTGAGTTAGCGTAGAGTTTGACGAAGCGTCGTTGGATCTGGCCTGAAGTGAATGGTGATGTTGTAGTAGACTTGAGTAGAGTAACGTAACGCTTGTAAAGAACACGCTTGTTATTGATCACGTTTTGATCGTTACGATCGTATAGGGAGCAGTATTTTGTAGATGAGAGAGGATTCTGTAGGGAATCTCGTGTGTGGTTTTAGTAATGTGAAAGGAAAGAACTTTTATAAGTTTTGGGGTAATGTTTTATTGGAAATTGAAACAAAAGGAGGAAAGAGGGACGAGAACTAAGGAAGGAAGAGAGATGGAGTACTACGTTCTTGACCAGAATGTCTTGGCGGTAGCAGTTCAAGGCGGTGCGGGCGACGATTGGGCTGCCTATGTTGGAGCGGTTGATGGCATGAGTCACGACGTTGAAGCGGAGGGCGCGATGAGAACAGGTAGCAAGCTTAGATCCGATGTGGCGAAGCTTCTCTTCCCGGAGTTTGCGCGAGCATACAAATGGAGGTCGTGAAGATGGGAACTGAGAAGGAGGACGTGAGGAAGCTCAGGCCAGAGGAGCGGTTGTTCTTCTTGAGGCCGGATGGCAAGGGCTGGCAGAACGAGGTTGCTTCGAGGAGTAGAAACAAGAAGGTGTATCACGTGGTTCTGTGGGTCAGCGATGCACATGGGTTCAAGTCTGGGTCGATCAGTTGTGATTGCCCATCTGCGGTGTTCGGGAAGGGGAAACCGTGTTGGCACATGGAGCGTGTAAAGGCGCTTGCAGTGGGAACGGTGTTGAAGGGTATCATGGAGCAAGGTGAGGAGGCGTTGAGTGTCGATCCGAGGCAGGTTACGCTGGAGGCGGTGAAGGATCTTGAGCGAGCGTGACGGTGAGGCTTGGGAAGCTGACCGCAAGCACAGTAAACTCCGTGATGAGAGAGGGAGGTTTGTGGAAGGGCATCCCGCTACTGTAGGGAGTCTTGGAAAGAAATGCAGTGATATAACTAAGGCAAAGATGAGCGACTCGCATCAAGGCAAGAGGAGTGTTGGAGCGTCGAAGTATGTTGGAGTTACTTGGTATAAATCGAGGAAGAAGTGGTTTGCTCAGATTGTTCAGAGTGGTGTGCGTTATGCGATAGGATATTTTGTGACCGAAGAGCTGGCGGCCCGTGCCTACGATGATTGGGCTAAGTGGCTCTATGGGAAGAATGCTAGAGTGAACTTCAAGGATGGAGATAAACGTGCGCGCAGGAAGGTGAAGAAGAATGAGTGACGAAAGAAGGAAGGAGAGAAGGGGACGCGAAGCGTTTAGGATCTGCTGTCTGGTGGGTAAGAACGGAAAGCCGCTAACGGAAGAAGAGATGACTTTCCGCGTTCAAGAGAGAAGGGCGATGTGATGGTCACGAACAGTAATTTTATGCAGTATCGCTTAGGGCGAGAGTCGGAGACGATAGAGGGAGAGTCATGTTCATTTGCCCGTGAGTTTCCAGACTCGATGCTTCATGCCGTGTATCACTTGCGATGTACGCACCCAAGGCGAGAGCGTTGCGAAGTGTCTGTAGAGAAGTGTCCTGTCGAGGCCAGTATGCTAAGCAAGAAGAAACGTGTGATTGAATAGTCGCATTCACCACTGGCGGTGGAGAATTACCAAGATTAGAATAGATCGCACGTAACGTTGTTGCAGTGTGTAATGAGTAGGTCAGGCCAGTAGTTTGAAGGCTCTATTTGTAAGAAGAGTGCAGCGTATGATTGAAGCGTATTAAAGAAGTGTTCTGACTGAGAACCGTTCAAATAAGTTGTCTAGTATGAAGGCGACAGGCAGTGTTTGAAGCACGCTCTTAAACGTGACGGAGTAAGGAGTATAGATGCAACGAATGAAGCAGGGCGATTAACGCTAGAACAGATTACACAGAGCAGTAGAGCTTGAAGCGGTATAACACCCTGATCGAGATAAGTAGGTTTTGGGGATTAGTTAGTCTTCATTGGGTCATTCATTAGGAAAGGAGTCTGGAAATAAAGAGTCAAACCATAGTATTCAAACGGGTATATGATGAGGGAAATAGGAGAAGAGTGGAGTGGGGCGACCTAAGAACGAGATATTTTCCGTGGTTACTAAGTAAGTATTTATTAAAGACCTCTGTTTTGATCTAATTATAAATAATTGGTGGAAAGAATGAAGACGAATTTCCTTGTGTTTGTGCTGGGTAGCACATTAATGGGTAAGACTACTCTAGTGGCTAGTGTTTGTAAGGAGTTGAAACGTGATCCATATGTGTTCTTTCATGACGCGAGAACGAGGGAGATATACAGGAGTTTTGTGGGACCATCGTTTTGTAGAGATACGTCGATACTGAAGAATTTCGATAGATGGAAGGATGAGCATAATGGATCATGTGTATGTATTGAGGATATAGCGCCGAACTTAGATAAAAACAGGGCTGTGATACTTTCAGCGTTGGAATCGTTGTTGACTGCTCTGAGGTTTGATTGCTTTTTAGTATCCCAGAAGATGATTGGATTAGATCGTGTAGTTTCAGACGTGAGACTATTTGTATTGTTCAACACTAGAAATAGGACAAACTTTGCGATAGCCTTTGGGGGAGACTTCAAGAAAATAGCGGTGGTAGCAGACGATCTTAATGATAGAGAGTTTGTGTTAGTTGATACAGTCAATAAAGTCTATAGCGGCATTCAAAATAATGATGAAACGGGGGCCAAGTTCGTAGCATCTGCAATTGTGAATGGGTTCAACGGTAAATCGTATAGCGTGAAAAAGGTGGATAGAACTAGAAAGAGCAATCACTACGACGAGGATGAATTTGTTCAGTATGTGTTGAGGAATTATAAGAAGACGTATTCGGAGATGTCTAAAGAGCTGGGTGTGGGTTACGATGCTGTTCAACAGCGGGTGTGGAAAGCGACGAATCGCGGGAAGTTGCCGAACGAAGATAAGAGACTGTGGACAGATGCGTTTCTATGGCATTGGGAGAGTAGGCGTAGAAAGGAACAGGGATTGTGGGAAAACGACCGAGAGCGAGTGATTGGTGGTGATGATGTCAAGACTCAAGAATGTGGCCCTGAAGCCTGAGACTCGTCAGAGGATGAGTAGGAGCCAGCAGGGGCTTAAACGATCTTTTGGCGATTCGTCCCGTTTTGTAGGCGTAAGCAAAGGTGAAGATGCGAAGTCTTGGAAGGCTTACATTGAGGTGGAGGGTAGGGTGGTGTATCTCGGTTCCTTTAAGCGTGAAGTGGATGCTGCTAGAGCGTATGATGAAGCCGCTAGGAGGTTCTATGGTCTTATTGCGAGATGTAATTTTTCCGTGTTGGATCGGTGGATCTGATGATTGAAGGCAATCTTTATCGGCTGTCGTATGGGATTTGGGGTATGTTGTTCGAGATCGAAGCTTTTCCATTGGTGTATGTGTTGGTGAATGGCGGCATGGCGCAAAGTGGATTCTCAGAGTGTTGAGATGATGGCAGACAATGGTAATCAATCAATGATAAACAAAAAACTGATATAGTCTTTTAACACTTTGACGTTATCAATGGGATCAAATTATGCTTGATGTTGGTTTCGTCTTAACTCTACTGACCGCTGGTCTAACTGGTGCAGGTCTTACTTTGGCTGTCTATACATTGATTATACCCATTATGAGGAACATTCTTGAATATAGGGCAGTAAAATACTTTGAAGAAATAAAAGAGGTGAGAGTAAAGGCAAAAAGACTTGGAACAGATAAAGAAGGTTCAGATGATATCTCTAATTTGAAAGAGCTTCTTGATGAAATAGATTCAATGGTTAGTATTCCACAATATCTTAAATGGGGAGCTGGTGGGGCTTTCGTACTATTCAGTCTAACTGCCATGATGTCTGTGGCATGGTATACAGGTTGGGAGGTAGAAACTATGGATAAATTACTTGCAGGAGTGTTTCAATTAGCTTTAGTTATCTTCTTGATTGTTGGATTTATTACTGTTAAAGATTTAACCTCACAATTCAATAGCGAATATGAATCAGTAAAGAAAGAGGTATTAACAAAGAAGCGCGAGTTAGCTTAATTTAATCCCCACACTCGTGATATAGCGTTTAAAGTTTCTAGTAAGTTAATACAGTTTGGGTTTTGGGTTGAGGGTTTGAATCTCTTGGTGGCTTCTTTAGAGGTGTTATATAGAATTGGGAGATCAATCACTTGATGCGCGCGCGCAATTGCAATTAAGATATTGTGTAGGTTAGTTGAACTATTCCATATGCCGCGGCTGTTGACCGCTCCGCAAGTATTTTTCCATCTGATGTCTTTATTCTCAAAATTAAGGTATTGAAATCTGAACCTGCCTTCTGAGCACTTACGGAAATTATCCAAGGTCCAGAACTTGGTGGACTAAGTGTTCTACTGTAGCTGCCAGTGCCAGACCACGATACTGATAAGTTATTATTTATAAGGATTCCTAGCCATTGACCATTGTATTGGACCTCGACAATAGCCGTCTTCGGTGTCGAGAGGAGAGAGGAACCACCGCCTAGAATACTTAAAGCGATAAATACCACCACGATAATGACGATGTTTCTTTTCGTTAAGAGACCCTTCTTAGGAGGAGGGCTAGTTACTTGAGTGGGCTGTGCCATGGATAGAACTGAGTATATTGAGCTATAAAGATTTAGATTATTTTGTATTTTAATTTTGAATAAGAAAAAGAGAAGCAAGGAAAGTTATTCAAAGGTTGAAGAACGAGCCGAAAAGGTAGCGCAAAGGTGGGTTGAAAAGGAGTTACAAAAAGATGAAAAGAATTAATCGTCATTTTTTCGCTCGCACGAAATGTGATTATCACTATCGCGCGCGCGTGGGTAGTGTGGTGGCGAGCAATTTCTTCTTGAACTCGATAAAGTCTTGTTGTGTAGGTACCTTGGCTGTGGTTCCTTGGAAATTTGGAACGCAGAGCTTGCAGAGCGGCAAGAGTGCGATCCTTGAGGCAAAGCTTTTGATTATAGTAAATTAGTTGCCATACCAAGCTTTCTAATCCAAAAGAGCAGGAGGCCAATCATGCCAACTAATAGAATGGTTTCAATGACAAATAGACCAAGCAATAATCCTTTATCGAGGGGTTCGAGACAGATCTTTTGGAAGAAAAAGAACCATATGCTACCCATTACGCCCCCTGCGATCCCAATCACTGCGCCAACCAATAGAAATAGGGTATTTTTATTACCTTCTTGAGTTTCTGTCATAGTCTCGCGCTCCAATGTGTTTTAGGTTTAAAATATTAAAGTATTCGCTTGGAGTTTATCAGTTAGGGTTGAGGATTAGGAGGGCGAAGCATCGGCTGAAGAGAACTTTTAGTGATGTTGTATGTGGTATAGGATCTTGATTGAAGAGATCAGCTTCTCTAGAGTAATAGTTGTAGTGTGAAGCCGATGTGTAGTTATATTGAAAGTGGTTGAGAGAAAAGTCTTCTTAAACGTTGAAGCGTATTTCTTCTCGGACAAATAGGAGGTAAGGAGAAGTGGAAAAGAAGAAGCTTGGGTCAGGTCAATTAGACTTGATCGGCGAGAGTGTTGCGAAGATGGATAGGAATGAGTTGGCGCTTGAGAAGAGTGCCCTTCAAAAGTACATCAGGCGTGGTTTGGTCGAGAAGGCCATGTATCATGCGTACGCTATGAGCACAGTAGATACGGGATGGAGTCTATGGAAGAGGTTGAACATTATTGCAGTGGAGGACGTTCTTGATCCAGTGGCGATCTTGGCTGTGGCAGAGCTTGGCAAACAGGCATCGAAATACGGTTACGGCGAATGGGATGGAAAGAGGTGCGCGGTAGCAGCAGCTAAGATAATGGCGGAGTCGAGTAAGGACAGGAGCGCTGACGAGTTCTTGGAGGTCATGGATTATTGCTCAAAGCATCGAGACGACGAGGACTGCAAGAAAAGGATCTTGGAGCTGGGCGAGTTGGACGATTACGTTTTTGATGTTCACACGCCGCAAGGAAGGAAGATGGGTAGAGGTGACAAATATTGGTATGAGGAGAGCAGCAAGGTGACGAATCCGAGCGACAGGTACATTCGTTTCAACGACTTCATTAGGAAGCAGATGCAGCGGGAGAGTGTTTGAGGAATTGGTTCAAGCAGTTGATCCAGTTGAGAAAGGGGTAGTTAGTTCTTTGGTAGCGGGGGGTAGATTTGAACTACCGACCTTGGGGTTATGAGCCCCACGGGCTAACCTGGCTGCCCTACCCCGCTTCCCCTTCCCTTCTTGCCTACTCAACTCTTATAAACTCTTCCCACTTC
>Ga0315289_10009790_pt1 | contig 13762 bp, 12 predicted proteins | sample YL17G11_40_MG_FD_203452 | JGI IMG/M metagenome (GOLD analysis project Ga0315289, IMG submission 203452) | Sediment microbial communities from Yellowstone Lake, YNP, Wyoming, USA - YL17G11_40 | ecosystem: Environmental > Aquatic > Freshwater > Lake > Sediment | place: USA: Wyoming | collected...
GCCCGCGCGATGCCCGTCACGTATTCACGAATGTCGCCCATTTCAGCTCACTCCTGCACAACGATGACGAGGTTGTCCCGGTGCACCACCTCGTCGAAATACGCCTCGGCGCCCAGCACGTCGGGGATCCTCCGCGTGTTCAGGCCGCGGATCTTCTCCAGCTCTTCGCTTGCGAAGTTGGTGAGACCCCGCGCGATCTCCCTCCCCTCCTCGTCCAGGATCGACACGACGTTGCCCATGCCGAAGCCGCCTTTCACGGCCTTCACGCCCGCGGGCAGCAGCGATCGTCCCTGGGCGACGATGGCCTTTTCAGCCCCCCGATCGACGACGATGGCGCCCTCCGTCTGGGGATTGAACGCCATCCACTTCTTGCGCCCCTTCATGCGCCGCTCGGCCGGGACGAAGAAAGTGCCGATTTCCTCGCCTGCGAGCACCCGCGCCAGGTCCACGCCGTCGCCCTTCGCGATGATCACGCCCACGCCGCTCCTGGTGGCGATGTCGGCGGCCTTGAGTTTCGACTCCATCCCCCCCGAGGAGAAGGAGGAGCCTTTCCCGCGGGCGCCCTCGAGCACGGCATCGGTGACCTTCTCGACTGTGCGCAGCACTCGCGCATCCGCGTGCGTCTTCGGGTTCCTGTCGTAGACACCGTCGGTGTCGGTGAGGATCACGAGCAGGTCGGCGTCGAGCATGCTCGCGAGGTGCGCTGAGATGATGTCGTTGTCGCCGAAGCGGATCTCGGCGAAGGAGACCGTGTCGTTCTCATTCACGATCGGCACCACGCCGAAAGACCAGAGGGTGAAGATCGTGTTTCGGATGTTGAGGTAGCGGGCCCTGCTGCGGATGTCCTCGGCAGTGAGGAGAATCTGGGCCGTCTCCCTGCGCGCGGCCTCGAACTCCCGCTCGTAGGCGTGCATGAGCCTGCTCTGACCCATCGCTGCTGCGGCCTGCAGGAGGTTGATCTCCTTCGGCCTCCTGTCGAGGCCCATCCTGTTCAGGCCCAGCGCGATGGCCCCCGAGCTCACGATGATGAAGGAGCGCTTCGCCTCACCGCCTCCCAGGGCGGAGACCTGGCGAACCAGGGAGCCGATCACATCGGCCGAGAACGCATTGTCCCCCTCGGTCGCCACGCGTGTGCCGACCTTGATGACGATGCGCCTCGCTCTCTGGACCGCCTCCCGCGCTGCTGCCATGGTTCGTAGGGACGGTGAGTATAGCACAAATGGGGGAGAGGGGGGAGCGGCCTATTTTCTGACGGTGTCAAACATGGCGACGATGTTCTCGGGCGGCACGTTGGCGAGGATGTTGTGCACCTGCTGGAACACGAAGCCCCCGCCCTTCGACATGATCTCCACCTGGCGGCGAACGTGGTCCCGGACTTCCCGCGGCGACCCGTGCGGGAGCACATCCTGGGTGTCGCAGCCCCCTCCCCAGAATACGATGTCCTTTCCGAAGTCCCGCTTCAGGCCTTCGGGCTCCATGCCCCTGCAGGTGATCTGCACGGGGTTGATGGCATCCAAACCCGCGTCGATCAGGTCGGGCAGCAGCTCGCGCACCCCGCCGCAGCAGTGGAGCATGACCTTGACCGGGGCGAGTGACTTGGCAGTCTCCCACATCAGCTTGTGGCGCGGCTTGAAGATCCGCCTGTACATCTCGGGGGAGATCTGCGGCCCGGACTGCATGCCGAGGTCGTCCCCGAAAACAATAATGTCGATGGAGTCGCCCACGGCCGCGAGGAAGCTCCTGAGATTCGCGAGGTGCAGCTCCACCACCTTGTCGAGGAAGGCTTCCGCGCGCCGCGGCTCGCCGGCGAGAAGCATGAAGAAGTTGTCATTCCTGTAGAGGAACTGGCCCGTCTCGAGGAGGTTTCCTCCGAAAAGCCCGATGATGGCCCTGTCCGTTCCCGCGCGGAAACGTGCGGCCCCTTCCCGCAGGCGCCGCCGCCCCTCCGCTCCTGCCGCCAGGGGCCCGGGAGGGGAGGCGGTAAGGGATGAGGTCCACATGCACTCCTCGTAGGCGCTCGGGAGGGCCTCCAGGTCGTCCGCCTCCGCAAAGGGGAAATGCGTCTGCTCGAAGTACAGGGCGCCGTCGGGCATCCGGCCCATGGCTGTTCCCGTCGGGGAGCGGAGCACCCACATGTCCGCGGCGCGCTCGACCTTCGTCCAGGCAGGGAGCTGGCAGGGAGTTCCGTCGGGAAGCGTCCACTCTTGCCAGTGCTCCGCCTGGCCCGCGAACCCGCGCCCCATCTCGACAGCGTCCCCGCCGAAGCGCGCGAGCACGTCCTCGTCGATGATGGCGAGCTGCTGAATGCCGTCGTAGACCCTGAGCGTCCGTTTCGGCAGGCCGAGGTGGTCGCGCAGCCGCGCGTACGCGATGGCGGCGATGCCCGAGGAGCGGTGTCCGCCGAAATCGATGGGCACCTCGTCGGATTGCGCGTGGGCAAAGGCCTGCAGCACCCTTTCGCGGGGGGTCATCCTCGTCCTCCTGTCCCTTCCTGCTCGACCTTCCTGCACGTGGAGCGCCTCACCAGCTGCTCCTTCACCTTCAGCACGTGCACGTCCTTTCGCTCATTGTTCAACCTGTCCAGCATGAGGCTCGCCGCGGTCCTGCCCAGAAGCGCCGTATTGATCCGCATGGTCGTGATCTGCGGCGTGCGGGGAATCGCGTAGTCCAGGACGTCTCCAGGGGCGATGAGGGAAACGTCCTCGGGCACGCCGAGGCCGAGGTCCTTCAGCGCGGAGATCACAAACATCCCGAGGTAGTCGTCGTGCGAGAAGATCGCCGTCGGCCGCTCCGCGCGGGCGAACAGCGTGCCGAGCTTCTTCGCGAGGCGCGCCTCGTCCATGAACCGGATCGATATCCTCTGCTCCGCCGAGAAGGGGAGGCGGTTCTCGTCCAGGGCCTTTCGAAAGCCGACGAACCTGTCTGCGATCACCCCCGGCTGATCGGGCCGCTCGTACTCGACGAACGCGATTGCCCTGTGCCCGAGGCCGATCAGATACAGCGCCCCCTCGTAGGCGCCCTGGAAATCATCGACGCAGACGGAATAGAACCTATCCTGATAGCTGCTGTTGTTGACGACGACGAGGCGTATGCCTTCCGCCTCCAGCTCCTCGAAGAGCCGCCCGTTGCCGTAGTGCACGGCGAACACGGCCCGCGAGCGTGTGGAGCGGATCATGTCCCGCACGCGCTCGGGCGGCATCTTCAGGCCGACGGGCACCGAGACCGGCGCGTACCCCTTCGCGAGAAGGTTCTGTTCCAGCTCTGAAAGGATCGGGCGGATGAAGCTCCACTCATAGTCGCGGTCTTCGAAGCGCAGGATGGCGACGTTCCCCGCGGCAGCCGCGACCCGTCCCCGGGGGACGATTCTCGCCGTGTAGCCCAGCGCGGCAGCCGCTGCGCGAACCCGCGCGCGCATGTCGGGGGAGACCCGGCCCTTGCCGGACAGCGCGAGGGAGGCCGTCGCGAGGGATACCCCTACCTTCGCCGCCACATCCTGTAGTTTCACCCCAGCCATCTTGCCAGTTTCCATGCTAAATTTAACCACCACTTAAGCAGAAACTCGCCGGGGTGTCAAGGCCGCGCGGCCGCGCGCGAACGGGAAGCCCCCTGGAAATTCCCAAAATGGTAGCGAATTTGTCCCATCGGAGACGGCGTCCTCCGCGGCGCAACGCGGGTCGGGGTGATGAAATGATGGTTAAGGACTGCGGCGCCTTGACAACTCACCCCTCCCGTGCTAAAACGAGCTAAAGGGACGGGACAGGGTGACCGTTTTGGCGCCTCGTTGAGGCATGCGGCGGCCCCTTCGAGATAGTCACGCCAAGGGAGGTTTGTATGCGAACGAGAAAAGCGGTCGTTCTTGTGCTGGGAATCCTGCTCTGCGCATCCGTCGTCTTCGGGCAGAGCTCGAAGGATCTCATCCTGATGCACGACAAGGGCGGGAACCCCAACTACCAGCCCTTCTACGAGGAAGTCGGGCAGAAGGCGAAGGAGGCGATCGGGGTCGGATTCACGCCGACGCCCTACGCGACCACGGATGTGTTCGTCGCGGCCGTCCGGGCGGCCCTCCCCACCGACAAGGCCCCGGACCTCTTCACCTGGTGGTCGACCTACCGGATGAAGGACCTCATCGACCAGGGAATGGTGGCTGACCTCACCGATCTCTGGGACAAGCACAAGAGCGAGTACCCCCAGGGCGTGCGCGACGCGTTCACCTTCAATGGAAGGGTGTACGGGTTCTGCTACATCGTCGAGTACTGGGGCGTGTGGTACAACAAGGACGTCTTCGCAAAGTACAACCTGAAGGTCCCCGTCACCTGGGACGAGTTCCTGAACGTCTGCAAGGTCCTGAAGTCCAACGGCGTCACGCCGATGGAGCAGACCGTCCAGGGCCGCTGGCCCACCTTCATCCTCTTCGAGGAGATGGTCGCCCGGCAAGACCCCCAGCTCTACGTCGACCTGTGCGCGGGCAAGGTCAAGTACACCGATCCGCGGGTCAAGGCCGCCTTCAAGGTGTGGGCTGACCTGATCGGCAAGGGATACTTCACCGATCCTTCCGTCGACCTGTTCGCCGACGCGCCCCGCCTCTTCAACAGCGGCGAGGTCGCGATGGTGCCCTGCGGCTCCTGGTACTACACCGTGCTCACCAGCAACGGCGTTCCCGAGGACAAGCCGGGCTTCTTCGTCATGCCCCCCGTGAACCCGAAGGCGGGCAAGGTCGTCATCCTCGAGTCCAGCCCGATACTCATCTCGAAGAAGGCCCCCAACCTCGAAGCGGCCAAGAAGGTCGCCGACTGGTGGATGGGACCGGCCGGCAACTCCGTGTACGCGAAGCAGACCAACCAGTTCCCGCCCAACTCGAAGTCGGACATCAGCTTCCTCCCCGCCGTGAAGGTGGCGCTGAAGAACAAGGTCGTGAGCGAGAACTACAGGGTGCTCAACCGCTACTGGGAAGCAACCCCCACGGAGATCTGCGAGAAGGCGGTGGACAAGTTCGCCGAGTTCGTCCTGAACCCGTCGAGGGTCGACATGATCCTCGCCGATCTGGACAAGATCGCCGACGAGTACTGGTCGAAGAACAGATAGGGTCACCGTTCGAACCGATGCGGGGCGCGCCGCGCCGCGGCCGGGGCCGCGACAGGACGCCCCGCTTTTTTGCCGGAGGCCTTTCCTGAAAGCGAGAGAGACCGTCGCGAGCTACCTCTTCATCCTCCCCGCCTTCGCCCTCGTGGTGGTGCTCCTCATCGTGCCGATGATGCAGAACGTCTACTACAGCTTCTTCGACTGGGACGGCCTCGGGACTCCGGTCTTCAACGGCCTGAAGAACTACGCCAGCCTCTTCGTCGACAGGCTCATCGCCGGCTCGATGCTCAACACCGTGCTCTGGGTCGTCTTCACGCTCGCCTTCCCCGCCATGGGCGGCCTCCTGGTAGCGGTGTTCGTCGCGGGGCTGAGGGGAGAGGGCACGTTCAAGAGCATCTTCTTCATTCCTTTGACGATCTCCTTCGTGGCGACGGGCACGATCTGGACCTACATGTTCAGCAGGGAGTTGGGCGTCCTGAACGGCATGTTCAAGCTGCTGGGCCTGCCGGTCAAGCTCTCGTGGCTCACCAGCGTCCCTCTCAACACGTACTCGATGCTCATCGCGTGGACATGGCAGCAGCTAGGCACGAACATGGTGATGTTCCTCATGGGCCTCGGCACCATCCCGAAAGACCCCGTGGAGGCGTGCCTCATCGACGGCGCCAACAAGTGGCAGACCTTCGTGCACGTGAAGTTCCCGATGCTCCGGCCCATTACCACCGTGGTCATCACCATGGCGATGGTGAACAGCTTCAAGGTCTTCGACATCATCTACGTCATGACGCGCGGAGGACCCTACCAGTCCTCCGAGACCCTCGCCGTCTCGATGTTCCGCGAGACCTTCACGCTGTTCCACATGGGCTACGGCGCTGCGATCTCCGTGCTGCTCTCCGTGATCGTCATCGTCATCTCGGCGGCGTACATCCGCCGCATGTCCAAGCGCGACATGCTCTACTATTGAGAAAGGGATCAGAGGGATGAAGGCAGGCCTGCGAAAGATTCCCGTCTATACCATCCTCGTCGTTCTTGCCTTCCTGTGGCTCCTGCCCATCGTGAGCACGCTGCTGGTCTCCTTCAAGGACCCCCAGGACTTCGTCTCGCAGAAGTTCTACCAGATGCCCACGCGATTCTTCCTGCCGCAGAACTTCACGAAGGTGATGACGACCTACCGGCTGGGCGCCCATTTCGTCAATTCCCTGCTGTACGCGGCGGCGGGCACCGCCGTGGTCATCGTCGCGGCCTCAATGGCGGGTTTCAGCATCGTCCGCCTGCGGCCGAAGTTCAACTTCCTGCTCTTCCTCATCATCTACAGCGGGACGCTGTTCCCGTTCCAGATGTACCTGATCCCGGTCTACAGGCTTTTCAACACCCTCGGTTTGTACGACACCCGGATCGGGATGGTCCTCATCTACTCCGCGATCTGCGTGCCCTTCAGCCTGTTCGTGTACCGCGGCTTCTATACAACGATCCCTCGGGAGATCGAGGAAGCGGCGAAGCTGGACGGATGCGGGCCCGTGCGCTCCTTCCTCTCGGTGTTCATCCCCCAGAGCCTTCCGCCCACGGCCGTCGTCGCCCTGTTCCAGGCCACGTGGATCTGGAACGACCTGCTGTTCGGCATGGTGCTCTCGCGCACGCAGAACGTGCGGCCGATCATGGTCGCCGTGGCGACGATGTCGGGCTACGGCGGCGGAAACATCCCCTGGATCATGACCGCGGTGATCTTCACCTCGATCCCCACCGTCCTGCTGTTCGTCTTCCTGCGCAGGTTCTTCATCCAGGGAATGGTGATGTCGGTCTCGGGCTGATCCGGGATCGTATGCGCAGCATCTTGAGGAATTTAACTTTTAATGTTATATTTCTCACATGCGGTACATTCGACGCGAACTCGAAAACCAGATCCTCCGCGCGGCGAAGAGCTTTCCCGCCGTCGTCCTGACCGGGCCGCGCCGGGCCGGCAAGACTTTCCTTCTCAAGAGGCTCCTCCCCGCTGCGAGTTATCACCTTCTGGAGGACCCGGATATCATCGCCCGTTTCCGAAGCGATCCCCAGGGGTTCCTGGATGACCTGCGCCTGCCCACGATCCTGGACGAGGTCCAGAATGTGCCCGAGCTCTTCAACTACGTGCGAAGCCGAATCGACGGCGCGCCGCGACGGATGGGGCAATGGTTTCTCACCGGCTCCCAAGATGCGGGGTTGATGCGCAATGTCACGGAGTCGATGGCGGGAAGAGCTGCGGTGCTGGAGCTCCTGCCGCTCTCCTCGCGCGAGTCGCAGCGGGTCGGCGTCCTGCGGGGCGGGTATCCCGAAGCCCTTGCGCGCCCCGAGGCGTCCTCCCTCTGGTTCAGTTCCTATGTCCAGACCTACCTGGAGCGCGATGTGCGCGCGATGAGCGCCGTGCACGACCTGATCGCCTTCCGCCGCTTCCTCGCTCTCGTCGCCAGCCGGCATGGCCAGATGCTGAACAAATCCGAGATCGCAGCTGCGCTTGGTATGAGCGTACCGGGGATCAGTCGATGGCTCGCTATCCTCGAGGCCACGGCCCAGATTCTGGTTGTTCCGCCCTACTTCGAGAACCTGGGCAAGCGTCTCGTCAAGTCGCCCAAGGTCTATATCGCGGACTCCGGCCTCGCCTGTCATCTGCTGGGAATCCAGTCCTCCGCCGAGCTCAGCCGATCGCCTTTCTCTGGAGCGCTCTTCGAGGGATTCGTGGCCGCGGAGATCGTCAAGGCTCAACTCAACGCGGGGAAACGACGCGAGCTCTCCTACTTCAGGGACCAGCAGGGCCTGGAGGTGGACTTCATCGTCCCAACACGCGCAGGAGGTCTGCGTCTGATCGAGGTCAAGACCACCGCCACGCCGACGGCGGACATGGCCGGACCCATGCTCAGGCTTGCGAAGGCCTGGGAGAGTCGCGGCCGCGCTCCCGATCGCATTTCAATGGTCCTCGTCCACAAGCCCCGCGCATCCGGTGCATGGTCTCGGGCTCTTGCGCCCGGCGTTCAGGCATTCCCCTGGAAGGAGTTTGCGGCAACCGAGCTTCCATAGTCCGGTCGCAGCTTCGTTCGGAAACACGGCTCTCCTCACGAGGTGTCAAACTACCGTGCCAACACCTCCAGGCCGAACGCTCCGATCCAGCCCGCAACCTCCTCCATGTGCTCGCGGGTGGGCGGCTCGAGGCCGTCCAGCTTGTAGCTCCTGCCCACGCGCGGGTACTTCGATTCCCCCAGCCTGTGGAACGGCAGGAGGGTCACCCGGACAAGGTTCTTCAGGCCTTTCAGAACCGAGGCCGTCGCCTCGATATTCCCCCTGTCGTCGTTGATGCCGGGGATGACGGGGATGCGGACCTCGATCGGGACGCTCCGCTCGTCGATCCTGCGAAGATTCTCCCGGATGATCTCGTTCGAGACTCCCGTGTACGTCCTGTGCGCTGCGGGGTCGGCATGCTTGAAATCGTAGAGGACGAGATCGACGAACGGCAGGACCTTTTCGTAGTCGTCCCAGGGCGCGTAGCCCGAGGTATCCAGGGCCGTGTGGATGGCCTCGGCCCGGCAGCCCTCGAGGACCGATGCGCTGAACTCCACCTGGCGCATGGGCTCGCCGCCCGAAAGGGTGATCCCCCCGCCCGAGGTCTTGTAGAAGGGGAGGTCCCTGCGCAGCTCCTCCATCGCCTCCTCGACGGTGAGGGAGCGGCCTTCCAGGACAAGCGCCTCGGCATAGCAGCCCTCCGCGCACCTCCCGCAGGCCTCGCACCTCTCCCTGTGGAAGACCCTGCTGCCGTCCGCAAGGCGTTCGTGCGCCCCGTGCGGGCAGGCTTCGAAGCATTTCCCGCAGGCGATGCACTTGCCCTCGAAGAATGCGAGCTGGGGCCGAGATGCCAGGGACTCGGGGTTGTGGCACCACCAGCAGGCGAGGGGACAGCCCTTGAGGAACAGCGTGGTGCGGATGCCCGGCCCGTCGTGGATGGCGAAGCGCTCGATGTCGAACACGAGCCCCCGTGTCTGCATTTCTGTCCGCATTTCTGGGCCCACAAGGACTTGAACCTTGGACCAACGGATTATGAGTCCGTCGCTCTAACCAACTGAGCTATGGGCCCCGGGGTAAACGTACTGATTTACCGGGGGCTGTCAAGGAGAGGCCCATGCGAGAGGCAGCGCATTGACTCCCCCCGCCTCCGTCGCTATCCTCCACCTGTCGCCGGCGTGATGAAATGGCAGACATGCCAGACTCAAAATCTGGTGAGGGGCAACCTTCGTGTCGGTTCAAGTCCGACCGCCGGCAATCCAGCACTTGACGTTTCCCCTGCCCGGTGGTACATTATTGATGGAACGAGGGCTTTGCCCTCCTTACCATATATGAATCCGTGCGCGGAACCGCACCGTTGCGGTCCCCCGGCCGGATTTCTTAAAAGCCGGTGAAAGCCGGCTTTTATTTTGCAGCCGCGTTTCCTCCTCCCCCGTCTGCAGCTCCCCCGTGGTATACTCGTGAGCCATGAACACCTTCTCCGACATCATCGCCGCAGCGCGCGCGGCAGGTCCCCGCCGCTACGTCGTGGCGCAGGCCGCGGACCCCACGATCCTCGAGGCGCTCGAGGAGGCGCGGAAGATAGGGTTCGCCGTGCCCGTCCTGGTCGGGAAGCGCGCCGACATCGAAGAAGCGGCCCGGGCGCGCTCGGTCGACCTCTCAGGCTGCCGGCTCATCGACACGCCCACGAAGGCCGAAGCGGCGGCCGAGGCGGTGAAGCTGGTGGCGCGCGGGGAGGGAGACATCCTCGTGAAGGGCCTCCTGCAGACGGCGGACCTCCTGCGACACGTCCTTGACAGGGAGAACGGCCTGAACTGGGGGAGGATCGTCTCGCACGTCGGGGTGTTCCGCTTCCCGGGCGCCGACCGGTTCCTCCTCGTGACGGACGCCGCGCTCACCATCGCGCCGAACCTCCACCAGAAGGCCGAGATCGTGCAGAACGCGGTCGACCTCGCGCACCGCATCGGGATCCCCTCGCCCATCGTGGCCATCCTCTGCGCCATCGAGGTCGTCAACCCCGCGATGCCCGCCACGGTGGATGCCGCCTGTCTCGCCAAGATGGCCGACAGGGGAGAAATCAGCGGATGCCGGGTCGAGGGACCGCTGGCCCTGGACAACGCCGTGAGCGTGGAGGCGGCCCGCCACAAGGGGATCTCGAGCGAGCTTGCCGGCCGGGCAGACATCCTCATGGCGCCGGACATCGAGGCGGCCAACATCCTGTACAAGGCGCTGATCTTCTACGCGAAGGCGGAGGAGGCGGGCATCGTGATGGGCGCGAAGGCTCCCATCGTCCTGGTGTCCCGCAGCGACTCGGTCGCGAACAAGCTCAATTCGCTCGCCCTGGGGGCGCTCGCGATGAGGGCCGTCCCTACCCCTTGAACTCCTTGAACAGCACCACGGAGTTGTGACCGCCGAACCCGAAGCCGTTGGAGATCGCGGCCCGGATCCGGCCGGGCCGCCCTTTGCCCGCAACGTAGTCCAGATCGCATTCGGGATCGGGTTCCTCGAGGTTCCGTGTGGGGGGGAAGAACTGCTCGACCAGCGCGAGGACGGTCGCCACCGCCTCGATGCCGCCCGCGGCGCCCAGAAGATGTCCCGTCATCGACTTGGTGGAGGACACTTTCAGAGCCCGCGCGTGCTCGCCGAAGACCGCCTTGATCGCCTTGGTCTCGACGGGGTCGTTGATGGGCGTCGAGGTGCCGTGAGCGTTGATGTAGTCGATGTCGGCCGGGACCAGGCCCGCGGATGCCACTGCGGCCCGCATGGCCTGCGCCGCCCCCCTGCCCTCGGGATGCGGGGCGGTGAGGTGGTTGGCGTCGCAGCTTGCCGCGTATCCCCCCATCTCGGCGTAGATCCGAGCGCCCCTCTTCCGCGCGTGCTCCAGCTCCTCCAGGATGAGCAGTCCCGCCCCTTCGGCGACCACGAACCCGTCCCTGTTCTTGTCGAAGGGCCTGCTCGCCTTCTCGGGTGCGTCGTTGCGCGTACTGACCGCCTGCAGCTGGCAGAAGCCGGCAAAGCCGAGGGGCGTGATGGGTGCTTCGGTGCCGCCGGCGATCATGACGTCGGCGGTCCCCTCGCGGATCAGACGGTATGCGTCGCCGATCGCGTCATTCGAGGACGCGCATGCCGTCACGACGCAGAAGCAGGGGCCGAGGGCCTGGAAGCGGATCGCGATGTTCCCTGGAGCTTCGTTGGAGATCATCATGGGGACCGTGAGGGGAGAGATGGACTGGGGGCCTTTCCCGGCGATCTTGTGGAACGCGGCCTCCAGGGTCTCGATGCCGCCGATGCCGTTGCCGAGGATGACACCCATCCTCTCGGGGTCCACGCTGCCGGCCTGGAGCCCGGCGTCCGACATGGCCTCAATTGCGGCCGCCATCGCGAACTGGGTGAAGCGGTCCATCCTCCGGGCGTCGCGGGCGCCGAGGATCTTGTCGGGGGCGAAGCCCTTCACCTCCCCCGAGATCTTCGCGGGGTACAGCGTGGCATCGAACCGGCTCAGCTTCCCGATGCCGTTCTCGCCGTCCTTCGCCGCCTTCCAGAACTCCTTCACGCTGTTGCCCAGGGGATTCACCGTCCCCATCCCCGTCACGACCACGCGCCTCACCATTGTGCCTCCTCCTTCTTTCCTATATCGACATGCACCCGTCGACGCGCAGGACGTCGCCAGAGACGTAGGCCGACATCTCCGAGGCGAGGAAGGTGACGACCCTCGCAACCTCCTGCGGCGTGCCGGGGCGCTTCATCGCCACCTGCATCAGGAAGGCTTCCCGCGCCTGCTCGGGGAGGCCGCGGGTCATGTCCGTGTCGATGTAACCCGGCGCGACCGCGTTCACCCGCACGCCGCGGCCGCCGACTTCCTTCGCAATGCTGCGCGTGAGCCCGATGAGTCCCGCCTTGGAGGCCGCGTAGTTGGCCTGGCCGGCGTTGCCGCCGACTCCCACGATGGAGGCCATGTTGACGATCGAGCCGGCGCGCTGCTTGATCATGGCCCTGGCCACGACCTGGCTGATGAGGAACGCCGAGGTGAGGTTGATGCGGAGGACCATCTCCCAATCCGCCACGGGCATCCGGAAGATCAGCCCGTCCCGGGTGATGCCGGCATTGTTCACGAGCACGTCGACCCGGCCGAGCGCCGCGATGATCTCCTCGATCGCCGGGCCGATCTCGTCGGGGTTGGACACGTCCGCCTTCCTGAAGGAGACCCGCCCGCCGGCCGCCGCCGCCGCCTGTTCCATCTCGCCGAGGGACTCGCTCGGGTTGAGGTCGACGAACACGACGCTCGCCCCCTCGCGGAGGAAATCCATGACGATCTCCTTCCCGATTCCCCGAGCCCCGCCGGTCACGATTGCGTTCTTTCCCTTCAGCAGCACACCCAGCCTCCGATCATCCCGCGGCGCTCACGGCCGCGATCTCTTCCATCCTGCCCGCCGGCGCGCATCGCGCATCCGGGCGCAGCGCGCGCATCAGCCCCGCGAGGACCGTCCCCGGCCCCGCCTCCACGAACCTGGTGAACCCGTCGGCGAAGAGACTCTCCTCGACCGTCACCCAGCGCACCATGGAGACGACCTGCCGGACGCACAGCTCCTTCGCCTCGGCGCCCGTGCGGATCGCCCTGCCGGTCACGTTCGAGTATACAGCCGCCCGCGGGTCCGAGAAAGAGCAGCCCGCGAGGGCATCCGCGAATTCCCTTGCCGCCCCCTCCATCAGCGGGCAGTGGAAGGGCCCCGAGACCTTCAGCCGGATGAACCTCTTCGCGCCGGCCTCCTTGAGGGCGGCCTCCGCCTTGGCCAGCCCGCTTGCAGTCCCCGAAAGAACGACCTGCCCGGGGCTGTTGTAGTTGGCGAGGTACACCCCCGCCTTCGCGAGCGGCTCCACGATCGCAGCCACGGTTTCGGGATGCAGGCCGAGCACCGCCGCCATCCCCGGTTTGCCGGAGTCCGAATCGAGCGAGCGCGCGGCCTCTTCCATGAAACTTCCCCGCGCTTTCACGATCGGGAAAAGGTCCTCCAGGCGGATGACCCCAGCCTCGCACAGCGCGGCATACTCTCCGAGGCTGAAACCCGCGCACCCGTCCAGCGCAACCCCTTTTTCCTTGAGGACCGCGCTTGCGGAGAGGTTCACGAGGGCGATCGCGGGCTGGGCCTTGTCGGTGGCCTGCAGCTCCTCCGCTGTGGCTTCCGAGAGAAGCCTCCGCATGTCCATCCCCGCCGCCTCGGATGCCCTCTCGAAGAGGCTTCGGACCGAGGGACTCTGCTCCCAGAGGTCCATGCCCATGCCGGGGTACTGGGCGCCCTGGCCGGGGAAAAGGAAGCAGGTTTTCATGTCCGTGGACAATACCACGGAGCGTTCGCATGGTCAAGCAAACGGCACGGCTAGTCCGAACTCGATATATTATAAGAAGATAGCTATAGTTGATTGAAATAGAAATATATAACGCACGGATCGCGATAGTTGACCCTGTGTTTTATTCGCATTACTATCCGCGGTATGAGGGCCGTCATCCGGGCAGTGGACTTCGCGGTTCCCGAGAGGAGGATGGCGAACGACGAGTTCGCGAGCTTCCTGGACACCTCCGACGAGTGGATCCGCTCCCATACGGGCATCAGATTCCGCCACATCGCCGACCCTTCCCAGGCAACCTCCGACTTCGCCTTCGAGG
>Ga0315289_10009791_pt1 | contig 13762 bp, 12 predicted proteins | sample YL17G11_40_MG_FD_203452 | JGI IMG/M metagenome (GOLD analysis project Ga0315289, IMG submission 203452) | Sediment microbial communities from Yellowstone Lake, YNP, Wyoming, USA - YL17G11_40 | ecosystem: Environmental > Aquatic > Freshwater > Lake > Sediment | place: USA: Wyoming | collected...
TTCAACGACGAACACGGTGTCGTACTCGTCGTTGAACGATCGATCGATCTCGATCTCGGTGTTCTTGCTGACGAATCTGAGCAGCTCGCGGACCCGACTCTCCAAGACCGACCGGGATTCGGACGCGACCGTCACCTCGATCATGAGTCTCGTCTGGCTGGAGCTGATCGTGTTGACGGTCGGGTTCGCGGCCATCTGCGAGATCATCAGGCTGGCGAAGATCTGATCGACCGTCTTCTCCCTGAACGTACCGCCGAACATCGAGACGTTGTTCTGGGGTATCGCCCCGTCCTCAAACTGGTCTATCACCGCCCGGTCGATGACCAGCTTGTTGACCTGCAGGAGCTTCGATATCCCGTGGCACGTGACGGAGATGCTGGTGATCTCCCGGTTCTGCTCCGTGAGCTCCACGACGCTGACCAGCCCTAGAAACCATCGATCGATTCTCCCGTCGGGATACTGCGCGAGTATCTCGACCACGTCGTTCTCCCGGGGGACGGCCTCGAGGTTCAGCGCGAGTTCGTTCTCGACCGCGAACAGCCGGCTGCCGGCTTGAGAGTTCCGCGCCTCGATCAGGGAGACGACGAGCCCGCACCGGTTGCCGAACTCCAGATCGCGAACGATGGAGTTGATGGTCGTGAAGGGAGTCAGGTCGATCTCGGTGACCTCGTCCGCGAACGTATCGACACTCTGGATGGCCCCGACCAGCTTCCGCACCTCCTTCGCATACTGGTCCTTGACGGCCCGGCGAAACGTCCGGAGATTCTTCAGGTAGTTCGGATCCCCGGACCGCTGCCAGTTGAGCGGGTTGAGGGAACTCGCCTCGCGGATATTCTCGGACGCCTTGCGGGGTAGATCAGAAACAGGCTGACCCTTGTCGTCGAGAACGCCGGTCAGGACCGACTCGTCGGCCGCCTCCAGGTCGTCCACGTCGAACGGGATGTTGACCGGCTCTTCCGTCGTGTCTATGGGGGTCCCGACGATCCGGTTGAGTAGCTTAGCCCGATAGAGCTTGATGGACACGATCTTGGTCGGACTGATGCTGGCGGGAGTGACATCCATGTCAGCGCTGCGCGATTCTCGTGCCCGTCCCGAGCGTGGTCGAGTTCGCACTGGCAGCGACGACGACATCGTCGCTGGCGCCTGCGGCACCACTCTCCGTGACGAAGCGATTCCAGAAATCCCCCGTATACCGGATCACATACGTCCAGACGAAGGGCTTCTCGTCGTTCTCTTCAGTCTCGATGTTGTCGATGTTGCCCCAGAACTTCTGGTTGGTGGAGAGGTTCTCCGGTCCGGAATCCCCGATAGTCAGGACGACCTTCAGACCCTGGATCGACTCCTGGCTGAGCGCGAACCGCTCGTTGACCCTCTCGCGCAGCTGCCAGAGCTTCTCGACATCGTTGTCGACCGCCACGTTCAGCCGGCTGTTCTTGAACGCCCCCATGTGGGACTCGCCGCGGATCTCGAGCGTGACCGGCTGAAAGTACCACGGCTGGATGACCGGGCTGACGACGCCCTGGAGGACCGCAGTGGCGCCGGCGCTCGCCGGGCGGATCGAGCGGACCTCGGTCAGGTCGATCGAGAACGGAGGGATGGTGACCTGGGTCATGCTCTGTGCAGCCTGCTCGGGAAGCGTAGGGTTCAGGATCCTCCCGGTAGGAGTGATGGCGGACGTGAGCGGCATATTCGGCTTGGCGACTATCGAGATCGGCGACGTGTTGATGGAGACGCCCGTGCTCGGTCCCCACAGCTCGAGACGGACCTTGCGCTCACGGAAGAGCGGACTCCGCTGGATCGGGACGCTAGGAGAGCCGTCGGGTCTGACTAGCGCCACGTCATCTCACCGGTCTCGACGTGGTCGAGGACGGACTGTTCTCCTGCTGTTGGGCGATCGACGGCGGCGGTGGGGCGGTCTCGATCCCCCGCCCGAAGAGCTTTCCGAATCCTCCGGTATAGAGCCCCACGGCGGCCTTCTCGATGGCCTTCAAGCTCAGCTGCGAGGTGCGGGTGAGGTTGATGAGCTCGGTCGTCTTGTCGACCGCATCGCGGTTCCGTCTCCCGGAGTCGAGACGAGTCCGAGTCGCTTCTCCGGCGCCGATCGCCAGGGCCGTGTTCAGGTCGCCGATCCCCAGCTGCATGGCCATGATCGACTTAGCCATCATCCGCTGTCCCGGAGACGCCGCGGTCCCTACGGCCTCCAGGGCGGTCTTGAAGATCTCCGCCCGGTCTAGCTTCGAGGCCCGGGTCATGATCTCGTCCATCGTGCCGGTCATCCCCTGCATGACGCCACCGAAGGCCAGGATCGTCGGCATGTCGAGCTTGGCGGAAGCGTCGGCGACCGCCCGCATGGCGTCCGCCGCCAGCTTGGCCCGGTTCGCCCCTGTGAACAGGGCGCTGCTCGACGTCATGATCCCCTCGGCGAAGCTGCCGAGCGACCCGAGCATCTTGTCCATGGGCCGCTGGACGAAGATGTTGGCGGTCCCCAGGGACATCAGGGCGTCCGTCACGTCGGATACGTTGACGCCGGCCCTCGTGGCCGCAGCCGCGGCCCGACCGAACGTGAGGTCCGACTTCCGGACGTCCTCGCCCAGGGTGCCCATGACGGAGACGAACCGGGTGACCTGGTCGGCGGAGACGCCGGTGACCTTGGCCATCCCCAGCGTCCTGGTGATGGCGTAGGCGGACTGCTCGCTGTACTTCATCATGGACGCCCCGAACTCCCTCGCGCCTCCCGCGGAGATGCCGTAAGACTTCGTGAGCCCCTCATACGCCTTAGTCAGGTCTGCCGCCTCGACGCCGAGCAGGGCCATCTCCTTCTGGTTCACGAGCAGGATGGCGGTCAGCCTCCGGACGCTGATCTCGCTGCTAGCCACGGTCCCGCCGAACGCCCCGATCATCTGCTGCGCCTCCTTGAAGCGGGCGGCCGTCTGGGCCAGGGCGATTCCTATCGCGATGAGGATCGGGATGATGACCGACGCGGTCGCTATGCCTCCTACCGCCGCCGCGAACGCCTTGAACGCCGCGAGGGCTACCTCGATGTTCTTGGAGAGCTGGGCGAAGAATGTCAGGAGCTTCCCGAAGCCGGGCATGCCGCCGCCGAGGGTGCTGATCTGCCCGATCCACGCGCTGAAGGCGGGGATGGCCGTCTGCCTGATCTGCTGGGCCGCCTTGCCCTGCATCTGGGTCAGCTGATAGATCGCCTCTGTGTCTTCCGTCGTCTTCAGCGCCAGATCGACCTTCGTCTTCCTGTCGATCACCTTGATGAGGTCGCTCATGGTGGAGTTCGCCCGGGAAGACTTGTCTCCGAGCCCGACGAAGGTCTGGTCGATCTGCCGCAGGGCTTCTGCGGCCGTCCCCGAGCTCCTCCCGAGAGACGCCAGCTCCTCGCTCACCCGCGCCACCGGCATCTGGACGCCCTGGAGGTTCCGGATCAGCATCACGAGATTCCGGGAGGCATGGGCGAGACCTTCCTGGACCTGCTGGAGGTTCTCGGTCATGAGCCGCAGCTGCTCGGCGGCCTGGTCGGCTCCCTCAACTGGTGGAGGCATCAGCTCCCCTTCCGACGGGCAGACTCCGTCTGGGCCTGATCGAGGGTCTGCTTGGCGAACACCGCGAACTCCTCGTCGGACAGCTCGTACTCCGCGATCCGTACCCGATCCCCGCTCTCGCTGCCACCGCCGCCTCCTCTACGCGCACCGTCACGCCTGACCTGTTCCGCGTCACGAACCATATTCGCGACCACCCAGAGGGCCTGCGTCGGACTCAGGTCTCGCAGAGCCGGATCGTTGGGCAGTATATGCAACTCGCGGCACAACAGCCACAGGACCTGGCTCGCCGGGTCCTCTAGGATTTTGGGTCGCTGAACATCCCTTCGATGGCGTGGTTCTGCTCCTCGGTCATCTTGTTGCAGACCTCGGCGATCTTCGCCACCACGCCCGGCTGCAGCTGCCGGAGCAGCCTGACGACCTCGAGCTTGGTCTCCGGCGCCGAGTAGACCTTGTCGTCGATCTGCTCCACGAACTGCGCGAGGTTCGTCATCGCGTCAGCCTCGGTGGAGATGAGCCCCATGGCCGGTGTGGAGAGCTTGATCGTGATGCCTAGGACCGTGAGATCCTTGCTGATCTTGCCGATCATGACCAGCTTCTGCGTGTCCATCGTTGCCTCCTTGACTGAGTTTTCTGCGATCAGTGTATCACAGGTTCGAGACCGCCCGAGCCGTCTGGATGCCCCGAGAGATGATCGGCAGGTTCGTGATGAGGCTCAACTCCTCGTCCGGGAGCACGACCGCCACCGCGGGACTGACTCGACCGACCGCGAACGTGATGCTGTCGATGACCGCCTGCGCCCCCTCGAGCTTGTACTCGATCCCGCTGTTGGACGCCCAGCAGTTCGTGTAGGTCGGGGTCTTGGCGATATCGACCAGCGCCAGCACGGACCCGAGCACGTCGCCCATCGTCCTCCCCACGCTGGCCGCGGCCTTAGACGAAAAGAGCTGCTTCGTGATGTTCCTGGTGAGGGAAGCGAACCCCTCCGCCTGGGCCATCTGGACGACAGGGAGTCCCCGCTCGTCCAGGGCGGGGATGGTCACCTCCATGAGCACGATCGGGCGGGTCTGGAAGGCGATGTTGCCGGGCAGGAACATGAATGCGCCCATGGCGTCCTGCATGTTCAGGGCGACGCTCTCCAGGTCGACCGAGGTCGTGATCGGTCCGGGGACGAGCGCGAACGCCTCCATCGAGGAGTTGACGCCGCGGCGCCGGTAGTTGATGCGCTCCTGGTTGGACCGGAACCGGTTGGTCGCCCCGATGGCTCGGATCGAGGCCGCGGTGGTCAGGATATCGGTGACGCTCTTAGCGTCGAACGGGCTGGCGGTGTCGTCCATCTGCTGGAACCCCAACAGCATGAGCTGCTGGGAGAGCTTGACGGAGGTCTGTGGGACCAGATTGCCGGGCACGCTGGCCTCAGATCACGTCTTGGATGACAAACTCCACCGAGGGGATGTACGCCTGGTTCGAGTCGGTGACGCTGAACTCCATCGGCAGCCGATTGAGCCAGACGCCCGGCACGATGATCCGCTGGGTCTCGCCGAGCCTCCGCGGGGCGCTCGACTTGTTCGGATCTCCCGTCGGAGAGTTCTGGATGGTCACGGGCGGCGTGAACTGGTCGATGAACAGGATGAGCGCCTTGTACTGCTGGACGATGTTGCGTCCCAGCATCCTGAACGCCTCGAACAGGTTGGCGTCGTGCATCTCGACCCGCTCCATCTCGCCCTTGAAGCTGATCAGCCCGGGGTACGTCTCCACGGGCTTCGCGGCCTGCTCGGGCGCGGACGCGTTCATGACGAACTGGCGGTAGAACTGGTTCTCCTCGCGGATCTGGTCGATGAACACTCGCTGGACCGCTCCGACCGTGAGGAGGTCCTCCGGTTTGATCGCGGCGATCTGGGCGGAGATGTCCCCGCTCGGATCCAGGAAGATGCCGCCGGCGACCGTCTTCAGCGAGGCGTAGCCCTTCAGGCGTACGCGTGTATACGGAATGGGCATTTTAGCTCACCTCCTCAGGATGTCTGGAAGACGGTGTTCACGTAGACCCACTTGGTGTCGAAGACCGGCACGACCCGGACGTCCACGTTGACCTGGTCGGGCACCGTGGGATCGATCGCGATGTTCACGATCTCGCCCGCTTTGATGATCCGGGCGGTCCGCTTGCGCTCGAGGACGAACTGGATCATCCTCCGGATCTCGCCCAGGGACTCCTCGCCGACGAGGCGGGTCCCGATGACCGTGGCGTCCAGGGTCGCCTGCAGCGACTTCCGGATGTCGATCTCGAGGATCGTCACCTTGCCGTTGGCCGTCAGAGTGTTCGTCACGTCCGTCGTCAGGAAGTCCCGGATCGTCGGCACGCCGCCGACCTTCTCGATGATCGTCAGGCCGTACGTCCCAGCCAGGCGGTTCTTCTGCGTCAGCGTGAACGGATCCGGGATGTCCACGAAACTCACGAAGCGCTTCTTCATGATCGGCTCGCCGGCGTCGATCCCGCTGCTCAGGATCCCGGCGAGAGCCGCCGCGATCGTGGACCCGTCGGCGATCTTGGAGAACCCGCTGAGCTGCAGCGTGGCCGTCGACGGCGCCAGGTAGACGATCCGGGGGCTCCTCGCGGCCGAGGCCGTGCCCGAGAAGATCGACTCGTTCGTGGCGCCTGCCACGGCGCCGAGGATCGCCATCCGCGGCTTGCGACTCGGGGTGGAGCTCATCCGGTTCACGTGACTGAGCACGGCGTTCAGGATGCCGGGCCGGTAGTTGCCGGCGCCGATCGCCTCGCTCGGGCTCAGGACGATGACGAGGGTCACGTCCGCGACGTTCTCGAGCTGCACTAGGGCGTCCTCGACGGCGGCCGTGTAGCCGACGCCAGTCGACTCGTCGAGGTCGTAGCCGTCCGTCGCCCCGACGATGTCCTTGTCCTTGAGCGGCACTGTGTAGACCGTCTGTCCGCCCTCGCTGAAGTACGGGTAGGCGCCGACCGACAGGTAGTCGACCGCGGTGTTCAGTCCGACCGCCCCGTGGATCGCCTGCAGGATGGCGAGCGAGTCGAAGGCCTGCGGCACGAAGTCCGAGATCGTCTTCACGGCCTGGTACGAGAGGTCGTACTTGGAGCCCAGGGCCCGCTGGTCGGTAGGCACGGTCGCCGTACCGATCCGGGGACCGTGGGTGCTCAGGGTCACCGTGTTGTCGTAGTCCACGTTCCCCACACCGATGTTCGGGAAGTTCGCGAGCGTGAGCTGCGTGATGTCGGGCCGCACTCTGACGAGACCGCCGCTGCCGCCCGTGCCGTTATCCAGGATCGAGATCTCCAGTCCCGGCAGGATCGATTGGGGCGTGCTAAACGTCGCGCCCACGGCCGAGCTCTTGACGGACAGCAGGGCGGCCGTGCAGGGGCCGGGGTTCACGGCGAACGTCAGCGAGAGCCGGAACGTCATGACGCCGTCCGGGATCGTGACCGGCACGACGGTCGCCGGCGTGGCGAACAGCGGGTCGGCGGCGGCCCGGGCGAGCAGTATCGGCAGCGACCCGACTCCGGCCTTGCCGATGAAGATCGGAGAGACCGGAGCGGTGGGGACCGCCTTCACGCCGTAGTCGGTGATCCACTCGATGAAAGTCTTGGCCGAGATGTCGGTCCGGACCCAGTCGTTGTCGAACCCGTTGAAGTACTGCTGGAACGTCTCGCCGTCGACGATCACCGAGGTGCCGTCCAGCGTGACGATCGAGGTGTTGTCGTCGGTCAGGCGATCGCGCCGGATGGTCTCGTCGAGGTCGGGCGTGCTCGAGATCGAGACCACGCCGGTCGTCGCGTCCACGATCAGGATCTGCGACGCCACCGCGTTACGAACGAGCGTGGCGGTCGCCGGCTTGTCGCCCGAGGTCCGGCCGATCAGGGCCGTGACGAACGGCGGCAGGGCGGTCGGCGGCACGTTCTGGTAGGTGACCTTGGTGTAGGTCCCCGGTCCGACGTAGCTGGGTGCGAAAGAAGGTCCGATCGACATGTCAGCTCTCCTCCGTGGGCGTGGACTTGGAAGGCTTGGGTTGCGGCTTCGGCTCTACGATGACGGTCGACCTGGGTTGCGGCTTCGGCTCCGCGAAGATGGCGGCTGGCCTGGGAGGCTCCGGGGGCGCCACGCGATCGATGGTCACGGCTCCCTGCCCTTTCAAGTACTCGATCATGGTCGTCAGCCCCGGGACATCCGTCGACTTCCCGGGGAGGATGATGCGTCCATCCACGGATAGGGTAGAGCCGGAGACGTTCGTGACTCTCAACATCTCAGTTCATGGCCACCGTAACATACCACCCTAGACTACGCAAGAGGATAGCTCACGTGGCCGGCGGGATGAGCTGCCCCGGGTCCTGTTCGTCCCTCGCCGCGAAGACCCTGAGCAGGGTGCCGTGGACCAGCTCTGCCTGATCCTGCGTCAGGAACCAGTTCCAGTCGGTCTGACACTGCAGGGTAAGGGTCTTCGTGTGGACGGGGATCTGGTTCCGCGGGGCCGTCTGCTGCTCGTCCGCCCCCACGTCGACGTTGACCCAGCTGAGCCCGTACTGTGACGCCAGGGGCTTCTTGACGATCTGGAGGACGATCCGGAGGATGTCGATCAAGCGGTCCCGGTCGTTGGGCTGCTCCCGGGCGTAGACCGTGAGGCGGACCGGCATGATGTCGTACCCGCCGAAGGTCCGTCCGACCAGGTAACCCGTGCCCGGCTCCTTGGAGTCGGAGATCTCCCCGGTCACCTCCCCGAGGTATCGCTGGCTGCCGTCGAACTGACCCATCGTGATGATGATCGCCGGGTACGTCAGGATCCGCTGCGGGAAGGCCTTGTAGATCCGGATGTTCGTCCCCTTGGCGCCGCCCTCGTCGTCCCCCTCGGCGAACTGCTTGATGTCGGTGGTGACCGGCTTGTACAGGTAGGTCTCCTCCATCACCTTCGGGTCGGCGAAGATCGCCCGCAGGATGGCGACGAACGCCTCCTTGGTACCGTGCGTCCCGAGGAAGGCCAGACCCTTGACCAGCGGCGGTACGATAGCCATCAGCGCCAGACCGACCAGTCCCAGCGGGCCACGTCGAAGGCACCCTGCCGGTCGAGCGCCTCCCGGATCGCCTGGTCACTGATCTTGTAGACGGTCGAGGATCGGGGCTCGGAGACCGACTTGAACCGCTGGTGCAGGAAGATGCCGGACACCTCGGAGCTAGAGACCTGCTTGGCCAGGAACCGCTCGTCGTCGCGGAGCCTGACCAACACGTCGTTCTCCTTGATCCGCGGATGCCAGATGGTCCAGCTGTTGAAGTCGTGCTCGTAGCTGATGCCCTGCCCCAGGAAGTTGATCAGGCGCTGCGGCATCTCCCCGTACCGGATCCGGATCTGGATGGCGGGGAAGTATCCGGCGACGATCCCGGTGCCGAAGCTATCCCTGTCCCTGTAGGGCCCCTGATACGCCGGGTCGTCGGCTTCCACCTGCTCGCCTGCCGTCGGCTGCTGCTGGTCGAAGTCGTCGGTGATGTTGCCCAGCGTCGTCTGGGCGATCGGCACGACCCGGCCGGACCCATCGTCCGCCAGGGGCACGCTCGACTGCCCGTAGAACCTCCGGATGAACAGGAGGAAGTCCTCCCCGTCGTTCTCGTTCACGAACAGGTGCCGGCGACGGATCTCCTCCAGGTAGTAGAGCATGTCCTGGTCCGTGGCGATGTCGCGGTAGATGTTCGGCGAGATGCGGCGAGGGCGCTTGAACTCCCCGTCGATCAGGCAGAACGACGGCGGGTCCTGGATGAAGACCTCATCCCCTCGCGGGTTCAGGTACGCGACCCAGAAGAAGAAGATCGCGTCGTGCGGCACCTCGACCGGCGGCTCGAACTCGATCCTCCTCTGGGTCTTGGGGACCTCCCTGAACTTGTTCTGGACCGTCGGGTTGGGCGAGACGTAGACGACGTACCGGACGGCCGAGTACTGGGCCGGCCACGTGACGGCCAGCCGCCGGGGGAACCCGGGCACGGGGACCACCTTGACCTTAGTGAATCCCATGGTGCTCGGGAGGGCCGAGGAGGAGAGCGATCCCGGCCGCGGTTCCTGGAACATCGTCATCAGTGGGTCTCCTCAGGATGACCCGTCCGGGGCCCCGTAGGCAGGCGCCGGACGGGCGGCAATATCACGCCCTGCGTTCGAGCTCCAGGCCCCACCGGGTCTCGATGCGGCCGCTGCCCCGCATGCACACGCGGAACGCGTCGCCGACCTTCCGCTGGACCTCGCCGAACTGCTTGGCAGCCCGGACGAACACCAGGTCTCCGATCTCGATGGGCCCGGGCTGGACCGGATGGAGCTCGTCGCGGCAGGCCACGTCGAGGTCCATGCTCTTGATCGCGGAAGCGGTCATGCCCTGCTTCTCCTTGTACGCCTTCAGCTCGTCGGCGTTTCGGAGCACGGTCGTGTTGCCGTACTCGTCGTGGATCGTGAACGTCCCGTCAGGATTCTGTACCGTCTGGCTTGGCATCTTTGGCCCTCCTCAGCAACCACCGGTTCCCGGCGGTGTGGATCAGCGTGAACGCGCCTTGGAGGCGCCCTCCATGAAGCCTGAACTTCCAGTGCCCCTCGTCCTGCGAGAGGGTCTCGTACTTCCCTTCGTCCCAGATCGAGACCTCGCCGGCGCCGTAGCCGGACGGGATGCTGCCCTCCACCTGGAAGTCGGGCTGCAGCAGGACCCGCTCGCACGCCTCGACCAGGCTGCCCTCGAACGAGGCATACTCGAGCGGGTGCGGCTCGACCTCGACCGCCAGGACCTGCCGGGATCCACCGGTGACCAGGTCCTTCAGCTTCGGGACCGCCCAGGACTTGAGGACGCCCTCGTGGGCGAGCCGGAAGTCGTAGTGCAGCCCCGCCTTCTTGGCGTGGTGCTCCTGCACGACGAAGGTCGGCTCGGTCTTCTCGGCCACCTCGCCCCGCGGCTCCGGGGTCTGGTCGAACTCGCGCTTCTGCTGGTACTCTTCCAGGGACGCCCCGGCAGGCTCGAGTCCCTGACCGCCCTCGATCTCCTTGTCGAACTCCTTGGCCTGGGACTCCCGGATCCGGTCCATGATGATCTTGTGGAAGGTGGACTCGAGCCGATCGGTCATATCCTTGGTCTCGTCGTAAGTAATCTTCCGCCACCGAGACGGCCATTGGTCCGGATCCTGCTTCGTCAGGATCCTCAGCATGCTGGCGATCTTGTGGTAGCCCTCCGGCTGCTTCGCGATCCTGATGGTGGTCTCGATGTCCTTGAGGAGCTCGAAGATCTCGTGGGCGTCCGTAGGGATAGACTTGCCGCCCTCCATCATCAGGAGGAGGTTGGCGATATCGACGCCGGTGTTGATGGCCGCGAGGACGACAGGGTCGTCGACTTCCGCGGACTGAGTGAGCACGGCTTGGTCGATGGTAGCCTCCTCCTTGCGGAACATCTTCACACGATCCGGGGACAATGGCAAGCAGATCAGGCCGGTCGGGTGGGCGAGAGACCACGGCATCCGGAGCCCGCCGGTGGCGTGCAGCGTGCTGTAGTCAAGGCGCATCTGCGAGGGATCCTCGGTGAACTGGTCGGTCAGCCGGGAGTCCCCCTTCTGCTCCATGTACTGCCGGACGAGCTTCTGGACCTCCTGTCGCACCTCCTTGGTATCCCGGGGTTCGGGCAACAGGGCCACCACGTGGAGGCCGCTCCGGCCGGAGAACCGCACCGAGACCTGGTCGCCCAGGGCTCGACCCATCTCGACCGCCAGGTCGATCGCGACGTCCTTGACGTCCTCGAACGAGAACTCCTCCTTGGGGTCGAGATCCACCCAGGCCATGCGGGTCTTGGTGCCCACGGCGAAGTGGAACTCGATCGTCCGCCCGCGGTTGACCTTGTCGAACTCCTCCGGGGTGTCGAGGCGCATCGCCTGGACGGCATGCCGCTTCATGACCGTCTCTCCGGAGTCGGTCACCAGCTTGGTCATCCCGTCGAGCTCGTAGTCCTTGTACTGGACGACCAGGCGGTCCCGCACCCTCTCGTAGTAGTCGGCGATCCGCTGCTCGGTCAGCCCTTGCGGGTAGAACTCGTTCGGCGGGATGATGACGGTGTCCGGATGCTCGAGGTCGGCAGCCGCGAGACCGATCGGCTGGTGGGGTCCCCGCATCTCGTCGAGCTTCGGCATGACCGGCGCCTCCTCCTGCAGACCGTAGTCCAGGCGGACCTTCAGCGGCCGGAAGTTCTGGTAGGAGGCCGGTCGGGTCGGCGGCGTCGTGCCCTCCGGCTGGATCACGGCCCCGCTGAACGACCGCCCGGCGCGCTCCATCCGGGACTGGAGCGTCCCGCAGAGGGTGCGGAGATGTTCGAGGCTGCGGAACGCCCGGGTGACGAGCACGACCCGGCCGTCCTGCTCGTGCCTCCGCATCGGCCCGAAGATGTAGGCGTAGACGGGATCGGACGCCTCGAGCAGGAACGACGCCTGGAACCTCACTCGGTCACCTCCACGATGTCGTCCGGATGCACCTCGGACACCTTGATCCCCCAGACCGGCACGTCCCAGTCCACGGCCACGTCGTAGTCCAGCCCGCTATCGCCGCTCTTCTCCACGAGCCGGATGATCCTGCCGGTGTGCCCCGTGATCACCCTGACGTGCATGCCCTGCCGGAGCTGGCTGGCGCTCGTCTTGAACGGCAGCTGCTCCACCCGGACGTCGGGATACTTGGGGTCCTTATCAGTCCTGAACTGCTTCACGACCGGGAACCGCAGGGTCCCCGACATCTGGTTCTCGACCTCGACGTAGTGGCCGCCCTTGAACACGTAGGCCGGTTGCTCCTGGGGCTTGACCTCGACGGCCTCTACCTCGATGACGTGGCTCCTGGCCGGATCGACCCAGATGTGGGTCTCGTCCTCCCGGACGGCGATCGACTTGGCCCACTCCAGGAGCTCCACGCGCTGCTCGTCGGTCAGGCCGGTCCCCACGTGGCCGTTGAGCCGGAACCGCCCCTCCTTGTCGATGAACGACGTCAGGATGGCCCCGATCCGGCCCGGGAGCGCCGGGCTCTTCGAGACGGCCACGATGACCAGGTCGAAGCTCATCACCGGCTTCGACTTGATGATCGTCTTGTCGGGCATGTGGACCACGACGCCCTCGAGGCCGCGCTCGTCGAGCTCGTTCCAGAACGTCTCGATGTTGCGGATCGTTCCCAGCTGGTTGAAGACCGGCTGGACGTGCTGAGCGCCCCTGAAGATCTGGTTCACGATCGCCATCTTCTGGGCGATCGGGATGTCCTCGTAGGACTTCCCGTCGAGCTCCACGATGTCGAAGACGGCGAGCCGGATCTGGTCGTCGTCCCCGGCCTGAGGGTCGCGCAGCGTGTGGGCGGCCCGCATGTAGCTGATCGGTCGACCCTTCTCGTCGACGACGTAGAGCTCGCCCATGAGCATGGCCCGCTTGTAGTGCCGCTTCAGGTACTCGGTAGCCTCGTCGACGGCCGGCAGGTCGCTCCGGACCGTGCCCTTGTGCGTGACGACGACCGCCTCCTGGTCGTCGAACCAGAGGCAGACCAGCTCTCCGTCATACTTGGCGCTGAACGGCACGGGCTGGTCGCCGAGGCGCTCCTTGAGCTGGTCGAAGAGCATGAAGTCCATCTTGTGCGCGGCCTTCCACGACGCGGCCGCAGCGGCGGCAGGATGTGTCTTGTCCACGGTCTTGGTGAACCCGAGCAGGCGCAGGGCCTCCTCCCTGACGGCGGACTCGGTCAGGAAGAGCGGCAGCTCCGTCTGGGGCGACGGCTCGGGCTTGGCCGGCTGTTCGGCCGGCGGCTCGGGAGCAGGAGGCGGCGTGGCGTCCTCCTCCGCGAACCGCTCGACGAGGGCCTCGTACCCGAAGTCTCCCAACTCCCTCTTGAGCCCGCCTATGTAGTCGATCGCCGCCTCTCGGCTCATCTGGCTGAAGAGGAAGCCCTGGAAGACTCCGAGCTTGCTGAGCCCGAACCGGTGGGCGACCGAACTGCCCCGCTCGCTCCAGTTTCTGAACCGGTTCAAGACCCTGGGGTAGATCTTGAACAGAGGCTTGTCGGCCTTCTACGTCCCGACGATGATCAGGGAGTCGTTCGCCTCCTGATCCGGAGAGGTCCCCGAGTTGGGGTTCGCGACCGTGATCGCCGTCACCTCCGAGGTCAGGAGCAGGATCTGGTCCACCAGGAAGGTCTGCGTGGCCGGCGTCGGCGGCGGCGTAGGCGCC
>Ga0315289_10009793_pt1 | contig 13760 bp, 15 predicted proteins | sample YL17G11_40_MG_FD_203452 | JGI IMG/M metagenome (GOLD analysis project Ga0315289, IMG submission 203452) | Sediment microbial communities from Yellowstone Lake, YNP, Wyoming, USA - YL17G11_40 | ecosystem: Environmental > Aquatic > Freshwater > Lake > Sediment | place: USA: Wyoming | collected...
GCGCGGGGCGCGCCCTCCCCTTAATATCTTTACCTTTAGATTCCGTATAGGTTTCAATCCACGCGCCCGCGCGGGGCGCGCCCTGCCATCGAGACCGAGGATAAGATGGACGCGCTGTTTCAATCCACGCGCCCGCGCGGGGCGCGCCAGGAATGTCGCCGTGAAACGGACTATAATGTTCGTGTTTCAATCCACGCGCCCGCGCGGGGCGCGCCGGCGTCAACGCCGCTCACCACGCCGAGCACACTGTAGTTTCAATCCACGCGCCCGCGCGGGGCGCGCCAGGCTTTATCGGTTTCATATTGCTAAGATCGTTCATGTTTCAATCCACGCGCCCGCGCGGGGCGCGCCTTACATGTCATAAGTATATACCACTGAGATACTTCCGTTAACCCCAGCGCGAAGTGAACGTTCTATCTCGCCCAGGTCGCCGAAACGGACTCTGGGCAGCAAATAACGCTTTATCCTGAAAGCACATACGCGAATCGCGAAGGTCCTGACTTTCACTGTAAGCTCAGGGTTCGCGCAGTCTATAAAGCCGACAGTTACCGATACGCCTCGACATGGCGGTCGATTCGATCGCCTCTGTTCTCCGCGATGCTGAGTCCACGAGGCATACCTAGTTCTACACGATCATCGGTCCTTCGGGGTCGGAAACCTCCTTTGCGCCTACATGCTCGACACGGTTACGCCAGTTCGCCCCGAGAGAATAAAACCTCAGACTGTCGTACTTCTCGTCGATGGCTTCGATCAGCCGCGCCCGCAACGCGGCCCATTGGGCCGGATCGAGGAGGCACTCGAAAACCGAGTACTGCACGCGCCTGCCATAGCCCTGACAGATCTTTGCAACACGCCGGAGGCGACGCGATCCGTGCTCGTTCTGCGCGACATCATAGCTCACCAGCATCATCATGGTTCACTTCCAAATAAAGGCGGGGTAGCCGTCAATGTCACCCCTGATATGCCGGGCGAGCAAGACTGCCTGGGTTTGCAGAAGGATGCCCACGTGCATCTCCTCCCCTACATAGGGATGAACGATCGAGTCCTGCTTCCGCTTCTGATAAGCGGACACGACGATCTTCCTCCCCGAATCGGAAAGAAGAACGGCTCCCGATTCCGAAACCGAGAGATCCTTCTGGTCGATCTGCTTGAGGTTGATTATGGAGAGAACTAGGCGCTCGGCGATGAATGGTCTAAACTCTTCCATGAGGTCCAGCGCGAGGCTCATCCTGCCCGGCCGGTCCCGGTGGAGGAAGCCAACCGCGGGATCGAGGCCTGTTGTTTCTAGGGCTGAGCGCAAATCGTGGTAGAGCATCATGTAGACGAAAGAAAGGAGGGCGTTCACGCGATCGAGAGGTGGCCGACGGTTCCTGTCCTCGAATGAGAAGTCAGCCTTCTGGGCTACAATAAGCTCGTTGAACACCTCGAAGTAGATCCTGGCAGCATCTCCCTCGATACCCCTCAGCCGGTCCAGATCCCTCTCCTGAAGGGCCGCGTCGATTCTCCACTTGAGCTCTTCGGTTGCCCGTGATGCCTCTTCAGCCCGCATTCGCTCGCCATGGTCTCGAAGCGCGCGGAGTATGACCGAACGACAGTTGGCAATCTTGGCTGCCACGATGGACCGTGCGATGACCGCCGAACGCCGAAGGTCATCAGAGATTCGGTATTGCTCCCGCCTCAGAAGGACGTTCCCTGCCGTCGGACCTTCAACTCGTGCGAGGAAGCGTCCGTAAATGCTCATAAAGCTGATCGAGACTCCGCTCCGAGCGCAGAAGCCCATAAGGGTCGGACTTATGAGCGCATCGCCGAAACAGACGATCGATCCTATGCTGATGATCGGAACGCGGAGCTTTACCTCTCCCCCGGCCTTGACCGCGATCGCCTCCCCCTCTTTCTTGAGATACGCACCCTGGCTCATGACGTAGAGCGTGTTCAGCACCCGCTTCACTCCGCGGCCTCCTCCTTAAGCATGCGTGAGAAGTACAGGTCGACCGATGAGGCCTTCCCGAGTCTCTTTGGCATACAGAAGCCTAAAAGGGAGCAACGCGGGCATTTTGCAGTGCTGTAAACGGGTAGCGGCGTTCGCCCCGCGCGGACAAACTCATGGAGCCTAATGGCTGTGCTTCTAGTGCGCTCTCTGAGCTGGGAATCGAAAGGTACGGCCTTTCGCCGCCTCGTCTTCCCGTAATAGAGCGCCCCCTCGCCGATGGCCTCTCCCCGCATTTCCTCGAGACACAGAGCTTGGGCGCAGAGTTGGACTTCATCTGCGCCTCCCGCCTTCGATCGACCCCGCTTATACTCTACGACAAGAACGGATCCATCCGCCCCGTACTCCACGGCGTCCGTTTTCCCCGAAAGCCCGAGTTCGAGTGACCGGACCGGCATGCCGAACTCGGTCCGCTTCCCGGGTCGCCCTTCGCGCGAGCCCGAGTGTGCCCGTTTATGGAGAAGCTCCCCCTCTATCGTGTAGAGATTCTCCATCCACACCTGCTCGATGTGGATGAGCGCACACTGCCTCTCACAGAAGAGGAAGTGCTGGAGCGCCGAGAGCGGCAGGAGATCCTCGTCGGAGAACATTGCAATTCAGTCGCTACACGTTTGGGATTGCCTGAACACTCTGTTCATACAGCTCTTCAGGCTCAATGTCGGCGCCGTTGCCCCACGCGATGGTGTCAAACGACACATGCGCTGTTCGGAAGACATAATCATCGCGAAGCTCTTTGAAAATACCGAGGTTTAAATAGCCCTTTACGTCGAATAGCTTTCGTTCACCATTTTTATAGCGCAGCAAGAGAACATAGTTCGGCTGAACGACCACCGCTTCCAATTGAGGATATCGATTCATCCCGACCCCCTTTACCGTAAAGGTTCAATCCTGAATGGCACCTCGCCGCTCTTTGCAAGCTCCCAATCAGCCAGGAGCTCTTCTCGATGCAACTCGATCCACGCTTCAACGAGCTTTCCTTGTCTGATCGGAAGATCTCCAGAAAGTAGTTGACCGTCTGCAATCAGAAACTCAGCACTGGAGTCCTGATATATTGCATGTATATGAGGCGGGTTGTGTTCCTTCTTTCCCATATACATACGTATGATTATACCAAAAAACATGCTGATTGTCGGCATACCCCTGCTCCCTCATCAAGAATCTGACATGACCGGGAGATATTCTAAACCCTCAGCAATCTGCCGATCAACGAATTCCTGGAGACTCTCGGAATACTGGCCCGTGCAATCCGACAGAAAAGCTGGACGCAGGAGGCCGTCTTTATTACACATTCCCGAAGACCCTCCTTTGTCACCCCGTTTTTCCGTAGTAGATTCCGCCGCTTATACTCCACGATAAAAACAGATCCATCCGTTCCGTACTCCACGGCATGCGTATTCCCTGAAAGCCCGAGCTCGAGGGACCGGATCGGCATTCCGAACTCGGTCTTCTTCCCCGGTCGCGCTTCGCGCGAGCCCGAGTGTGCCCTTTTATGGAGGAGCTCCCCCTCTATCGTGTAGAGATTCTCCGTCCACACCTGCTCTATGTGGATAAGCGCACACTGCCTCTCACAGAAGAGGAAGTGCTGGAGCGCCGAAAGCGGCAGGAGATCCTCGTCGGAATACACACCAGCCTCCCTGATGTTACTTAGGGGGGAAGTCTCCCCCCTGGGCTGGGCCCAGCGGTCCCAGCCCACCCCTCTCCGCGGGGGTTCAACTCCCCCAACGCCCCCCGCGGTTTCCACGAGAGCGTCGCGCCCCCCTAAAGCTTCCCGATGAGCTCTACCTTCGCCGGGAGCCGGTCGCGATGCACGAGCACTTCGTAGTCCGAGAATGCACGCGCAGGCATCGACGGATCATGCTTTGGCTTGACCTCGACAAGCTCGAAAAGCTTGTGCGCATGTGCGTTTCCGAGGGGGCTCTCGTGCTTGAACACAATAAGATTCCGTGCTGCCATCTTACCTCTCGCAGCCGAATGATCGTGTTCGAACATATTGATCAGTGCTTCCCAGAGAAGTTCCAGATCGTCCGTGGAGAAGCCAGTCTGCTTGGCGAGGTGAGCTGAGACGTACCCCTCGGCGCGGTAAAGACCGTAGGGAACGATATTCTTTCGCCCCATGGTCCTGTTATCTCCCTTTTGGCTCTCCGCTTCCTTCTCGGTTGCCACAGCCATTCGGGTGATCGTGATCTCACGGACCAACACAGGTTCGACACTTTGGCCAAAGTTGATCTGAACTGGGCCGCGCACTTGCCCACAATTGACGCCCAGTGACATCACGGCGCCGAAGGTCCGGACATCGTAAAAATTCATACACATCCATGCGCGAGCACGTTCGACTTCATCGCTTGAGCCCTTGCGCCCTGTGTCGTCATCGGTCTTGCCCTTCGCGCCTATTGCTTTATGGGCTCTTTCGTGAGCCTGATTCAATATCGCTTTCTCTCGAACATAGATTTCATATGGTGATTTTTCACCTTTGGTGATTTCCACATAATTTCTGATTTTCCGTTTTAGGCAGACATCTGTCACAATCCCGTGATTAGTCTCGGGATCGATCCGTGGGAGATTCCCCGCGTCGGGATCGCCGTTGGGGTTGCCGTTCTCCACATCGAAAAGATACACGAACTCGTAACGATTTCTGATCTCAGCCATGATATTCCCTCCTGTTCTCGATTCCACCGATTTATCCGTCGCTCAAGCGGCGGTTTTACTTCGCTTCCTTCTTTGTAAAGAAAGCTTTTCGCTGATGGTAGTACCCCAGGGTAAACATCCCCTGCTCTTCAAGCCTTAGATGCGCGGGGAAGCCTTTATTGGCGTCGATCCCGCCTAGGATCGTTTGCATAAGCTGCTCTTTGTAGATTTTTGCTCCCCCCTCGAGCTTTGCGAGGTGGTGCTGAGAGAGCCGGATTAGCTGGGGAAAGACGACGCTCGGCGTTGCCGAGGCTGAACCGAAGAATCGATCCTTGATTGTAGCGTTGGCGCCCGGGATTGCCTCCTCTTGAGCTTTCTCCAGCACCGCGAAAAGTCGCCCGAGCCGATAGGCTATGTTCGGCGATTCCTCATTCAATGCCATAGTGACCTCCTTATTTTCGTAGTTCCGCTTAAGCACGGCTTTGATCAAGGCCGTCCGACAATAGTTAACCTCACCATCAGCACGTATTCTGTTTATGATGGCCCCAAGAAGAGCATTCGGATAGGGGAGCCCTTGAATTATCGAGCGTGTGAAAGCGCCCGACAGAAGAGAGTTCACATCCCCATCTATGGGTTTTTTCCCTTTTCGATAACGCCGAACCGTCTCGACGAGGAGCTGCCACATCCCAGGAAACTCAGGTAGATTGTCGTACTCCCTCACGAGTGCGAGATCTGCAAAGTGTCGCCCGATATGCCTGTTCACAGCTTCAACGGCATCCGCATACCAGAAGCGTACCGCAAGGCGCGAGGCGTTTGGTGCAAGCCCGAGGATGTAGAAGCGCATGGAGTCATCATCCATCACATCCGGTTTCTTACCTGCGCGAACAGCCTTGAGGTAATTCTCAATTTTTATTTTGTCGGCGGCGTCTACAGCTGAGTCCTCTCGGGGGTCTAGAATATTGCCCATGAAATCTTCCACGAACGAGGATCTATCTGTCCAGAAAACCGTTGTCGCGTCGCCGATCTGGAGCCTCTGTCTGGATTCGAAGCGTAGAAGATGATTCAGAGCCGTCGTGTATGCGAAAGCGGCCTCTTCACCGATGGGGGCGTTGTAATTCTGCTCTTTTCCATATGAGCGGAATGCATCGAGATTGAATGAAACGATCGCAGCGCCCACAGTTTGAGCATCCCTTACACCTTTGATCTTTGCGTGCAGACGTGCTATCGCGGTCCGTTCTCCGGTGACAAGGCACATACCGTACGTTGCATTCGTCGTATTTGCCTTGTGTTTTATCCAGGCTCTAAGAATTGCAGGGTGTTCGTGAATGAAGCCACGCTCTTTGTTGAGACGAAATACAAGATTTGACCCTGTGATTTCTTCCCAATCGAACGCGGATGGGCGCTTCCTTGGTTTCCATGAATCGAGGAAGCGAAGTACAGCTCGCATGCCTGGATCAGCGACACTGTCTCCGATACCGTGGTGGAAAATCTTGAAAGCCTTGAAGGTTTGTCGAGTTCTTTCTGGTTTACCCTTGTCGTCAAGACCCAGCACATAGCCGGTATTGTCCCACATGAAATTCGACGCCACACCTGACGCTTTGATTACTGCTTCAGGCACCATCAGGTGTACGGGCCGCGGCTTCTTGCCTGAAGTATCGCGAATGTCCTGGACTTGCACGAGCTGACCCTCACGATCAATGACAAGCGCGTAGGAAATCTTCTGTGGAGCGAAACCTGGCAGAGCAACCCCTGATTTGCCATCTTCCCGCAGACGGCTGTAGTATGCATACAACGTCTGCAGTATCATCGCCGCACCTCCCCGCTTTCGAAGGGCGGCACTTCTACGATACCGTTTCGCATTACTGCATGGAAGAATGTCGGTTCCATGCCGTTCCCGAAGTCGACATCGTGAAGCATCCAACCGAGGTCGCGTTCGCCGCTTAGAGGCGAAGGCGGAATCTCGTCCTTGTTGAGCCACGCGAAGCTCACTGGAAATTCACGGGTGCCGAAATACGGTTGGTTGAAACACTGTCCTGCTTGCGCCCGGCGCATAAATATCTCATAGTGCTTGCCGGGTTCTCGATCTTTCGACTCAGCGATGCCGGCCGAGTCGGACATTCCAGCTTTTTCGGTAATGTCGAATGATGCCTCAATCACATAGTCAACATCCTCAAGAACCATTGCCGCCCTCTGTTGCCGCTCATCTTCAATAAAAGTCTCAAGAGGCGAGGAAAGGTCGAGCATAGCCTTTTGGACATTGCGCAGTGGTATCTTTCCTGCGAGCTCGTTCCTTCGGATGTTCGTGAAACGGATTGGTGCGAGCACGTGGATACGTTCGATCCGCCATCGTATAGCAGGCTTCCAGTAGATCGCCTCCAGGATGCCCCGGGCCGCCGAAGGTGTCATGACATCGTAGCTCACGCGCTCTACCTTCATTTCGGGTCGGGTGAAGCAGGCGTAGCGACCCCAAGTGTGCAGTGCGATACCGTATGACATCAAAACCTCCTATTAGGGCATGAGATCTTCAGGCTGAATAAAATCCTTTGTAACGGGGTTGAGCCCAAAATGTTCGTCATAGGCCTCGCGCATTCCGAACTGCGTGAGAACATAGTAACGATCTTCATGGAGACTCTCAACGTAACCTGACTGTATTAGCCCCGCGAGTACACCAGGGTAGACTTGGATCGTGTAGGGTTGGAGCCGCCGCAGGAGCGCCCCTGGGCTCGTGTTCCAGCGGAGCTCCTCGCAAAGCTCCCCGGCCCTATCGTCAAAAGGTACGATCACCGGCATTTGTGCATCTGGAATCAAGCGGTAGAGCCCTGCGACGGTCTTGAAAGGGAAATCGCCGCTTACAGCGCCGGGCTCGAATAAGGGCATGATCCTTTCCGAATCGAGACCGCCGCCATGATCTTTGACCCAGTAAAGCTCCCTGAAATAAGCGCGCACCGTCTCCGAATCGAGGGTGCTGCCTTCACGGTCGTGGAGAACCAGCTCCGTAATTTGCGCGCTTTGTCGAAAGTGGCCGGGCGGCAAGCCCTCCTCCGGTGTAAAAATGTAGAGTCGACCACCCTCCGCTATCCTGCCTTCCCGATTGCAGCGCCCCGCTGCCTGCACGATTGAATCGATGCCTGCAATGGCGCGGATCACAACGGGGAAGTCCAGGTCGACACCAGCCTCCACGAGCTGAGTGCTCACTACGCGGCAAGGCTCCTCGTCACGCAACCTTTGACGGATTGTACCGGCCTTGGGCTCTTTCAGATCGCCGAGGACTCTCGATCTGTGCACGGGGCACATTGCAGCGGATAGATGGAAGCCTCCTTCCGCACCGCCGAGAGCCTGAAAAAGTAGACGCGCATGCTTCTTCGTATTGACGATGCAGAGACAGCGCTTCTCGTCGCGGATCAATCGAATGATGTCGGCGTCCTTGGTCGTTCCAAGCCGCTTCTCTCGTACGCGTGCCAATGCCTTTTCCAGATCGGGAGGTGCGCTCATCATCTCCCTCGCTCCCTCGAGGCCATTCTTGAACTCGTCATTCGCCATGAGCGCGGGCTGTGTAGCCGTGCAGAGGATAATACTGGTTCCATAGTGCTCCACGAGCTCCCGGATCACCTCCAGAGTAGGACGCAGTACCGGAACGGGAAGCATCTGGGCCTCGTCGAGTATGATGACGCTCTTCGCCACGTTGTGCAGCTTTCGCGTCTTGGAGGAGCGATTCGCGAAGAAGGACTCAAAGAATTGTACGTTCGTTGTGACTACAATCGGGGCATCCCAGTTCTCTGAAGCAAGACGCCGCCGTTCCTCCGCCTCGTCATCCGCTTCGTCCTTCTCCTGTATGAGGTTCGAGTGATGTTCCAATACCGAATCGCCACCAAATATGTCCCTGAACACGCGAGCCGTCTGCTCGATGATACTCGTGTAGGGGATGACGTAGATAACACGACGAAGGCCGTGGGCAACAGCGTGCTTAAGAGCGAAAGCCATGGATGAGAGTGTCTTTCCGCCCCCTGTCGGGACGGTAAGGGAGAAGAGGCCGGGATGAAGGCTCGCCGCAATACGGCATTCTTCCAGAATGCGTGCCCTGAGACGGTTTACATCCGTTTGCTCGACGTTCTTGGCGACTTCCGCAAGGTGGGCGTCGAGCCTCGGCTTGAGATCAAGCAGGTTCGGTGCTCGTCTCCGTTTGTCTGCACGTTCAGGATCGAGAAAACTCTCCGTATCCAGATAGTCTGCATCGACAAGGCAGGAATAGATCATGCGTGCAAAGAACGCCGCGCTGAAACCTCGTTTGTCTGCACTTGCCGGCGGTCGCTCGATCGGAGGAGACTCCAGGTTCGCGGGAATTTCGCTTGCAGCATGACCGACGCCAGCCGACGAACGTCGAAGGCGTGCTGCCAGGGATGTCTCGTCTCCGCCCCCGTCTCCGTTTGGCAAGCCCGAGTGATGCCCGGCAATACAATACGCCAATAGCTTTCCCGAGCCCTTGAAGGCCCGTAAGTTCTCGGATGCGTACTTTGCGCCGGGTGTCGAGTGATCCACCCGGTTGCCTGCTCCCCGTATGCGACGCTGGAACGCGTCTGATGCCTTCCCGTCGTCGTGTAGCAGCCCAGCTGTCCGTCCCCATTGCCTGCAGCTAAAAGCATCTGCGAAACCGCCCGCAAGCGCGGCGGTGTTCTTCAGATGCTCCGAGAGAGACTGCATTCTGGTTCCATCATCCGAGATGTGAGCGAGGATTGAATCGCTCGACGAGTGAAGTCTGTCAGGAGGACCCGATGCGCTGCCCATTTGACTCCTGCTCCATGATTCTATCACTGACTTGTTGCAGCGAGCGCAACAAAAGGTGCCGATGCTACTACTTCATAACCACCTCTACCGAATCGGCGCTTAAGTGGTAGAGCGCCCGCAACGACGTGACCTCGTGCATCATCCGTTCCCTGAGCTCAGGAGGTCCGAGCACTTCCACATCCGAGCCCCATCCACGTATCCATGGAAACATTTCGCGCGGCTCCGAGATGCGGGCGCGCCAGAGCAGCAGACCGTCTGGAAGATCCTCTATATCCTGACTGGCGTGCCAGACCGTCTCGCGAACCCTGTGGGCGACCTTGCTGGAAAACCTCAAGACGACCTCGACTGGATCGGCGTCCGAATACCAGATGCCCCACGCGCTCTCCAGGGCCCTCGTGATATGCTCATCAGCGAGCGGCACATACGTCTGGTTGGTCAGGACCGCTTCGACGATGCGATCGATCCGAAGGGTGCGTAGATGGTCCTCGCCCTGGCATTTGCCAATTGCCTGCAAGGATTGGCCGACCGCGTAGGGGACGATGATCTGGACGGCGAAAACGTAGACGTCATCTAAACCCCGGTGGACCGAGTGGTGGACGAGCCTGACGAGTCGCCCCTCGGACCAGCCCCTCGTGAGGGCCTCGAGCACAGAGAGGTAAGCGGGATCGCGGCGGGTCTTCGCGCTTTCAACCCTTTCGGCTTCCGCGACGATGTGCTCCGCGATTCTGGGGGCGAACCCCATCAGAGACTGGCCGAGCTTCCGCAACGCTGCGGCAGCGTGAGGGTTGAAGCGGTCCGTTCGGTCCGTCATCAGTCGGCATGCGAGATAGAGCGACAGGGATTCGTGGATGGTCAAGCGGATGTTGTTCAGGTAACCATCGCGCTCAATTCCAATCCTGCCGCCATCCCCCTCCGTCAACGGGAGCAGTCGCGAGAGCTCATCGACATATCGGCTCACGGTGGAGCGATGCACGGCCAGTCGCTCCGCTATCTCGGATCGCCGCAAGCCCAGTGTGTGCGCGAGGAGGAGATGTTCGAGTTGCATGAGCCGTTCTGACTTTATTTCTGCGGGTATCATATGCGGACATCATACCAGATGGCCGCGCGAAGTCCAACAGAAGAATCGCGCGGGGGCAGACGCGGGCAGCGTGGCGAGGGCGCTTCATCTGGGTCGAGATCGCCCCCGCGGGTCGTCCTCTCGCCAATTCCTCAGTCTGGTCCATTGAGCCTATTCCAAGCCATCACGGAACAGGATATAGAATGGAAGCGTGAAAACGACCATCGATATCCCCGACGGTGAGCTGCTCGACCTGATGCGCTTTACGGCGGCACGGACGAAGCGTGATGCCATTATCCAGGCCATACGGGAGTTCAACCGACACCGGAACCTCGGCGAAGTCGCCGAGATGCTCGGAACCTTCACAGGCTTCATGTCGGAGGATGAGCTTCGTCGGATGCGGGAGGACGGGTAAGCTCCAGCCGCCGCTCAGGCGTGGATCGCCCAGCCCTCCACGGCGCGCATGACCTCCATCACCGCTTCCGAGAGGGTGGGGTGAGCGTGCATCATGGAGGCCACGTCGCTGGGCAGCAGCTCGGCGGTGCGCGCGAGCAGGAGCTCGTGGATCAGCTCAGTGGCTTCCGCCCCGACGGCATGCGCGCCCAGAATTTCCTTCGTCTTGGGGTCGTACAGGACCTTCACGAATCCCTCGGACTGCTCGATGGCCACGGACTTGCCCGCACCCCTGTAGGGGAAGCTCGCCTTCGCGAAGGCGATTCCCTTCTCTGCCGCCTTCCACTCGGGCAGGCCGAAACTGGCGACCTGGGGCTCGCAGTACACGGCGCTGGGGATCGAGAGAGGGTCGAGACGGGGCTCGGGCGAGCGGCCCGCGATGTACTCGACAGCGATCTCCCCCTCTTTCGACGCGACGTGTGCGAGGAGAGGCGTCGCCACCACATCTCCGATCGCGCAGATGCTGGGAACCTTGGTCCGGTAGAAGTCGCCTACGGGGATGAATCCCTTCTCGGTGGCGATACCCACCTTCTCGAGGCCGATGGAGTCGGTGTTGGGAGTCCTTCCGACGACCACGAGGACCTGGTCGGCTTCCACCGTGGTTCGGGCGCCGGCCTTGTCCTCGAGCGCGACGCTGACGCTCGACGGCCCCTTCTGCAGGGAGAGGGCCTTTGTCCCGGTCGAGATGGTGATGCCGCGCTTCTGGAAGCTGCGCGCGAGCACCTGCGCGCTCTCCGCATCTTCGAGCGGCAGGATCCTGTCCAACATCTCGACGAGATGCACCTCCACGCCGAAGCTGGACATGATGTGGCTGAACTCGACGCCGATCGCGCCCGCGCCGAGGATCAGGATCCTCTTCGGCAGCTTCTCCAGCATGAGCGCGCCTGTCGACGATAGCACTCGCTGCTCATCGAAGGGGAAGCCCGGGATCTCGCGGGGACGAGAACCGGTGGCGACGATTATTGTACGGCCGCTCACCTTCTTTCCGCTCTTCAGGGTCACCTCGTTGGCGCCCGAAAGAACCGCCTCGCCGGCGATCAGCTCGACCTTGTTCTTCTTCAGCAGGAACTGCACGCCCTTCGAGAGCGTGTCCGCGGCTTTTCGCGACTTCTCGAAGACCTTGCTGTAGTCGAACCCCCTCTTGTCGACCGCGATTCCCATGGCCTCCAGGCCGGGGATGGACCTGAAGAGCTCCGCCTGGTGGATGAGGGCCTTGGAGGGGATGCACCCAATGTTCAGGCACACGCCGCCCACCCTGTCGCGCTCGATCACGGCTGCCTTGAGTCCGAGCTGCGATGCGCGGATCGCCGCCACGTACCCCCCGGGCCCCGAGCCGATGATGACGACGTCGTAATCAAAACCTGCCATGGCGCGCCTCCCTGGGTTCGAAAGTGAAGGGGTGGCCCGGCCTCAGGCCAGCCCGAGGGCGGGGTTCTCAACTATGTCGGCGAGATCCCTCAGGAACGCGGCGCCGACCGCCCCGTCGATCACCCGATGGTCGCACGAGAGGGTCATCTTCATGCGCTGGCGCACGACGATGCTTTCTCCGCCGTCGCCGCTCTCGACCACGGGCTCCTTCCGCGCCGCGCCGACGGCGAGGATCGCCGAGCCGGGCGGATTGATGATGGCTGTGAACTCGTCGATGCCGAAGCTTCCGAGGTTGCTGATCGTGAAGCCGGCCCCCGCATACTCCGATGGGGCCAGCTTGCCCGCGCGCGCGCGCGCGATGAGGTCGGCGAGCTCCGCGTCGATAGCGAGGATGCCCTTGCGCCCGCAGTCGCGCACAACAGGGGTGACGAGCCCGTCGGGAAGCGCGACGGCGAGACCGATGTCCGCGCTCCCCCTGCGAACGATCGTTTCGCCGTTCCACGCGGAGTTCACCCGGGGGTGCCGGGCGAGAGCGCGGCCTGCGAGCGCGAACAGGATCGCGTTCAGCGCGACCTTTTTCTCCCTGCCCTCGTTGAGCTTCGCGCGCATGCCCAGAAGCTCGTCCGCCGTGACGCTCACGGTGAGGTAGTAGTGGGGAGCGGAGAACATGGACTCGGAAAGGCGCTTTGCGATGATCTTTCGCATGCCCGAGACGGGGAGGACCTCGTCGCCAGGGCCGGCTTCGAAAGTGGGAGCGGCCGAGGGCGCCTCGACGTCGCGCCTCACGATCCGCCCGCCGGGCCCGCTGCCCGCAACAGCGCGGAGGTCGATGCCCCTGTCCTCGGCGAGCTTGCGGGCGAGGGGGGAGCTGCGGGTCCTGCCGGATTGCGGTATCGATTGCGTTCGAGGGGCTGATAGGATCGCCGGCGGGGCAGGGGGGTTCAACGCTTGCGCGGGCGCGCCGAGCAGGCCAGAGATGTCCTCGCCCGGCGAACCGAGCACCGCGATGAGATCGCCTACCTTCGCCTGCCCGCCCTCTGCCAGGACGATCTTGAGCAGAGTCCCCTCGTTGCTCGCCTCGTAGTCCATGGTGGCCTTGTCGGTCTCCACCTCGCAGATCACGTCTCCGCTCTTGACCGGCTCGCCCTCCTTTTTCCGCCACCGCACGACGGTGCCGGTCTCCATGGTGGGGGAAAGGGCGATCATGAGGACTTTCTCGGCCACGGACGCCTCCTACATATACGCCGCGCGCTTGACGGCTTCCACGATCTTCTGGACCGAGGGTTGAGCGGCGAGCTCGAGGGAATGGTTGTACGGCATGGGCACATCCTCGCCCGCCACGAGCTCCACGGGGGCATCCAGCTCGTCGAAGCAGTGGTGCGACACGAGCCACGCCACGTGCGATCCCACGCTCGCGAACGGCCACGCCTCGTCGACGACCACGCACCTGCTGGTCTTCGTCACCGACTCGTAGATCGCCGCCTCGTC
>Ga0315289_10009794_pt1 | contig 13760 bp, 13 predicted proteins | sample YL17G11_40_MG_FD_203452 | JGI IMG/M metagenome (GOLD analysis project Ga0315289, IMG submission 203452) | Sediment microbial communities from Yellowstone Lake, YNP, Wyoming, USA - YL17G11_40 | ecosystem: Environmental > Aquatic > Freshwater > Lake > Sediment | place: USA: Wyoming | collected...
TTCATAGCCATTGCATTGAACGCCGTTGTCGGTCTCCAGACCGGCAATGGCGCCATCGTGGGTCTGGAGACCCCCGACGGCGACCAGGTTTTCTGGGAAACCGAGCTATTGAGCGAGCGACTCGCTAATCTTCATAAGAACTGCGGTCAGCAAAGCGCCAAACTGCTGGCTCACTTGGGCAGCGACCGCTTGCACTTCCGCGTGATGCAGATGTGCAGGTGAAGTCCCGGCTGCGCAGTTCGTGATACATGAAATGCCCAACACTCGCAGCCCCAATGCCCGCGCAAGAATGACCTCCGGGATGGTGGACATGCACGCAGCGGAGGCTCCCAAGCGCGCCATCATCCGCACTTCCGCCGGAGTCTCATAGCTCGGCCCGAGTAGCGCGCCCAGCACGCCGGTCTTTAGGGGAATGCCTTGTTTGAGAGCGGCCTGAGACGCCAAATCTGCCAGCTCGCGATCATAAGGCTCGGACATGTCAATGAACCGTTCCTCGGTCTTGAGGTCACGGTGGCGCAGCGGATTGCGAAACTGCAAATTGATATGGTCTTCGATGAGCATGAAATCGCCGGGCGCAAGATGAGGGTCTATGCCTCCGGCCGCGTTCGTGACGATGAGGATCCGGCATCCAAGATCGTGGGCGATGCGCACGGGCAAGGTGACTTCATCGGGCGTGTATCCTTCGTAAAGATGGATGCGTCCTTGAAAACACAACACGGACATTTGGTTGATTTTTCCGGCGACAATCCGGCCGGCATGCCCCGGCACAGTGGACTGTGGATAGCCCTTGAGTTCCGTCGTCGAAATGGACGAGGCATCCTGCAGTCGTGTGGCAAAATCGCCAAGGCCTGAGCCCAGAATGAGAGCGGTTTGAGGCCGCTGTGGAAAAAGTCGAGTGAGCTTGGCTAAGACCTCAGTCATGATCGGGCAAGAAATCTAATAGTACCGGTGAAGTGGATTCCTTTGGACGACGGAATCATTCAGAGCGGATGCTCGGAGGTGCGATAGGGAGGGTCAACCCGGGCGAATTCTTCTCGAAGAACGGTCTCCGCATCGAAACCGAAATTGGCAATCGTCTTGACCTTCGGGTCGCCCATCGCCCCTTCGACGGTCATGCTCCAGATGGCTCGCGGCAGATGTTCCGCAAGGCTGCGGGCCAAGTCCACGGCATCTTTGGCAACGACCCAATGGACGCGCCAGAGCTGCTGGTCTTCAAAGAATGCCTCCACGACCTTCGCAAATTCTGCCTTCTCACGGCCACTAACAGTAAGGCGCATGACAAAAAAGTCTTTTTCGAGCGCCCGCGCCAAACGGTTTCCCTCTTCGTTCAATGGAGAATGCGACAAAAAGACAACGCTCGGGCCTACCCCTGCGGCAGACCATTCAAAAGTCCAGTCACTATGCGAAAAGGTTTGCGACATGACAGTCTATTTCTTGATTTCGCCGAGACTAAGCTGATTCTTCAATGAATAGACCGGCTCCGGTGGCCGGAAACAGCGGCGACATCGCGGCTCATAGGCGTCTCCGGCCCCAACCAGAATCAAGTCGGCGCTCTCGACGATGCGCTGCGTGAATTTCGCCGGATTGCCACACTGCATGCAAATCGCCAAAGTCTTCGTAATATACTCCGCAATGGCCAAGAGCTGCGGGACAGGCTCGAAAGGCAGACCCCGGTAGTCCGTGTCGAGTCCGGCGATAATCATGCGTTTGCCGTCATTGGCCAACTGCGCCGCAACTTCTATCAGTTCGACGCCCAAAAACTGGGCTTCATCCACGCCGAAGACATCCGCATGCTTCGCATGATTAAGAATTTCCCAAGCGCTCTTGACAGAAATGGAGGGGATGGTTTGTTGCGAGTGCGAGACCAGTTGGTCGGCGTCATAGCGCGTGTCGAGGATGGCTTTGAAAATCGCCACTCGCTGCCGGGCAATTTGCGCGCGTCGCAGCCGGCGGATGAGTTCCTCCGTCTTGCCCGAGAACATCGGGCCGCAAATCACTTCTATCCAACCCGAATTGTGAGGGAAGTCAAACATCGCTGAGTTATCAGTCTTCCAAAAGCGAGCGAACCTTGGTGATAAGCAGGTCAATCGCTACTTTGTTCATGCCACCCTGCGGAATAATGATGTCTGCATAACGCTTGTAAGGCTCGACAAATTCAAGGTGCATCGGCCTCACGAATTGTTCATATTGATCCAGAACGGACTCCACCGTCCGGTTGCGTTCAAGGATGTCGCGGCGCAACCGGCGCGCGAGACGAATATCGGAATCCGCATCCACATAGACCTTAATGTCCATCAAACTGCGAAGCCGCACCGACTCAAAAATCAAAATGCCTTCGAGCAGAATCACTTGGCGGGATTCAATCGTGCGGCAGTCCTGAGCTCTGGTGTGATGGACATAATCATAGAGTGGTTGGGTAACACTGTGCCCCGCCAACAGCTCACGCAGATGTTTCTCCAGAAGCTTATTATCAAACGCGTCAGGATGATCGAAGTTCTGCTTGGCGCGCTCTTCGAAGGGAAGATGAGACAGGTCACGGTAGTAGCCGTCCTGCTGGATAACGAGCACACGGTCCGCGCCAAGAGTCTCCTCAATCTGCTGAGCGACCAGGGTTTTGCCTGAGCCTGAGCCGCCGCAGATTCCAATAAGCCGCCGCGAAGGATCCCGCTGCGGAATCCCGACATTCTCACCGGCTGACCGCGTAATAATATCAGGAACGAGGGAACTCAAGATGCTTGTCCCCGAATGGATAGGGGAGTAATTCTTTCAAGGTTTTGGTGACGAATCTCGACGGCGCTCGCGAGAGAAGAATCACCAAGCCCTGCGCGTAATCACTCAAAACCTGAAGGCATGCGCCACAGGGATACGGTTCCAAGGGACCTTCCGCCGCGATTGCCAAACGCGTGAATTGCTTGTGTCCTGCAGTCAAGGCTGATGAAAGAGCGACGCGCTCCGCGCAAATCGAGAGCCCGTAGCTGCTGGACTCCACATTGCTGCCGCTGATTACGCTGCCATTTTCAGTCAGCAGCGCCGCGCCGACTCGGAATTTGGAGTACGGTGCGTGAGCGAAATCCCGCGCGCTCCAAGCCGCAGCCACAAGTTCTTCATCGGTCATGAGAAACTTCCACAAATTCAAGCCGTTTAAATCTACAAAATATTCAACTGAAGTGCAAGAGCATTAAACCAGCCACGACGTATGCGGGGAAGAATGACATCTTGCAAGAGCGAGGCCAGAAGCAGGAGCCAGTTCCATCTTGATTTTCTCGAAATTCTTTCTATTTTGTTTGCGGACAAACAAGTTAGAGTTGACAGGACGAAGATATGAGCAAATCCCTCGAAAAGGAGCAAACATTGGCACCTGCAGGTCACCCCATCCACATTCTCATGGAAGAACACAAAATCCTTTTGCACTTCGCCGATGAACTCGTTACCGTGGCAAAAGGGATGCGAGAGGCTGGAAACGCCGATTCCGCTGCAGACAAGATGGAGAAGTTGCGCCTTCTTGTGCAGCGTTTCAAAGAATCCGCAAGCCATTATTTGCGCGAAGAAAATGTTCTCTTCCCCTATCTTGAGAAACACGGAATCACGGAACCTCCCGCCATCATGTGGATGGACCATGACAAAGTACGGGAGATAGAGAAAAGCCTCTACGGGCTTATTGACTCCCAGAAGCGCACGAGTTTCTCCGATTTCTCAAAGCAATTGCAGGAGATCGCGCTCGCTTTGGCGGACATGCTTTCCAAACATTTCCACAAAGAGAACAACATACTTTTCCCGACGGCTTTGAAAGTATTCGCTGAAACAGAATGGCCGGAAGTCCGCCATCAATTTGATGATATCGGCTATTGCGCATTTACTCCCGAACAAGCGCTTGTGGCCTTCGGAATCCCCAAAGTCCAAGCATCTGAGCCGCAAGCAGAAGGCGTACTTACTTTCGAAACGGGCGTTCTGACGAAGGAACAAATCGAAGCCATTTTCAACGCGTTGCCGGGAGAAGTCACTTTCGTGGGTAAGGATGATACGGTTCGTTACTACGCGCAGTCCAAAGAGCGGATTTTCGTGAGAACTCCGGCGGTGATTGGACGCAAGGTTCAACAATGCCACCCGGAGAAGAGTGTCCATGTTGTCAACAAGCTGTTGGAGGATTTCAAGAGCGGTCGGCGCGATGCCGCGGCTTTCTGGATCAACATGCAGGGCAGGCTGGTTTACATCCGGTATTTTGCAGTTCGTGGTAAAAAAGGGGATTATCTGGGATGCATTGAGACAACCGAAGACATCACCGAGATAGTAAAAATCGAAGGAGAGAAGAAGCTCCTTGATTAGTGCCGTTTCGAGAAGGCCTGGTCGCCGTGGCGGGTCTCCAGACCCGACCGGCATCCGCGGAAACCGTGCAAGCGGGCGCTCCGTGACGAGAGATTTTCGAGTTGCCAAATAGGAAGAAATTTGCTTAATTATAGGCTATTCAAGCGAACGGGAAAGGAGGTGATTGGATAGATGCCCTATATCAAGGTGCGCGATGGAGAGCCATTTGAACGGGCTTTTCGCCGATTCTTGAAGTCGTGTGAAAAGGCTGGCCTAATGGCGGAGATCCGAAAACATCAGCGCTATGAGAAGCCTTGTGAAGCGCGTAAGCGCAAATCCAATGCCGCCCGTCGCAAAATGCGAAGACTCATGCGTATGATGGAACGACAAGGCCGGTAGCGGGCCGCAGTAGGCTTTCTCAAATATCATGGACACCATTGGGAGGTTTCTCACCCGCTGGTGTCCTTTTCTTTGCGGGCAGGTTCTGAAAGTAGGGGCGACAAAGCGGAATAACAAAACGTCCGGGACAGACTTGTGCCGGACGCTTGAGGGTAAAGAGAAGCACGGCTTCTCTTAGGAGGAATGTTTTGGGTAGAAAGATGACGGTGCCGGCAGTTCTGCCGCACTGCCTTCACCTCCCACTCATATACCCGTTGTCTAAACTGGAAGTTCCCATCGCTCTGGAAGGCAGTGCTCCAAGCCGCTTTTGTGCCACATGTACAGGGTTGCCATTGCTGGTCTGGAGACCGACAACGGCGTTCAGCACGCGTGCTTTGAAAGCGGTGCCAAGCGGCCCCAATCCCGCTCGAGCGACATGGTTTGGTGAATTTAGATGAAATACCAATATTTTTAAAGAATAACCATGAGTTTATTTGACATTATAATCCTCGCCGTCGTAATTCTCTTCGGCATTGCGGGGGCAAAGCGCGGATTCGTCTGGGAGGTTCTGACCATCGCGGGTCTTATCGTCGGTCTCTGGATACCGTGGTCTTTTCGCACGCAGATTATCGAGTTTGTCGCGGCGTGCTTCGGCTCCACTCGTCTGCAAATCCCGGCCACCGTCATTGCTTTTGTGATGATTTTTGCGGCGATCTACCTTGCGTTTTCCTATTTGGGTTTCTTGTTGCACAAGCTTCTTGAGAAAATCTTCCTGGGCTGGTTTGACCATTTGCTCGGAGCAATTATTGGTTTGGTCAAAGGAGCAGTCATTGTGGCTATTATGTTGGTCGCGCTCCTGATTTCCCCGTGGTACGAGCAAGGTCAGGTGCTTATGGAGAAATCGAAGCTGTTGAAGTGGGGGAAAGGACAGATTGAAAGAGTTCTTGACCTGGAACCGTCCTCTTTGCGGGCACGAGTCTGATGAATTGGGAATTCGTCTCAAAAGCGCTCGAATTTGACCGCGTGCGAGATATTCTGGCGAGTCTCGCGTCGTCTCCACTCGGGCGGGAGCGTATTTTAGTTTTGGCGCCTCTGCCTGAAGTAGAGCAAGTTCTGCGGGTCTCGCGGCGCACGAGCGAAATGGCGGAGCTTCTTCGAGAGCCATCGGGAGGTTTTCCCATCTGGGGGCTTCAAGACATTCGCGAGGAAGTCAAAAGAGCGACTATCGAGGGAGCGGTGCTCGAGGGAGAGGAACTTCTGAGGATCGCCGATACTCTATCGGTGGCCAAAGCCATTCGCGATTTTGTTGCCAAGCGAAAGGAGAAATATCCTCTTCTCCACGGGATTGCGCAAGGGCTTTCCACTTTTGCCGACATCGAATCCTCGATTGCCCGAGCGATTGAGAAGGATGGAGAAGTGCGCAATGACGCCACAGCCGAACTTAAGCAGATTCGCCAAGCGATGGCCAAAGAAAATGAGCATCTCCATGAACGCCTCAACAGTATCCTTCTTGACTGGACTGCCAAAGGGGTCGTGCAAGAGGCGGTCATCGCTTTGAAGGGTGGCAGGCTTGTCATTCCCGTCAAAGAGGCCGCCCGCCATCGAGTGCGTGGCTTGATTTCGGACCAATCCGCCTCGGGCGCCACCGTGTTTTTGGAGCCTGCCGAGACTCTCGAAATCTCGAACCGAGTCCGCCAGCTTGAAATCGAAGAAAAAAAGGAGGTGCACCGGATTCTTCGCGCCCTGACAGGCCTCGTTCATGAACGCCTCAGCGACATCTGGCCGACTTTGGAAATTCTCGCGGATTTCGATGAAATTTATGCGCGCGGGCGTCTTTCGGTGCGGTGGGGCTGCGTGGCTCCGACCATCAATCTGAAAGGAGAGTTGAAAATCATCGCCGGGCACCACCCACTTCTGTTGGAGCGAATCCAGGCTGAGGCGGTGCCTTTGAATCTCGAAATCACCCCGTCCACGCGGACGCTGGTTATCTCCGGCCCCAATGCCGGAGGGAAAACGGTAACATTGAAGACCGTCGGCCTTCTCAGTGTGATGGCCTCCATGGGACTTCATGTGCCTGCAGCTCCCGGCACGGAGTTGGCGCACTTTGACGCCGTGTTTGCGGACATTGGAGATGCGCAGAGTATCGAGAGTGACCTTTCGACTTTCACAGCACATTTGGGGAAATTGAGGGAGATGGTCGCCGAGCCGAATCGTCGCAAGCTAATTTTGATTGACGAGATCGGTTCCTCGACAGATCCGGCGCTGGGTGCGGCACTGGCGGAAGCAATTCTCGAGGAGTTGACGAATCAAGGAGCAGTTACTCTCTGCACGACTCATCAAGGAGCACTCAAAGCTTTTGCGCATGGGCGCTCCGGTTTTCAAAACGGTTCGATGGCTTTCGATGTGATTACGCTGAAACCAACCTACCAATTCCGGATGGGGGTGCCGGGTTCCAGCTACGCCATGGAGATTGCCGGACGCGTTGGATTGCCGGTGAAGCTCATCGAACGAGCAAAGATTCTGCTGGGCGATGAGCGCGTGGGATTGGAAGAGTTGGTTGCGGAGTTGTCCCAGAAAATCGAGAGCTACGAAAAGCTGCGCCGAAAAAGCGACATTAAGGCGACAGAATTTGAAGGCCTGCAGAAACTCTATGCCGAGCGAGTCACCGAGCTTCGGAAGGTTGAACGGGAACACAAAAAGAAAGCCATTGAACGCGCTGAAGCGATTCTCGAAAAAGCCAATGCCGAATTCGAGAGAGCGATACGCGAAATCAAGGAAGGGCAGGCCGAGCGTCAAGTCATCAAGTCGGCGCACGAGCGCATAGAGAAGGCGAAAAAGGAGATTGATACCGAAAAGGCCAAGCTGGCTCGCGAAGAGGCCGTCCCTGCGCCGGAAAAGGAAAAACCTCTGGATCATGAGCCAAAGGTTGGCGAAACCGTGCGTGTGGCGGGATACGACCTTCCGGCTCGTGTCGTGGCTGTGCAGCGAGCGAAAGGGCGAGTGCAGGTTGAGATGGGTTCGATCAAATTGTGGGTTCAGCGAGAGGATCTTCGAGCGCCCGGGCGCAAAGGTTCAAAACCCGTGGAAGCAAGGGTGAAGATTGAACTGGTCGAGCGGGATGTTCCTCACGAATTGGATATTCGCGGCCAATATGCGGAAGATGCTTTGCCCATCCTTGACCAATATCTTTTGGATTGCTACACGCGCGGATGGAAGTACGCCACCATTGTGCACGGGAAAGGAACCGGCGCACTGCGCAGCAAAGTCCGCGAGTTCTTGGACACTCACCCGCTCGTTCAAGGTTACGGTGATGGCGGGCCGAATCGAAACGACTTCGGCTCGACTCTGGTCGAACTGGCGCATTAGAATACATCCTCGAAACTATCATAGGAGAATCAAGGGCTGGTGGCGGTCAATCGCCGGCATCATCGCGTCGTGGAGCGGACTTGATTCGTCCCGCCTGATGCTGCTTTCGTTAAGGTTTGCGTGTTGCTTCGGCTTGTAGCGCCCAGCTTGCTGGGCTGCAAACTCGCCTATGATAATGCTTGGCAATTTGCGCATTGTTACTCTCCTGAATCGGGATGGCGCATGGGCGTCGGGAAACTCCTGAAGCATTAAGCCCAGCAAGCTGGGCGCTACGCGTTCTGCATGTCTCCCATCGTTCCCGAGAAGGCGTTCGCGCCCTGCCGAATACGGAAGATGGCTCAACGCACAAACCTTTTTGGAAACGGCATGAAATACAAAAGGCCCCGGAATCAATCCGAGGCCTTTGATGGAAAGGAATATTCCTATTTCAGAAAGAGCAGCTTGCTCATTGCCGTCTCAGAGCCCGCTTTGATCGCGACAAAATAGAGGCCCGCGCTAACGGTCTCGCCTGCGAGATTTCGCCCATTCCAAGACCAGCGGTGTTCGCCCGGCGAAGGAACGGAAACAGCGGTTTTCATTACCTGCCTGCCCAGTAGGTCAAAGACTTGAAGTGAAACAACCGCAGGATGCGCGACAACGAAAGAAATCGCTACACCGGCGTTGAACGGATTCGGGTAGCAACTCACAATGGCGAGATTCTGTGGGACTTGCGCAGGTCGTTCGTCTGCCGCGAAAAAGGTCGTAATATCCAAGAGGCTCCGCGGCAGAACGAAGTAGTCCTCAGAGAAAGGTGAAATAGAATCCTGCTGGCCGACAATTCCGACAACCATGATTGGCCCGTAAGGCTCGGGGCTTCCGTCAATGTCTGTATCTTTGTCAATGTGAATCGTGCACAAGCCGGAGCCATCGGCAACCGTGAGGTCGGCATCGTGTCCTAATGAAGGCCATGGGTCGCCGCCCACGATGGTGACATATTCCAGTTTCACTAGTGTCCCTTCTTTGCCTTCGCCTGATGCGCCGATGTCATAGCAGGTGACTATCGCTGGCGGAAAAGTGTTGCCCTGGCTGACCACTTGAATGGTAGGGATGCAAAAGCCTTCGCCTGTGTCGCGGATTTGACAAAGACCTCTGAAATGTGATACCCAGCCTTCGACGACCACATAGTCGCCAATGCTAATGTTGACGGTGTTCCAGTCTCCGAAGACATTTATTCCAGCGAAATCGTCCTGAATGAAAAAGTTCGTTGTTTCGGGGTCAAGAAGATAGTTCGGGATGGTCGCAGTGCCGTGAATCGAAACGAATTCGCCCTGATGAGTGGGTGTTCCGTCGGCCTCATCCTCTTGGACTTGGCTGATGGTGTAGTACTCGGATTCGCATGGGCATTGGTTTGACTGACCGGGCGTGGGGAAGGCGATTTCCCAGTCTGCTCCGTTATCATCTGTGTCTTCATGGTCAGGGCAGCGGGCAATAGAGTAGCTGATGCCGCCCGCGGGATACGCATCGGGGGCCTTCGTGCCTCCCTCGCCGTTGCAGACATGGCCCGGTGCACAAATGCCGTAGCACACGCGGTCTATGACATCGTCACCGTGGCGCAGTTCGACACCGGCGCAATCGTCGCTCTGAGGGCCTCCGGCATTCAGCCAGTCCACGCCGCTGAGAACGAAATATCCACTCGCGGGAATTACGCCCGAAAGGTCAACGGCGTAGTACGCGACACCCGCGCTGCACAGACCGACCAAACTCCAGCCGCTAAGGCTGGTTCCCGCGGGGCCGTAAAGCTCGGTGAAAAGCGAGTCGGGGTGGTCATCGCCCGTGTTGTCATAGAGGATTTCGTTGAGGACAACATCGGCTTGTGCCACCAGAGGATTGGCTGAAATCAGACAGACCCACGCAACAAGCCAAGTGAACTTGCCAGTTTGCATCCCTGATTGGCTCTTTGAAAGTTGTCTATTTCAAGAAGAGCAGCTTGCCAGTCGCCGACTCTGTTCCTGCTTGGAGGCGAACAAGATAAAGCCCGGTGCTGACGCTTTCGCCAGCGAGATTCGTGCCGTTCCAGACATAGCTATAGGTACCGGCAGAAGGCGCAGCTACAGACGCTCGCATCACTTCGCGGCCCAGCAGGTCGTAAATATGCAGCGAAACATCCTCGCGGCGCCCCACTGTGAACGAAATCCGAGTTGCTGCGTTGAACGGATTGGGGAACGCGCCCAGGAGCTTGAAGCTTGCCGGAATCTCGCCAGCTAAGTCATCTACTGCTGAGAAGAAATCATAATACTGGCGCGGCAAAATCTGATAGTATGCCGTGTAGGGCGAGGTGAAGTCGAATTGGTTCACGATACCGACGACCGTGAAAGGTTCAGGGGGTGCAGGGTGTCCCGGAATATCGGTGTCCATATCAATGCGCATGACGCAGGTGCCTGTTTGGTCACCGATGATAATATTCGCATTCGTATCGGCCGGCCATGGCTCACCGCCTGTAATGGTAACACCGTCAATCATGACGAGCATGCCTTCGTAGTCTTCACCAAACTGATCAACGGTGTTGCAGGTGACGACCAAAGGCTCAGGCACATTCACATGGTCAACGATGTCCAAACTCCACTGAGCGAAGCAGTTGCCTGTCGAGACGATTTCGCAAAGACCATTGAACTGCGAAACCCAGCCTCCCATGGCAACACAGTCGCCTGCAGCTACCGTAACAGTCCCGAGGCTGCCATAAATATTCACTCCAGCATCGTCGTCTTGGATGTAGAAGGTCGTGTACTCGTCATCAAAGACATAGTTGGCAACCGTGGCGATACCTCTGACGCGAACAAACTCGTCTTTGTGTATTGGAACCCCATTCGCGTCGTCTTCTTGGATATCGCTAATGGTATAGTAGTGTACTTCGCAAGTATCCATGGCACTGTTAGGAGCACCGGGGGTTAATTCGTCTGGGACAGACCAATCTGCCGCGTTATCGTCGGTATCTTGGTGGTCAGGAAGTCGGGCAATGGAATGATTAACACCGGCGCTGGGAAAAGGATCTGGGGCATTCGTTCCTCCTTCGCCAGGGCATCCCGGCGGATTGGCGCAGGGACCATAGCGGACTTTGTCTACAGCGCTTCCCTGGAGCTGAAGCTCCAGACAGTCGCAGTCATCACCCGAAACGGAACCGGCATTCTGCCAGTCCACACCGGCTCCCGAGCCGCCGCCGACGACTAAGTCGACATTGGGAACACTGGAGGTATTGCCGACAACGAAATACCCGTCCGGTGGAATAGTGCCGGAGAGCGATACCGAGCGATATTGTGCACCGCCGTTTCCATTAAAACCAACGAGCACATAGCCATCCAGGCTTGTCCCCGAAGGACCATACAGCTCGGTGAACAAAAGATTGGGGTCATCGTCACCCACAGTGTCATAAAGGATTTCATTGATCACGACCTGCGCTGGTAAGATGCCCACAGCAAGGAAAAGAATCCCGAGGCAAAAAATCCAAAGAGCGCGCATAGTAACCTCCTTCAATTACGGTTATTGTGATATGATTTCGAAACAAATGTTCTTGTTCAGTGTTGCTGCTGCAATTCTTCTTGCCGGTTGCGCCCGCCAATTGATGGAAAGTGAGAACGAAGCGCCTCGCCTTTTCTATATTTCGAATCAAGTGGCTCGCTCAGCCGATGGGGCCTTTCCTGACTTGTCGTTGGATCCCTATGTCGAGGATGAAACTCCCGATTCACTCTTGCAGTGGACGGTTCTTGGGACCCAGAACCTGCGAGCCTCGCTGATTGGCCATACTCTTCGAGTGACCTTCACAGCCGGCTTTGAGGGTGAAGAGTCGCTCGAAATCAAAGTCACGGATGCTGAGGGACTTGAGGCCAGCCAGAGGGTTCGTTTCGCTGTTGTGAACATGGATGCCGGAGAGCGGCGAGAGTCTGACGGAAGCCTGACCATTGCTTGGACGAATTCATCTCCCGCCACGGGAAAGATCTATTACAGTGAATCCCCCTATTATCTGGAGCAAGAGGCCGTCGCTCTGGGCTCGGCGGGAACAACCCTGACGGTTCCTCTAAAAGCTCTGCTCTCCAACCGCACCTACTGGTACCGGTTTGCAGCCGTCTCACCTGCCAACGAAGTCCTCTTCGAGAGTCCAACGGACAGCTTTCAAACCTTCCAAGTTTCCTCAGCGCCGCTCTTTCGCCTGACCACGATTGATGTGCGGCAAGGGGATAGTCACCTTATTGAAACGCCCGAGGGGCGCCGGATTCTGATTGATGGCGGCTATGGCACCCATGAGCCTTCGTTCGGTGATGGCCCCTGGGATGGTGACGGTGTTCCGCTGGCGCTGAACTATCTTCAAGGGCGCGGGATTTTCTATCTTGACCATCTCGTCGAAACCCATCACCACAGCGATCACTACGGCGGGCTGTATGACATCCAGAATTCAGCTATTGCCTATGCCGCTTATCATTCGCCGTCCGCACCCAGCGGGCTTGTCGCGGGCGAAAGCTGGGACATCGGAGATACATCGGTTCTGGTGACGGTTCTGAATGTGGATTATCCCGCGGGCCTGACTCATGACAATGACAACAATCGCTCGATTGTCTTGAAGTTCACGGTAGGTGAACTGGACTTCCTGCTGACCGGTGATTCGGAAACGCCGACGAATATGAAAATGGTTGAGCGTTTTGGCAGTGCGTTACAAAGTGAAGTGCTGAAAATCAATCATCACGGTTCAAGCGACGGCACGAGTGCCGAATGGCTCGGTGCCGTGTCGCCTCGTTATGCCATCATTTCTTGTGCCGTCGGCAATCCCTACGGCCATCCTCATGACCAAACCCTTGAGCTCTTGCAGGAACGAGGTGTTCGAATTCTCCGAACCGATGAAACCGGAACGATTGATATTCTGACCGATGGCCGAACCGTCATCGAAATCTGGCCGTGAACGGCGAGCAGGGGATTAGTTGACATATTTCCAGCGGCCGTCGAGTCGCGGGTTCAGCGGCGTATTGGCCCGAATGTATTCGGAAATGGCATCGCGCATGAGAATGCCGGTCTCGGCTCCAGCTTGTGAGCCGTAAGCGGCCAGTTTTGTCATTCCCGAGTTGCCTTCGAGTAGATAGTCAATGGTGACCACGCGGTAGAGCCGGTCCGGCGTGACATCCTGACCGCCGATTTTAAAGACGGTGATACGGTCGCCCGCGGGTCGCTTTCGGTCCACCACAACTTCCATCCCCGAAACAAACAGACCGCTGCCTCCATAGACAAGTTTGTCCTCAAAAAGGTCCTTCAAGAATGCCCCGCTAAGTTGCACAGAAACCAGGTGATTATCGAAGGGTAAGACCGCAAACACATCCCGAGGAGTGATAGAACCGGGACCAATATCAGCGCGAATGCCGCCTTGATTTGTAAAAGCGGCATCCCCCTGCAATTTCCATCGCATTGCGTCGCACACCAGATTTCCCATCAGAGATTCCCCTTCTCCGATGCGGTATAGATTCACCGATGTTTCGCCGATGGGTTCGTCGAATCCTTTTTCGACGCGCGCCACTTCGGGATCAATGGCGTCGGCAATCTTCTGGTCTCGCGGGAATTGGTCGGCGAAGAGAGTGAGCAGCACGCCCTGGTCCGCATACGGTTTCCATTGAATGAGTGTCTTCGTTTCCGGATCAATCTCGAATTCAATGGCCGCAATACTGGTTCCTTTTGCGTAACCTTGAAAACAGGGGATGTGC
>Ga0315289_10009795_pt1 | contig 13759 bp, 15 predicted proteins | sample YL17G11_40_MG_FD_203452 | JGI IMG/M metagenome (GOLD analysis project Ga0315289, IMG submission 203452) | Sediment microbial communities from Yellowstone Lake, YNP, Wyoming, USA - YL17G11_40 | ecosystem: Environmental > Aquatic > Freshwater > Lake > Sediment | place: USA: Wyoming | collected...
TATAGTAGATTGTGCCGGAGAACTCTTCATCAGGATAAGCCTTGGTTTTTATAATCACCCTCTGACCCAGCTTGATTTGTCCCGTGGATTTTTCAGGCAGGGTAAAGGTGAGTTTGAGAGGGTTGGAATCTACCACCTTGAGGAGTTCATTTCCTACCTTCACATATTCCCCGAGAGAAATACTCCTCTTGCTCACCACCCCGTTCAGGGGGGAGGTAATGTTCGTGTCGCGGAGCGACCTTTTTGCCCGGTCAAGCTTGGCCTGGGTATTCTCCTCCTGAGCCTGGTAGAGGGTAAGCTGAGTCTTGGTATCATCGAGCGTCTGCTGATTGATGACCCCTTCCTGAAAAAGCCTGAGCTGCCGCTCTAACGTGGTCTGGGAATTCTTTGCCCGGGCCTCTGCTTCCCTGATCGAGGCTTCATTCTCTTTCACTTGGAGGATAAATTTTTCATCATCGATCTTGACGAGGAGGTCACCTTTCTTTACCGTGGATCCTTCGTCGACATAGAGCTTCTTTACCATCCCTTCCACTTCTGAACTCACTACCACTTCATCTTCAGGGAGGAAACTCCCCACCCCCTCCAGGAACTGTTCCACATCCTGATAGGAAGCCTGAACGACCTCTACCGGTATAGACTTTTCTTCTTTTGTTGATGAGGAATCAGCCTTCTTCCTGGTGCAGGCGGCTGTTACCGTGAGAAGACAGAGAATTACGGTGAGAAGGGCGATGATTTTTTGCTGCATCCTTTGCTCCTTATTGCGTGTTCTGGAGGTTGTCCCAGATCTTAGTGAGCAGGTATTCGAGTTGCTCAAGTTCGTTGCGGGTAAAGTTCCCGATGGTTTTATCGATGATCTCATTTCTCAGGGTAGTGAGTTTACCTTTCAACCTGACTCCTTTGAGGGTAAGTACGATTTTTATTGCCCTTCGGTCTCTCTCGTCCCTGGTCCGTTTTACCAGTTGTTTTTTCTCCATCCGGTCAACAACGCCGGTTATGGTGGGACCATCCCGGGAGAGTTTTCTCCCCAGTTCACTGAGGAGCAGTCCGTCCTCAGCCCAGAGAAGCACCAGAACCTCAAACTGAGGAGGGGTAATACTGAACTCCTTGAACTTGTTGTCCAGCTCCTTCCGGATTGCCCGATGGATTTTCCCCATCATCGGGCCGATTCTGTCCGTCTGGTGATCTATGGTCTTCATTTTTCTACAGAGTTAGATCGTTTTCTTCCAGCAGGGTTCCTTTAACCTTGGCCAGATTAGAGAGAGATTGATTGTATCGTGACAGAGCCTGTGCATAGTTACTCTCTGCCGTAGTCAGATCACTCTGGTACTGGAGAAGGTCGAAAATGGTTGAGAGCCCAACGTCATATTTCTTCTGCTCTGCTGTATATCTCTCCTGTGCTGATTTCAGCGAAGCCTGTGTAGCCCGGATTAGTTCCTTGAAGGTATCAACGTCCCTGATTGCCTGTTTTACCTCATTGATGATAGTAGTCTCCAGGTTCTTGAGGCTCGTAAGTGAGCGGGCAGCTTCTATCTTTGCCTTGGAGAACTGGCTTTTGGCACTATGGTTCTCTAAGGGGAATTCGAGTTTCAGCCCGATCGTGTAGGTGTAGAAGTCTCCATCGTCCAAATGGGCAAAGGCATCCTTTGCGCTTCCTGTGTAAGGACTTGTTGTTGCTTCACCAGTTCCCCCCATGAACTCTGGGAGGGGCTGGGGCTGTCCGGAGAGACCGCTGGTTCCTACAGAAGCGATGATGTCAAGGCGGGGAAAGAGTTGATTTTTTGTATATTTGACCTGTATATTCTTTGCCTCGATGTCAGTTTTTACCTGGATGTAATCCGGCCGTTTCTCAATCGCTGTCTTGTAAGTCTCAGGGAAGGGGGGGGCCTCTATATTAGTTTTGGGTTCTTCCACGGGAACAATCTCGAGATTCAGGTATTCCTCTTTTTCATAGATGTTTAATGACTTTTTAAGATTGTCCTCACTAGTTTTAACTGCAAACTTTGCGACGATAACTTGCTGCTCCCTGGTTGCCACTTCAGCTTCTGCCTGGTAGACTTCTATGGGGGCAAGGGTACCTGCCTGGATTCTCAGTTTTGTATTCTTCAAGAAATCTTTTGCCCGTTCGAGGGAACGTTCCTTTGCCTCAAGATCCTTGATAAAGAAAAAGAGGTTCCAGTAGTTTGTCTGCACACTATTCAGGATATCAATCACCCTTTGCTTGAACTGTTCATCTGAAATGCCTTTGTTAAGTGATGCTATCCTGATCTGACTTTTCTGAACCTTGAGGCCGAAGTCTTTCAAGAGAGGCTGAGTCAAGCTCAGCAGCCAGTTCGTGTTATACTGGGGATAAAAAGAGGCAAACGTGGCATTGCTCTTCGACTCTTTCATAGTGTAGGTGAAATTGGTCTCTGTACCGGTAAGAAACTTCTTCGTGAGGCTGAGGTCGTAGGTATAATTTTCTTGTTTTAGCTCGGTTGCTCCGGCGAGCACGGTACCGGTCTGACTTACGCTGCGGTCCTTCTTGTACTGGGTTTTCAGTATGGTATCAAAAGGTGCCCATGCAGAAACGATGTTCTCAGCACTCAACTGTGGATTGTAGCTTTCAACAGCAATATCGAGATTGCTCTTCAGTGCCAGTATGAAGAGGCTTTTTAAGGATAGTACAGCCTTGTTCCCCTCAACCTTCAATTCAGGCTGATCGCTCTTCCCTTCCTCAGCCAGAACAGGTGAGAGGAAAGGCAGCAGCATGGTGAGAAAAAGAGCGACAAGGAGAGCCAGCCTTTTTACCTCCCGTCCAATCTTCCTCTGTGGAATAGCCTTTATCTTCATTGCATATCCTCCCTTCTCAGGTCTTTCAGACTTATAGTTAGCCTGCAATTAATTGGGTTTAAAATTATTAGCACACTAAATTTTATCGCGCATCTTCCGTCCTGTCAAGGTTGAAATCAGGAGCTGTGAAATCAGGAGCAGACGCACGAGTGGGCATGCAGGAAAATTCCAGTGGTAAGGAGAGGTATTTGCCTCAGGATTGAGAGGGTATATTGAAGAGGTTCCTAATATTCTCGGTTGTTTGCTGAGCCACTTCCTCACAGCTTCTATTCTTCAGTTCACCAATCTTTTTTGCCGTGTACATAACATAAGCGGGTTCATTCCGCTTTCCCCGGAAAGGAAAAGGGGCCAGAAAAGGTGCGTCCGTCTCAACGATCATCGTGTCTAACGGCAATTTTTTCACTACGTCCTGCAGGCTGGTTGCATTTTTAAAGGTGACGGTGCCGGGAACAGAGATAGAGAATCCCCGGTCGACACATTTCTTGGCCATATCATAGTCACCAGAAAAACAGTGGATAACACCCCCCCCATTGAAGCCGTTTTCTTCTTCCAGGATGGCAAGGGTTTCTCTGTGGGCATTGCGGTCGTGAATGATCAGGGGGAGTTTGAGCTTTTTTCCTATGTGAATCAACTCTCTGAAACGTCTGAGCTGAACCTCCCGGGGCGACAGATTGCGGAAAAAGTCCAGCCCGATTTCACCAAAAGCTATCACCTTAGGATGGGAAGCGAGGCTTTCCAGCCTCTCGTACGTATTCTCACCAATCTCCTGGGCATAGTGAGGGTGGATGCCAATCGCTGCATAGATGAAGTCATAATTCTCCGCAAGAGCTATAGCCTTTTCCGCCTCGGGGATCTGAATGCCAATCGTTATGATATATCCTATCCCCTGATTTTTTGCCCTCTGGATAACCTCGTCCCTGTCCCGGTCAAACTCAGGCATCTCAAGGTGGGCATGGGAATCAATGAGCATTACTATAACCCAACCGTCTTAACCCAGACCGAACGGGTTCTCGGTCCGTCGAGCTCACAGAAGAAAAGGGACTGCCAGGTACCCAGCGACAACGTGCCTCCACTGATGATGATCGTGGTTGAGCACCCCAGGATGCTGGACTTGATGTGGGCTGGTGAGTTTCCTTCCGCATGGAGATAGGGCTGGTCCTCCGGAATGAGCCGGTCAAGGCCATTCAGGATGTCTCTCACCACGTTCGGGTCAGCGTTTTCGTTGATGGTAAGACCTGCTGTAGTATGGGGGCAGTAGATAAGGCAGATGCCTTCCTGGAGGCCACTTTTCTTTATTCTCTTGTTCACCTCGGAAGTGATATCGATCATTTCTATTTTCCTTAAGGTTTTTACTGATATCTCTTCCATAGTTACCTCCGTTTACCATCGACCCAGGATGATTGTCTCTGCATGTATGTAAAATAATATACACTATCAGGCAATCGTCAAGAGGATTCCGTTGAAGTCGGAAAGGCTTCGGAAAATACAGTGCTTACATTTTTAAAATACATAGTTTACTATATTCACTTTATCTGTACCGAAGAGTAGTTTTTCAATTAAAACTTCTAAGGCAAAGGAGAGCAATCGTAAGGTAATATGGGCGGCGGTTGACAGCAAACCCGGTTCGAAGCTCGCTGGATTCAGCACCTGGGGAGGTGCCAAGGAGGCCTTTGAGTTCTGGGCAAAGAGGCTTCGCCTCTGGCTGGATGAAACCCACGGAAAGTAAAGTGGTCCTTCAGGAAGGTAAACGAAGGAACCAGGCGAGATCGAAGAGGTGAATTGGATAAAAGCATATGGTTACAATTGCGAGAGATCATTAAAGGGTGTCCGCGACACCTGGAACCGAATTAATGGGGATGACCGAAATCCTGTCGTCGAGAACGTATTCCTGTTGACCCGGATAGACTACCCATAGGTTCTCCAAACGAAGATCATGGATGGCAGCATGCATGGAGCGGCTTCGGCCCGGAGCATCCGTGTATTTAAATTCAAAGCCATAGCGTTTGCCGCTGACCATCACAAGCAAATCCAACTCGGCACCGGCGTGGGTTGCCCAGAAGTAGGTGTCGCGGGTCTCAAGCATTGTAATCACCTGTTCCAGGGCAAAACCCTCCCAGGATGAGCCGAGTTTCGGATGCCCCTGCAGATCCACCAGGGAGTGCAATTGGAGGAGAGCATGAAAAATACCACTGTCCCGGATGTAGATTTTGGGGGACTTGATCTGACGTTTGCGGATGTTCTCGAACCAGGGAGGAAGAATGCGGATCATATAGGTACCTGCCAGAATATCGAGATAGCGGCGGGCGGTGTTCTCGGAAGTACTGAGGGATCTGGCGAACTGCGCAGCGTTCCAAACCTGACCGTGGTAATGGGCGACCATGGTCCAGAATCGTCTCAGAGTCTCGGCGGGAACGGTGATACCGAACTGGGGAATATCCCGTTCGAGAAAGGTGCGGATGAAATCACCGCGCCATGCCATGCTGCCGGTATCCTCATCTGCGAGAAAGGATCTCGGAAACCCGCCGCGTACCCAGAGACTGGTCAGGTGCTCCACACCCACTTCCCAAAGATTAAAGCCGGAAAGGTCGACAAACCCGATGCGTCCGGCAAGGGATTCGGACACACCTTTGACCAGGTAGGGAGAAGCCGAGCCCAGCAGAAGAAACCGGGCCCGGTTCTGAGGTCGGTCCACCAGAACTCTCAACAGTTCAAACAGGTCCGGCCGCCGTTGAATTTCGTCAATGACCACCAGGCCGGAGAGTTGCTCAAGCACGCTCATGGGTGCAGACAGACGACGGACATCAACCGGATTCTCCAGATCAAAATAGGTAGAGGGTTCGCGCTCTGCGATTATTCTTGCGAGCGTGGTCTTGCCACACTGGCGCGGGCCGAGAAGGGCCGTTATTGGGTGCACACGAAAAATACTGGTGATTCGATTGATTGCTTCAAGACGCGGGATCATTTTTAAATATTAACATTGAAAATAGTAATGTCAAGTGATGATTTTCAATATATAGTATCTCTTAAAAAGGGAAAATTAAACTGGTCAATTGACGGCTTTGGGATATAAAAAGGATCATATGTTTATGCTGATCTCATGGGAATTTTAGGGGGTTTCATTGTCGGAGTAGGCATGCTCGATATCACGCCTATGCAGTACTATAACGAGACAAAGGCAGCGGTGAGTTTCACCAACATTTCAATCGGACTGGTCCACAGCGCCGTCTTTGGAGTCCTTGTGGCGCTCTCGGGCTGCCTCAGGGGAATTCAGTGCGGAAGAAGCGCATCAGCAGTAGGGGAGGCGGCCACATCTGCCGTAGTGACAGCCATAGTGAGTATCATTATCGCCACGGCGATCATAACCTTTGCGTGCGAGGTAATTGGTATCTGAGAATAGCATGACGGATAATAAAAATTTTTCGCAGCCGGTTATCAAAGTACATAATCTTGACATGGCTTACGGAAGCTTTGTCCTGATGCATGACCTCAACTTCACGATAAAGAAGGGTGATATCTTTATCATTATGGGCGGGAGCGGGTGCGGAAAGAGTACCCTGATGAAAATTATGATTGGTCTTAAGGAACCCGCCAAAGGACAGGTCCTATATGAGGGGGTGAGTTTATGGGATACAGATTCCGGGGAGAGGGAAAAGATCATAAGACGGTTAGGCATTCTCTATCAGAGCGGTGCTCTCTGGAGCTCAATGACGCTCGAAGAGAATGTAGCTCTTCCGCTTGAACAGTATACTAATTTAAGTCCCGGCCAGATCCGGGAGGTTGTTTCACTAAAACTCTCTCTGGTTGGGCTTGGAGGCTTTGAAGATTATTATCCATCTGAGATCAGCGGCGGCATGAGGAAGAGAGCAGGCCTTGCCCGGGCCATGGCAATGGATCCGGACATACTCTTTTTCGATGAGCCCTCTGCCGGTCTTGACCCTGTGAGCGCCCACCTGCTTGACGAGCTGATCATTCAACTGAGGGACAGTCTCGGTGCGACGGTAGTTGTGGTAACCCATGAACTGGCGAGTATTTTTGCCATCGGCAATAATTCGATCTATCTTGATGTGGAGTCAAAAACGATGATCGCTCAAGGACATCCAAAGAAGCTCCTTGAAGAATCGAAGGATCCCAAGGTGATTAGTTTTCTGACCAGAGGGGAAGAGCATGTGCAGGCAGGTGCGGAATGACAGACATATTTCTGGTTTCATAATGAATACATAACCTGAAATTGCAGCGAAGAAATGATTCAATTGATCTATAAAAAGGAGAATTGAAATGAGTAAACCAGTGAACAAGACACTCATCGGGGTTTTTGTCCTGGGCGCTGTGACTCTGGGTGTCGTAGCTGTACTGATCTTTGGATCAGGCAAATTTTTTGCCCCTGTGAAGAAATATGTGATGTTCTTTGAGGGTTCTGTAAAAGGGCTGAATGTGGGTGCCCCAGTCATTTTCCGGGGGGTAAAGGTCGGAGAGGTGACTGGTATCCAGTTGCGCTTTGACCCAAAGCATCTGACCACTGTCATCCCCGTCTATGTCGAAATTGATCAAAGGACACTTAATGTTCCTGAAGAGTTTGAACCGTTGTTAAAGAAAAGAACATATACCTATATTCAGCCCCTCATAGAAAAAGGGCTCAAGGCTCAACTTCAGATGCAGAGCTTCGTCACCGGCCAGCTTATGATCTATCTGGATTTCTATCCTGACAAACCGATCAAATTGGTTGGACTTGAGAAGAATAATCCCGAAATCCCGACGGTGCCGACCTCTATGGAAGAACTGTCAAAAACGCTCCAGAATCTGAAACTCGAAGAATTGTATAAGAAGGTAATGCTTACGGTTGAGGGAATAGAAAAAATCGTGAACTCCCCTGAATTACAGGCTACCGTTACCTCTATAAATCAAACAGCAAAAGACACTGGCCAGCTTGTGAGAAACATCGATGCTCAAGTAGGGCCGCTGGTAACAAACTTAAAAACCACGTCTGAAGCTGCCAACAGAACCATGCTGCAGGTAGAAAAGGCACTCTCTACCGAAAATGGCATCCCTGCCCAGCTTGCAGAGACATTACAAACGGCGAACAGTGCTTTGAGGCAGGCTGAGAAGACACTTGCGACAGCACAAAACATCGCTGCAGACGACAGATCTGAACTCAACAGGGCGCTCACAGAACTTTCAGCTGCTGCACGTACAATCCGTATTTTGGCTGACTACCTTGAGCGACATCCTGAGGCTTTACTCAAGGGTAAAACGTCATCGGAAGGAGAATAACATGGTCAAACAGAGGAGAAACATTCTTTTAGGCCACGCCAGCATATCACTCGTGGTAGTATTCCTGATTTTCTTCACCGGATGCGGTACTACGAAACCAGCAAAGTTTTATACTCTGAATTCCCTGAAGGCGCAGGACACAGTTCAGAAAGCAACATCATCAGATTCTCATATATCGATCGGGATAGGTCCTGTTAGTATCCCTGATTATTTGGAACGGCCTCAGATTGTGAGCCGTACCAGTCAGAATGAGCTCTATATCGATGAATTCAACAGGTGGGCTGGTTCTCTTGAGAATGACATCGCACGGGTTCTCTCGGGAAACCTGTCTACCCTTCTTTCTGAGGAGCATGTCTCAGTTCTAACTTCTATGCCGGCTGCAGCGGTTGAATACAGAATCATGTTAAATGTAACTCGCTTTGATATCATGCCTGATAATACCTTTCTGCTCAAAACCCAGTGGAGCATTTTAGGAAAGGATGAGAAAAAACTCCTCATGCGTGAATCATACCTCAGTGAACAGATTGATGGTAAAGATTATGGCGCCAGAGTTGCGGCCATGAGCCGGGCTATTGAGATACTCAGCAGGGACATAGCCGGGGAGATGAAACCATTCATCCGGGCTGAAAAAAAGTAATCGGCTTCATCAAATAAACTCTCTTTTATAAAAAACAGGTCCATGAAATCAATTAAAAATTCTGTGGTTTTTTCCCCAGAAAGATGATATGAGAATTGCTTAAAGAGGGTGTTTCAGGTTAGTTTTTATTTATAAAAGGAGGTTCTTAACATGGCGGCGATTGCGGTAAAAGGATGTATTATTGTAGGTGAGATACCATCAGCACTCGGGCTTTTGGCCCTTTATAAGAAGAAGTGCGAGAAATGCAGCTGGGAAGAGCCCGCTGCCTCTGCAGGACTCATCGATCCGAAGGCCAAGGAATACCTGATTGGTTTCAGCTGTCCCAAGTGTAAACATCTTCAGGATGTGATCATCAGGGAGGCGTAGAGAAGGTTATTTTAGGTGTAACTCGTCAGCGAGCTCTTTGAGATTTGATTGCTCTGAGTTTCTGCCGGGTGAGGATGCTGTCGCGGTTTCAGCCCTGTAAGGCATAGTATTCAGAGAGCATTCCACCTCACTCTCTTCCATTATCTATTTTCCCCTCTGGTAGGGCCATTGGGCACACGCTCAATGGCCCGTTTTTCCATCAGGCTATCATCTTTAATTAGGGTTACAAGGTTGGTCAAGGAGCTCAATCTTTACGTAGGAGCCCGGATTCCCGGTGAACCTCGACTCGTATTTTTTAATTTCTTGAAAACCTTCTCTTTGCGTCTATAATGACAAGTAAGATGATTTGTTGTGAGAATATGTAATGAAGGGGATTATCCTTGCCTCCGCTTCTCCCAGGAGGAGAGAACTATTACGACAACTCGGTCTTATCTTTGCGGTCGTTCCCAGCGAGATTGAGGAGGAAGTCAAAGATGGAGAAGAACCGCGTGAGCATGTTCTGAGGCTTGCCCGGCTTAAGGCTCAGGAGATCGCCAGGGATCAGCATAGCGCTGTTATTATCGCGGCTGACACCATTGTCGTTCTGGGCGGTGAGATTCTGGGAAAGCCGAAAGATGAAGAGGAGGCTTTTGAAATACTTTCCCAGTTGAGCGGGAGGGTACACAGAGTATTTACCGGTTTCTGCGTGCTGGATGCTTCAGATGGCTCTGAGTACTCTGAGGCGGTAGAATCAAAGGTGAGATTCAAACATCTCACTCCGGAAGAGATCAGAGGATATATCAAAACTGGCGAGCCCATGGATAAGGCAGGTGCCTATGCAGTCCAGGGAAGAGGCTCATACATGATAAAAGAGATCCAGGGATCCTATACCAATGTTGTCGGCCTGCCGCTCTGTGAATTGGTTGAAGTGCTCGCAAGGATAGGGGCGATAGAGTTGTATCCAAATACAGGGTCGTAGGGTCGAAGGGGCAAAGGGTCGAGTGAATTGTGGATTGCGGAATGCAGAAGAAAATCAGTGAACAGTCGTTAGTGAATAATAATTTGAGCATTCAGAATATCCGCCAGCGGCGGATCAGAATTCAGAATCCGCCTTTGGCGGACTGACTACTGGATTCATCCGGATTCTATCGTTGAGTTAGATGAAAAATAGCGCCACATCTCTTCTCGTAAACGAGATCTTTTACAGCATTCAGGGTGAATCGAGCTTTGCAGGTAGTCCCTGTGTCTTTATCCGATTGACCGGTTGCAACCTGCGTTGTTCGTATTGCGATACCACGTATGCCTATAATGAAGGAAAAAAATATTTTATCGAGGCAGTCGTTAAGAAGGTCAGGGATTATCAGTGTAAACTCGTGGAAGTGACCGGAGGAGAGCCTCTTATCCAGGAAGGTGTCTATAGATTACTGGACAGGCTGATAGAGAGCGGATATCAGGTCCTGATTGAGACCAATGGAAGCATGCCGATAGCTCGAATCAATCCACAATGTATAAAGATTGTGGACATCAAATGTCCGGGTAGTGGGATGTCAGACAAAATGGATTGGAAAAACCTGAAGAAGCTCTCTCACCGCGACGAGGTGAAGTTTGTGATCGGGGACCGGAAGGATTATACCTGGTCAGTGAAGATAATTTATCAGGAAAGGATCGATAGCAATATTGTTCACTTCTCCCCGATTTTTGGGTGTATAAAACCAGAACGGCTTGCCACATGGATACTGGAGGACCGCCTGCCGGTGAGGCTTCAGCTCCAGTGGCATAAATACATCTGGCCGCATCGCAAGCGAGGCGTATGATGGCAGGGAAAGAGATTGCAATAGTTTTGGTAAGCGGTGGGATGGACAGTTGTGTTACTGCGGCTATTGCCAATCAGCAGTACGAGATGGCATTTCTCCATGTCCGTTATGGTCAGAGAACGGAGGCAAGGGAATATCAATCTTTTACAGCCCTTGCTGATTATTACCAAGTGAAAAATAGACGGGTCGCGGATATCCCGTATCTGAAGGAGATTGGAGGATCATGCTTGACTGATGACAGCATTGAAGTGCCGGCTGCAAACCTGGAAAGAAAGGGGACACCGATTTCGTATGTGCCATTCAGGAATACGCACCTGCTTTCTCTTGCCGTGTCCTGGGCTGAGGTGACCGGGGTGAAGAAGATTTTCATCGGCGCAGTGGAAGAGGACAGCTCAGGATACCCTGATTGCCGTAAAGCCTACTTTGATGCTTTTAACCAGCTTCTTAAGGTGGGGACAAAACCGGGCAGTGGTATAGAAGTCGAAACACCCCTGGTGGGTTTCAGGAAAAAGGAGATCGTTCTCAAAGGAGCAGCACTCAATGCGCCTTTCCATCTCACCTGGTCCTGTTATCAGCGTGTTGATATCGCCTGCGGGAGATGTGACAGTTGCGCCCTGAGACTCAGAGGATTCAGGGAGGCAGGAATCGATGACCCCCTGCCGTATCAGGTGAAGTGACGGTGGACAAGGCTGTTCCCTCAGTTGATACCTGGATTGGTACAGATGAATCAGGGAAGGGTGACTTCTTCGGTCCTTTGGTGATTGCTGCAGTACTCGTGAATCAGGAGAAAGCTGAGAGTCTTCGGGCCATGGGGGTAAAGGACAGTAAGAAGCTTGCTGACAGTACCATAGAGAAGCTAAGTCAACGGATAAGGCAATCCTGCATCCATTCTCTCGTTGTGATTGGACCTGAGAGGTACAACCAGCTTTACGAGAGGATGAAGAACCTCAATCGGATTCTTGCCTGGGGGCATGCGAGGGTGATCGAGAATATCCTTGCTCAAACAGAGTGCTCCCGGGCGATAACTGATCAGTTTGGGGATGAGCGGTTTGTCAGGAATGCCCTGATGGAAAAGGGAAAGGAATTAAACCTGGAACAGAGGCCGCGGGCAGAAGAAGACATGGCTGTGGCAGCAGCCTCAATTCTTGCTAGGGCAGAATTTATCAGCAGGCTGAATAAGATATCACAAGAGATTAGTTATCATTTACCTAAGGGTGCATCGCCAGACGTGGAGAGGGCAGGGAAGGCTCTGGTACTAAGAGAAGGTGACGATATCCTGAATAAGGTTGCGAAGGTGCACTTTAAGACGACGAAGGCGATAATTGAAAGGGTCAAGGGTCAAGGGTCGTAGGGGCAGGGGATTTTTAATGGGAGATTTTGAATCTGTGATTTCATAAAACAATATGCAATCCTCAATTCGAAAAGAAATCTCCTTGACCCTTTGACCCTACGCCCCTTCGCCCCTATGTAAGTTTCTTTCCCATCACAACCTTATACACCTCTTTTTCCTTTTCCCTCATCTTTTCCCGTTCACTCCCTTTTTTCTCATGATCGTATCCCACGAGATGAAGGACGCCGTGGATGAGAAGAAAAGTTAATTTTTCTTCGAGGCTGGTACCTCTGGTTTCAGCCTGCTCCAGCGCCTTTTCTACCGAGATAACCACATCGCCCAGGACATGGGGATTAATGTTCCCGAACTCGCCTTCAGTGAGAGAAAAGGAGATCACATTGGTCGGCCGGTTCCTGTTCAGGTATTTTTTATTAACTGCTCTGATACCCTTGTTGTCGAGCAAGAGAACGCTGAGTTCATAACCGGATATTCTAAGAGAGGCAAGGATGCGTTCCGCCGCCTTCCTTATCTTCTTTGCCTCTACCGGTATGATCTTCTGCTGATTTTTAATGAAAACCATTGAGGCGCCCTCAATTCAAGACGTTCGGCTATTCTGACATTTCATAGGCCTTGATGATATCCTGAACCAGAGGGTGCCTTACTACATCTTTTTCATTGAAGTAGATGAATCTTATCCCTTCGATGTTTTTAAGGATCCTCTGGATCTGGATCAGCCCTGAGGTCTTGTCAGAGGGGAGGTCAACCTGAGTGATATCGCCGGTGATTACTGCCTTGGAGCCAAACCCCAGCCTGGTTAAAAACATCTTCATCTGCTCAGAGGTGGTATTCTGAGCCTCGTCAAGGATTACGAATGAATCATTGAGTGTCCTTCCCCGCATGAAGGCAAGAGGGGCAACTTCAATTACCCCATGCTGGATCATTCTGGTTACCCTCTCGAAGTCCATCATGTCATGGAGTGCGTCGTAAAGCGGCCGTAAATAGGGGTTTATCTTTTCGATGAGATCACCGGGGAGGAAACCAAGCTTTTCCCCGGCCTCTACTGCTGGTCGGGCCAGGATGATTCTGTCGACATCCTTCTTAGTCAGGGAAGCAATAGCCATGGCCATCGCCAGATAGGTTTTTCCTGTACCTGCCGGCCCGATCCCGATGACGATGTCATACTTTCTTATCGCATCAACATATCTCTTCTGGTTGATGCTCTTGGGGGTGATCAGCCTTCGCCGGGACGAGACATATACGGTGTCGAGAAAGATGTCTTTCAGGTGCACTGACTCGTTAGTGGTAAGAATCCGGAGGGCATAATCAATATCTGGAGGAGAGATTTGATAGTTTGATTCCAAGAGAAAATAAAGCTCCTGGAGGAGCCTTACCGTCACGTGGACGAGTGATTCCTCCCCGAAGATTGTGAAATGATTCCCCCGCACGTGAATTGTTATCCCCAACGCCTTCTCAATGAACTTGAGGTGCTCATCGTGTTCCCCGACCAGGAGTTTCACCAGGTGGACATCTTCAAAA
>Ga0315289_10009796_pt1 | contig 13759 bp, 8 predicted proteins | sample YL17G11_40_MG_FD_203452 | JGI IMG/M metagenome (GOLD analysis project Ga0315289, IMG submission 203452) | Sediment microbial communities from Yellowstone Lake, YNP, Wyoming, USA - YL17G11_40 | ecosystem: Environmental > Aquatic > Freshwater > Lake > Sediment | place: USA: Wyoming | collected...
CGAAGCGAAGCTGATGATATCGCCGGTTCTTTCGTTCCCGTAGACGTCATAACCTTTAGCGGTGAAGATCGCCGACTGGCCCTGCTTTAGGGTCACGCTTTCCGGTGAAATCACGATGTGGTCAAGGGCTCCAGGAATTACGGTTACTTTCCAAAATCCATTCTTTTCCACATTGGCGGGAAGCAACAATGACGGAGTGATGTCATATTGTCCTGCTGTTTCAGGAGCATCCCAGGTGGATTGATAAGTTCCAACTACGGTATCGTAATAATTCCTTAATTCAACCGTTACCGTAACAGATTCTCGAGGGAGAACGGTTAACTTTGAGATTCCAATTATGGCTTTGGTCGGGGTTAAAGTGCTTCCCACAGTAATCGTGATGGTTTCGGAATCAGTCCCACCGTGCCCATCGCTGACCACAAAGGTCACCGGGTGAGGGCCAACCATACTAATGTCCGGCGTCCAGGAGAACTGCCTGCTGCCGGCGTTGAAGTTGGCGCCGCTGGGTAAATTTTGCGCCGAATAGGTTAAAGTGTCCCCTAAGTCAGCATCGCTGGCATTTATAATGAAAGATAAAGATTGCCCGGCAATTACGATCTTGTCGCCGATGGTTTCCAGAATGGGCGCTCTATTTGGCTGATTGACAGAAATATTTACGGTCGCGGGATTGGAATTCAGACTTCCATCATTAACTTTATAGGTAAAGGAATCAGATCCGGAATAACCGGTTGTGGGAGTATAGGTGCGGTTCGCAGCCGTTCCGCTTAAACCGCCATGCGAAGGCTGAGCAACTATGATATAGGTTAACGGATCATTGTCCGCATCGGTCCCGCTTAAGATGATATCTACTGGGGTATTCATGCTGGTCATCACATTCTTGTTATCCGCCACCGGCGCATGATTTACATGAGTCACGGTGATAGTGATGGTTCTGGTGTGAAACCCACCATTGCCATCATCTACTCTAAATGTCGCTTCATGCTGTCCAGCTTGGCCTTGGGTCGGCGTCCACGAGAAGGTTCGTCCCTCAAAAGTCGCTCCCTGCGGCAGGGTCGGAGCGGAATAATTCAGGGTGTCCCCATCTACATCATTCGCGTTAATTGTGAACTGCAGATTTTCGCCCGTATTTACCGATTTATTGCTGATCGATGCCAACACCGGCGCGTCATTCACTGAATTAACCTCGATGCTGACAATCGCGGCTGCGGAGTTGATTACTCCATTGTTCACTTTGAAGGTAAATGAATCGGTTCCATGATAATTGGAAGAAGGAGTGTAGTCGACCTTATTGGTATTGTACACACTGCTTAAATTGCCATGAGCAGGGCCACTGCCGCTCACGATCGAGTAAGTTAATGTTTTATTGGCATCCGAATCGCTGCCGGTTAGAGTAATTGTTAACGGAGTATCTTCGTTAGTAGACACATTCTGATTATTAGCAATAAGGGTTTTTAAGTTAACTGTGGCGCTGGCACTTTTCGTCTTATAATTTGCGGTAATGGTAATCTGTTCGTCTTGGGTAATCGAAGCCGGAGCAGTATAGGTATCGTCAGCATCGGTAATTAATCCAAGGGCTGGTGATTCTTGTAGCAACGTCGAAGCCGCATCGACACTATTGTTTGAGCCATCGTCATAGTAAGCTCTTACAATAAAGGTTTGCGATTGACCATTATACAGTGTCGGCGACGTCGGTAAAATTGTTATATGATTCAAAGGTGACTCTGGCCCCGCCTGTGGAATTCCAGAAATTACCGCTGAATGGACGCTATCGGTGCCATTTTGCGCCACTAGAAGGTAATAATATGTAGTGCCATTGGTTAACCCGGTATCCGTATGGGATGAAGTGATCCCCGTTGCGACTCTTTTAAAATAACCGTTATTGGTAGTTGAACGATACAGCTTATAGCCGGTAGCTCCGCTAACATCCGGCCAAGAAATCGTTACGCTCTGATCGCCCGCAACGGGAGTAATAACCGGTGTTCCAGTAATCAAAGAAGAAGCTAATGTTTGATCGGGTATTACATATTGCGTTCCAACGCTGGTATTAACCGGAACGTTATTCACATTCGCGGATTTATTATCGATGGTATGGAAAGCGATCGAAAAATTGGTAGAAGCGTTAATCGTCTCTCCGCCTGCCGCAAAATTAGATGTATTAACGGTCCATTTGCCCCAGCGTGCGTCTGCGATGGCATAAGTGCCCGCGTAACCCTCGGTAATAATATAATCATCGCCATCAGAACTGTTATTTACATATGAAATAAAGCTGATCTGAGCGACGGTTGGAGCAGTGGTCCCATAAGTGACATAACTGTATATATCAGGGGTGGCAGCAAAAGCCGCCTGGCTTAATGCTACGAGGGCTATTAGAATGTTAATTAAAATTAATCTTTTCATTTATCCTTCCACTATATTTATCGTTTTAAATGTTCTTAAACTTGCGTCTTTTTAGGGGTAAATCGAAAGACATCCGCGGTATAAAGATAGCCTATTTTGCAGATGGCTTTAACTCCCCCTTCCCTGACCCCCACGATCCCCTTCCACTTATACTATCGGATTGGGGGGGAGAAAACTTGCATCCTTAATGGAGAGTTTATGACTGCGAAGTATTTTGGAGAGCCTAAATTAGCCTCAAAGCTATTGGTTAACCGGCCACCCTTTTGGAGCGCCGGAGGTGAGGGTGATCTTGTAACAGCCTAATGGGGTCAGATCAAAATCAACCCCATTCATGGTAGTTCCATGCGCATCGGTTACCAGAGCATAAGATTCGAAGGCTCCTGAACCTGGGAAGCAGTGTTCAATCTTATCCCCCGAATTAAGCCCCACGTCGGTCCATAATTGAGAGGCTTTTAATAAAATTGGCCTCGAATAAGGGATGTATATCCAGTTTACCCCGTTGTCCAGGCTAAATAGCTGGTTTTCGCTTGCGGCTGACGGCCGCGTGCCACTAAGCGTTATAGCAGACGGCCTGGTCTGGGTAGCGGTAATACGATAATCATTGCCAAAAGAAACCGCAAAATTGGTGCCAATTACGCTTGTACCGTGGGTATCGGTAACTACGGCGTATGATGCAAAATTATCGGTCCCGGGTATCGGGACCTCGATCTTCTCACCCGATTGCAGGCCAAGGTTGGTCCAAAGGTCTGCCGCCCAAGCAATATTATTACTATTAATTTGAGGCGTTTGCAGCGGTATCGATATCCAGTTAATGCCGGGGACGAGATTGAAAGTATAAGAGATTACGGTTGAAGGATTTACCGTCACAGACTTGGGCACCGTTTTTTGATTCCCTGCTTTATCCGTGGCTTTTGCCCAAATTCTGACATCGGTATCTACTCCCGCCGGCCAGGCGAGTAGAGGATTTAATGAGAATGACCAGGTGTCATTTGGCGATCCGGATTCTAAAGTTGTAAGGTTCCATACTTCAGGACCATCATATAATAGATCATCCCTCAAAGGACTCCAATCATAATAGGTGCCATAGTTCTGCCAGAACCTATACCGGCCGCTATCGGGCTTCCTGATCCTAACTTCAACCGTCGCGATTCCCGACCATGCATCATGCGCTTCTCCAGTAATTCTAGGGATATTTGGAACCTTTGCTACGGTTGCAGCAGGCGGTGTACTTATAATTAGAACATCAGGAACATCTTTATCGCTGGGGGGCGGGGTTCTATCTATCTTCACATCTATCGTGTCTCTACCATAATCTATCCTAGACAACTTGCCAACTTTATCCGTTGCCCTGGGTATAATGGTATAGATTATCCCTTCATCCCAGGCTGGTAATAAGTTCGAAGGAAGCGACCAGGTATCGTAATAGTGGAGGCTGGTTGGGTTTTGGTAGGCATGGGGTATCAGTCTGGTTGCCGGCACCGGAATCCAGAAACTGACCGTCCATGTCTGACCGCCGTACGTGTAGGTATCTCCAGACAAACCAATCTGATTAAATGAGATCAGGCTCCATCTGTAATTACCCTGTTGGGTCTTCTCCCAAAATCGATACTTACTTGTCCCTTCCTTACTCACGATCTTGATCTCAACTGTGGCAATTCCGGATCCGCCGGTTGACCAATCTTTGGGATCTGCAATTTCAGAAGAATAGATGACATCCCGGACTTCTCCGCTTATTTCAGCAGGCATATCGTAAACTACAGCAACGCTGTAAGGGTGTTCAGGATCTCTCGCCGGCTGGGTGATGTTTGGAGCTTCGGGCTCCTGGACATCAATTTTAACTACATTTGATGGCTCACTGTACGAACTCCATGCTCCTATTCCATTTATTACCGCATAACGGAATTGATAAGCATAATTATCTAATCCATCATATGCAGTCACTGAAATATCCAACCAATCCTTACCGCCATATTCCAGCCAATTTCCTAAAACATATTTCCCGTCACTATCTATAGGACCCATCTTATATTCTACATCTGCATCTACAGTACCAGAAGGGCCAACAGTGCGGGAGGTTTCCAATCTGATATGTCGGTCACCATACCAACCATTGAAGTAAGATATGGTCGCCTCGGGCGTTATTTTATCAATCATCACCCTTGCAAAGCTTGCAGATTTGTCACTAACCCAATTTGCATTATCAACCGCACAAACATGGAAATGGTAGTCACCATTATTCGGGAAGTTTTTAAAAGAATAACTGGTCTCTGTGGTAGAAATATATCCAGAATAATTGGTTGATCCAGGAGGATATATTAGGACCCTATAATTCCTAATACCGCTCCCGCCAGGGTTATCGGTCACCCCATCCCAGGATAGAGTGAAGTTGCCGGTAGAGGTTTTAGTTGTAGAAGCCCTCACATTCTCAGGCTGGGGAGGCTTTGTCAGATCCACATAGAATGTAATCTCATTTGAGAAAGGGCTGAGATTGCCTGCGCGGTCAGCAGCGCACATTTTCATCGTATAGATCCCCTCAGCGAGATCGTTATACCATTTAAAAGGAAGATTGACGGTTTCGAATCCCGCATGTGAGGGGCCTTGTGTATTTATCAAATAAGAACCAACCCCGCTGACAATTTCTGGAATTCCATCCGATCCAAGCGGATCTGTGGATGGACCCGCACCGAGAATACCAGCTCCCACATTAAAATACATCCGAGGGCCGCCAAAATCTCCGATCTGCAAGTTGGTTGGAGCGGTCGGGGCCGTTCGATCAAATTGTATTGTTATAGTATCGCTATAATTACTGGTCCACTGGTTGGAGGTATTGCCAAATATTACATAAACTGTTTTTGTCCCCTCGCCCGGTTCGAGCGTCCATTCCTTGGTAGGGGAATAAGTTATGTTACCTGACCCACCATATCCAAGGTGATTAGTTATTGCAACTTTATTATAACTCACGTCAGGGCGGGTTAAATACAAAATGACCTTTGTTGTCCAGGTATAGGTGGCTCCATTATTGATCGAAACTCCGGCGGCGAAGGCCGGCGAGCTAATTAGAATTGCCATACCCATGGCAAAAAGAAGAATTTTTAATTTATTGTTAGCAACGATACCCACTGTTTTTTCCCCTTTTTATCAGCCCTGCTCCACTATTATACTATCGGTACAATTTAAGTCAAACTTGCACTGTTAAAATAGAAAATCAGATTATCAGAAAACAGAGCTGGAATATCAGAGAGCAGAAATAAGAAATCAGAGAATTATAACTTTTTGATGCCTTTTTTTGAATAATATTCGCGCAATTCACAGGGACTTCTTCATATTCGTCAATTATTGATTGGGAGAGGCTGCCATCAATATATTGTTTTGCCTCCATTTCTCGAATGTGGTTCTGCGTTTCCGCCCTTTCTGCCAAACCCATAATTTTTCGTGCCTCGGCACTATCCCCTTATATTGATTCTTCTGATTATCTGGTCTGTCTGTTTTTCTGATATTCTCATTCTGATATTCTGCTCTTTCTGTTTCTCTAATACTCTCACTCTGATATTCTGATCCACTGATGTTCATAATAAAGGAATACAGCAACTTTATTGCCACGAGAGGAGGATGATAACAAGCGGCAAATTAACGCTAAGCAGCTATTTTTTGAGCAGCCCGGATAAACTCTTTAACTTTTTCGGGGCCCTTTGCTAAGAACTTTTTAATCCTGTCCCATTCCAGATCCAGATATTGATGTGCCAGCAAATTTCTCACCGCGATCAAATCAGCAACTTCTTCGGCCAATTCCATGGGGACTAAATTCATTAAGCCTAACTTTTCAAAAACTTCCCGGTAGGTTGAAGGCATCTCGGCGGCTTCGCCCGCCAAAATGATTTTGCCGATATCGATACAGGCGTTGGCGAGGTTTTCAACGATGCGCTCAATATTTCTCCGCGTATCCCTCTCGTTCAAGAAGGTTTTCCACTCAACCGCCCTGAACCTTTCCAGGTCCGAAAGCTCGGTCTCAATAAATGCCATCCGGGTAATAATGCTTTCTTTTTGCTCCGGCTTTAAAGGCGTCACGCGAAATCACCTCTCAATTTTCTTCTGAGCGCCCACAAATCAAAAAGGAAACCTCTGAAATCTTCCGCTTCCATTGAAAAATCGAGCATTTTACTGAGATATAATTTATAGTTCCTGATAAGCAAAGGTTTTCCCCGCAGGGCCGCCCAGGCAACGGTAGGCCGGGCTGTATTTAAGACAATTAAATCAACGTTTTTGTGGAGCAGATCTTCAATCCCGCCCTGCAGCTCATCAACCTCTTTTAAGGAATATTCTTTCTCAAACCAAACTGCCACATCCACATCTGATTCGGAAATCTCGCGTCCGGTTGCCGCTGAACCAAAAAGAAAAGCCATCGAAATTTCTTTTTTCCCATCAAAATATTCTTTCAGCTTTTCAAGTTCCACGCTCATATTGGATTTAATTCTATCATATCCGGAAAGAAAAAGTCCATTAAAAAAGGTTAATTAAGCGGAAACACCCTGCTTCTTTTTCTTATCATTATGTTCTTTAATTATTCTATTGTAATTGTCTAAACCGTTATAAGCTTGCTTCTGCCGGCCGTTATTTCCCTGACCGCCGGACGATGAGGAACCTTGACCTCCGGCGCCAGCACCAGGCGTTACAGGGACAGAACCGCTATCGTGAGTCTTAATATTAACCTTGTCGCCGATCCCGTTTCGTTTGTTACCCATTTTATCAAGTTCATCTTTAACTCTTTCAGCCAGTCCAGGAGCTCTTTTAGATAGATCCTCCATTGCCTTCGGCAGAGCGCCCTGCGCCGCCGCCTGGGCGACCTGCTGCGCGGTTTTCATCACATTAAGCTTATCATAAACTTTGCCTAAAATAGCTACTGCTTCCTTCATATTTCTCTTTGCCATTTCAGGCAACCGTTTATTATTCGATAGATTTTCCTGCAGGATCTCCGCTATTCCGACGAGAGTTCTGCAATCCTCGATCTGCTTCAATAACCGGGGAAGCTGCTTTGGGTCAATCCCCAGCGCCCTGGCATCCAGCTTAATGAGTATCAATAAGTCTTTTTTAAGTTCAGTAAGTTGACGGGCAACTTCTTCCGGTATATTTTTCTCTCCTTTTAACCGGGCGAATTTCCATTCCTTGCCATCGACTTCCACTCCGGTTATTATTCCCATGGTCCTTGCCCGGGCGTGGATACTGCGAAACAAATCATTCGCTTTTGAATTAGAATCCTGCTTCGACGCTTTTGCTTTTGCCGGATCGACATTCTGAGGTTGTTCAACTTCAGCCAAATATCTGGCGATCAGCCGGGAAGTTTGAACCGTCGCCGGCCTGAACTCCTGCGCGTATTCACAGATCTTTTCGGCGTCTGCCTCTGAGACCTGTTTCGAAGCTACTTTTTCCCAGACTTGAGAGATCAAGCTGTCAAGCTCTTTCTCGGACACTTCTCCCCCCTTAGTTTTAGTAAGACTGCCCATGATGGCCGTGGCATAAGCCAGCAAAGCTATATCACGGGAATTATTGGACAATTGCTGGGAGACAACTTCTCTGAGGGCCTGGACGGCGGCTTGAGGATTTTGCTGTTTTACAATGAACTCCGCGGCGTTGAAAGCCGAAGCGGCGATCAATCTCTGTTTATACTCTTCGGGCATCGGTTTGCCGTCGGCCTGTTTATATCCGTCCACGTACTTTTTAACCTGGTCAAAATTCTTTTTGATCGCGTCCGGTGTGCTCCAATCGGCTTGCTCCAGTTTTACCTTTTCTGAATAATCTACCAGTATGTGGCCGGGCACGGCAACCCCATCCGGGTTGCTGTTTTGAAGCGCCAGCATCGCCTTAGTCAAAGTGGTGCTCATTTTCCAGCGCTCGTCGAAAAGCCCGTCAACCGCGGAGTTGACTTCGTTCGCCACAAATTTTATCAGTTCCTGCTTAAGCTTCTCTTCGATCTCCAGCGCCGCGGTGCCGACTTCGACCTCGGCCAGATCCAGCTGGTTGTTATAAGCCGTGTCTTCCATCTGATCGATGCGCGAATAATTCGGATCGGTAGAAGCCCGTTGAATCTTTGCAACGGCCACTGCCTGATGTTTCCCCGACCTGGTCGCGTCATAAACCTTGCGGGCGATCATAGCGATCACCTGCTGATTGAGCATAATATCTATCAGCAAACTGCTGAGGGCTATCTTGCCGTTCGAAACCGCGGTCTTATCCCCGGTTAAGAATTTGATCCACTTGGTCGATTTCACCGGGTCGGATGAAAACTGAACCTCTCCGAATTTCACCGTCTGTTTTAGCTTGTTTATCAACCCATTTTCCTGGGCGATTTTCATCATAATTTTAAAGGCAATTAAACAGACCGTGACGGTAAACTGGCGCCAGGCGTCCGCCATGGCGTTACTGCGCTCCACGTAGGTTTGGACCCGCTTGAATAGAATCTCCAATTGCTTAAGCTGGTTGGCCTTCTCCGCTTCAAAAGCCTCGCTGGCGCCGATCGCCGTGGAAGCTCCACTGATACGAGCTATTACCCTGGCAATTCCTTCCGCCACCCGCAGCATGAGAATAATGCGATTGAACATACGCTGGATCTGACGGACCGCCTGGTAATAGCTGGAAGAATTGGCAATAACCTTGCCGCTCCCGATGCTTTCCACCATCTCCCCTTCGTTAATTCCCTCTAAGGCGCTACGGATGGTCGTGACATTCTGATCGTCGCCATAATAAGTCTTGAGAAACTCTTCAATCGCATCCTTAATCGCGTTGAAATCACCCAGTTCATCATATCCGGAGGTGGCATCCAGATAATGTTTGGTAGCCTGGACCGCCATGCCGGCCAGGTCAGTCCCAAAGTTCACCATACCCCAGGTTTTCGCCGCCTCGCCGGTGGCTTCGTTAGCAATGCCAAAAGTAACGATCTGAGCTGCGCTGATGGCCGCGCTCAGGATCGCCCAGTTGAGCTCGGTATCCTGAGAAACCGCCAGGTTGCGCCGGCTGATAATGTCATCCACCATATCTTCTTTAAGCTGATAAGCCTTGATTTTTGTAGTAAAGCGTCCCGAGGAGGCGCCCCTTGCCCACTCAAAGTCTTCCCCTCCCATTCCCGTCATGGTCGCCATGCTGCCAATATCCGCAAAAGCTTTTGTGTACATCAGCAGGATCTGTTCATAAAAATAGATCCGGGTAAGGTTATTTCTTACATTCATGAAAAGTTTGGTGTCGGTCGCCCATTGATTGCCGGCTTTCATGGGATCACTGCTGTTTTCCGCGTTGATATGCGAATTTTCAGAAATGCGATCTATTTCCTGATCATAACTTTCTTCAATTGAATTTTTCGCTTTATCAATATAAAACCGGGTTTGATCGTAAATTCTGTCATCGACCGGATTGGCCGAGTTAAACGCGATAGTGGAAATCGCCGCGCCCAGCTGACCAACCGCCGCAATAAACCCGATCGCGCCTATCACACCCAGAGGTGGAAAAGCTATAATACCCACTGCCAAAATCACTGCCGCCACCCCCATTCCTACAAAGCTTCCCGCCGCCACCCACTTTGCTTTTTCCAGCTGTTTCTTTTCCTTTACTTCTTTATTATGAGCATCAACTTTGTTCTTGATGCCGGCAAATTTCAGATCAAAGGCGGTCGCTCGATTCTCCATGCCGGCTTTGATCGCGGCATCGGCTCCCTCTCCCACCCTGATATCACCCTGTTGGGTTGAGATCTTTATGACTATTTTGGCCAGACGGGCAATGGCTTCTACTCCCATTACCAGTATGCGTTCTTTATTCTGAATGCTGTTCAGCTCTTCGCGCAAAAGGTTGACCCGGAATTCGTTGATCTCCTGGGTGCCATCTTTGTGGGTTATCACAATATATTCGTCATTTAACCGCCCCGTAACCTCCCATTCCTGCTTTTCAAGACCATCCAATTCCAGAATATGCTCGTCAGCAGAATTTATATCTTCACGAACCTGTTCTAAACTGGTTCCGGTTATATCTGCCAGAATCTGATAAACCTGGTTCATGTCCAGCTGGGTGGGATTGGTGGCATCGTCGGTCTTGGCGTTCCAGTAAGCCAGGGCAAAATAGTCGCTGATGTTTTTGGTTAAACCGCCAATTAAAGGGATCGATCCACCCAGGGGATTCAAACTGGCAAGAGCAGTATCGGTGTCTCCCGAAAACAGAGCAAAAAGGGTCATAACCCCCGGCAAACCACCTATAGATGAATCATACAAACTCTCCGCCAGCTCTTTCTGATTATAGGCGTCCACACGCATATTTTGACCGGCGATCGAGCTCTGGAGCTGGTAGGTCATAGCCGAAAAAACCATGCTCTCAAATTTATCCAGACTTTCCAAAACTCCTTCTATGATCCGCTTGGTGTTGGAAGAGATCTTTACCCCCATGGTCCCTTCGACAATCAAATCCTTCAATTCCTGGATGGCTCTCTTGATCATGGCATAGAGGCGCCGGTAATTTTCAACGCTGGTAAGCTTCATCTGCTGGGCCAGCAGCTGATTGCGGTCAATATCGACTTTCCCGCCGCCAATATCCACCGTCATGTCCATCCAGTTCAAGGATTTGAAGATATCGCCGGCTCCGGTTAATGCGTTAATGTAAGAATTGTTCCCCAGCACCGCTTCATACTGGTGTTGAACATACTGCTGGAAAGCCTCGTACTTTTGCATCTCGGCGTAAACGGCGTCGGCATAGCGGGCATCCTTGTGCCGGGAAGTGGCATCGGAACCGCCGCTGGTGACCACTTCTGAAGCGATGTCATACCAGGAACACTTGGCGTTTCGTTTTGCGTCTTCCGTTCGCTGTGAGAGTAAACGATTATTTTCAGTTGAGACCGCTTCGGTCATCTGGAGGAGCTGCCCCTGAGCGGTAAGCATACCGACTTCGCGCGCAACTCCCAAAACCTCGGCAGCGGAATTTTCACTCAACCCGGTGTTCCCTTTCTTCGATCCGCCAACAATTTCGAGAATATTGTCTTTAATTCCCCGCACGGCGTCGATAATGGCTGCTATGATCTGCAGAGCGTTCAGGATAGAAATCAGCTGAGCATACTTGACATAGAACTCCGGATCGACATACTGATAGCCGCTGGAATCGGTTATCGTCCAGTTCCCTTCTTTCAGATCATTCGATAAGCTGTTCGCTTCGTCCATCAAATCTTCCGCGGCATCCACCGCCTTCCCTTCCACATCCTCTCCGGAATTGACTCCATGAGAACCTGCAGGCGTAGGCGCAGGCGTAGGCGAAGGTGGAGGCGGAGGCGGAGGCGAAGGCTCACCCAGATTAGGGATCCAGTTCAAGCTGGTGGTTTCCCGCCCTTTTAGAAAAGCGATGGCGCGCTGGCCGGCGGCGGAAAAATCCGAGCCGGTATTTGAAAGCTCCGACGGAGGAATAAAGCGGTCCTGATTGATTAAATAAGACGGGGTCACGTTAGCGTTAATATCAAGACGCTCTTTTTCTAAAGCGATATTTGGATTTATGCCATTGACAGGAGCCATATATAATATATATCGTGATTAGGGGCGAAAAACTTGCGTGGTTACGGCTTCAAATTCGACGGCGCGTAGACATCGCCAGGATTTCTGTCCGGAGCGGAAGGCAGTTTGTCTTTGACCAGATCTTTAGCAGGATTTCTTTGGCCACGAGCAGTATTAAAAATCTTTGCGCCCGCGGCGGCGCCTTCTTCGATCCCATCCGCGGCTCTGGAGATAACCGTTACAGTTGAAAAAATTAAAGCTTTTCCGATGCTGCTTACAACACTCATTTTATGCCACCATATCTACTTGCCTGCTGGTTTCTGCCTGCGCTTGAGGCCCGGGCAACTCAGCAGGAACGACAACCGTCCCAGGCTTGTCTTCTTCTTTTTTTCCAGGCAATTCTGCTTTAGCGAGCATTTCCGCCTTTCCTCCACCGAAAGGAGCACCCAGGTGCGCCGCTTCTTCCTCGGCGGCTTTTACAAAGCCTTTAGCGGCAGCCTCATATTGCCCATAGGCATTCGCTCTGGCTCCTGATTTCGTAACCCGCGTTTCTTTGCCGAAGGTTGGGATATTCATGACTTAAGCACCCCCCTTTTGAACTCTTTCATAGTCAAAACGCACCTGATTATCCTGCCCTTTAAAAATATTTGATAATTCTCCAATAAAGGCTTTCCACCTGGCACCGCCTTCTCCCTCATCCAGGATCGTCTTTACAAATTCCATTCTCTGGTTCAGCGATAAATAATACTGGAACGAATCCATTCCCTTCCTGGGCATTCCCTTGACCACCGCCTCTTCCAGATACCTCAGCATTTTAACCAGGAATTCTTCCCAGCTCTTGGTATTTTTAGCCAGCTCTTTCAACGTATCGCCAAATTCTCCGTCCTTCTTAATCCTTTTCCACAGCTCCTCGCGGTCTTTCAACTGAGAAGGATCCTGGCCCCTCAATTGAGCCAGCATCTGCACCGCCGCGTTATCCCATTTATCAAGGTAAATGATATTAAAGTATGTCGCTTTGCAGAGCTCGCCAAAAACCTCAAAATATTCTTTCTCCTGCTCAAGATCTCTTTTTGGGTCTCCCGTTCTCGGAAACCGGGTCCGCATGGTTAAGATCAGATTAGACAGCGCCTGGGCTAATTCCAAAACGCTCTCCACTCGCTTATCATCAGAAAAGAACTCTCCTTTTTCCCCAGCCAGGAGCGCGGAAAAGGAAGCAGGATTCATCTCGTAAGTTTTAGGAAGACCGTATGCCTCCCTCAGTTCATTCCAGGCGGATCTGTCCAACTTGCCATTTCTCGCCAGTTCCCACAGCTTATCGAAAAGTTCCCTAAGCTTTGTCTCCCCAAGGCCTGACCCTCGGAAAACCGGCAGGAACGCCTCCTTAAATAATTTATCTTTATATTGAGCCAGATTCTGCAAACTATCTACGTTAATCTTCACGCCCTGCTTCCCATTCTGCCACACCACGCCGAGAGCGGCTAAACCCCTTAAATGTTTCTCATCCATCCCCCAATATTGCTGAACATTAGCTGAATCCAAGTATCCTTTTTCTAAAGCCCATCCAATTCTTCCTTTGTCTTTAGTTATCACGGGCTCGCCCAAGGCTTGAATCGCTACATCTCCGCGAGTGTTGCCCCCCTCAAAACCTGCACGAGTCGGTTGACTGGCCGGCTTTTGAGTCGCTGGTTGACTTGAAGGGGCCGCTACGGGTGGTGTCATTTTACACTTCCTCCTTCAGGTTCAGGTTCGATTCCTTCTGCAGGCGGTACAGCAATTTCTGCAACTGCTGTCCTTTCTTTTCCGCAGATGGATCGCTTTTGCTTTTCACGCTTTCCATTTCATTCTGAATTAACTCA
>Ga0315289_10009800_pt1 | contig 13756 bp, 27 predicted proteins | sample YL17G11_40_MG_FD_203452 | JGI IMG/M metagenome (GOLD analysis project Ga0315289, IMG submission 203452) | Sediment microbial communities from Yellowstone Lake, YNP, Wyoming, USA - YL17G11_40 | ecosystem: Environmental > Aquatic > Freshwater > Lake > Sediment | place: USA: Wyoming | collected...
AATGAAACGCTGTCCCAAGTGCAATTTTTATAAAAGAATTCAAAGAGGGCAATCCTTTTGCGAGGACTGTCTTATTAGAGAATACAACAAGCGAAAGGAGGTGAAAAAAATGGACGAGGAAAAGGACACGCCGGTGGAAGAAGAAACCACTGACGAAGAGCTGGAAGAAGCTCTCAAAGAAGTTTAATTAACTAACTTAAAAATATGTTATTAGACACTATTGCGGTTGTGGTAATTCCATTTATTGTCCAGTATTCCAAAAAAATACTAGATACAAGATGGGCTCCATTGCTTGCATTTATTCTCGGAATCGCTTTCGGAGTGGGTGAATATTTCGTCAGTGGGGGAGTGATAATAGATTTGATTGTCAAGGGTGTGGCTATCGGCGGACTCTCAACGGGATTATATGCGGTTACCAAAACAACTATCGCAGGAAAATAATGAAAAGAGGCAGATTTACTTCTGCCTCTTTAGTTCTTTGACAAATAAATAGAAAGGGGATAAGGAACTCCCGCATCCGTTTTGGTTTTTCATAGAGCGACTTATCCACAGCCATTTAGTAATACCGAAATAATTAAATTTTAAAAATAGTTTATCCACAGGTGAGGTAAAGATGAGGTAATTTTGGCTTGTTTAAGCCATTTTTTAATACATAAAAAAGGTATTGCGCCCAGAAGAAGTAAGTATTAATATTAAAGAAGTAGATATGTCGCACAAGATTCCTTGCTTACTGACGACCTATCTACAATGATAAGGTCGCTTTTAATTTTATAACTGAATACTTATTTATGCAATATCATCTTAAACATAAATGTGTCGTCTGCCATAAAAAGATTCCCTACAAAAAAGACTGGTATGAGTTAAGGGGAAACTACTGTGCGCCGTGTTCCAGAAAGGCACAGAAGGTCTGCATGAAAAATTACAGAGACATGAAAATATTATTAGGGGAATTCAGAAAACCATTAGATGTATTTATGAGAACAAATCTATGACCAAAAATTACAAAGTCTTTTATAACTGGATGACCAGAAAACATAACGAATATAAGTTCGCCAAAAACTACCCCCTCTGGTTTTTCCAGAAAGACCCAAGGCGATTGGGGAATATAGAAGAAGAATATAAACTTTTTTACAATCTTTTCTTTCTAAATGATAAAAACGAAAGGGACATTATCCATGTCTGAACCCAACCAGGAAAGCGAGAACTATGATTATCTCGCAGAAATAATTGAACAATTTTGGAAACAATTAACTTTAAAGGAAAAACTTAAAATCCTCCAAGAGAGTGGCTTTGAGTTTGACCAAGAATAAAAATATGGACTATACATTAGAGCAAAAAAGACGGTTCCAAAACCGTGACAAACGCATAATCGTACAATCAACCCTGAAGGCGATTGTAGGCAGTATGGGACTTGACCCTTTATCAGAAGGACAAGCAGATAAGTTTTTAAGTGCCGCTTTCTATATCACTGAAAAGATAGTGAAGAAATATCCGACTGATGATGAAATAGGTTTTACTGATGATGAAATAGGTTTTATGGAAAGGACAGAAGACGCAGGCGAGCCATTTCCGGATAAACCTGGTCAGTGGAAAGACCCAATAGAAAATCCCTGCCCTAAATGCGGAAATCCGATGAAAGTGGTTCCGGCGGGCATATCTAAAAAGACAGGCAAACCCTATGACGCTTTTCAGACCTGCCCCGTTTGTAAGCCATATAGAAAATGACAGTCAACGATATAATAAAATCTCTTACCCAGCGAACCCCTGATATGGATAGTCCGGGAGTACTTTCTGAATATCTCGTCCAACTCTCGGCTATGATTTGGGAAGCAGGGAATAAGATTATCGAAGCGGAGGTTGCCTATAACAAAAAATGGAACGAAATCAGACCGACTTATAAGACAGACAAACAGACCGACATGTTTATGAAAAGCCAACCAGAATATGTGGTAATGGAACAGGCGAAACTCGCCCAGAGAACTTTAATTGAAACAATCAGAAGCCTTAAAAGAAGAATCACCGTTTTAAGCGAAGAGGCTCACTCAACAGTATTTTAATATGGATTTAAAAGATTACAAATTGCCCGAACAAAAGAAAGCGATTACCAAACATCAGAGTCTGGCGTTGGAGATTATCGCTTACTGCAAGATAGAAAAGAAAATGCAAGGCCGGTGGTTCAGGATCTGCAAGAAAAGATTCCAATTCATAGAAAAGAAATTCGCCGACTTTAAGGAATTAAGTCTAAGGAATCCTGGTTATCTTTATAGAATGATTTATCCAAAAAAATGATTAAAGTTTCTATATTATTTCTTTTGGCTTTAACCCTTTTCTGGCCACGGACTTATTTCGTAGCTGGGGGAGCGGAGGGTGGGGCGGGGAATGGCACCTCGATGGCGGTGGAAACACCGAGCCAGACCGCCCCTATTTTTAAAATTGTAACAGCGTATAGTGCTTTAGATTCTTGTCATAATCCCGTTGAAGATGGTTGTCTGACTGCTTCAGGAAAGATAGCAAAGGTTGGAATGGTTGCTTGCCCTTATGGAATTTCCTTCGGAACTAAAGTGTTTATCGCTTCTGAATGGTTTGTCTGTGAAGACAGAACGGCTAAAAAGTATAATGGAAGATTTGATATATTTCTGGGTTATGGTAAGGAGGCTCACCAAAGAGCCATTGAATTTGGAATAAGAAAATTAGAAGTTTTATTTTAACTAACCTAACCCCAATAAAAGGATATGAAGAAAGAAAAGATAATAATTAAAGGAAAAAGACATTTCAGCAAACCAATGAAAGTTGATTTTTTAGAAGGCACAATTGAATTAACCTATAATGATTTAATTAGACAGGTTAAAAAAATCGGTGGTTTGCCAAGTTTATTAAAATTATTAAAAAGATTTAAAAATCTTTAACCTTAAAAGGATATGAAGAAACCGCTAATCGGGAAAAGAATAAAAATCATTAAAGGCAAGGATTACTTTGGTATGACTGGGAGGATTGAATATTGTAGAACTTGTTGCCGATGTTACAGAATCCAATTTGACGGAATAGGCAATAATGTAAAATACGCCGATTATAAAAATAAATTAGATTTTCTAACCTAAAAGAATAATCGGTGCGGCAAGGGCTTCTGGGTCTGGAAAAACGTGGCTAAAAGATATCTTATAGATTCCGCCACTCCCTGTTTAACGCCTTGAGCGTGCCGCCGTAAGTGCCATAAAGTATTCGCAAATAGCCACCGTAGGTGGACAGGCGATACAAGCCCATTGGCAGCCGATAATCTAAATCTATGAAACCTAAAATCAAGGAAAAAGGTAAAAGTGGGGGAATTATATGGTGGAGTAAAAAAGATTATAAGAATTTAAAGAAATTTATAAATGCTAACAACCCGCCAAAGATTAAAAGCTAAAGCTGAGATTCCAATTTTGGGCAAAATAATAGAAGATGATAGGTTAGGTAATAAAGTTATGTGGTATCAAACAAAATCAAAATATCACAATAAGAGTTCAGTTTATGATGGCTATTATTATGCTTCAAAGTTAGAAGCCGGACACGCCCAGAATTTAGATATTCTAAAAAAGGCAGGCAAAGTCAAGAAATGGGAAAGGCAAATACCGATAGATTTAATGGCTAATGGAGTTAAGATTTGCCGATATTATTGTGATTTTAAAGTTTGGTGGAAAGATGGCCGGGTAACCTTAGAAGAAACCAAAGGAATTGAAACGGATGTTTATCGGATAAAACGCAAACTTTTAGAAGCACTTTATTTGCCAGCTCATCCTGAAATTGATGAATATATCGTGATTAAATGAATGAACGCAAAAAAATAGTCAGAGACAACTGTAAGTTTTATTCAGAAGCTTTAAAGAATCTAAGCGGGGGTGAGGATTGAGTAGTTTTTAAGCAATTGCTTAAATATAATCAATACAAAAATATCCAATTCGTTGCTTTTAGTAGGCGGGCGTGCCGTCCATTAGGAAATATTCGCTAACCCCCCAAATCTATATGGAATACCCTGAAGACTTTATCAACAAAGTAATCTGTGGCGATTGTCTGGAAGTAATGAAAGATATACCTGATAAGAGTATTGATATGATACTTTGTGATTTACCTTATGACAAACGCATAATAAAAGAATATACTTAATTATATGGATAATTATTATAAATGTTCAAAGTGTCCTTGCAAATCACCTCAAGAACCAGATGAGTGGTTGGCAGGAACTCATTGTGATTGTGAGTGCCACTTGCAAAAACAACACATTTGCGATGGTGGAGATGATTTTGGATTGGTGGATTGTAAAAAATGTGAAAAAGAAATGCTAAAACATTTAAGACAATCTGCCAAGTTGGATGGGTAAAGGAATACAATGGAGTATAAAAGATTTAAAAGTTCTTGATAAATTTATTAAAAAATATGACCACCCGCCAAAGATTAAGAGATAAAGAGGTATGGACAAGAAAAAACGCCTGAAAAAATTATTAGACCGTGACCTTCAGTTATGGGTGAGGGAGACTTATAAGACCTGCCTTTTGGATTCAACGCCTGTATTCTGCGGGCATCATTTTGTGAATAAATCTAACTCTCTGGCGCTGCGCTGGTATAAACCGAATATAATTCCAATCTGTTTGCGCCATCATAGCTTAATCCACTCCCAGCCCTCAATTCCCACCGCCGAGATAATCCTCATTAAAGGCAAACCCTGGCTTGAAGACCTAAAGCGAGAGCGCAAAAGAGAAGTGAGGGACACTTTAAAATACTATCAGAGCATTAAAATATGAACTCTATAATCTGCGGAGACGCACTAACAGAACTTAAGAAACTCCCGGCTGAAAGCGTGGATTGCTGTATAACCTCGCCTCCTTATTGGGGATTAAGAGATTATGGAGTTTTCGGCCAGCTCGGTCTTGAAAAAACCCCCGAAGAATATGTGGCTAAAATGGTTGAGGTATTTAGGGAAGTAAAAAGAGTGTTGAAAAAGGAGGGGACTTGCTGGTTGAATTTGGGGGATAGTTATAATGGGAGTGGTGGAGCTGGTTATCAATTTGGCGACCCCAAAAAACCAAGGATAGAACATTTTAATAATCCTAATCAAAAATATAAAGGATTAAAACCCAAAGACCTTGTTGGTATCCCCTGGCATGTAGCTTTCGCTTTACAAGCCGATGGTTGGTATTTAAGACAAGATATTATCTGGCACAAGCCCAATCCAATGCCCGAAAGCGTAACCGACAGATGCACCAAGAGCCACGAGTATATTTTCTTATTAGCTAAGAGCCAGAAGTATTATTTTGATAATGAGGCGATAAAGGAACCCGCAAAAGACGCTGAATCTTACAATGGTAGACGAAAAAAAACTGGCGGAAGACGAGAAAATGAACAAGCTGATAAATATATTAAACAAAATTTTGGTGGAATAAAAGCAGGAACTTTATTTGAAAAAGTTAATAAGCGTAGTGTATGGAGAATCAATACAAAAAGTTTCAAAGAGGCCCACTTCGCTACATTCCCTGAAGATTTGATTGTGCCGATGGTTTTGGCCGGATGCCCTCTTAAGGGAATAGTTTTAGACCCCTTTATGGGTTCAGGCACAACCGCTTTAGTCGCCAAGAAGTTAGGCAGAAATTATTTAGGAATAGAATTAAACCCCGCCTACATAAAGATTGCCAATAAAAGATTAGCCCAAGAAGTCTTAAATTTTCCAATTATAAATAATTTACTTATCAAATGATTATCTTAGAAGGCAAAAGATTCTGGAAATAACTTATAAATATGTTTAAAGACTCAGGTTCAAGAGAAAAATTTAAAACAGGAGCCCAAAGAGATATCAGACGAGGCAAGGGAAGGATGGATTTAATGCCTCCTAGAGCCCTACTTGCCATTTCCAAGATTTACGAAGAAGGATGTTTTAAGTACGGAAACCGTAACTGGGAAAAAGGCATCCCTCTGCATTGTTTTTTGGATTCCGCCTTGAGACATCTGATGAACTTTCAAGAGGGCAAGAAAGACGAACCCCACCTCTGGATGGCGGGTTGGAATATATTGTGCTTAATAGAAACTGAAGAACGGATTAAGGAAGGGATCCTGCCTGAAGAATTGAATGATTTACCATGGTTAAAAGAAAATGTCAAGTAATTTTAGTGGATATGGACGGAACTTTATGTCAAGGTGAATGCTTTAATGAAGAAGCAGTTTTAAAAGCCAAGCCTGTCCAGGAAATGATTGATTGGGTCAATGAGATATCCAAGACCAATTTTGTCGTTATCTATACCGCCAGGCGTGATTTCCTATTGCCCGCCACCCTAAGGTGGCTCAGGGTCAATTCTGTGAGTTTCCAGGCTATATCCAATAACAAGACCCCCTGTGATTTGCTTATAGATGACCGAGCGATTAATCCTAAGGATTTATTAAAAACACAGATGATTAATGACAAATCTCAAAGAATTTGATTCAATAATCATAAATGAAGCCCGCAAATGGCGAATTCCTGGTCTAAGTTGGGAAGATATTGCCCAAGAAGTTAGAATTCACCTCTGGCAAAAGGAGAATTTACATGATGTAGCCAAAAGTTCTTATAAGACCTGGGCTAATAAGGTAATGAGAAATTGTATTTGTAATCTATTGAGGGATTCGGATACTAAAAAAGCCCGATATCTTAATTGGGCGATAAGTATAGAGTGGTTAAACGAAAATTATATGGATATTGATAACGAAAGAAATATTTGCACTATGGGAGACGAACAAAATGAATAGTGTATATTGTAAGGGAAAGATATGAATTATCTAACCTCTACAAAAAAACAAGCCCCTGATTTGGTTTTTAATCCACCAATGTGGTTTTTGGGGCTATTACTATGAATTATCCTTGTTTTGACTGCCAAAAAGAACTGAAGGTTAAAAAAAGTGAAATCCAAGGCGGTAAAATGCTGGTTTTTGGCGAAAGAGTGAGATTTAAGTGTGATGAGTGCTTTACGAAGAATCCAAAATGGCAAGATCCGCAGGAATGTGAAGTTTATAGCCGGATAGTCGGGTATTTAAGACCCTTAAGCCAATGGCATAAGGGTAAAATAGAAGAGTATAAGGATAGGGTGCCGTTTAAAATATAGGCTCGCTATGATGTTCGGAAGGAATTCGCTAGACTGTTCGGGAGGAATTCGTCTTGTTTAGTTGGCTCGTTATGATCGGCTCGTTATGATTGGCTCGTTATGATATCCGGCAGACAGTTCCTTGACAATTAAAAAAACCGATAAACAAGCAAGCTGTTAATGCTTATCGGCCTTTTGCTTTTTGGCTATTTTATGCGCAATACATTTTCGCAGTCAAAACAGTTAAGATAAGATTTTCCGTTCTCATCCCGCCACTCTGTATTTTTATGCGCACATTTATCGCCTTTTTGCTTTTCGCCTTTTGGCTGTCCCCGAAATGTTATCAGGTCTTGTGTCGTGCCATTTGAGTAGTCGTGAAATTCGGCATATAAGCGATTATCTTCTACTTTCAAGCTCAATCGGTATATATTCGCCCGTGTTGGTATTTCTTCCAGTTTTTCAGCCTTTACTTCTATTTCAAGATACTTATTCCCCCCTTGTCCCTTGCTGGCTCTTTCACTTGTAACTGTGGCGTAGAGTTTCATTATTCCTTTCCCCCTTTCTCATCTCTTATTGACAATTCCGCATCTTTTGTTATATCGCCATCAATTCTGACAATATACTTTGTTTTGTCGTTTATTACACCCTCATTATAGCTTTTTCCGTTATGCTCGAACCTCTTTAAGGTGTCAAAAAGATATTCCGCCCCGCCATCCGTTTTGTGATAGTAGAGTTTCATGGGATTATCTCCAATATACCACCCAATCATATTCGCCTTTCTTGCCTTCTTGTTCGTCAGCTTCTACGATTGAATTAGGTATATTTAGAACATTTAAGAGATTATTGGAAACGCGCACGTCCCAATTATTCGCTTCGTCCCTTGTGATTAGTTTCTGTTTTACCGCTTCGTCCAGCAAGTCCTCAAATTTAGCGGAATATATAAGCATTTCACCCGACATTCCGCTTTTAAGAGCTTCGCCGTTTTCAGCGATAAAATCAGTTATAAATTCATATTTCATTTTTTTAAAGAACATCCCGCTTGCAATAAGACGCTCATATTTGCCCACCATAGTTGCTGATATGATAGGCAATATCAACGGCTTATGCTTTTTCTTGTATATAATTATTGACGTTTTGATAAAAGATTTCGCAAGGATTTATATTGTCAATCTGTTCGTATAGTTCCCCGCTAAAATCTTCATCTTTTTGCACATCCCACCATAAACCAAAAGTTTTCCCGTTTGCTTTTTGTTCGCTATACCATTTATCTAACATTTTTCGCTGTTTCGCTGTTAGTTGGCGCATATTTTTGAAAGAACCAGCAACAATTCTTGATTAAGACGCTCATTAGAGGATATAATCCGCCGTTGCGATATTATATCCTCAATCAACGGCCTAATAATCAGTGACAATATATCCATTTTTTAGTTTTTTGATAACTTCTGCGCGCCAAGTAAAATTTCCAAAAAAACGAATAATTTTGTCGCCAACCTCAAAATCTTGTGCGTCATTATGTTTTATCGGGCCAACATTATCATATAAAAAGCCGTCAAGGATAATCTCATCAAATCCTATTTTCATATTTTCTTTTCTCATTTTATCTCACCTCCTCTCAATAATCGGACCGCCAGCCAATAAGCCAAGCAGGCCAAAGGCAAGGCGAGAATAAGATTCCTTAATAATTCGTGTAGTGTCATAAGTTTATCCCCTAAAAATAAACCGACCTTTAAAATATAACTGCCGCGCAAGAGTTTAGGGCAATGGCGCGGCAGATATATATAGCTATACTAAACGCCCCAAACTCTCTATCTAAAGAATATCATTTTTAATAATAGATTACAAGAGCAAGAGTGTATAATAAGTGGATAACTTTAATATTGTGCGACATAACAGATAAGCGTAAATGTCAAGGTATAGACTATCGGCTCAAGGATTAAAAACGTCCCAGAGGGCAAAATAGAGCGATAAGTTTAAAAACAATTTTCAAAAATGGCTACTTTAAAGCAAAAAACCGCCTTTAACAAAATGGTTGAAAATGTTGGAAACAACGAGGACTTAAACATGGGCGTAATATTAAGAAACTCCGGCTATTCAGAAGCCATGGCTAAAAACCCTCAAAAGGTAACCGAAGCCAAAGGTTGGACTGAATTATTGGCACAAATAGAAGAACAGCCCTTGTTAAAAAGATTAAGAGAAATGGCAATAGAGAAAACCGATAAGAGAGCAAGTCTACAGGCCATAGATATGTTATTGAAACTTAAAGGCAGATATCCGAACCAAAAAGATGATTCTGGCGACATAGACTTATTAATGAGATTAAGAAAACAAGAATAAAAAATGTATTTAACAATATACTTATTAAGTTTTTTATTAGGCATAATATTCGGCTTTAACTTAAACGAAAGAAAGATTCGCAGTAAGAAAATATGTTTACACCACGGTAGTGTTAAAAAAGGAAAAGCACACCACAGCAGACGATATCTATAATGATTAACATATTACTAAAGGCAATCATAGGATTATTAATTCTGGCTGATATAACTATTGTTATATTAGTAATTAAAATAGTAGTAGATGAGTGGTATAAGCAATGAGTAGCAATGAGTGAGTATATATAAAATAATATATGTGTAAGTGTATATGATTGTATGTGATTATGTAAGGTTAAGTGTGATTAAGTAAGGAGAGAAAATGATATAAGGGTATCTATATATGCGCACACCCACAAAAAAAGACAGTGTCTAACGCTATAATAGGGTATATAAGGTAATTTAATGTATTTGTGAGGGTATTGTGTCGCACAATAGATATTGTGCGACGTAATAAGACGGGGGAGGGGATAGGCAAATTTGTTTTCCGAAAATATTATTATCTACTACTCATACATTTTTCTCTTTTCAGACAACTCTTATGCAATTTTAACAAATATGAAAATCAATTTAAACAACTGGGCCAAGGAAATCACCCTTAAAGAAGGCAAGAAGGTTAATCTTTCAATCGCTCAAGTCAAAGAAGTGCTGTCAATTATCCTGAAAGATCTTAAACAGATGACTCTGGAACAGATTTCCTCCCTTTTAAAAAAATAGAAGCAAAGACCTTTAAAGAAACGTCTTAAAACTGTCTTTCAATTAGTGGACAGACCCAAAGTCCAGGCAACGCCTTACCTTGCGACCTGGCCTCGTAGCTTGTCCATTAATCACCTGAGGGCTTCTATTCATACTTACCAGATACTACGAGGGGAAAGGTATAAGTTATTATGTCGTAGTTGCCCAAACATAAATATAAGATTATGTCAAGAGTATCATTTTTAAAAAATAGTACAGAAAGTCTCTTATTTAAAAATCAAGGGGGAGTATGTTTTAAATGCGAAGATGCCCTTGACTGGGAGTATAAAGTCGTGTCTTTTGAAGAGAATCCGACTATTAATGATATGGGGATTCTATGCTGGTCATGTTGGAAAGATTATAAAAAAGGGCAAGTGCGACATAATAAATGATAGACGACCTGGAACTTCAAAAACTAATTAAGTGGACTCCGCATCCTAATCAACAGAAGATTTTGGATTGTCAGAGCCACGATATTGATATCTGCGCTGGGAGAAGATTCGGGAAAAGTGCTATTTCCGGTTATATGGTTTTAAGGACACTGATGGAACCGGGTACCCATACCTGGATAGTTGCTCCGACCTATGATTTGACCCAGAAAGTTCTTAATTATGTCACTGAATGGTATTTGAGGTTAAAGCCCAGAGCCCCGGTGAAGACCCGCCCTTATCCCAAAATTAAGACTGGGTGGGGTTCGTGGGTTGAGGGGCACAGTTCTTCTGAACCTCAGAGCCTCTTAGGAGAAGAAGTTGACCTTTTAATCATGGATGAAGCTCCCTTGATACCCAGGAAGGTCTGGGAGGATAAGTTATTTCCGGTGACTACATCTCGAAAGGCCCGGATTATCAAAATCGGTTCACCCTTTGGTCAGAATTGGTTTTATGAAGATTGTTTGAAACTGAAGGAAACCGGCGGATTCTTTAATTTTAAGTCCTCAGATGGAGTTTCTATCAGCGAGGAACAGATGGAGGAATATAAACTGAAACTGCCCGAGTTGCTTTATAAGCAGAATTTCCTGGCTGAGTTTTTGCCTGACGGAGCATCGGTATTCAGGGGGGTCAGGGAGATTGTCGGCGATACTTTTAAAGATTCCTTACCTGGACATTTCTACTCCCTGGGATTGGATATTGCTAAGTTAGAAGATTTTTCGGTTATTACTATAATTGACCGGGGAACCAAAGAGGTTGTCTATTGGGACAGATTTAAGGATATCGAATATCCTTTTCAGAAAAGCCGCATTGAAGCGGCGGCGAGAAGGTATAACAACGCCAGAGTGACGATTGACTCCACGGGCGTGGGACAGCCGATCAGGGACGATTTAAGCAGAAATGGGGTCTTTGTGGATGATTTCACTTTTTCAAATAAATCCAAAAAGGAACTCATAGAGAAGCTTTCAATATTTATAGAACAAAAACTAATCAGGATCCCCGACAACGAGATTTTAGTGGATGAATTACAGGCTTTCGGCATGAAACTGACCGACTCGGGAAATGTTATTTATTCAGCTCCCGAAGGTTATCACGACGATTGCGTATATTCTTTGGCTCTAGCTGTCTGGGGGTTGACTCAAAATCCCAAGGATAGCCGGACTGAATTGGAAAGACAGCTTGAAGAGGGGCATCGTCAACAAAAAAAGAAAGGAGATTATATATAATGCCATTTAGAAGTGAAAAACAACGTAAATGGATGTGGAAGCATGAACCAGCGATTGCTGAAAGGTGGTCTCATAAATATGGTTCCAAACCACAGCCTAAAAAGAAAAAACGCAAGAAAAAATAATGGAAGATAAAGAACTGCTCGGCAGTCTTAAAAAAGAAAAAGACTATTACGAGCAAAAAACTTTAAAATGCAACCCCGGCTATGCTCAGACACTACCGAGGGTGATTGATTTAATTGAATCCTATACGAATTCGAGATTCCGCAATAACGATTATGATGCTTCTGGCTGGCGGAAGCCGTTTTACAATATCGTCGAGAATCCTTGGCTGGTGGCGGCCAAGATGATTGACCTTGACACCAAGAACGTTCAGGTGATTGCCGAAGAAGGGCACTCGCAGCATATCTCTCACTTATTCGACAAAGAACTGAAGTTTTACATGAAGACAAAGAAATTCGGGAAACTACTGAACGAGGGGACTTATAACCTTCCTAAGTACGGACATTTGGTGGTTAAAAAGGTTATGGAAGATATTTATAATGTTTATCCGGGGAATTTAATGTATGACCCCGAAGCCGATTCTATTTTGAAGTCTTCATTTTTGATAGAAAGACACTGGTATAGTCCCTCGGAACTCGAAAAAATGCCTTGGGATAAGGCAAAAATCAAAGAAATCGTTGAAGAAGCCAGGAAACTTGAAAAAAAGAGGCTGGAAGTATTTGAAAGATATTCAGATGACGGATTTTCCGTTATCGGTGGCTCGGATATCGGTAAACAGGAGATTCTGGCTAAGGGAACTCAGAAACCAGAATATAAGGAAGTTAAATTTGAGCATATCCAAGGAAGAGCCCTGGGACGGGGACAGGTTGAAAGATTATTTGAACCCCAGATTATTCAGAACGAATCACTGGGTTATCTCTTAAAAGGTTTAAAGTGGTCTTCGATGCACGTTTTTCAGTCTCGGGATGAACAGGTTAAGAAAAACTTTTTGTCTGACGTGGAAGACGGGGAAATAATGACCGCTAATTCAGAAATCTTGCCCGTAGCGATGGAAGAACGGAACCTGGGAGCGTTCAGATATATTGATACTTTACTTGCCCAGTCGATTCAGACCAGAAGTTTCTCGCAGGATATAATCCGGGGAGATAGACCTCCTTCGGGTACGCCGCTTGGAACTTCTCAATTACAGGCGATGATGGCAAGCGGATTCTTTGACCTTAAAAGGGAAGACCTCGGCATGTTCTGGAAAGATGTGATTGAAGACTGGATAATACCCGACTTTAAGAAAAAGAACCGAAAGGCTCATCAGATGCATATACTTAAACTTCTAGGAGATGATTCTGGTTCGGAAAAATACTTCAATGCGATTCTTGACCACCGGACAAATATTGAAACCATGAATCAGGCTCAAAAAGGGCATATTATGTCAGGAGCGGAAATAGAAGTTGCCAAGGCTGTAATGGCTGATTCAGTCAGAAATATGGATATGAATTTAATAGAAGGGATTTATGATGACTTCAAATATAAAATTGATGTTGTTATTACAGGCGAACAGATTGACTTGAGTTCCAAGATTACCACTTTGCAGGTTCTGCTTCAACTCTTATTCTCAAATCCGATGGCTTTACAGGACAATGTTATCAAGCGGACAGTTTTCAAACTGATGGATTGGGCGGGAATTAACCCCGATGAAATCATGGATTTAAACACGCCTTCAATTCAGAATATGGGTGCGCCGATGCAACAAGGCGGGTCTGTTTCAATGCCTAGATCCCAGGTTCAGCCCCAAATGGCTAATAAATCTGTTACCTTATGAACTTAAAAGACTTCTTTCTTGTTAATAAGGAAATCCTCAATAAATGGCTTGGGGAACATTTGGAATCAGCCAAGGAAAAAACTATTACCTTGGATGACCG
>Ga0315289_10009805_pt1 | contig 13753 bp, 15 predicted proteins | sample YL17G11_40_MG_FD_203452 | JGI IMG/M metagenome (GOLD analysis project Ga0315289, IMG submission 203452) | Sediment microbial communities from Yellowstone Lake, YNP, Wyoming, USA - YL17G11_40 | ecosystem: Environmental > Aquatic > Freshwater > Lake > Sediment | place: USA: Wyoming | collected...
GGCCTCAGAGACACGATCAAGTCGCACCACAATGTGGGCGGGCTTCCCAAGGACATGAACCTGAAGCTCATCGAGCCCCTGAGGGACCTCTACAAAGACGAGGTCCGGAAGGTCGGACGAGCGCTTAGGATCGAGGTGGCGGAGAAACAGCCGTTCCCAGGTCCGGCGCTCGCGATCAGAGTCATGGGCGAGCCGACGCGGGAGTCCGTCGCCATCGTGCGCGAAGCGTGCGCGATCGCTGAAGAGGAGATCGAGAGAGCGGCGGCTGAGGGCAAGATGAAGCTCCCGTGGCAGTATTTCGCGGTCCTCCTTCCAGTCAAGAGTGTCGGAGTCCAGGGCGATATCAGGGCGTATGGATACACGATCGCCATCAGGGCAGTCGATTCGGTCGATGCGATGACCGCTGTGTACTCGAAGATACCTCACGACGTTCTCGAGAAGATCTCGATACGAGTTGCGAACAAGATGAAGGACAAGGTCAACCGGGTGGTCTACGACATCACAAACAAGCCACCGGCGACGATCGAGTGGGAGTGAGCCGTCAGCTGGAGAAAGTCCTTCACCACTTGGTCTTTGTTCCGCATTTCTGCTTAAATATCTCCCTCATAGCCCCATGATTATCTGGCAGGCCATTGTTCGAGAGAACTCCAATGTGAGGCCAACGCCAATCAGCAGATGATTTATATCCCGCGAATGTTCCCCTTCACCATGCGCATCTTGGTCGTGGACAACGGCGGTCAATGGACACACAGGGAATGGAGAGTGCTCAGAGATCTGAATGTGGACAGCGAGATCATACCGAACAGCACACCCCTCGACAAGATCAAGGTCGACGGGCTGGTCCTGTCGGGCGGCGCTCCCAGAGTCGGTCTCGACCAGGAGAAGATGGGCATGTGCGGCGAGTACATCGATAAGGCTGGCGTGCCGATCCTGGGAATATGCGCTGGCCACCAGTTCATGGCCACCCATCTGGGTGGGAAGGCAGGTCCATCGAAGGTTCCAGAGTTCGGGAAGATGATGGTCACCGTTGACGACGAGGACGAACTTTTCAAAGGATTACCAACGGAATTTGTCGCTTGGGAATCGCACAACGATGAGGTGACCGAGCTCCCGCCCGACTTCGTTGCGCTCGCACATTCCGACAACTGTCTGATACAGGCGATGAAGCACACTTCGAAGCCGTTGTTCGGCCTGCAGTTCCATCCCGAGGTGGAGCACACAGACAACGGCTACGAGATGTTCCAGGCGTTCATCGATATCTGCCAGGCGCACAAGAAGGAGTAGCCATGGAGCCAGCGCTCCTGGACATCCTCAGGGAAGCCTTGGCGAATAAACAGCGGAAGGAGACCCTGGAAAGAGCCATCGGCAAGACTGTGAGAAGAAACAACCTCGATTTTGGAGTCTACATCAAGATCATTAGCGAGCTTAGAGAGATGTCGAACAAAGAGCACAGGACTCCTGAAGACATCGCAAAGAGTATTGTGTCAGAGGAAAAGAAGAGCTCCTAGGAACACCATCGCCAGCGCGATGCCGATTATCAGCATGAAGATGGCCATGTTCTTGCTCGACGCGAATACAATCGGTATCGGACCGACCATAACCACTCCTCCATAGGTCGTCTTTCTCTGACTGGTTGCTGGAGAACGGGGCTCCACGCTTCCGGGCTGAGACCGGTCAGCCTCCGTTCCTCCGATGGCAATCATCGCGAAGCCTACGAAGAAGCTCAGGACGATGAGCAAGGTCCCTAGGATGAACAGCCAGCTGGAACCGCTGAAAACAGGGAATATCAGAAACAGGCGGACGTCCGCCTCACCACCCACAGCTGCAGCAGCGATGCATGTTATGCCAGACACGAACACGGCAATCGGAACCCAAATGATTGACCGCAGGCGCAAGACCTCCTTCCAGATGCGTTTTCGATAACTGTCGGCCTTGCCATATTAACCTTGTGACGGTGAGCCAGTCAGCTGAGAAGCCTTTTATGGGCCGCTCACATTCTGGGGTAGGGGCTCGCTTGTCCACTCTAAAGGACTACATGGTCCAGATCCTCGAATCGCGCGACTTCTCGGTCCAGGAGAGGGACGGATACCTGTATGGGAAGCGCGACGACACCTCCGTCGTGATAATGGCCGCGAGCGACATGCTCATCGACGATGTCCAGGACTTCGTCAAGAACGTGTCAGGGTTCTCAGGCAGGAAGGTGGTGGCCTCGCTCGGCAAGATCGATGAGAGTGTTCAATCATATCTTCAGCAGAGCGACATCCACTACTGGGGTAGGGAGGAGATAGAGCACGAGATCGGCAACCTGCAGCTCGAGACCGTTGGTAACGGCAGGGGCAAGAGTCTGATCGACGAGATAATATCGGATGATGTCCCCGAGAAGATGTCAGAGCCGCCTGAGCAGGCCATCCCGATCATAGTCGAGAGTTCCGAGGAGCGCACCGAAAGGATTGTGAAACCCAACATCACTCTCGAAGACGTGAAGTACCTGGCCAGGCACGAGGTCCAGGGCTACAAGTACGACCTCGAACTAGTTCCGCACTATCTATTCCACTTCGTCTTGAACCTCGAAGGCGGAAAGCAGAAAGCGGGAATCGCGGCCGTCAACGCACTCACGTGTCGTGTCGAGACTTGGAGATGGGGATTCGAGCTCGTGGATTCCATCGACCTGCCACATTCGACGCGCGAGCCGAAGATCGACTACGAGACCGCGAAGCAGATTGCACAGGACCTCATCGAACGGGAACATAAATCCCATGTAGAGACCGTCCAGGATTTCGGGCACTCTGAGATAATCGAACGGAAGAAGACGCAGAAGGACTCGATGCTCATAGAGCCGAAAGGGCTCGTGTACCTGCCAGTCTGGTGCGTCGAAGGCAGGGGAGGTGCGATGATCGTCAACTCCTCTAGCGGCAAGATAATCAGCGAACATCTTCACGGGGTCAAGCAGACTCAGGAGACTAAACTAGGCTGAGCTTGCGAAACCTGTCCATTATGCCGTGCCAGTGCGTGCCCTTCCAGTACACTTTCCCGCACTTCGAGCATTTCCAGAATTTCTCGTTGTTCTCGAACGCGCCCTCGGGCACGGATTCCTTCGCCTGCGCCTTATCGAGGTCTGCCAACTCTCCGTTGCAGGCCGAGCATCTGAACAGATTGTCATGGAACTTCAGTCCGTACTTCTCTGTTATTGCCTTGAGCTGCAAATCGAGGTCGTCCGCCTCGATCATCAGGGCGCCAGGTTCCTTGGCAAGTTCCCTGTCCCTTGTCAGAATGAACCTGCTCTCGGCTCTCGCCAGGTTCGCGATCCCAGGGTCGTCCAGGCTCTTGTCGTAGACGGTGTCATATCCCATGATTCTGAGCCATCTCGCCAGTGATCCCAGCATGTGGTCCGCGACGAACCTCGGGCTGCCGCCTCCCTCGGTCACTTGACCACCTCGTAGGTGAGCAGTACGCCGTTTCCAACAGCCTTCATCCTTCTGAGCCTTAGAGCGACGATCGCCTTTTCGGTCTCAGCCCCGGCTCCTCCAGCCGGTGTGGGCGATTTGTCTCCTCCGATCACTATGCTGCCAACGAAGATGTTGACCTCATCCGCAATCCTGGACCGCAAGAACGACCATATCACCTTGGAGCCCCCTTCGACCAGAAGAGTTGAGATATTCTTCTTCTCGAGGATCCTGATCAGCTTCTTCAGATCGACCTCTTGCTTCCCGCATCTCGTCGTCGCCGCATTGGGGAAGACCTTCTTGCACTTCTCGTTCGTGACTATCAATGTTTTTGAGGTCCCGTCCAGGACAAGCGCGTTCTTCGGGGTCCTTCCTTTCGAATCGAGGATGATCCGCAAAGGATGCCTCGGCCTCTTTACGTACTTCGGATTGACTGTCAGCTTCGGGTTGTCAGTGATCACAGTCTCCACCCCAACCAGAATGGCATCCGAGGAATTCCTCAGCTTGTGCACTCTTCTCTTGTCCTCTTCGTTGGAAATATGGGTCTGTCGCCTGGTTCTGAGCGCGATCTTCCCGTCCGCTGACATCGCGCAATTGATGACTATTTTCAATGTGACCGAAGGTTAGCATGTTGCGCTCAGGTAAGAAACTTTCGGGGCTTGCGAGTCAGTACGAGAGCGAGTTTCCAATGGAACCTACCCAGCAATTACCGTTTCCTAAGACTTATATGCGGAGCATCTCATTTGGGCAGTGATGGACAGGAACGATGTAAGAATACACGAGTTCAAGCGGATGGACCTCAAGGGAGCCACGATAATAGACGGATTCCCAAGCGTGGGCCTTGTGAGTTCCATCGCCGCAAACTACCTGATCAAAATTCTGGACATGGAACACATCGGGATCATGGATTCCGTTCACTTCCCGACGGTCTCGTTGGTCCGTGAGGCGACACCACTCAGCCCGGTGAGAATCTATGCGGGCAGGAAGGGGAGGACGGGAGATCAGATAGTCGCCTTCATATCGGAGTTCCAGGCGCCACCGAACCTCATCAGGCCCATAGCCTACACGCTCGTCGACTGGGCCGAGGAGCAGAAATGCAAGATGATAGTGTCTCCTGAAGGGCTCGTTGTGGACCCGGAGCTGAGGGACAGCGCGGAGATATCCGATGTGGTTTTCGGAATCGCAAGCACACAGAGGGCTAGGGAATTGTTGAAGCAGCACGGGATACAATCGTTCGAAGAGGGAGTCATCTCGGGCATCGCGGGCGTTCTCCTCAACGAGGGCAGGAAGCGCGATTTCGATGTGATGACTTTGCTGGCCGAGGCCCATCCAGATTTCCCAGATGCGAAAGCGGCAGCGCTCGTCCTCGAAGCCATCGACGATATCCTGCTCGGAATCGATTTCGACGCGAAACCTCTGTTCGAGGAGGCCCAGCGGATAGAGATGCACATAAAAGAGATACAGAAACAAGCCGTGGTCAAGAAGGATGACAAGGGCGCGCCCAGGCCGAGCATGTACGGCTAGGCGATGGAGACTTCTGTCAGACCTTTCTTCTCTTTGACTGAGAACCTCTTCCCGACGAACTTCTCAATTACCCAGATGTTCGTCTCCGCATGGCTTGTCAACTCCTCGGCCAGTACCCGGGATTTGCCTTCCGCCAAAGCCATGTACGGCAGTATCTGATCCAGCATGTGCTGGTCCACCGATGCCCCGGAGAGAAGCGACTCTTTGAGGTCGGATGAGCAATTCTCTCCGAGAACCTCCGACTTGACGCCCTTCGCGCCCAGGGTGGATTCTCCGATTATGGAATTCTCGCATGTCGCAACCAACACTATCCCCGCACCTGTGCTGCGCCCCCTTCTGATGTCCGAATCAACCCTGACATCTTTGAAATCGAGCATGTTCTTCAAAACGGAGTATCTCATCCGGGACGTGACGTGCTCCGGAAGATTCTGAGCGTAGGCACAGCCATCGATCGACAGAACAGCACCTCGCTCACCAAGGTCCAGACCAGAAAGCTTGACCACCGGCGATATCTCCACGGACACCTCTCCTCCGCCCTCCGGATAGAACCCTCTCGAGTTGATCTCGAGATCGCATGCTGGCCCGAATTTTGTCAGGATCGGAAGGTGCACGAGTCTCATGAAATCGATTGGAGGTGACCATTTGACGTCAGTGCCTCCCTTGACGACAAGGTTCACCCTGGACTTGGACATCGCGGCTGGCAATAGACAGCTCTGCACGACAAGTGATATGCTCCCTGCTGTTCCCACATCGAAATCGAATGTCCCGCCTGTTAGCTGGTCTGGCTTGAACACGATCTTCTTTGAGCCAGCGAACAGGCCGTCCACCTCGGCGTCGCATAGTTCCGCGACCGCCTCGATGCTCGTCACATGTGAGGGCGAAATGCCGGGGTTCGGCCGTCCTGCGCGTATGTTGCTTATCAGGACCTCCTTCCCCGTGACCGCAGAAAGCGAGATCGCCGTGCGGAGGATCTGTCCTCCGCCCTCGCCGTGAGATCCATCTATCTCTATCATGAGCGGTCGGCCCGTCCCTTGTTCAGGCGTCTGCTCAGAATTGCGGACAGGAAGAAGACTATCATCATCACCACAGCCAGAGCTACAAGTACGGCCGCGAAGTACAGTATCCATCCAGGTGCACTGTCACTCCCGGTTATGACGATTATCGCGAGCCCGAGGGATTCAGCTACGAAAGCGCCGAAACCCAATGCGAACGAGTAGAGCCCCATCGTCGCGCCGTAGCATTCGGCATCGGAGGAGTCCGCCATTAGCGCAAGTGCGGCCGGAACGAAGGCACCGGCTCCGAGCCCGAGTATTCCAAGAGGGATCATTCCTATCAATTTGAAGTGGACTCCAGCGTCATCCTGCGAGAACGCCGCGTTTGGGAAGAACACCAGCATGACCGCGATTCCAGCGATGCTGAAAACCCCATAGGCCATGACCGGAATCCTTCCGACGATGTCCGAGACCTTCCCCCAGAAAGGCTGGAGGAGGCCGAGCGCGATCCCTGCAGCTGCGAACATGATGCCTATGGTCGCTCCTGAAGTCCCCTCGTTCAGAAGGATGATGGGCAAATAGGTTATCGCAAGGCCGAGAAGCGTGGCGATTATGAGCCAAATCGGGAACATGAGCCTGATCTCCCTGACCTTGAAGACACGTTTGAGATCCGCCAGGCTCGCGTAATGTCCGGTCTTTGTCTTGGAGGGTTCCTTCTTGACGAGAGTGTAGAGCATTATTGCAGAGGTTGCCAGCATGCCTGCAACTATCAGAAATCCCGCGCGAGGGTCCACGAAATCGACCATGAACCCGCCCACCACAGCCCCGATTATGTAGCCGATGAATGTGGAGTAGTCGAACCATCCCATCTGCCTGCCACGGTCGCAGCTGTCAGCATGATCTGCTATCATGGCAATCGCAGGCGCGACCGTTGCCGCTGCGCCAATGCCGTGGATGCCGTGCATCGTCGCCAGATACCACCTGTTGTCCGATAGGGCGTACATCGCGACAACGATCGCCGCAAGAGCGGTTCCGAAGACAATGATCGATTTCCTTCCGATTCGGTCTGATACTATCCCGAAATAGTTTGCGGTCGCCATTTCGGCCAGCGGGTACGGAACCGCTATTATCGCGACGTTCAGTAGACCATGGTCGCCAGCGACATATGCGGAGATCAGAAGCAGGAGGGCCCCGAAAGCAGTGCGCAGAACAAAAGTTGAGACGTACAACACTCTGAGATGCCAAGGAGTCCGCACGCCCTTGCTCTTGAATACCTCGGACATTCTTTTGAAGTCAGCAATTGTCGCTACTTAAATATTTCCGGCACTGAATCCGGTGTCCAGGCAAGATTCCGCGATGGGATTGCCTAGGAATCCTTTAAATATGTTGCGGCAATAGGCGGGAGCGGTGCGTGGCCTTTGGTTACCCTGATTGTCGTCTTCGCGCTCATCATTTCCCTGATCATCATTCTCATTAGCTGCGAGATTTTCACCAACGGCATCGAATGGCTCGGCATGAGGCTCGGTCTGGCCGAGACCGCGACTGGAAGCATACTGGCGGCCGTTGGCACTGCCATGCCAGAGACCATTGTGCCGCTCATCGCGATCTTCTTTGGCTCTGCGGAGCAAGGCGAGGAGATCGGCGAGGGCGCTATTCTCGGCGCTCCTTTCATGCTCGGCACTCTGGCAATGTTCATAGGAGGTGTAACCGTCTGGTGGGCTTCCAGCAAAGGACGCCGGCAGCCGCGCCTGATCCTGCGAAAGGACCACGCGGAACGCGACATGAAGTATTTCATAGCGATGTACTGCGTAGCTCTTCTGGCTGGCGTGATCGGGCAACAGAGCTCCTTTGACACCAAATACATCAACTACGGATTCGCCGGACTTCTCCTTGTCGCGTATGGGGTTTACATTCACAGAACCTTGAAGGATGAGAGGACAGAAACGGAGAACACTTGCGACGCTCTCTACCTGTGCCGCGCCTTCGGTGGAGACGCTGGCAAAGGTTCTCTCGGTTTCACGATGATCGTCCTTCAAGTGATTGGGGCGCTCATTGGCATCATCATAGGTGCGAAGTTCTTTGTCGATTCGGTCTCGGATGTCGCGTCCACTGTAGGGATCTCTCCGATCATTCTGTCGTTCCTGATCGCTCCTATCGCCACTGAACTTCCCGAGAAGTTCAACAGTGTGATCTGGTATCTGCGGACCAAGGACACGCTCGGATTCGGCAACATAACCGGAGCGATGGTGTTCCAAAGCAGCTTCCCAGTCAGCATAGGTCTGCTGTTCACCGAGTGGAGGCTAGAGCCGATAAACATCGCGAGCATCCTGATAGCTATCGTGAGCTCTGCATGGCTCTTATATTCGATCCGGCGCAAGAACGGGATAGATTATCGGGTGATGCTCGCTTCCGGCTCCTTGTACATGGTGTACATCGTTCTTCTTGTGCTTTGGGGTCCGCATGTCTCCGGCTAGTAGCGGAGCTACTAGGCGTCGAGGCATCTGGCTAGCTGCTGGTTCTGACAAATTATAAGTACAGATAAAGCCAATTAGCGACCGGATGGGATGCAAACCGATTCTCCTCTGGTCAGAGGATATCATCCACCGCCCACGGAGAGTGAGGCATAGATGATGTCAGATGCGGAGCTGCTTTTCCAGCTCGGTTCCGTCATGCTCTTGGCGTTCATTGCCGCGAGTCTTGCTGGCAAGATGAACCAGTCAGTCATGATCGGATACATCATCATCGGGGCCTTCATCGGGCCGAAGATGAGCTTCGAGATTTTCGGGGTGCAGTATCACGGCCTGATCAGGGACACTACCTTCATCGAGGTTCTCTCGAGCATCGGCCTTGTCATGCTCATGTTCTTCGTCGGTCTCGAATTCTCATTCACGAAACTTAAGAAGACACGCACGCCTGCGATTGTGCTCGCTGTGATTGACACGAGCGTCGGCCTGTTCGTCGGGTTCATGTTTGCGTCCTACCTTGGTTGGCCGCTCATCGACTCCATCTTCTTGGCAGGGGTGATAGCGATGAGCAGCACTAGCATTGCTATGAAGATTCTTTTCGACCTGAAGCGGATGTCCAGTCCAGAGGTCGAGTTTCTTATCGGGCTCGTGGTCGTTGAGACTTTCATCGCGATGGTGATATTGGCAGTTGCCAGCGGCATGATCGTTCAGCCCAATTCGAACCCAGCCGGCTACGGCCAGTTGCTGCTCGGCATCGCGGCATTCTACGGGTTCTTCGTTTGGATGGCGATGTGGGCGATTCCTCGAGTTGTCAAGTTCTTCAACAGCATCGAGAATGATGAGCTGTTCATCCTGTTCGCCCTCGGGATAGTCTTCCTAACGTCTGGCGTTGCTGCGGTCATGAATGTCCCACCTATCATCGGCGCTTTCTTCGTCGGCATGATACTGGCCGAGAGCAAAGTGACTTCGAGGATCCAGATGAAGTTGGATTCCTTCAAGGACGCTTTTGTCGCGATATTCTTCACATCTTTCGGGATGATGATCGACCCCGCAATGTTTCACGAAGTCATTTGGATGCTCGTGCTTGCGGTTCCGATCGTGCTGCTCTATGAAGCATTCGTGATGTCATCTGTCGCATACTTCCTAGGATTCTCAGCGAAGGCATCTACTACAATCGGAACGAGCATGAGCGGAAGAGGGATCGAATCAATACTATACGCCAGCGTTGGGAGCCGGGTCCAAGGAACTACCATGGGTGCGCAGCTGAACCCGTTCGCGGGCGCGTTCTGCTTCGTCATGAGTGCGATTACCCCGCCACTCGTGAAGCATTCGGCAGGTTTTGCCAATGCTTCGGCGAGAATCGTTCCGAAACCGCTCAGGTTCTCGGGGGCGGTGATATCCAGGACTCTGGGGAGGGCCATCCTGCCGTCCAACCTCCGAACGGTGAAAGGGGCGAAGATGACGGGTGTTCTCCTTGCGTCTTTCGTAGTTGTCTGTGCAATGATCCTTCTCACGCAATCCTACTTGCACCTTGTGATGACCTTGGGCGGTCTGGTCCTGATCGGTCTCCTGTATTACGTCATGAGATCCGAGATGACCGATATTGCTAGGAATGTGAGCTACTCGAGCATCGGCGCGAAGTCGGGGAGCAGCGCTAAGGTGGTCGATCTGGTATCCGGCGTCGTATTCGGAGCGGTTTTTGCAGTCCTCCTGATAGTATTCAGCTGGACATACACATGGCAATCCTCGCTTGTAATCGTTCTCGCCTATGTGGTGTATGTCATATCGCTCATGCTATGGGCGTACAGAGGTCTGTACTTGCATGACGCGGATGTTCCGCAGAAGGTGTATCATCTCCAAAAGGCTACAACGGAGCCTGTCGAGACAATGTCGGACATCCCAACGCCGGTCTACGGTGTTGTGCGTGCATCGAAGCACTCGCGCTTGTGATGTCTGCCTCCGGTCCCAATCATTATCACGGCCGAAGTCCATGAAGAATGCATGACCAGCCAACGAACTCAGAAGGCGGCTGTTCTGTGCGGCCTTGGCGCCGTTGTGGCATTCCTCGTTCTGTACATGGTCGCAATGTCTTTGGATTCTTCGTATGTCTTCGGCAAGAACTACCTGAGCGACCTAGGCGTCAGCGATGGCGCTTGGGCCTTCAACGCCGCTCTCATACTCACCGGACTCCTTCTGATACCATTCTCCGTCCTTGGCCTAGGTCCTGCTCTCGGTGTGAAGCTGTGGGCCATGATCAGCAAGATCATGCTCGTGATTGCGGCGCTGTTCCTCGTCAGCATAGGGGTGTTCACAGAAGACGCAGGCGACATCCACGGCGTCGTGTCCTACGGCTTCTTCTTGACGATGCTGGTCGCTTTCGTATTCGTTGCGCAGGCTCTCCACAAATCGAAGTACCTAGGCAAGTCCGGGTACGGCTCCACACTTTTGGTCTTCGTCTTCGGCGCGGGCCTTCTTCCGATGGGTGGCAATCCGCTCTCCGAGACACTCGCCGTGCTTGGAATAATCGCCTGGGGACTCGTCATGGGATGTTTTCTCATGCTGAAGATGTCTGGCAGGTCCGTCCCTTGAGCCATACTAACGCCCTAGTCCCAGAGAAGCGTTTTAAGAGAGGAGTGCTTTCAGAGAATCGACTCCAACAGTCAGAGGGGTTGGACTTGAAAGCGAAGGACTACATCGAGCTCGAGGGAACCTACGGCGCGCACAACTACCATCCATTGCCTGTCGTGATATCGAAGGCAAAAGGCGTATGGGTCTGGGATGTCGAGGGCAAGAAGTACATCGACATGCTCAGCTCATACTCCGCGATAAATCAGGGGCACATCAACGACAGGATCGTGAAGGCTGCGATCGACCAGATGAAGAGGGTCACCTTGACGTCGAGAGCGTTCTCCAATGACAGGATGGGCCCGTTCCTGAAGAAGCTGTGCGAGGTCTCTGGGATGGAGATGGCACTGCCGATGAACACGGGCGCTGAGGCAGTCGAGACCTCGATCAAGCTGGCACGAAGGTATGCCCACACGAAAAAGGGCATTTCCGAGAACGAGGGCGAGATCATCGTCTGCGAGAACAACTTCCACGGTCGGACCACGACAATCATTAGCTTCTCCAGCGACCCCGACTCGAAGAAAGGCTTCGGACCATTCGCACCAGGTTTTGTTACGATCCCATACAACGATATCTCAGCTTTCAAGAAGGCAATCAATTCCAAGACCATCGGCATTCTGGTCGAGCCGATCCAGGGAGAAGCTGGCATAAACGTACCATCTGAGGGGTACCTCAAGGAACTGAGGAGGATCTGCACCGAGAAGGGCATCCTCCTGATACTGGACGAGATCCAGACGGGCTTTGCCAGGACAGGCAAGATGTTCGCATTCCAGTATGAGAACATCAAGCCGGACATACTCTGTGTTGGCAAGGCGCTAGGAGGAGGCCTTTACCCTGTGTCCGCGGCTTTGTCGACCAGGGAGATCATGAGCGTCTTCACGCCAGGCAGTCACGGAAGCACATTCGGAGGAAACCCACTCGCCTGTGCGATCGCCGAGGAGTCGCTCAACGTGCTCCTCGATGAGAAGCTGGCTGACAGGTCCACCGAAATGGGGGCCTACTTCGTGAAGCGTCTCAAGGAGATCAAATCGAAGAAGATCAAGGCGATCAGATCGAAAGGCCTCCTGATCGGGGTGGAGTTCCACCTGGGTCCGAAGGAGACTGTCAGACCCCTTTGCGAGAAGCTGATGACAAAGGGAGTCCTTGCGAAAGACACGCACGAGAAAACCATCAGGTTCGCGCCGCCCTTGGTCATCACCAAGGACGAGATCGATTGGGCGATGGAGAGGATCCGCGAGGTATTTGACGCCGCTTGAGATCTTACCCTATCAGAGCCTGGACCACCCTTCCGAACAGGAATCCCAGGCCACACGACAATCCACCGATCACCAGAGTCTCAACGCCGCTCCAGAGCCATGGGACCTTGGTCAACTTGGTCTTCCAAACGCCAAGCACGAACAGGAATGTCAGGATCGCTATCGTGCTGGTCAGAAGAGCTATGCCAGCATCCTGCAGAATGAGGAAAGGCAGTATGGCAGGGAACGCTCCCAAAAGGAATGACAGTGAAGATATTCCTGCGATGGTCAGTGGATTGTCGATTTGGCTCGGTGAGATACCGATTTCCTCTTGAACCATGAACTTCAGCCAGAGCTCCTTGTTCTTCGTGATACGTCTGACCGCAGCTTCCTGCTCGGTGGCGTCGAATCCGTACTCGTCGAAGATCTCGCGGATCTCCTGAGTCTCCTTCTCAGGCATCTTCTCGATCTCCTGTCGCTCACGCTTGATTTGGTTCTCGAAGAAGTCCTTCTGGGCTTTGGTAGAGATGAACGCGCCGAAGAATATCGCTATGGCACCGGCCGCGATCTGGGCAACGCCCGCGAGCACGATCTTCTCGTTTGTCTGGACAAGAGCTGACACACCTGCGAGAAATGCAACCGTCGTGATGAGGCCAGTGTCAATGGCGTAGACAACGTCTCTTATCAATCGACCTTTGGGCGTGTGCCAGTCTTCTCCGTGCCAAGCCTTCAATCGATTCGCGGGCTGCTTCTCCATCCTACTCGAGCTCACGGAAGCACTATCTCGACAAGTCATTTTCGGTTCAGTAGTGCGGGGCAAGTCTAATTGCAGCGTCCTGCGATGCTCTTCTTGGTGAATCGGATGGAGATTTCACGGAAGGGCGCCGTACTGATGCTGCGACTCGACCAGGACGAAGACATACTGGGCTCGATACAGGAGGCAGTCAAGAATGAGCGGTACACACTCCTTGTGACTACTGGCCTAGGCATGATCCATGACTTCGAACTCGGCTACTTCGACAAAGGGAAGTATCTGAAGAAGGCCTTCTCAGAACCTCACGAGTTGCTCGCTCTCCAAGGCTCAGTCGCCTCCGAAGGGGAGCCGCGAATCCATATCCATGCTACGGTCGCTGACGCCAAACACAACGCGTTTGGCGGCCACCTTATGCGCGGCAAGGTCTGGATGAGCAACGAGATCGGTCTGCTCCTGCTCGATGGAGGATTCTCGAAGAGAGTCATGGATCCCGACAAGAAGGTCGGCATACTCCACATCGAATGATTTGCGGAGCTTGTGCGATTTGAAGTGCGGCTGCCGGGATTTGTACTGGTTAGGAGCCAGACATCCTTTTTCTGATTTCAATAGAAAAGGAAAATGCACTGAGACGTGCTATTGCGTCTTTCCTTCCCTATGGGCTATTTGCAGGCCGCGAGCAGCAATTCGGAGACGTCCATTACTATCATCTTGCTTT
>Ga0315289_10009806_pt1 | contig 13753 bp, 9 predicted proteins | sample YL17G11_40_MG_FD_203452 | JGI IMG/M metagenome (GOLD analysis project Ga0315289, IMG submission 203452) | Sediment microbial communities from Yellowstone Lake, YNP, Wyoming, USA - YL17G11_40 | ecosystem: Environmental > Aquatic > Freshwater > Lake > Sediment | place: USA: Wyoming | collected...
TGGGCTTGGGATACATATACATCATGATCGCTGATCCGGTAGTTCTCTGAGCGCAGGAAACCAATTCCCTCGCTCATTATTTCCAGGATGCCTCCCCGGACTTCGAGACCCTCTTTTTCAGCCTCCATCTGCCGAATGTGCAGGATAAGGGTTTCCTTTTTCATGCGGTTGGCATTTTGGACGTTCAGATCCCATGCCATCTGACGAAGCCTGGTCAGGGGTTCATTTTCAAGTTCAAGAATTTTCATAATTAGTTCTCAATGTTGATATGTAAATATTATGATTGGACATACAGGCAAGAATATAAAACCAATGCCCCCTGCATGATGGGCATCGTTCCAACTAATTATTCTGTAGGTATGGGCTATCTTTCAAATGGTTACTGGGATTTGTCATCCAGGCAGGCTGAATGGCCGTGCGTGGAGATGAAAAGAGTGATGGTTGTCAAGAAGCAGGGGAAATTGGCACTATTATAGCAGGTACGTTGGTAGAAAGCAAGCAAATTAACGTCATGATTTTACCATGAAAAACATCTATTCAGTCAAGATGCGATTTTGGAAATCCCAGAGGCGGCGGTAGATGCTATCCGCAGCCAGTAACTCAGCATGTCTTCCACGCTCAATGATCTTTCCATGATCGAGTACGATGATCTGAGCGAAGCGTTCCAGTCCAACCAGGCGGTGGGTGATGAGCAGTGTGGATCGTCGTTCCATTAGCCCGAATAGGGTTTCGAGTACCTGTCTTTCGGTTATTGCGTCCAGGTTTGCGGTCGGTTCATCAAGGATCAGAAGCGGAGCAGATTTTAGGAGAGCACGGGCGATTGCAAGACGCTGGCGCTCTCCGCCGCTCAAACGCAGTCCCTTCTCTCCAATAAAAGTCTCATAACCCTTCGGTAGGGTTGAGATGAATTCATGAATATGTGCCTGCTTGGCAGCTCTCACCAGCTCATCATCGGTTGCATCCGGTCGAGCGACGCGCAGGTTTTCGCAGATGGTGGCATTGAAGAAGTAAGTATTTTGTGAAACCAAGCTGATCTGCCGGCGGATGTCATCCTGGGCGTAATGGCGCAGGTCGTGGCCTCCCACCATGATTTGACCATCATGATAATCGTAGAAGCGCAGCAGCAGATTCACCAAAGTGGACTTGCCGGCTCCGGACGGTCCGACGATTGCCAGATTGCCCCCCTCTGGCAGGTTGAGATCTATCCCACTCAGTGCCGGCGGATCGTCCGGGGCATAGCGGAAATGCAGGTCGCGGATAACGAGCGATACATTGCTTGGTGCAGGCAGCGCCTGAGGTGGATCGATCACGGTTGGGGGAGTATCCAATGTGGTAAACAAGCGGCGTGCGGCTTCGCTGGTGCTACTTAACAGGCTGGCGGCTAAGGGGAGAGGTGATACAGACTCGAAAGCAGCCAATGTGACCAGACATAACACTGCCAGCATCACACCTGGGATCAGGTTTTCATGGACGAGAGGAATCGCAGCCACAAACACCAGCCACATACCCAGGTTGGTAACCAGCATGCTTAAACTGGTTATAAAACCGGCACGCCGTGATATCTGCCTCTGGATCTGGCTGTATGCGCAACCTGTGACCTTTATTTTATTCAACTGGTCAGTCACGCGGCCATAAGCCACCAGGTCGGCCAAGCCCTGGATGGTATCAACCAGTTGAGTGTTCAGGAAGGTGCGGCGCTCGATCAGTTCTCGTCCTGTGTTACGGCTGGCGAGGTGGGTTAGTGATGGGAGACCCAGCCCAAGACAAGCGAAAAGGGCTAAAATCATCAACCCAAGCGAGATGTGATATTGAGCCAAAAAGGCAGCTGTCCCGAGTGAGACAAAGATCGCCACCAGTGGAGGAGCAACCACACGTACATAGAAATCTCCCAGAGTCTCCACGTCAGCAACAACGCGACTGAGCAGGTCACCGCTGCGGTACTGCATTATAAGCGCCGGGGCGAGGGGCTCGAGGTGTTGATAGAACCAAACCCGAAAGCGAGCCAACAGGCGGAAAGTCACGTTATGCGAAACAAGACGCTCCAGATACCGAAAGATACCGCGGGCGATCCCGAAAAAACGTACCCCGACGATGGCTAGCTGCAAGTCAGCGATGGACGGGTGCAGGGCAGCGGAAGAGATAAGCCAGGCGGATGTGCCCATGAGAGCGATATTGCTGCCAATAGTAAGAATGCCAAGCAGCACAGAAAGTGCCACCCAACTCAAAGAGCCGTGCAGGTAACCTAAAAGCCTAGTCAGGTTGCCAGAGGATTTGGCGCAGGTTTTGTAGGAGATAGTGTCTGGTTGGTGAAAGGGAGTTGAATTCGCAGTCTCTGGACGATTTTGAAATTTATTTATTCTTTTATTATTGATTATTTTATCGAATCCTGATGATTGAGTCTGGACAAGATCAGCATAGAGACCACCATATGCCAATAACTCGATATGCTTGCCGCTCTCAACAATACGGCCATTTTGAAAAACAATGATCCTATCAGCCTTGAAGACCGTATTCAACCGGTGAGCGATCGTAATGACCGTACGTCCTTGCATCAGGTGTCTGATGGCTTCTTCGATGAGGCTTTCGTTTTCTGGATCAAGGCTGGAGGTTGGTTCATCCAAAAGCAGGATGGGTGCATTTTTTAAGAAGGCGCGTGCCAATGCCAGGCGTTGGGCTTCACCACTGCTTAGTCTGGCACCGCCCTCACCGATCAGAGTTTCATAGCGGGCAGGCAGGGATAGGATTAACTCATGCAGGTTGGCAGCTTTGGCAGCGGATATTACCGCCTCCAGACCGGCAGCCGGCTGTGCCAGGCAGATGTTAGCGAGGATCGTATCATGGAAGAGGTACGGTTGCTGAGGCACCCAGGCGATCTGTTCATGCCAGGTTTCAGCAGAGATAGCGTTCAAGGGATAATTATCGACATCGATCTGACCCTTGCTTGGCTTAATGAAGCGAAGCAGCAAATGTGCGAACGTGCTTTTCCCTGAACCGCTGGTGCCGACGAGCGCAATGTGCTCGCCAGCATGGATGGTCATGTTAACATTTTGCAAGGCAGGTGGACCATCAGGTGAGAAGTCGAAACTAACGTTGGTGAAGGTAATCCGATCGCTGGGTAATGATGGAATGGCAGATTTTGTCAAATTACTGGTCCTGGTTGCTTGATTATCCTCAAGTGGTGTATCCAGGACATCAAAGATCCGCCTCGCAGCCGAAGTGCCTGCCATCCCGGCATGGAAGCGCAATCCCAGCAGGCGTAGCGGGAGGTAGAACTCAGGAGCCAGGATGAGGAGAAAGAAGGCTTGATCGAAGGTCATTTTAAAATATAAGAGTCGTAAACCAACCTCAACAGCGACAACTGCCGTGCTGAGGGTGGCGACCATTTCAAGCACCAGGGCTGAAAGGAATGTAATGCGCAGCACGGTCAGGGTAATATCACGAAAATGATTGGACGTTTCTTCTATTGTTTTCGCGTGAGCCTTACTTTGGCCGAAAATCTTGAGCGTGGCTAATCCCTGCATGCTATCCAGGAAATGGGCGCTGAGGCGGCTCATGGTTTCCCATTGGCGTTTGGTCAGCGATTCAGCCGCCTTGCCGATCAAGTATATAAATACAGGAATGAGAGGGGCGGTAAGCAGTAGGACGAGAGCAGACAGTGGATCGCGAGGGAAAACGAAAACCAGGATCATAATTGGGACAAGGACTGCCAGGATGAGTTGTGGTAGATACTGGCTGAAGTAGGCATCCAGGGCTTCGACACCCTCCATAACGGTTGAGGTCAGTTCACCGGTTCGCTCGCTATGTGTATAGGCAGGTCCGAGCAGCAGGATGTGGGTGATCAACCGTTGGCGTAAGTGATTTCTGACATGGATTGATATGGTACTGGCACTTACCTCGCTGATCCATGAGAACGCTGCCCGCAGGCTGATTACGATCAGTAGCAATCGCAGTGAATTCCTCCCAGTGTCGAGTGTAACGCCGCTGAGGAAAACACTGCTTACAATTTTACTGAGTACGTACGCCTGCCATATGGTCAGGATGCCAACCAAAAGTCCAGAAAGAATCGTGATAATCAGGACCAGACGGTTGTCACGAGTGAGGGAGAGCAGACGTCGGTGCATAAGTTCAGACAATTAGAATCATGAACTTACATCAATCGGTTTATGATGCCTGTAACGTAAAACCATCCACTGACAAGGACACAGAGAGTATGAATACGCCATTATTAAGCAAAGAGCCCTACTACTTTGTTAATCATTATATTTTTTATGCTGAAGTCATATCCCCTCATGCTTCCCTGATTTCCATAGGGAAATGGAAACAATTGTTGGTGACCAGGAAACAGCACTACTACCCTGTTTACTGAAGACATCATGGCTCGTTTGAATTATTAGATCGGTTTTTGTCTCCGATATCCCATGTTGTATATAGTACTACCGTTCAATATTGGTGTTATCCACGGAAATCTTTCGTTTTACTACGCAGGGCGCGAAGAGGGTCAAGTATATTAAGTTTTTCTTCGTGTTCCTTAGTGTCCTCTGTGGTTAATATTCTGGTCGCTGTTGAAAGCTATTCTATGTATTGGAGGGCATAACTTTTAAGACCGGGTTCCTAGTAAGTCAATGTTTTAGGATCATTGGTGATGCGTTTTCGGAAAATCCAATAGCTCCATCCCTGGTAGATGAGCACGATCGGGATGAAGATCAACCCCACGATGGTCATTACTTTCAGCGTATAAGGTGAGGAGGAGGCATTATAGATGGTCAAGCTCCATTTTGGATTCAGACTTGAGACCATGACTCGCGGGAACAGACCAGTCATGGCGAAAGCCCAGCCTTCCATTTTCCTCCGAATGAAGAAACCTGCCAGCAGGATTGCGACTATAGCGAAGATTGGAATGAGACCCTTGTAAACGCCAAGCCTCGCCTGGATATTGGTGGTGAAATTGGATGAGATCAACACTAGGAAGCCTAATACCACTACCTGAAACCAGACCTTGCGGGCGGTAGTTCTGGCACGTTCTGTCAGTTCACCAGATGTCTTCAGGCTCAGAAAAACAGCCCCATGCAGGATGAAAGCAGCGATGGTTAACAACCCACCAAGCAGGCCAAAAGGATTGAGCAGGGTCCAGAACGTTCCAGTGTAGGTCATATCGGCATTGATCGGCACACCCTGTACCAGGTTGGCGAATGCTACACCCAATAAAAGAGAGGGAAGGAGGCTTCCGAAGAAAATTGCCCAATCCCAAAGAGAGCGCCATTTGGGGTTTTCATCTTTGCTGCGGAACTCAAAGGCGACTCCACGCAGGATCAGTGCCAGCAGGAGCAGGAAAAACGCCGCGTAAAAGCCGCTGAACATGGTGGCATACCAATGTGGGAAGGCGGCAAATGTCGCACCACCGGCAGTCAGCAGCCAAACTTCATTACCATCCCAGTGCGGTCCTATGGTATTGATGATGGTGCGACGCTCTGTATCGTTCTTGCCCAGGAATGGCAATAGCATACCAACCCCGAAGTCAAAGCCTTCCAGGAAGAAGAATCCAATATACAGGACAGCGATCAAAAGGAACCAGATTGTATTGAAATGCATGTCAGCCTCCTGTCAGTCTTTTCCCCCGGCATTGGTGGGAGCAATGGATTCTGAGTCGGTAGCTGCTGGACCGGCTTTCATGAATTTTATGAGGAGGTAAATGTTGGCAACCATCAGTAGGGCGTAGATGAGCGTAAAGCCGATCAGTGACATCCACACCAGGCCAGGTTTGAGTGGAGAAACACCATCAATGGTTTTAAGCAGCCCATGCACGATCCATGGCTGGCGGCCGGTCTCGGTCAGGATCCAGCCTGATGTGTTGGCGATGTAGGGCAAAGCAACTACCCAGATCATCCATTTAAGCCAGCGAGTCCACTTCTCAGGCCAATTCCTGAGAGGTAGGTACAATGAATAAGCAGCGATTGCTATCATTAACAATCCCACCCCAACCATGATACGGAACATCCAATAGTCCAGAGCGACCAGTGGGATATAATCTCCCGGCCCATACCTGGCTGCGTATTCCGCCTGGAGCTGATTGATACCTTGGACTTCACCCTCCAGCTTGAAGTAATATAAAAGACTGAGAACTTTCGGGATCTTTAGGCTCCAAATCTCACGCTTACCAGTTGAGTCGAATAGCGCGATAACCGAGAATGGAGCCGGGTCAGCAGTGTCCCAGTGCGCTTCGGAGGCGGCTGCTGCCATCGGCTGGACTTCCCGTAAATAGATACCTTGGGCGTGACCTGCCAGTCCAACCATTATGCTGGCGATGATGCCAATAATTGCTGCCAGGCGGAAGGAAGGCTGGAACACTTGCAAGTTTTGCTTACGGATCAGATGATAGGCGCTGATGCCCAGTACGAAGAAAGCCGCGGTGGTAAAACCCGACGAGATGGTATGCCAGAATAGATACCACCCACGGGGATTGAATACCAGGGCGGTAAAATCCACCAATTCGGCGCGTCCAGCAGCTTCTTTAATTACATAACCGACAGGATGCTGCATCCAGCCGTTGGCTAGCAAAATGAAAAGAGCCGAAAGATTCGAGCCGATGACAACCAGCCAGATCGCCGCGGCGTGTAGACCCTTGGATAGTTGATCCCACCCGAAGATCCAGATACCGAGGAAAGTGGACTCGAGGAAAAAAGCTAGCAAAGCTTCAATTGCAAGTGGTGCGCCAAATATGTCGCCAACGTAACGTGAATACTCTGACCAGTTCATGCCAAACTGGAATTCCTGCACGATACCGGTGACCACTCCCATGGCAAAGTTGATCAGGAACAACTTACCCCAGAACTTTGCCATGCGCTTGTAGGTCTCATCACCATACCGGACGTACATCGTTTCCATGATGGCGATAAACCAGCCCAGTCCGAGAGTGAGAGGGACAAAGAAAAAGTGATAGATGGTGGTGATGGCGAACTGCCAGCGCGAGAGATCAAGTGTCATCGTGTTCTCCTCAATAGGATAGACAGTCCAAGAATATCCCTGATACAGAAATTATACTATTACAGGCATTGTGGTTGTGGGTTGGGATTATTGACCAAGATACTGCCGAGAAATCTTGAAAAGTTACATTTCAAGATCGTTTTACTTACCCCTGCTTACTTTGGTGTGGTTCCCATCAACTCGCTGACCGATTTCCTTAGGGGATGAGATAATATAAATATCACTTTTTGGTTTTGTTAGATCTGCAGCCTATGTAAAGCTCTGGTGGTGATAAGGGTCAACCAGTGGGAGGGTTCACGTTTTTGACCAAAGTCCCAACCCTTCCATGACAGCCAGACTGACTCGGGGGTGAAGCGACCCTGGTCGTCGGCTTTGGCAGCAACGATCGCAGCCATCTCTCGCAAGCGGACGTCCGGGTGTAACCAGGGGAACTGGGATAGCACGTCAATGATATGAAGGATGTCATACCAGATGAGTGGTGCTTTGAGCTTGACAAAGTCCGTCCCCATCCCGAAAAGATAGGGTTTGCGCCTCTTGCGTTCAGACCAGAGCTCGAGCAGGGTCTCGGCACCGATCCGGCAGGCTTCACTGTCGCGCCACGAGGTGGATTGTGCGAGGGCTTTAAGCATGATCAAAGTGGCATATGGACAGGGGTCGTCCTTGCGACCGGGACCGCGGAATTTTCCCAATTCAGGAGCGGCTACACAAGGCCAACCATTCTCACATACCAAACCAGCTAATCTTTTAACCGCGGCTTGTGTCCGACCATCTTCCTCCAAACCAAATTTGAGCAATGCATAAAGGATTGAAGGTGCATCGCATAACATCCACTGCCATTCGTCATGACCGCTGCCACCGAAATGGGTTGGTATATTAACAAGTATCTGGAATGGTCCCTCCTTTGACTGATGGGTCATGATCTGATCGAGGGTTGTTTGGATGGCTGGATAACTGGTATACAAACCCAGTTCAGCCAGGAAGGTCAATTTGTGCAGGGGGTGGGCAGCTTCATTATGACGTTTGATCGGTGTAACAGACCAGGAGGAGAGTCCAGAAAGGAGTTCATGGACTAGAGGATGCTCACCTATCGCTGCGCGGGCGGTGATCACTTCAGGGTCGGTTTCCGACTGGTGGAGCAGGTCGAGACGTGTATGGTACTGCACCCATGGTGGGCTTCCATCAAGAAGCCATTCAATTGGTATTTTCATGGATTTTTTCTCGGTTATATATATTGGTATTCGGATGTCAACTACGCACTATGCAGTGGAAGACTTATGAAGGTAAAAGAGTAATTCTGTTCTCAAATGGAATTATTGGAACAAGCCACTGGAGTGATCGAATTTATTTCTTGGCATGATTTCTTGGTCAATCGTGGCTGTTTAAAACCTTGTTGGAATGGATAACTAGTTACTCTTTCTGGTGCTTCTTAAGAAAATCTTTGGCGGCTTGGCGAGCTTTTGGACTGGAGCTTGCCATTTGTCTCTCAACGAATGCAAGGATCCTATCCTTTTTCTGTATCGTACCGAAGAGCTCATCGAAAGAAGTAACAAGGTCGGCTTTGATGAGATCTTTCCGACTCTGGGTGTGATGAGTCTTGTCCACATCGAGAAGGTGGGTGATAATCTTCTCCCGCTGTGAGGGTTTGGCATGGATCACCTTACAAATGCTTTGAGCGAAATAGCGGGCGACCATGACGCTCTTATCGTCGAGCATGTCGAGGTAGCGGTCGAGAAGACTTTCCAGCCTGCCTTGACAGTCGACGAGTGCAAGACCAGACAATGCCTGCACTGCGATAGCGCGATGATAAGCATTGGGGCTGTCCAGGAGTTTGAGGAAGCGGTCCCAGTATGGGTAGAGAATGGCAGGCTGTCTATCAATGATTTGCAGGAGAACTTTAACGCAGTTGTAGCGGTAATTATCTTCCACAGCAGCCATCCCATTAAGTGTGATCATCAGTACTCCTGCATCCGTGAGGGCAAGATGTATGATTTCATCGAGGTTTGGAGGGTCTTTTTTTGAGAGGATTTGCATTAAACCGTTGGTGTCCATAATCTCTCATGCATAAATAAACACATTAAATTTTGGTTATTAATAATAAAAACATTGGTTGTTATACTTATTGAGATCAGAAGACCCGAACAAAGCAGATTATATCTCCATGATTAAGGATTTTCTACAACGATTTCAATGAAAATTGGGTCGCCAAAGGGCTTTCCTTGGGGGCTGAACGCCTGCCAGGCGGAGCGATAATTACCAGGCAAAAGTGGTGCGATAAATATTATGCGCATAGTGACCTGTGCACCCGAGCGGGCAGGGTACAGGGCTTGCTCGGACTGGGCACCCAGACTATCGCCAGCAATCAATTTCAGGCGATAGCGTACATCCCAGTTGCAGCTGCCATTGTTCTCAACCAGCCAGCGCTTGTCGATTTCCTCACCAGACTGCACGCGGCTGCCATCAGGTATGGTTATGTCATCAAGGAAGTGCAGGTTGTCCAGGCACTCCAGATTGGGGGTCGTAAAATCAATGGGTAAAATTGATGGGATGGTCGGCTCTGGGGTAAATAATATGCCCGCCGGAGCCGGCGGGCGGTATAATTCGGGGGTGGAAATGGAGGGATGACCACAGGCTGCCAGCCAGAGTGCTACGAGGATTATCAATAAATATCGCATACAGCGTATCCTCATCAGCTGATCTCGCTTCTTGCTGATTCAGACGTCTTCGCTTAATTCTACGGCTCCGGAGTCCACATCACCCATATCGAGTGGCATCACGAGTTCACCACCGAGGGCTTTCTGGCGGATGATGGTTGCGATCTCAGTTGCTAGGTCAGGATTCTGGCGCAGGTAATCCTTCGAGTTCTCGCGGCCTTGTCCGAGGCGGGCGTCGCCATAGGAGAAAAAGGCGCCGCGCTTTTCAATAATCTCCAATTTCGTTGCCAGGTCGAGAAGGTCACCTGCTCTGGAGATGCCTTCATTGTACATGATGTCGAACTCGGCTTCGCGGAAGGGGGGGGCGACCTTGTTCTTGACAACTCGTACGCGCGTGCGATTGCCGATCACCTCTGCGCCAACCTTGATGGATTGGATGCGGCGCACGTCCAGGCGGATGGAGGCATAGAACTTGAGAGCTTGACCGCCAGTGGTGGTTTCCGGGTTGCCAAACATAACCCCAATCTTCTGCCGTAACTGATTGGTGAAGACGACGGCGGTCTTTGTCTGGTTGATTGCGCTCGAAAGCTTGCGTAAAGCCTGTGACATGAGCCTGGCTTGTGCACCCATCGTTGGATCTCCCATATCACCCTCGATCTCGGAGCGTGGCACGAGGGCGGCGACCGAGTCGATAATGACCAATTCAACCGCACCGGAACGGACAAGGGTTTCTGTGATCTCCAGTGCCTGCTCGCCGGTGTCCGGCTGTGATACAAGCAGATTATCAATGTCCACGCCACAAAGGGCTGCATAGGATGGGTCGAGAGCGTGTTCCATGTCAATGAAAGCCGCCGTCCCGCCTAATTTCTGTGCTTCAGCAACGATATGCTGGCTGATGGTGGTTTTACCGGATGATTCAGGACCGAATATTTCAGTAATGCGACCTCGCGGGATGCCACCCACACCAAGGGCAATATCGAGAGATAGTGACCCGGTTGGGATTACGTCTGTTTTCATGCTGTGTGCTTCACCTAGGCGCATGATTGCACCTTCTCCATAACGTTTGATAATGTCACCGAGAGCCTTGTCTAAAACTGCCTTACGGGCGTCACTCATCGCTGAAGTTTCCTGATTTTTAGGTGCCATAGTCTGGTCTCCACATTAATTCGGAAAGGTCGTGTCTGATGGGAAAAGTATAGCACAGATGTTCGGTAAGTCAAGGGGTGGATGTGGGCACTGATGTTCCCAGAACCAGCTCGATGCCAGGAGTGGGAGGCTGGTCGGTAGCAAAGCCGGTTTCGCCTTTGAAAGTGAAGTAGGTGACCTGACCAGGATGGATAGTGACCCAATATTGTTGGTCTCTTCCCTGGAAATTTAGCAGAATCTTGTATAGTCCCTCAGGTAGATCACTTAAGACCAAATTTTCATTATAGTATGGATCATTATTGGTGGCGCCCCCGGCATAGGATAATACGGTGCGTTGTTTTCCAGTCGATACCGAGTTCACATTAATCGAGTAGTGATTCAATAATTTGCCATACTCGTCCAGGAGGCGCCCAACCAATACCCCCCAGCCTTGAGGGGGTGCCATCCATAATTCCGGATTGTAGGTGTGGTGGAAACTGTTTTCACCCAGCCGAACCTCGAAGTGCAGGTGAGGACCGGTTGTAGCACCAGTACTGCCGACCAAACCCAGAAGATCACCTGTATCCACCCATTGACCTTCCGTTACATCCACTTCACTCATGTGGGCATAGATTGTAAAGAGGGATTGATTACGGTAACCGAAATCATGGCGGATCGCGACCGCCAGACCATAAGGGTCGTCCAGGTTTTCATGTGACTCCAGGTATAAACCCCATCCCGCCCAAACGATGGTGCCAGGTCCTGTTGCTAGTACCGGGGTGCCCATGTCGGCGTCAATATCCACCCCGGTATGGATATTAAGGGAGAAAAAGATGCCACCGTAACGATAATCAGCGAGCGGCCAGTTGACCTGGTCGGCGGCGATGGGGCGGGCGAAGTAGAAATGATCATAAGGTGAGATAGCCCACGGCGATGGATATAGGGGAGGTCTCCAATTCGAAACAGGCTCTGCACCCATGGTTGGAATGACAAACCGCAAAGGTGGAGGTTTGAGGGTTGGTGGTATCCGCTCGTCGACCAGGCGGGAATCCCCAGGCTCACTTTCGACGATCGGTGTTGGATTCTGTTCTATCAGCGACTCATTCCCACGATGGCAAGCCGATAATCCTAGAAAGAGGCTGATAGCCAATCCGAGCAGAGGTCCAGATATTCGTTTCATGGTAAAGGTGTATTTACCGGGATGAACGTGGGTGTAAAGGGAGGGGTGGGAGTCAGGGATGGTTTGGGTGTGATCCTGAACCAGGGGGTCCAGGTTGGGACCAAGGTGGTGGTTGGCGTGTGGGTTGGTGGGATGACGGCCGTTGAAGTGATTAGGGCTTCAGGGGGATAGATCTCCAGCATTGCACTATACCAATCAAGACCGCTGGTCTGCACGAACTCAGTGAAACGTGTACCATTGTAGAAGGTACGCCAGTTGGACAAGGCTGGAATGCGTTCCCAGCCGTATTTGTTTGCCAGAGAAGTGAAATCGATCCAATAGCCTGAAGGAACAAACGCGAACTGACCTCCCTCTTCGTATGTGTGAGGATCCAGATTGTACCGTCCGGCGAGGTCCCAGGGCGGGTCATGAATTGGCTCACCCATTGAGCCATCCTGAGCCTGTGCGATCAAGTATATCCGCCAATAAGTTTGCAGGCTGAGATCCTGGCGCACGGCAGTCAGCCAGCCAGCGTTGGTGAGGATGGTATTAAGGGCAAAAGCCCGGCCTGTATACAACCAGTCTTCGCTCGAACCGGGATCGAGGGGTGTCGTCAGAGGGGTAAAGGCGTTCTCAAGATTGGCAAGTGCATCCCAGCCAGCCTCCTCAATGACCCGCTGACGCAGCGCATTGAATGATTCATCCACCATATCGTGCAAACGAGGGTATGGTGCTTGAACGTCCTCAAGCGGTACTATTCCCCGTCGTGAAGTTGGTCCCTTTGTCATATGTTTGACAAGTGATGTCCAGAGAGGGGCAGGGGTTTGCTCCGATGATTGTTTAAAACTCTCTGGTAGGGGATCTGACAGGGAGGATGACATCCAGAGTAAACCGCGCACTTCACCCGGCAGCAATACCGGTTGTAAGAGCAGGTCTCCACGTAAGGTATAGGCAGAGAGATAAGTTTGATTTGGAAGAGAGATGACCGAGACAATCTGTTCACCCTTCTCGTCCATGGCCGGCCAATCACCATTCCCGAGCCAGATTGGTGGATGTCCGGGATGCTCAGCGTCCCATATGTAGATACCGCTCATTTCAATGCTGAATGAGTCGGAAGCCCATACCAGGTGGTTTCCGTCAGGTGCCCAGGAGGGATGACCCTCTATGGCACGTGGATTGTGGCTGATATTTCGAAACCGTTCTTCGCCTGTCCTGTCTAGGTCTGCCAGCCAAACATCACTATCCTTACTCCGCGTGGAGATGAATACGATCTGCCTTCCCGGTGGAGGCGACCAGGCAGGCGAGTGATCCGCGGCGGGGTCATATGTGAGCCGTACAGCAGGATCACCAGGAGTGGCAACCGACAGGATGGCGATTTCCAGATTGTCGTCAATGTATGTTTCGAAAGCCAGCCAGAAACCGTCTGGAGACCAGGTGGGAGCTGCGTCATATTCTTTTGTATTGGTCAGGCGGTTTGTTTCACCGCTCGATAGATCAAGCAGGTACAGGTCCCAATAACCACTGCGGTTGGAGGCAAAAGCCAACTTCTGACCATCAGGGCTGAGGGAAGGAGTGATATCACTCCATTTTCCAAAGGTAAGGCGGGTAAGGGGATAAGATAGCGGTGAATAAGCGAAGAGGTGGGAGTAGCCAGCCTCATTAATCGATAGAATGATCACACCCGGGAATCCTGTCCCTGCTGGAGTGCCCTGAGTGATTGCCGAAGAATCATTTGGGAAGAATCGTGTTCCTGTGCCAGCGGCAGATATGGGGGTGCGAACGTCAACATCCTGCTTAGTGCAGCCAGGTAGGGTGAGGGCAAGAAGAGCGGTCAAGC
>Ga0315289_10009808_pt1 | contig 13750 bp, 8 predicted proteins | sample YL17G11_40_MG_FD_203452 | JGI IMG/M metagenome (GOLD analysis project Ga0315289, IMG submission 203452) | Sediment microbial communities from Yellowstone Lake, YNP, Wyoming, USA - YL17G11_40 | ecosystem: Environmental > Aquatic > Freshwater > Lake > Sediment | place: USA: Wyoming | collected...
GCCTTCGGCTGAGGCCCTGTGTTTGCCTCAGGCGTGGCGGGCACCAAGCGTGTGGGCGAGAGGTTGGCCCCACAGGATTTGCAGAACCTGGCTGCGCGCCGGTTCTCCTGGCCACATTGCGGGCAGTTGATCGTAGACATGTCACCTTTCCTCGCAGGTAGGGTAGGGCTGTGCGCTCGCCTATCTGCTAGAACAAGCCAATGGCGATGGCCCCCAATAGCGCGAGCACGGCGCCTGCTTCAACCAGCATCGCCAGGACGGTTCCCAGCCACCCCGCGTAGAACTGCCACGGCTGAGGCGCGGCAGTGACGCGGGCCGATATGCACTGCCTTTGTCCACCCTTCACCTGTATGGCTACATCAGCACGTTGTTCCTGGGCGACCGGCACCAGAAAACGAGTGTGCCACCCGGCCCACTTCTTCAGCCACGTGCCGGTCAGCGACAGCCGCCCCGGCTTGAGACGGTGGGTGTCCACCGCGACAGTGACCCGGCTGCTATCTGCGCTGATGCTCGCAGGATGGACGCGCAACCACGGAACGTCAGCGCTCAGTGTGGCTGTCTCGCCAGCAGGGACGGCGACATCCAACGACTGGGCCGGCACATCGGTGCCGATCCACACTTTCCCAAAGTCCACCAGGATTGGCACGCCCGACCCGGCTGGCGGGATTGCCACCGGCCTGGTGGGTGTGCCCCTGGCAGGCATTTCTTTCCCCAGGAGAGCAACTCCCATCTCCTCAATGGACTGATGACGCTTGTCCTTGTTGTTCTCCACTGCCCTGGCAATGGCCGCTTCGACCCCGCGATTCACCTGGGGATTGAGGCTGCACACAGGGGGAAAATCAAACAGGCACGTGAGAGGGTCGCGCAGGGTGAGCAGCCGGTGAAGCATCGCCCCCAACGCGTAGACGTCGGCCCGCTCGTCGGTCTGAGATTTACCATACTGTTCCGGCGGCGCATAGCCGTCGGTGCCAAGTTCGATGGTGTCCTTGCGTTTGCCCGGCTTGAAGAAACGCGCGATGCCAAAGTCAATCAGTTTGACGATATCGGCGCCCTCCACCACCATGACGTTGGCCGGTTTCACGTCTCGATAGATGATCTTGGGTTCCTGACTGTGTAAGAACGAGAGCACGTCACACAATTGCCCGGCCCAGATCAGCACCTGTTCCTCGGGGAACGGTTCGCTGCGTCCCTCCAGCATCTTTTCCAGTGTCTGGCCGGCGATGAACTCCATCACCATGTAGCGGCGCTCCCCTTCCAGGAAATAGTCGGTCACCCGCACCAGGTTGGGGTGCTTTAGCTGAGCCAGCAGCTCTGCCTCACGCTGGAAAGATTCCAGGATACGTTCCCGGTCAGGGGGCTTGATGGCCGACTCGGACATCTCTTTCACGGCGACGATCTTGCCCTGTAGTCGCGTGTCCTGCGCCTTGTAGATGGCTCCCATGCCCCCCTGGGCGATCTTTTCCATGATTGCGTAGCGCCCGGCCAGGCGGGTGAGCGGGAGCAGGTCACCGGTGCCACAGCGACCCGGTGGTGGCCACAGCGGGTGGCCCGGGGAAGGAATTGGGGCAACTTGCGGATGGCTGCAGGTACGGCAGAAACGTGCACCGGGGCGGGTCGGCGTGCCACAGATGGGACAGTGTGGACCGGCAGCGGAACCGGGCGGCAGGGCCAGGGGTGTGCAGCAGCGGGGACAGAAACGGGCCGTGGCCCGCACCGGCACGCCACAGTGGGGACAGGATAGACGCGCGCCAGTGACAGGGGCAGCGGCCACCGGCCGGCCGCATTGCTTGCAGTAGCGCGCGCCGGGCCGCAGTGATGCGCCACAGTAGGTACACGGCAGTGCCGCAACGGTGGGCAATGCGCTGCGGCACTGCCGGCAGAAGCGCGCCTCCGGGCGATTCGGCGTATGGCACTGGGGACAGACGTTCATCTCACTTCGCCATCGTACACGAGCAGCGTGTAGGCAGCCGGGCCGAAGCGCACGATGGAGTTGTTCTTCAGCGCGAAATCTCTCTCCACGACCGGACTCTCCTTGGCAGGTTCGCCAGCGTAACCCACAAACGTGCCACTGGTGCTCTTTAGATCGCGCACGGCCCACTGTTTGCCACAGCGGTAAATTTCAGCGTGATGGCGCGACACCGTGGGGTCGTTGATGATCAGATCGTTCTCGGGGGCCCGGCCGAGAGTGACCACGTCTTTGTTGAGCTCGTCCAGGCGGAGGAGCGGTACCGACAGGGTATGACCCCGGGCCACCAGCACGGCGAAGGGGGCCGGCTGCCATTCCTGTAGTTTTTCCGTCGGCTGTGACAGTTGCCACCTCTTCAACCCGATCAGTTGAGGAATCCGACTCATCTCCTGGTGCGAGAGGTCAACCTTCTCCGACGTCCGCATCGTCAGCGCGATCAGAAAAGTCCGCAGCCCGACGGCCTGTACAGGCCACTCCCCGATGTCAATCTGGCTGCCCGGCGGGAGGTCAGGATAGAGGACGATGTAGGTCATCACATCGGCCCGGTCCATCAGGCAGGCTCGAGCCAGGCCCGCACTGATCTCCGTTGCGTGCTCCTGGCACCAGTCTTTCCAGGAGTGGTAGTTGCGTTGTACCTGCCTGAAGGGATTGGGGCGGTCGGGGTTCAGGGTGACCTGGCTGCCATCCTCGTGGATGGCGACCCAATCGCCCTCACGACTCCCCACGATACGGCCCCAGACGTGCTTGAGTTCGGCCAGGAAGACGCCGTTGCACTTGAGCACGACCAGGTCTATCTCGTTGCTGTGGCCGGCGAAGAAATTGTGCAGGACGACGAAGTGTTCTTGCTGGGAACTAAGGTACTGGTACAATTCGAGCAGTGCTTTCTGCTCAGTCTCATGGTGGGGCTTTTCACCATACCACACCTCGACGCTCATCAAAGCACCTCCTTTTGCCCATCACGGGCCGTCCTTGTGTGAAAACCGTTACTCGGTCAATTTCTGTGTCAACTTGCGCGTCTCGTAGCGCAGTTTCTTCGTCAGCCGGGGGTCGGTCTGGCCACTTTGCTCCAGTTCCGCTGCCTGTTGCTCCACCGCGGCGGCCAGTTCCTCCTCGCCCATGTCCAGCAAGCGCGTGGCGGCGGTGCGCAGTTTGCGCGTCGCACCGGCTACGTCCCCTGCATCCAGGTCGGCCTGGGCGCGCCGCTGCAACTTGTAGGCGCTCAGCGCCTCGACGACGTGCATCACCTGGGGCACAGTCTGCGCCGCCCGCGCCGGGTCGGACGTATACTCGACGACGACGTCGGCCCGGGTTTTGAGGCCAGCGAGTGCCCTGGCCGGGTCGTCGCACGCCAGCAGGGCCTGGGCCAGCCGGTAGATCCCGGCTGGACGCGGCGGCGCGATCAATTCCAGCAAGAGCGCTGGCTCCTCTCCTGCCACCAGGTCGCCGAGCGGGAAGCTGTAACTTCCACCTTCGTTGACCGCTTCCACGAACGCGATGGAAGGGCGCACCCGGTAGGCCGCTCGTATCTCCACGCCCTGGGAGGGGCGCAGTTTCAGTTCCAGGTTGCGGTAGCGCACCGCCTGCGCCCGCTGTAACTCTTGGGCGAAGGCAGCCGGGATATCCTCGGGATCTTCCATCAAGTATGCTTCACCGCCGGTCTGGTCAGCGATGGGGATCATCAACTCCTCGTTGAATTCACCGCCCAGACCCATCGTGCTGATGGGAACGCGGGCCGCACGTGCCCGTTCTGCCCAACCCCGGCATTCATCCTCATCCCGGGTAAAGCCATCGGTGAGCACGAGCATGCGGTCGGCCAGGCTGGGGGATGTGCCACGCTGCAACTCCTCGAAGCCCAGGGCCATGCCCCGCCCGACGTAGGTCTCATCCCCCAATTGCAGTTCGTCCAGCCCGTCCACCACGTCGAGCAGACGGCGTTTCGCGGTCCCGGCAGTGTTAGGGATGAGTGTGACCGGCTGGCCCGCAAACGCCACCAGCGCGAAGCGGTCGGCCGGGCGAAGTTGCTCGACGGCAGCCCGGAGCGCATCCATGATGCGGTCAATCTTGCGCGGCAGGCGGACCAGCACGTCACTGGGGATGTCGTCCGATTGCCAGGCTGGCACGCCATCCACCAGCACCTCCTGGAGCAGGCCCATGCGCGCCAATTCCTCGAACTGCCCTTCAGTGGCCAGGCGAAAGCGCATAGATTCGCTCACGTCCACGACCAGTGCGAGGTTGACTGGCAGCGACGAGGCGGAGCCAGTCCCCCCGCCTACCTGCAGCAGCAGGTAGACCAGACGCTGGTTGCTGGTAACGGGCAGATAGGGGGCATTCACAGTGCAATCCAATTGCAGTACTGAAGCCATGTGCTATCTCACTTCCATAGATTGCGACATGACGCACCACCATGCCATCAGCAGCACCAAACAGAGAATACTGCCTGCCAGCGTCACGCTTGACAGTCTGTGCCGCTGTGTCCGTCGCCAGAGGCACAGATTCCACACAACGGCGATACCCTCTGCAACCAGCGCAACATTCAGCAGTACACGGGGTACCTCCAGGCTCTGTGGCCACGCCAGGAGCACTGGAAGAGACAGAAGAGCCAGAAGAATCCCCACTGCGGTCAACGCGAACCCCCCTTTGAGGACACGAGACTGCTGGGGTGTCAAAGGTGTAGTGGCAGAAGCTCGCGACGCCGGCACCACTTGTGCTACGAATATCGGTACCTGCTGCATGTGTCCTTCTGCGGTGCTCACCTCAATGATTCCCCGGTATGCGATCCCGGGTTTGAGGCATGAACCCTCCACCGTCACTGGCACTTCGGTGTCATTGGTAAACTCGGTCAGCGAAGGCTTCAGCCACGGGACAGTGGCCCGGACTTTCCCACGCAGGATACCGCCTCCGGTGTTATGGATATGCAGCGATAACTGCTGCGTCTTCCGTGTATCTACGCTGGCAATACGGACAACCGGAGGCTGAATTGTCAGTCGAGGGGCACTCTCTGCTGCTACTTGGACGCTGAGCCCCAGTGTCTTGGCGAGCCCACCGTCCTCCCGTATCTCAATGCTCCCCCGATACTGCCGTCCAGAATGCAGGCCGGAGGTGTCAACCGTAACCAACACCTTGGCCTGCTGCCCGGTGAAATGGTACTGGTTTATCCGCACCCAGGGAACTGTGGCGACGAGAGAGCCTCTAATGTCTGGGCTTCCTGAGATGACAAGATCAAATTGGCGCACATCGCCCCTGGACAAGGGGCGTGGAGGAGACCAGGCGGTCGGCGAGATATCTATAGTCCTGGCCTGGTCCACCCGTACACTGACCGGCACGACGACGACCTGCTTGGTCGCTGCTTCAATCTGGATCTCACCGCGCTGCTTACCAGTGCCAGGGATCTTGGTCTGCTCCACAGTCACGGATATGTCGGTGGGGCCACTGAATGCTTGCGGACTCAGTGTGATCCACGGAACACTCGCGCTGACACGGCCGCCCGCTGTACCGCCAGTACAGCTGATGTGCAGAGGGTGTGTCCTATTTCCGGATTGTAGGTTCTGAAAGTCCAGGGATGCCGGTTTCACCACGACGGTCGGCCGCTGCTTGCGGGCGGGCTTGGCTGAGACTGGAGCGATCTGAAAAGGAACCTCTGCCTGTATCTGGTTATCAACAATGAGCGCCGCCTTCCATTGGCCTAACTGCTGTTCCTTACTCGTTCCCTGGATGCGAAAGCCAAAGACATCCACATAAGCAGTGGATGTCCCTGCTGAGAGACGCACCGGGTCTTTGGGCCTGCGTGAGAACACATTACCGTCGGGCGCGTAGAACAGGGCCAAGGTCTCATAATCGTGGTCCACGGCTGGATCGAGGTTCTCAAGCCGGAAACATAAGACGACTTGGCGGTCTGTTGGTTTGAACTCGCGTACTGGTTTTCCTATGCCGCGCCGTGTGGACCTGCTAGACTTGTAGTATAGATCCGCAGAGACCACCCGGACTGTGGTTTCACCATGGGTAGACGCCAGGGCTCCCTGGGTGGATATCAGTGCCCTGAGAGCCTGCCCAAACTGCTGTGCTGTAGGCCTTTTAGCGATCTCTGGTTCAAGCGCCCCCTCGAGGACTTGCCGGAGGGCTGGATCCAGCCCTGACAGTGCCGGAAAGTCAAGCGGGTGATCGCGCGGATCGTCATCCGTCAGCAGGTGATAGAGCGTGGCCGCCAATGCATACACGTCCGACTTGGGGTCAGAACGTCCCTCATACTGCTCCGGCGGTGCGTATCCGTCAGTGCCATACACGCTGGATTTGCGCGCTCCTACGCCGCCTGGCTGAGGTACAAGGGAATGTGCCATCGCCGTCCCGAAATCTACGAGACGCGCCTCGCCAGTCTCATTGTCAATGATGATATTCGCAGGCTTGACATCCTGGTGTACTACTGGGGGTTGGCGGCCTGCCAGGTACTCCAGGACCTTGCATAACTGAACGCCCCAGGGGAAGACTTGTTCAATTGCATACGACCCGCCTGCAAGTTCATTACCCTGGTCATCCACACGGGTGAGGCCCTCATCAAGCGACTTGCCTTCGATAAACTGCATCACGATGTAGTTCTGTCCACCCTCGCTAAAGTAAGCGTATATCTGTGGGATACCAGGATGATTCAGACCGACGAGCGTTGCAGCCTCTTGCTCGAACCTTTTCTGAGCCTTTGCCTCCCCGTGTGGATCGTTGACGTCCCAATATGGGATCAGATGCTTGACTACAACATTCCGCTGTGTTCCTGCCAATCCCTGGGTGGCCAGGTATACCGAACCCATCCCGCCCTTTCCAAGCCGGCGTGATATACGAAACTCACCTCCTTTGAGCACGTCTCCTGGTGGCAGGTGTGGAGACAGCCTGGCACCACATCGCTTGCAGAAGCGAGAGCCAGCACGAGTCACCGACTTGCAATTCGGACACACAGGCATATCGAACACTATCCCTACAAGTATCTACCGAGGCCGGCGTCCCTTGTCCTTCATAGGTCAGGCACTTCCTGTCGTGATCAGGCATCTTGGTGCTGGGCGCTATGACTGCATCCGCCGGCAAAAGGCGATCACACCAGACACGCCATCCCGTCGCTCCAGTTCCAGCATCTGGCGCAATCCTGCACCATACAATCCATCCTGTCGTTCCAATAGCGCCAGTTTCTTGACTGCCCCCAGTGCCTGCAGCATCTTATAGGCAACCCACTCGGCGAAGCCTTCACGAACCTGAGGGCTCTCGAGGAGCGGGCAATTTTCCCCCTGCCAGGCATGAGCCCACTCGTGAGCGATGGTCTGAGTGAGCAGGATCTGTGGCAAGCCCGAAAGGACATACATCACCCGTTTGTGCCCCCGGCGGACGAAGAGCCCGACCACCTTATCTACGTTATCACGGAGCGCAGGTGAGGCCTCCTCTGCCAGCCGGTGTAGATGCTGAGAGTCCACCAAAGCAAAATCAGTGCCCACGTTGAGCCTCAGTCCCAGTTGGCCGGTGACGGCGTGCGCCACGCGTTCGAAGAGTACGCTCGCCTGGGCCGGGTCGTAGACCGCGGTCTGGTGGCAACGGGCACAGGTATGCCGGCCGTCGGGCAGGCGGACGTGATTGGCTCCCAGGGGCAAGCCACACATGTCGCAGCGCAGGGCCGCCTGCTGGCAACGGCGGCAGACGACGATCGCCTGGCCGTCCGGGAGTCCAGTGGGCGCATAGACCCAGCCCCGCCCCCACAGGCGGCGTCCACAGAGGTGGCAGTATCTCGAAAGTAAGCCTTTACGATCTGTTGGCATCAGAAATACACGTTCGCTGCTCTGATCAGGCAGTCTCCTTATGCTAGTCAGGCAACCAACTCTCACCACTGCCCCGGGTGTTGGTGACATGCTCACTTTCTCCGTCTCTCGTCAGACGATAGATCTCCCGCTTGCCGTCGCGGTTCGAGGTGAACAGGATCGTCCCACCCGGTTCTGGTACAGGTGACCAACTCTCACCGGCACGGGGAGTGTTGGTGACTCGTGCGCTCTCCCCGTCTGTCGTCAGGCGGTAGATCTCCCGCTTGCCGTCGCGGTTCGAGGTGAACAGGATCGTCCCATCTGGCTCTGGGACCGGTGACCAACTCTCACCGCTGCCGGGGGTGTTGGTGACTCGCGCGCTCTCCCCTTCTCCCGTCAGGCGATAGATCTCCTGCTTACCGTCGCGGTTCGAGGTGAACAGGATCGTCCCACCTGGTTCTGGGACGGGTGACCAGCTCTCGCTGGCGCCGGGAGTGTTGGTGACTCGCGCGCTCTCCCCATCTGTCGTCAGGCGGTAGATCTCCCGCTTGCCGTCGCGGTTCGAGGTGAACAGGATCGTCCCACCTGGTCCTGGGATGGGTGACCAGCTCTCACCAGCGCGGGGAGTGTTGGTGACGCGCTCACTCTCCCCGTCTGTCGTCAGGCGGTAGATCTCTCGCTTGCCGTCGCGATTCGAGGTGAACAGGATTGTCCCACCTGGCTCTGGGATGGGTGACCAGCTCTCACCGGCGCGGGGAGTATTGGTGACACGCTCACTCTCCCCGTCTGTCGTCAGGCGATAGATCTCCTGCTTACCGTCGCGGGTCGAGGTGAACAGAACGGTGCCCCAGGTCATCCTTTTCGGGGACGCCGGCCTCATGATGAGGAAGGCGGTGATTGCGGCGACGGTCAGCATTGCCATTACCAGCCCGCCCACTACCCACGGCCTCACAGGTATCTGCTTTTTCTGCCGGCTCACAGGGGATGCCTGTGTCTGCCGCAGCACTTTCGTCCGGCGTGGCTTGGGTGGGGGCGGAGGTGGAGGCGGGGGGGGCGGCGCTTCTGTCTTCAGAGCAGTCGCCATCTCTTGTGCCGTGGTGAAGCGATCCTCCATCGTCAGTTCCAGCGCCCGCAGTACCGTCACCTCGGTGACAGGCGAAATATGTTTGTTCAGCACCCGCGGCGGTCGGAAGGCACTGCGGCTGGCAATCCGCTGCGTGGCCGTCGGCGGAGCCTGGCCGGTGAGCGCATGGTACATCGTCGCCCCCAGGCTGTAGACGTCGCTGCGGGGATCGGTATTGCCCGGCCCCAGGTCGTATTGCTCGGGCGGAGCATATTCGGGGGTGCCCATCCCGCGCATGGCCGTCTTGGTGCGCGGGTCGTGGGGGTCCCACAACTTCACCAGCCCAAAGTCCACCAGCACCGCCCGCCCATCGGGTCGCAAGATGACGTTCTGCGGCTTGACGTCGCGGTGAACGATTCCCTGGCTGTGACAATGCGCCAGCGCATCCAGTAACTGGCCGGCCCAGCCCAACACCTGGTCCTCCGGCTGCGCTCCCTGCTGCTCGATGCGGTCGGCCAGGCTCTCTCCCTCCACAAAGTTCATCACCAGGTAGGCATTACCGCCTTCCTCGAAGAAATCGGTGACGCGGACCAGGTTGGAATGGTCCAGGCGGGCCAGGACGGCGGCTTCCTGCCAGAATTGCTGGCGCAGTTGAGCCAGTGTGTAGGGGTCGAGCCCGGGCTGAGGGGTCATCTCCTTGAGCGCGACCAGGACGTCCAGGCGGGTGTCGCGGGCTCGGTAGACCGCTCCCATCCCGCCCTGGCCCAACAGGGAAATAACCCGGTAGCGGTTCTGTAACATCTGCTCGTCTGCAAGTGTCATCTGTACCTCAATACGCTTTAGTAGGTTGTCACAGTTAGTGTGTACAGCATGGTAGTATTCGTGCTACCGCCCGTATAGACTCGGATGTAGAACTTGCCACGGGACAGATTGGCCGGCTCTACCGTCATTGTCTCTCCTCCCGTGCCCCAGTATCCACCGGGTACCGGGCTGACGATGTTGTTCTCGGCGTATACCATCAGTTTCCCTCCCCCTCCTTTGAAGTTGGTCACTCGTACTCTGACATTCGCTGTACTGGTGAGGTTGAAGTAGTAATAGTCTTCGGTGTCATTGGGATACGCCAGGTAGCCCACCCCAAAAGCCAAGGATCCGTAGGCTGTCCCAGGCGTGTTGTATGGCTCGCAATATCCATTTGCCGGTCCGCAGGGAGCCGCATAGGTTCCATAATTGCGCTGAACCAGGGGGATATAGGTCGGCGGCGATTTGATGCAGGAGCAATCACCATTGCCAGCGGCATACTGCCCGGCATTACCGGCCCGGTCTCGAGCACGGGCACGGAAATAGTAAGTTTCGCTCTTATGGACAGTCACAGGGCTACCAGGGCCGAAGGTCGCTGAGGTCATGGTTGTGCCTGCCAGCCACGTCGTCCAAGCCCCCCCTATACCCACGCGGTACTGGACATCATACGTAGCAATACCACTGGTGCTGTCATTGCCAGCCCAGTTCACAGCAAATGACATCTCATCCGTTTCCGAAGAGCAACTGGCCTGTGCTGTGGGAAAAGTCTGGTCAAGTGTAATGGTGTCCGTGTACGTGCCCGACGTCATACCGGCATAATTCTGAAATCGGGCATAGACGGTTTTCAGACCATCACCTGACGTGAGGGTCCAGGGATGGCTTGAACTATAGTCAGACCATTGCCAATTGGAACCAGAATTCGTGAGACCCACTGACACAATGCCGGTATCGCTATCGGTACCACCCAGATCCAGGGTGACAGAAGTCGTATTTACGTACAGGGCATTGCCTGCGATACTGATGCTCCCGGTGGGCGGTGTTGTGTCCACGTATATATTGTAGGTAGTCGCAAGGGTAGCCTCCTTGTTCCACACAGTCAAGCCGTACCAGTCACTTCCATTGGCAGTATGAACCATATATTCACCCGCACCACTGCCGGCCGTGTCCTGCTCGGCCACAGCCTGTGATCGCCCCTGATAGTATGTGCTGGTATCCGCCTCATTGGACTTGTGGAGTGACATACCAAGGTCAGCGTCTCCAGCGGTAGGGCGAACGGCGATGTAGTACGTAGTTCCATCTGCAAGATTAATGTCCCACACCCAAATTACTTCGTCTACCTGGATCGTGTACGGACCGTAAGTCCCAGGCCCTAGATCCATCGTGTTTGCAGCATGCTCGATCCAGTATTGTCCCCGCCCCAAGTACTGGTAGACTTTCGGATAGTAGTTGCCCTCGGGTGCGTGGTTGCCATCAATGACCACGAAGTCAATGGCGTTACCGCCCCATGTCGAATATGCAAGCCCGTCTGTATATTCCGCTGTACTGGAGAGCATCAGGTCGTAGTCCGTCCCCGACGGGGGGTGAATCGCCACAGCGTTCCAGTAACCGCCCCGTGAGACACTATACCAGTCGGGCGAAGGAACACCCCACGCAAATGGCACATAGAGAGAGAGTGGCACCGGCCCTAATGTATAGTATACATCCAGCTCGGGTTGCCACCCACTGCCTTCCCTGGAACCAAATTGCTTGGTTGCGGAGGCAGGGTAGGTCTCCGGCTGAAGCAGGATCCCATAGTTAGTCCAATGTCCGCTGTGCCACTCAGCAACCAGGTCGGTCAACGTCCAACGATATTGGTCCAGCGCAGTCCCCACGGATGTCACGTGCTCAGCAGGGGTCCCGAAGTCGCCACCTGGAGTGTCCCAATTGCTTGTACCATCGCGGCTGTTCCAGGTCACGCCATTCTCGGTCCACGGATTACTCAGTGGGTGTGCACACACATTCATATCCAGGCCCCAATTCTCCACCAGGCTGATGATCGCCTCGCTGTATGATATCATTGCACGACTGGGCAGCGAAGACAAGTCCCACCTGATTAGGCTACGAAATCCATCAGAGACCCACATGTCTTCAGCCGAGCCGTAGTTAACATTCGGTTGGCCGGACCAGATGAATGAATCCTGCGCGGGTGGCCAGATATAGATTGCATCCAGTGGCGCAGCGGCTGTATCCTCTTTCATTACGGAATCGTCCAGCACAGGTTGGTTAGCGGGTTCTCTGTTTCCGGTTCCATCGGCAGGTGGAGGTGGCGAGGTAGATGCGTCTGGCAGTCCCGGGGTCGGAGTTACTGCTTGAGGATGCAGTCGTTCCGCCCGCACACCAGGGCAGATCACGGAAGAGAGCAGCGACCAGGCTACAAAGACCGCGCAGGCCATTAGCAGGGCCAGGGTCTTTCGTGAAAAAGCACTCATCTGCTTACCTCCCAATTCACTCTTGATCATTCTTGTTCAGCCGAGCGGTCGCACGGCTGGCATTCATGGCGGTGGAGGAGGTGGCTCAGTAGGGGGTGGGGGAGGGGGTTCAGTAGGTGGTGGTGGTGGCGGTTCCGTTGGCTCCGGAGGTCGTGGCTTCGGTGTAGGTACAGGTGTAGCGGTAGGCGGTACCGGTGTGAACGTGGCCGTCGGTCGTGGACGAGGGGTCGCTGTGGCAGTTGGAGTTGGTGTGGAGGTCGGAAGTGGAGTAGAGGTGCGCGTGGGCATTTCGGTGGGTGTACGTGTCGGTGTCCTGGTGGGTGTACGCGTCCAGGTCGGTGACGGGGAGACCGTCTCTCCCCCGCCTTGGGGAACGATGGCGGCAGTTGCCATCCTACCGATTGACGGTGTGGGTGTAGAGCGACCTCCCCCTCCACTTATTCCCATTATCACGCCGGCCAACAATGCCAACACGGCCACTCCACCTGCTGCCCATGCCCACACCGGCACCTGGCGGGTTTTCTTGGCAGGCCTGGCATTGCCCTCTTCTTCCTCCATCTTCCGCGTGCCTCCCCGCCCTGTCGAGGGCACGGCAGCCTTTTCTGCTTCCTCCTTTCGACCCCGTACTGGAACGGGTACCCCCAGAGCCTGGGCCATCTCCGCCGCGCTTTGCCAGCGCTGTGAGCGAATCAACTCCATCGCTTTTAGCACTGCCATCTCGGTCCGTTCGCTCACTCCTGGCACGATGGCCCGTGGCGGTACGAACTGTTCTGGATCTGCCATGCGCAGTGTGGCGGTTGGGGGAGCCTGGCCGGTCAAGGCGTGGTAGAGTGTGGCACCCAGGCTGTAGACGTCACTGCGAGCGTCGGTGTGACCTATCTGGGCTTCGTACTGCTCCGGTGGGGCGTACTCCGGGGTGCCCATGGCACGGATGGCTGTCCTCGTGCGTGGGTCATGGGGGTCCCACAACTTCACCAACCCAAAGTCCACCAATACTGCCCGCCCATCCTGACGGATGATGATGTTCTGCGGCTTTGTATCCCGGTGAATCGCACCCTGGCTGTGGCAATAGGCCAGCGCGTCCAGCAGTTGCCCGGCCCACGTCAGCACTTGCGCCTCCGGCACTGAGCCTTCCCGTTCGATATATTCCCCTAGGCTCTCCCCCTCGACGAAATCCATCACCAGGTAGACGCTGCCGCGTTCCTCGAAAAAGTCGCCTACTCGCACCAGGTGAGAGTGGTTCAAGCGAGCCAGGACCTGCGCCTCTTGTTCGAACTGATGGCGCAGTTGGGCCAGGACGTGGGCGTCCAGGCCAGGTTGTGGGGTCATCTCCTTGATCGCCACAGGGATATTGAGGCGAGTATCCCAGGCCCGGTAGACCGCTCCCATACCACCCTGACCTAGCAGGGAGACAATGCGATAGCGATTCTGGAGCATCCGCCCTGCGTTTAGAAGCATTGCTTTGTCCCCTCGAGTGCGCGTTACGCAGTGTAGAAGTTGAGTTTGATCCGCCCAAACCGGACCTCGTCCCCGTTGTTGAGCGGGTGGGGTTGTCCGGGCACAAGCCTCTGCTGGTTGACGTAGGTGTAGTTGGTGCTGTTCAGGTCCTCGATGAAAATCTGAGTGCCCTGGACGAGAATGCGCGCGTGCCGCCGGGAGACGCCCCCCTCGTCACCACCGTGGTCAGTCA
>Ga0315289_10009809_pt1 | contig 13749 bp, 9 predicted proteins | sample YL17G11_40_MG_FD_203452 | JGI IMG/M metagenome (GOLD analysis project Ga0315289, IMG submission 203452) | Sediment microbial communities from Yellowstone Lake, YNP, Wyoming, USA - YL17G11_40 | ecosystem: Environmental > Aquatic > Freshwater > Lake > Sediment | place: USA: Wyoming | collected...
CTTTAGTCTTAAGTCTCTTATGTATTTAACTATACCAAAGGCAAAAATAAGCAGGAGTCCTGCCGTTTCCAGGCATCGAATCACAATATTAGGCTCCCATATCAAATATTGACCGTAGCGCCAAATATTTGAGAAATGCCACAGCAAAGCGGCACTTAAGCCACTTATTAATCCATCGGCGATTATGTCTTCTACGCTCATCGTACTTCCTTTCATTAATGAACACGGGGCAAGTATTTACTTGCCCCGTGTCCTCGATAGACAATGCTAAGCATACCGCTCAAGTGTCTAGTATGCTCTGCGCCTAGCCAGTAAGACAATGAGCACTATTATCAGTACAACCCCAGCTGCAATCCCACCAATCAGTGGCCAGTTAATGACCTTGGCTGCTGGTGGCGGTGCTGGTGGTGGTGCTGGTGGCGGTGCTGGTGGTGCTGGTGCTGGAGGTGCCGGCGCAGGCGGTGTTGGCGGTGGTGCCGGTGGTGCTGGCGGCACTCCTAGAGTAGTGAAGGTATATTCAGGGGATGTTGCCAAATTGCCTGCCCTATCCCTTGACAGCGTCTTGTAGCGATAGGTGGTAGCCGGGCTCAAACCAGTTAGCCGGATATAATGGCTGGTAATCAGGTCCTCATCCAGAGGCGATAACTTACTAGGTGGTGTAACCCAATATTCCAACTGACTGGTACTTAGCTCATCTGTTGTCCAGCAGATATCAGCAGTGGTCTGAGTAACACCTCCGCGACAACTACCAATACCCGAGATTGCTGGAGGTGTGCTATCAGGAAGTCCCCCACCACCTCCCCCACCTCCACCAACAGGAGTGACCGGTATGGTGGCGGTCAGGTCAACCTTGCTTATCTGACCGTTTTGCCATGCAACAGGTGTCGGAACAGTCGAAGCCTGGTACCAGTTTGCCCCGTCTCTAGATACATAGAATGTTAATGTAGTACCGTCGGCCACAGTAGGACCTTGAACAACAAGCTTTTGCCCCAATGGGTCTTGGCTACCATACTTGCCGACCTCTGTAGTTGTTATTGGGTTGCCCGCAATACCAGTACTAACTCCACTCCCCTCTGCTTTCACTCTGATACCAACTTCAGCATCTGTAGCATTTATTTTCAGTGTACCGTAGAAGGCATGTGGCAATTTAGGCTGAGCACTGGCATAGGTTGGTGCAACCAGAGTTATCACTAACACAGCCAGTACTATTGAGACAATTTTCTTAACATTCATAACTACCTCCAGTATCCCCTAAGGGTCAGACCAAGGGGTAGTGGTCCAGCCGTCATACCGGTCTGCATTCTCCATGGATACCCAGTAACCCTTGCCTATCAGCATTTTAGGAGGGGTGCCTGGGGCACCTTCTGGAGGTCGGGGATAGACCCACCCTGGCTGATTTCCTAGCTCAGGACTTATTACCTGATTATAACCCCATGGTTTAAGCTCACCACCGACATAATAGAGCGAGATGAGACTATCATTAACTGCCCACTCGCCAGCATCGTTTATAAAGGCTGAGCCTACCAGATTCCAGCCGCGAACTACATTCTTAAAGGGTGGTGGTGTAGCACCCGGGTTAGGAATGATTGGTGCTGTATCGTCTGAATTCATCTTGACATACAACGCATCACACGGGCTAAACGGATAGCTTGCTAACGGTATCTGAAAGACACTACCATCAAAGTAGTATGCAGTTTGAAAATCTAGCCCGTTACCCAGAGCTACAAACTCACCCCAGGTATCACAACTCGGGTCAAGGGTTATTGGTGTGGATATAGTATTCCAGCCCGTAGCAAGCGTGAGAGTCCACACACTGAAGTTAGCGGTGATAGTGTAATTGCCGTTCATGGTAATGAAGGTATCGGCGGCATTGACATTGTCCACTGTGCCCACATCTCCTGTCCACTTCAGGAATTGTCCATGAGCTTTGGGCACTGCCAGTAGGTCAACCGGAGTTCCTGCAGGATAGGGAGTTGGCCCTGGCGAAGCAGGTTCGGTCACCGTGCCTCCGGCTGTCGTATTCACGGTCAGGGTGTAGGTTGCTGAGGTTACTGTCAGCACCCCGGACATGGTTGTGGCTAAAGCTCCGGATGTTGCTCTGATCTGGGCACTCCCTACGGCATGACCGGTAAAGACCGCACTCTTTGCGTCTGGGCTCGGAACCAGGTCTCCAGCAACCACCCCTCCGGTGATGTTCTCCAGAGACCAGACAGCCGCTGCCACATTGGCGACAAAGTTATTTGAAGCATCCCGGGTAATGGCATACACGGTGATCGAGTTACCTGGGGTGATAGCCTGAGCTGGCACCACTACCCCGGTTCCATCTGCTTTCGTCTCGACTTGAACCTTGGTTGCTGCGCCAGCAGTTACCGTCAGCACCCCGGACATGGTTGTGGCTAAAGCTCCGGATGTTGCCTTAATCTGAGCACTCCCTACGGCATGACCGGTAAAGACCGCACTCTTTGCGTCTGGGCTCGGGACTAGGTCTCCAGCAACCACCCCTCCGGTGATGTTCTCCGGAGACCAGGCACCCGCTGCCACATTGGCGACAAAGTTATTTGAAGCATCCCGGGTAATGGCATACACGGTAATTGAATTACCAGTGGTGATAGCCTGAGCTGGCACCACTACCCCGGTTCCATCGGCTTTGGTCTCGACTTGAACCTTGGTTGCTCCGACAGCAGTTACCGTTAACACCCCGGACATGGTCGTGGCTAAAGCTCCGGATGTTGCCTTAATCTGGGCACTCCCTAGGGCATGGCCGGTAAAGACCGCACTCTTTGCGTCTGGGCTCGGGACTAGGTCTCCAGCAACCACACCCCCGGTGATGTTCTCCAGAGACCAGACATCCGCTGCCACATTGGCGATAAAGTTATTTGAAGCATCCCGGGTAATAGCATACACGGTAATTGAGTTACCTGTGGTGATAGCCTGAGCTGGCACCACTGTCCCGGTTCCATTTGCTGCCGTCTCGACTTGAACCTTGGTTGCTGCGCCAGTTGGGGCAAAGTTAGCTTGAATAGTGTAATCACCGCTCATGGTGATGAAGGTATCGGCGGCAGTGACTTGATCCACCGTGCCCACTTGACCTGTCCAGTTAACGAACACATAGCCAGCGTTGGCCACTACTGCCAGCAGGTCAACCGGAGTTCCGCAGCCGTAGGTGAATGGCCCTGGCGAACCAGGCTCAGTCACCGAGCCCCAAGCCGGGTTGTTTACGTTCACTGTCAGAATAGCCTGAGTTGCCTGCAAATTAAGAACTACGGGGGTTAACATGGGAGGAAACTGAGCTGTTCCGGCAAGTCTGTCACCTCCACCCACGAAATAGAATTCTACAGTTTCACCAACTACTCCTCCCTCTTTTCCCGGAGTCGCGGGGTCATCAGAATGCACCATACAGACGTAATTGCCGAGTGCATCTACAGTAGTTGTACCATATTGTGTGCTACCTATTCTGGCTGAAACGACAGTCCCTGCCGCAGCCGCTGTATTGCAAACCTTAGCGCTACCCGAAAACTGAGCATCTGGTCCGGGGACAGCTAATACCGGCACAGCCAAGGCAATAATCAAGCTCAAGGCTAGCAGGAGGCCTAAGCCCCCTGCTAGCTTACTGTTTCTTCCTAATCTCTTCATATCATCCACCGTCCTTTCAGCCTTAGCAAAACTTTAGGGGAAGATGGTACCCGGCAGAGTTGCGGCAATCCAGTAGCCAAAGCCAGGCATCAGGTTTTCATGTCCTGCTGCGCCAGCAACGAAATAGCTGGTGCCGTCAAAGCCATAAATCATGACATACTTACCGGCTATGCCAGCCAGGTAGACTGCTGGTGTCTTGGGTGTGGTGGACTTGAAGCCGATTAGGTTCCATCCCGGAACGACACTGATGGATAGTGGCAAGGCCGGCGGTGGACCGACCAGTTCGTAGCCGTCGTAGCTCAGAGTACCAGCACCGCTCATGTTGATCCAGTAGCCCCACTCAGCGCTCATCTGGGTCAGGTTATTCGGTGGTGACGGTTGCGGTGGTGTCTTGTTATACTGATGCCACTCGCCTGGTAGTGGGTCTTTGGCCGTATACTGGGCTACCGCGACGAAGTTGAGAGCACCCATCATGGTCGCAGGGTCCTTGTACGCATCTATCGGTATCAGCGGCAGGGAAATCAGGTTGTAACCCTGAACGAGGTTGAGTGACCATTTCCCAGGAAGTTGCCCCGTTGTGCCGGTGATGGTTACCGATTTAGAGTTATTGCCAGTGACCGGGTCATGCTGAGCAGAAGCAGTGATGGTTGCCGTGTTGGTAATACTGCCCGCTGTGTTTACAGTAGCAGTAATAACTAACGTGGCACTCGTACTCTTAGCCAGGTCACCAACATCCCAGACACCGCTGGCTGCATTGTACAAGCCTTTTGTTGGGGTGCTATTCTGGTAGGTAACGCCGGCAGGCAATAGGTCAGTAACCTTTATGCTGGTAGCATCTGCCGGGCCATTATTGGTTAAGGTTATGGTGAAGGTTGCTGTCTGCCCAATGGTATAGGTGGAAGCATTAGCAATCTTGTTGATACCAAGGTCTGCATCTGCACTGGGCGCAACCTGCTTCACCGTGGTGCTGTTAGGCTCGACGAATTTCACATCGATTGCCCGGAGCGCCTCTTTAGCCATGGTGCTGCAGTATTCGCCGTCGAGGAAGCTCATCACGCCTTCAACGTCAATACTATCATCGTGCTCTAATGCAACCCCTACTCCGCTGAAGTGCCCGTTAATCACCTGCAACAGTCCAGCCGACGCACAGTAAGTTCCAAAGCATGTTGGAAACTCGCTACCATCGGGATGCATGGCTATCTGACCAACGAAGACCATCACATCTTTGTTGACTCCCTGCAGGTTAAAATACTCAAGCAGTTCTAGTAAGCTGGGGCAATTCTGGCAGAGGGTATCAATTAAGAAGTGGACATGGTCATTGAAGCTGGTGTAGTCCATGTCGGGAAGAACAGCTCCCATAGCTACCATATCACCCATGTCGTGACCGTTGAATGATATGGGAACATTGAGATTGAATGGGCCAATTAAGCCGCTAGCTTCACCAATAAAAATCGCGGCCATCACACCCTTAGGCTCATTATTAAGACCCCCACCAGTCTGGAAAAAGATGGTGTTACCAGCTTCAAGGATGAAGTTGCCGGTGCTCTGGCACTCCTGTTTCTTGTGCCAGCCGTACTCATCAAAGCCAGCAGCACTTACGGTGAAGGTGCTGGGAACGGGCTGCTTGCAGTTCAGGTTCCAGGTAACATCCTTCCAGTTGTTGCCCGAACCGTGACCGGATAGGGTTCCAACCTTTATGGTGTAACCCTGGGCACCGGGGGCAAGCCCCACACTCCCGTCAGGTGATACCGACAGGGTAGCGGTAACCTCGGTAGCATCCGCTTCACCGGTGTTGTAAATCCTGGCGGTCATCGGGAAGTTGCTGCCAGTGCTGATATCCCCTGGCGGAACGCTGGTGATTTGCGCCTCAAGGTGAGCTGTCGGATACTGCCAGAGAAGCAGCGGGAATGAGAATGCTTCAAACTCTGGACAGCAATCGTAGGTTTTGGCCACAGCGTAGGCATCGATAAACTGAAGGTTGCTCTCGTTACACTGTAGCGTCCAGGTAAGCGTCGCGGTTTTGCCGCCCAGGATTACGAAGTCGGCGTCTGGTGGTGACTCCTTAATTTCCGCGCCGTCCGATGGATGTAAGATTAAATCAAAGTCAGTGATGGTTACCGGATATTCCTCATACCCCACGTATGGACTAGCGCATTGCCCGGGCCAGGCGGTCTTGTTGGCAATGATCGCGGTTACAGTGAACTCCTGGCCGGTGGCAACAAGGGTGTCCAGGTTATCCGGCGAGACGATTTCTATTGCGATTTCCGGTTTCAGCTTCTGATGAACCGTCTCGGTGTTTGACGCCGCCGAGATTATCGGGATGGTTGTTGAGGTTGCGATGACCTTGAAGCTGACGTCACCGGGTCCTTTGCAGCATACCTGCCAGGTAGCCTCAGCCGTCTCACCAGCCACAAGGACTGTTAAATCAACCGGATTTTCCTGACCAGTCTGCAGTTGTACGCTCAACGTCGTGCCTGACACCTCTATTCCATTTGCGTACAGCGTAGCGAAAACGCCGGTAAGCGTCTCACCCAGCGTACTGCCATTGGTCACACTTGCCTTGACCGTAAAGCACTCGCCGACACAGAAATTGGTGCAGGTCAGAGGCTGGATGATGTGCACCGTAAGCGGTATCTGCTTCACAATCAGCGGGCAGGGTATGTCTATATTGTCAACGGGAATAGCGAGACCGGTATTCTCATCGGTTCCACTAAGAGCTAAGATGATAAGCTTGACGCTGCCCTCACCAACGCAGTGGAGTTTCCACATCACCTTGCCGGCGTCATGGCAGCCGATATGGGTAATGGTCTTGGTCAGCGACTCCTGAGTGGAGGCAGGACCCTCTATCTTCAGGGTCACAGCGACATTCGTCGCCCCAGCCTGACCGAGATTGGCTACTGTACCGACTACGGTGAAGTCCTCACAAACGGTGAAGGCTCCCGCCGGCTTCGGACTGAAGTCAGCATCGCTAAAGGTGCCGGGGAAGGCATCAATCCCTGCTTCCAGGTGTGCCTTGCACATCTGGTAGATTTTAACCGTGTCATCATCAAGATGAGGAGTGCCCTGTCTGGCATAAGCCGTGAGCGTCTCTGAAATGAGCGTACAGCTGTCCTTTCCAGGAGGTGGATCACCTCCAGAACACTTGCAGTGCAGCGTCCAGGTAACATCGGCATAGCAGCAGGCGCACATATCGCCGATAAGCGCCTCAAAGCCGGTCGGAGTTACATCAAATGCCGTCCCGTAGGACGGGACGACATGCACCTTGGAGAGCGCTACCACCTCGGTGCAATCTGACAGCATTATACCGGCGGTGACGCCAGTCAGCGCTCCATCATTGCAGTTGCTTATCCGGTAGGTGAAACTGAAAGTATTGCTGACATTGAACTTGGTATTGGGCGCGGGCGCGGTAATGTCCACTATCACATCCTTCTGGTGAACCGTTGCAACACCCCCTGGAGGATCATATACGGGGGTAATTGCGTTTGATGTCTCGGCATCATAGCCCGTTACGTTGATAGTGAAAACAGCATCACCCGCACCTTTACACTGTGCGTTCCAGGTAAGCGTGGTTGAGCCGCCGGCCGCCAGGCTAGCCACAGTTTGGACCGTCGGCGGAGTTATGGTGGCTTTGTTGGGATCAGGTAGCGGAGCTAAGGTGGCAGTGATGGCGGTAACGCCAACATTGCCGCCGGTCTCTTTAATAAGAACACTTACGATGAAGTTGTTCTGCTGGCAGTTGGTGCACACCTTGTCCGGCACGGTTAACGTCACCTTAAGGGCTGCCGGCTTTTTCTGGTGCACCAGGCACGAGGCCGGAATCACCAGCGTGGGGTCTACCCCGGTTACGGTCACGGTGATTGGGACATCACCGGGGTTTTTACAATGTAGCGTCCAGCCGACCTCGGTCTGCGCGCCGGGTGCAAGGTCAGGCAAAGCCCAGTTATCTACACAGTTAACGAGCTCAGCATTCGGACTCACGCCCTGTATTATGCCCGTGGCACCCTTGAGAGTAATGGTCGGGCTGATATTCTTAATTATCGCCTTGACGCCGAAGGTGGTGCTCACGGGGATAACCTGCCCGTTAGGGCATTCCTTCATGGTTACCTGCACCACCGGGTTGAGTGGCGCCACGACCTGTTCGACGGTGTGCATGTCAGAGTCGCTGCCACAACCGGCACTTGCCGTGACTTTAATAGTAGTGAGGCCGGCACTGTCACAGTGCAGCAGCCACCAGAAATCCAGCACGTCCGGGGACACAATCTCAGGCAGTACCTGAGGGTTAGCTGACTTCACAGTGGTTCCCGGTGCGCTTAAGGTAACAGTAACGCCGGTTTGAGTAACACCGGTGGTGTTGGCAACGGTGGCATTGACCCAGAAATCCGTGCACACGTTGATTTTTTCGTACGGGTCTGCAGGGGGTGGCGTAGGCCCTTTGTGGTATGCCGGCGTGACGATATTTACTTGCAAACAATTTAGTAGCGCACAAGGATCCGAACTAGCACTGACCCGTGGTGCTGGCGCGAAGACCATCCCCAAGCTAAAAATCATTATCAGGGCGATAGCCACCCGCCACATAAAACTAAATTTACTTTGTTTACTTTTCATCGACTTTTAAGTTCCTCCTTTAAGGGTATCCCGTCTCCACAAATACAGACATATAACCCGATTTTCCTTATTTTGTGGAGACAAGGTTATATGCAGAAACTTGGTTTATAATTAACGCTCTCCCTTTCGGGCTCTCACCATTGGCATCACCTCCTTTGCACAATTCAGGTTTTCCAGTTCTCTTACCTATACGGTCTTTCTCTGCCCCTGTGCGGACATCATAGCACTGCCTATAGCGTTTGTCAATAGGCCGTGTGGTAAGAACTTTCTCCTGTAGGGTCTTACTCTGTCCCTGTGCGGACATTATAGCATTGCCCTTAGCGTTTGTCAATAGGTCGGGGTAATACTTTTCTCCTACAGGGTCATGAGCTGTCCCTATGCGGACAATAATAGCACTCTGCTTTTGGTTTGTCAATAGGGTGGAAAAAAATTTTGAGCAGCGAAAAAGTTTTGTTTTAGGTATTGACAAGCTATGGTATGATGTGTAGAATGAACGCATGAGGACAGAAGAAGTTCCTATAGTTGCATTTATTCAAGAGGTCATGAGGCGTAAGAAGCGGTTATCGAGCCAAATGGCAGCTGATTTAGGTGTGAGCCACGCCACTGTTAGCCGCTGGCTTTCCGGTAAGGATGTTCCCAGTACCAAGTCCTGCCAGAGGCTGGCTGCATACAGTGGCATACCTCTAGAGAGGGTTCTTTCCATAGCTGGACACCTGCCGAGCATATCTGAAAAGTCACCCCTGGACTGGCCTGAATTTCGTGAGTACGCTCAGCGGAAGTATCCTGACGAGCTGGATGAGGACCTGATTACCATGTTTGAGGACTTGATTGAGCGGCGGAGGGAGAGAAGATATGATAGAGGTAAGAGACAGGATTCCTAAATGGGAAGTAGAGCTTTGGCAACATCTAAGTAACGGCAACGGCGATAAATGCCCGATTTATAACTGTTGTCAAATTAGACGCAAGGGGGGGTGGTGTATTTCTAACAATCTAGTGCATCTTCAGCAACTGTTGGAGAGTCCCCAAATTATTTCTAGGAATTGTAGTTTCTTAAACTATACGACACCCGGTAAGATATTTAAACTGGTAGAAATGCTGGCGCAGAGCATCCTCAGGAAGGCAAGAATTCACTGCCCACCAGTGCCAAGCGAGATTGTCTCTCTTGTTAGTGAGCACCCTATAGAAGTCCGCTTATTGCCATTAAAAGCTTACCATGGAGCTATCTGGCGACTGAAGGAGGCTTGGGTAATACAGCTTAATGAAAATGACACACCTAGCAGGAGGCGATTTACTCTGTTCCACGAGGTTTTCCATATCTTAGCCCACAGCAGAGCCACCCCAGTTTTTAAGAAAAGGGGGACTGAGATTGGCTCATTCAATGAACTGCTGGCTGATTACTTCGCCTGCTGTATCTTGATACCTCGGCAATGGGTTGTGGAAAAGTGGGCAGAGGTTAATAATCTGCACAGGATAGCAGAAATCTTTGATGTTTCATCAAATGCAATGTGGCTCAGATTGAGAACTCTGCACTTAATCGGTAACTGCCCCCCCTAGCTGTGCATCGGCTTCCTTATTATATATATTATTGTTCCTCTCTGTACACTGCCTCGCCAGTTTCGGGATAAACCTGTATCGGCTTATACATAAACCCCACATCCCCCCTCACCGCACCAACCCAGTTTGTTGTGCTTTGTGGTTCCAGGTAGATGCAATTATCACCTATCCAGGTTGAACAAATAGCATGACCTGTCTTACCCCCCTCGTCAATCAAGTTCTCAATTGACATCTGGTAACCATCAAGCCAGGCTCTCCTCTGTATCTCTAAAGCATAGTCTACACAAATCCAGTTGGTTCGCTTCCCTAGCTCTTGAAGCTCAGGGTAGTATTTTGCTTGCCATCTGCCCAATTCTTGCTGGGACTGGAACTGGCGGAAGCCAGTGGGATAGACATTCTTGGCAACTTCGACTTCTCGTATAACCTCAACTTCTTTAACAATGTATTCGGGGACATATTCAATTTTGGTTACTATTTGAGGCTTAAATGTAGTTTGACCATAGGCAACACCAAAACCAAATATCATAACTAGAACCGAGAAAACAATTATCCACTTTAATGTTTTGCCTACTGCCACACCCAAACCACGTTTCAATTCATTAGCCAAGGTATCCTCTAATCCTGTCTTTACTAGATGTGAAGGACTAGAGTCACATATTATAGCATTATTAGCCTATTGTCAATGCTACTTTTGTCCTAGGCGGTAGCTAGTAATAAGGACGGTGCATCTGTAAGTTTGTTCAAAACCCCGCACACTAACCTATTGACAAACCACAAAGGTAGTATTATTGTATTGGTACTAATGTGCCTATCGGGACATTAAACGTCTGTTAAGGTAACTTTGTAACACGTAGAAATAGCCCTCTAAGTCTATATTCACCATTGGTTGGTGAGGAGACCAGTATGAAGAAGTTGAGGATGGTGAGTAGTACGGTCAAAAACCACAGGGAGGAAAATCCGATGAAGAAAGCATTAATCCCCATACTGGCGTTAATTCTGGCATTAGGCTTGGCGCTACCAATGGCGACGCCGGCTCTGGCAGCACCCAGCGGTCTGGTCGACGTGGAAAGCGACAACATTCTGGAGCTGGGTGACAGCAAGGAAGTAGTGGTTACATTCAAAAACACCGCTGACACCGCTATTACCGATGTCGCTTCCACAATCCAGTTCATCACCCTTTCAGCCGCAAATCTGAACCCTACCCGTACTTCAATAAGTTTATTCGCCAGCTGGGAAATATGGGAATCGGAAATAGCTTCAAACTATAGAGCTTCAGGAAGCGTGGTCACTAGCGGCCCTTCCTCTGAGATTTACGCCCCCTATTCCACTACTAACCCGGTTGATTTGTATACCTGGGCTCTTGGGAAGCCTGACGGCAATAGCGGGCTATCGGTTTATACTAGCTCCGACCAATTTGAAGGCGACCTTAAAATTCTCCGACCGGGAGAGTTGAGCAAACTGAAAATCACGGTTAACTGTATGAATATCGTCGGAGATGCCAGGCTCTGGTTCTTCTTCAAAGCCACAGAATACGAGCCGTCCACTGTTCCGGTATCGGATATTAGCGTCATTCCGGAAAACCAGAGAATGAACCTTTACTACTCCAAAGCTCCTGGTAGCGACAAGACGCTGTACTGGTGGCCCTTGCATAACAGCTACGACCCCTATGACTCAGACCTTGGTACGGGACACAATTTCGGTCAGCTATCGTGGAATAGACAGGCAACAACTCACGCATTCGCGAAGTCAAACAAGCTTGTACACCAGAAACCCGTCGAAAACCCCGAGCTGGCCTGCATTGATATCACCAAAGAAGGCCCAGCCACGGCACAGAGAGGTGAGACCATCACTTACGAATTCACCGTCACCAACTGCGGTACTGTAGCTCTGAACAATGTGACAGTAACTGACCCCCTATTTGCTCCCAGCCTAATTGAAAATATTGGTGAGCTTGCGGTTGGGGCGTCGTACACCTTCACTGAGACGTATACGATTCCTAATGATGCCCCTCTTGGCTTGCTGACGAACGAGGCAACCGCTTCCGGAGAGCACCAAACTACCACAGTCACCGAGCAGGATGGCCACTCCGTCCTCATTATAGCCCAAGGGGATCCCTGCATTGATATCACCAAAGAAGGACCAGCCACGGCACAGAGAGGTGAGACCATCACTTACGAATTCACCGTCACCAACTGCGGTACTGTAGCTCTGACCGGTGTTAAAGTAACTGACCCCCTCTTCGGAGATACCTGGGGCCACAACATTGGCGAGCTTCCAGTCGGTGCTTCCTCCTCGTTCACCGAGACGTACACAATCCTCACTACTGACCCCAGCCCGCTGACCAACACCTCAACCGCTTCTGGGCAGCATGACACCACGCCAGTGACCGCCCAGGACAGCCACTCCGTCATCGTTGAACGTACCTTTTCCTTCCACATATGCGGGACTAAATTCCTGGATCTTAGCAAGGATGGTAAATACGATGCCGCGATTGAGCCCGGCATGAATGGAGTCACGGTGTTTCTTCTCGGTCCAGACAAGGCAACAAAGGCAGAAGAGTGGCCGGCTTATCAAGGGAAGTTCACCTACCCTCCAAATGAGGGCAACCCCCTTTGGACAGGCGAGAACGATCTTAAGGGAAGCTACTGCTTCAACCTGGTAGATGTAGATGCGGTTCCTGGAACCTATGAGTTTTATATCAAGGAAGTAATTCCGTCAGGCTATGTACCAACAACCGAAACATTGATAGGTTCAATAACCCTCGTAGCCAGCGAGGACGGCCCACGCGAGAGTATCAATAACGATTTTGGAAACGCAAGGCCGCAAGTGCAGTTCGGCGGAGGAGCGGCAGTTGGTGGTGAAGTCTATCCCATAAATAAGACTAACGTCCTAGCACCCTGGCTAAGCTTAGCTCTAATTATCGCGATTAGCGCAAGCATACTGGTGATGAGGCGGCGTACAACTCGCCAGGGGTGAAGTAGTGAAGTGGAATGCTTACATAGTTCTGGCAGTGCTTATCTCGGCCCTGCCAGGGCTTATCATATTGTGTGCTTGCTCGACACCCCGCCTAAAAAGTGAAGCCAATGCAGCTATTATCGACCAGCTTTATATCCTTCAACCAAACCAGGATTTTATCCAGCAGACTACCCAGGAGCTTAAGGATTACGGCTTTACTGTTGATGTTTACCGTGGTGATGAGGTGACTGTTGACCTTTACCGTAAGCTACCAACCTATGGCTATAAGCTGATTATCTTCAGGGTTCATTCGGGTTTGCTTGGCGTAGACCCAAAAGTAACCAATAAAACCTGGCTTTTTACCGCTGAGCCGTATAGCAAAACGAGACATGTTACTGAGCAACTCACTGACCAGGTTACGTACGCCAAGATACGCGATGACGACCCGTGGATTTTCGCCATAAGCGCCAAATTCATTACCGAGAGTATAGAGGGGCAATTCAACAATACGGCTGTCGTAATGATGGGCTGCGATTGCCTTCACTTTACAGATTTGTCGCAAGCATTTATCGAGAAGGGTGCTTCGACCTATATGGCCTGGGATGTAAGTGTTCTTCTAGATTATGTTGATGACACTACCGCAACTCTAATAAAAAAGCTGTGCTCCGAAGAGCTCACCATAGCAACAGCAGTAGCCCAAACTATGGATGAGAAAGGCCCAGATCCGAAATATGGTGCTGTGCTCAAATATTACCCACGACAAAGTGCTGCCAAAACTCTAAGGCAGGTAATCAAATGAATATGCTTTCTCCCATGAAAGGAAAACCATCGAAGGAGATTACTACATAACAGAAGCTTGATTTGTGCAGTCCGATACAAAAAAAGAGGCTCTCCCCAGGTGTCAGTCTATTGGGAGAGCCTCTACTTTACAGCGGGAGACGCTCTGTAATCAAAATCTAGGCGTTTTTTCGAGGCGGTGAATATATTGGGGGGGGGCGCCCG
>Ga0315289_10009811_pt1 | contig 13748 bp, 13 predicted proteins | sample YL17G11_40_MG_FD_203452 | JGI IMG/M metagenome (GOLD analysis project Ga0315289, IMG submission 203452) | Sediment microbial communities from Yellowstone Lake, YNP, Wyoming, USA - YL17G11_40 | ecosystem: Environmental > Aquatic > Freshwater > Lake > Sediment | place: USA: Wyoming | collected...
CTTTGACTTTCATGCGCCGCTTATTCCAAACACCGCTTGACTTAGAAAAGCCGCCAGTTGATTTGTTGTTGATTAAAGCCACTAATTCCGTCGGCATCAACCAAATCAGAGCCTTGAAAAAATTTCTCAGCCTGAAACCCTATCAAGCGAAGGTAAAAGTGTGTCTCATTCTGGAAGCCGAAAAAATGACTCTCGCCGCCCAAAATTCTCTCTTGAAAACGCTTGAAGAACCGCCCGAAAGCGCCTGGATTATTCTCCTGGCTCATCAGTCCGAAAGTCTCCTGGCGACGATTCTTTCTCGAACCAAAATTGACCGTTTGCCGGCCAAAAGTCAAATTCAACTAGAATCTGAAGAATTGAGAAAACTCAATCAAATTTTAAAAAAAATCCTCACTTTGGCTGTCGGAGAAAGGATGAAAATGAGTCTCACTTTGGCCAAAAATAAACAACAGGCTCTTGAACTGACGGAAAAACTTCTTTTCCTTTGGCGTCTATGGCTGTTAAACAAAACCGGCGTTAAAAAAAGTCATTTCTTTTCTCTTAACCAACTCAGTCTTGGCCAAATTGAAAAAGCGATTAAAAACACCGAACAAATTAGAAAAATGCTGGTCGCGAACGTCAATTTTCACCTCGCTCTGGAAAACCTTTTTCTAACCTATCCCCATTTAAAATGAAGCCTCCCCCAGCACGGAGGACTTCGGTGAGCTCAGTCGAACCGCTGGGGATTTCTTCTTTCGTGGCTGTGCTATCCCTCACCATTTTGGTGAGGGGCGGCGACTCATCCGCCAGTACGGAGACTGGCGGTTTTCGTCTTGCAGCCGCTGAAATAAGCTTGCATTAGCCTTTCAAAATTGCTAAAATTAAGGTGTCTCTGGTAGGGTAAAAACCTTCTCATTCCTCCCTGCCAATTTTATCTTAATTAAAGATGGTCAGAAAAAAAACCAACGGAAAAAATAAAAAAGACATCCTCTCAAGCTATACTGCTGCCCAAATTAAGGTTTTGGAAGGCCTAGAGCCAGTGAGAAAGCGTCCGGGCATGTATATCGGTTCCACGGACAAAAAAGGCTTCCATCACTTACTGATTGAAGTTATTGACAATTCCATTGATGAATCTCAGTCTGGCTTTGCCAAAAATATTTGGGTGAGATTAAAAAAAGACGGTCAAGCCGAAGTTCGCGATGACGGCCGAGGCATTCCGGTGGATAAACACAAATCCGGACTTTCCGGTTTGGAAGTGGCCATGACAAAACTCCACGCCGGGGCCAAGTTTGATGACGGTGTTTATAAAGCCTCAGGAGGACTTCATGGCGTGGGGGTTTCAGTGGTCAACGCCTTATCCCAATGGCTTCGGGTTGAGGTTCACCGCGAGGGGAAGGCTTATGTCCAAGAATACAAACGGGGGAAACCGACTTCACATCTTGAGGTGGTGGGCAAAGCGAACGGCACCGGCACCATCACCAGTTTCATTCCTGACAAAAAAGTCTTCAAAGAGATTGAATTTGACTATCAGCTGATTGAACAAACCATCCGAGAAAGGGCTTATTTGATTCCCGGACTTAAATTTTATCTTGAAGATGAAAGAAGCGGGGTAAAGAAATCCTTCTATTTTGAAGGAGGCATTCGTTCCTTGGTCAAATATCTCAACCGGAACAAAAAAGCCATTCACAACGTCTTTTACATCCGCGGCCAGGAAAATGGCATGGAGGTTGAAGTCGCTCTTCAGTATAACGATGGTTACACAGAAACGATTCAATCTTTCGTTAACGTGATTAACACTCGAGACGGCGGTACGCACCTCACCGGTTTTAAAATGGCTTTGACGAGAGTGATTAATGACTACGCCAAAAAAATCGGGGCTATGAAGGAGGGCAACGGCTTCATCGGTAATGACACGATTGAAGGTTTAACCGCGGTTTTGGCGGTCAAAATCCCCATCAGTAAAATTCAATTTGAATCTCAAACCAAGGCCAAACTGAATAATCCTGAAGCCCAAGGTCTGGTGGCCGCCGTGGTCAAAAAAGGCCTGGACACTTACTTTGAAGAACACCCGGCTGACGGCAGGCGAGTGATTGAAAAAATTGCCTTGGCCGCTAGAGCTCGTTTAGCCGCTCGAGCCGCGAAAGAGGCCGTCATCAGAAAAGGAGAGTTAACCGGTTTGGGTCTACCCGGCAAGCTCGCTGACTGCCAAGAAAAAGAACCAAGCCAATCTGAACTCTTTATCGTCGAGGGCCCTTCGGCCGGTGGTTCGGCCAAACAGGGGAGAGACCGCCGTTTTCAGGCGATTCTGCCTTTAGGCGGTAAAATTCTCAATACTGAAAGAGCCCATTTGGACAAAATTATCAAATTTGAGGAACTGAAGGATTTGATTGTCGCTTTGGGAATGGGCATCGGTGAAACTCTTGACCCCAAAAAAAGCCGCTATCACCGAATTATTATCATGTGTGATGCCGACGTTGACGGTCAACACATTGCCACTCTGCTTTTGACTTTTTTCTTCCGCCATTTGCCCCAGGTGATTGAAAACGGTTATCTCTACCTCGCCATGCCCCCTTTGTTTAGAATTCAGATTGGCAAAGAAACTTTTTATGCTTATAATGAAGAAGGGAAAGAAGAAATTATTAACGAGAAGGGCAAGGACAAAAAAAATATTGTCGTCCAAAGGTTTAAGGGATTGGGAGAAATGAATCCGAAACAACTTTGGGAGACGACGATGAATCCAGAAAAGAGAATTATCAAAAAAATCAACGTTGAAGACGCACAAAAAGCCGATCAGGTTTTTACCACCTTAATGGGTTCGGAGGTGCCACCGAGAAAAAGATTTATTCAAACAAGAGCCAAAGCGGCCAATTTAGACATCTAGTTTAAATGATTAAACCAACTAGTTTATTTAATTAAAGCGGAGGAAAAATGACCCACAATCTCTTTCATTTAGTCAGTCTCGGTGAAAACTCACCTAAAGAAGTTAATTGTTTGGTGGAAGTCCCCAAAGGCAGTTCTAATAAAGTTGAATATGATCACGGGGAGGGTTATTTTCATTTAGACCGAGTCCTTTTCGAAGCCGTCTTTTTTCCTTTTGAATACGGCATCATTCCTCAAACCTGGAACGACAAGGACAAAGACCCTTTGGATATTATCGTTCTTTCCAGTTTTGCCACTTTCTCCGGCTGCGTCATCAAATGCCGACCTATCGGCGCCATCAGAATAGAGGACACCAGAGAACAGGATGACAAAATCTTGGCCGTGCCCGTTGACGACCCTCGTTTTGCCCAAATAGACGAATTAAAAGACCTCGACCCCCACACCAAAAAAGAAATTGAAAATTTTTGGGAAAATTACTCCGAACTCCAACCGGACAAAAAAATCAAAATTAATGGTTGGAGTGAGAAAAAAACGGCCCGAGAATTGATCAAAAGGGCGGCGGCTAACTATCAAAAAAAGTTTCAAAAATAACACCTTCCCTGGACTAAAGTCCAGGGTTTTTACCCCTAAGGGAAGATGTTTTACAGCTTCAATTCATCCGTCCCATCGGACGGGACGGTTTTCTTGAAGCTTTTAATAATCATTAATTTAACAGAAAGATGGCCAAAAAAATTGGCAAAGTCCAACCAGTGGAAATAACCGAGGAAATGCAGCAATCCTATTTGGATTATGCCATGAGCGTCATTGTTTCTCGAGCTTTGCCTGACATTCGAGATGGTCTGAAACCGGTTCACCGGCGGATTCTCTACGCGATGCATGGTATGGGTTTAGTTCACTCGGCCAAGTACAACAAATCCGCCAAAATCATTGGTCAGGTGATGGGCCTCTATCATCCTCACGGCGACCAAGCCATTTATGACACCCTGGTGCGTTTGGCTCAAGATTTCTCCATGCGTTACCCCTTGATTGATGGCCAGGGAAACTTCGGCTCGATTGACGGTGATTCCCCGGCTGCCATGCGTTACACTGAGGCACGGATGAGTCGAATTGCCGGAGAAATGCTCTCTGATATTGATAAAGAGACAGTGGACTACAGCGACAACTTTGATGGTTCTTTAAAAGAACCCAATTTTCTCCCGGCCAAAATTCCTAATCTTCTCTTAATGGGCGCTGATGGTATTGCCGTGGGCATGGCCACGAAAATTCCTCCCCATAATCTCAAAGAAGTGATTGACGGCCTTCATCAATTAATTGACAAAGGTCAAGTGGTTTTACCCGAAACAAAAACAACCAAAAGCAAAAAAGAAAAATTCGATATTAAAAAAATCCAACTTGAAGAAAAAGCTACCGTCAAAGACAGAGACCAAATTCCGGCTCTGAAAGCCAGTTTTGAATCGGAAGCAACCATTGAAGATTTGCTGAAATTCATCAAAGGACCGGATTTTCCTACCGGCGCTTTCATTTTTGATAAGGACCAAATTTTTCAAGCCTATACAACCGGTAAAGGTAAAATTTTAATGAGGGCCGAGGCGGAGATTGAGGAAAAAAGAAGCGGTCAGTTTTGGATTATCATCCGCCAAATCCCTTATCAAGTCAACAAAGCTCAATTGGTGACCAAAATCGCCCAATTGATCAAGGAAAAAAAGATTACCGGCGTGGGTAGTCTTCGGGACGAGTCTGACCGCCAAGGAATGAGAATCGTCCTTGAATTAAAAAAGACAGCCAAACCCAAAGTGATTCTCAACAAACTCTTCAAACTCACCCCGATGCAAACTTCTTATCCGGTTAATATGGTGGCTTTAATTGACGGGGTGCCCCAAACTCTGACCCTCAAACAAATCCTGACCGAATTTGTCAAACATCGACAAAAAGTGGTCACCCGAAAAAGTCTTTTCGAATTAGAAGCGGCCAAAAGAAAAGCCCATATCCTTGAAGGTCTAAAAATCGCTTTAGACAACCTTGACGCCGTCATCGCCACGATTAAAAAATCTCGGACGGTGGAAAATGCCCGAACCAACTTAAGGAAAAAATTCAAACTGACGGAAATCCAAGCCGACGCCATTTTAGAAATGCAACTGCGCCGTTTGGCCGCTTTAGAAAGAAAGAAAATTGAAGACGAGTACCAGGAAATTGGTAAGTTGATTGACTACCTGGCTGATGTTTTGACCCACCCGGATAAAATTCTCCAAATTATTAAAAAAGAATTAACCGAAATCCAAAAAAAATATGGCGACTCGAGAAAAACGAAAATCTATCGTCAACAAGTGGAAAGTTTTGCCGAAGAAGATTTAATTGCCAAAGAAAAATGTTTGATCACGGTCACCAAAACCGGTTACCTCAAACGTCTGTCGGTCGATACTTATCGTTCTCAACGCCGAGGAGGCAAGGGCGTCACTGGAATGACCACCAAAATAACCGATGAAATTGTCCATTTTATGACCGGTGAAACTCATGACCGAATTCTTTTTTTCACCAACAAAGGCCGGGTTTTCTCCATTCGCGCTTGGGAAATTCCTGAAGGCTCCCGAACTGGCAAAGGTCAGGCCGTGATCAATCTAATCGACATTGACCAAGGTGAAGAAGTCCAATCGATTCTCAATCTCTCTACCAGCGCCAAAACTAAATATAAATACCTTTTAATGGCTACCAAAAAGGGCATCATTAAAAAAACGTCTTTAAGAAACTTCAAAAAAATCCGTTCTTCTGGCCTGATTGCCATCAAACTTAATCGAGGCGATGAACTTTGTTGGGTCAAGCCCACGACTGGCCAAGACCAGGTGATTTTGGTCACTCACCACGGTAAGTCCATCCGTTTTAACGAAACAGACACCCGTCCTATGGGCCGAGACACCATTGGCGTCAGGGGGATTCTTTTAAAAGATGATGACCATGTTGTCTGTATGGAAGTTTTTCCCGCTAGAGCAAAAAAACCTAAAGACCGTCGTTTAAAACACTTCCGGGATGTTTTTGTCATTATGGAGAAAGGTCTGGGAAAAAGAACTGATATTCGCTACCACCCCATTCAGAAAAGGGGAGGGATTGGTGTCAAAGCCGCCCACCTTGCCGAAAAAACCGGGAAAATTGTTGGCTGTCGTCTCGTCACCCAAAGAGATAAAAAAATGGTCATCACGAGCAAAAAAGCCCAGGTGATTAAACTACCAATTAAAAACATCCCCAGATTAGGCAGAGATACTCAAGGAGTGATTCTGATGAGATTTTCCAAACCTGATGATTCGGTAGCGGCAATCACTTGTTTGCGGAAATAACATCTTCCCTGGACTAAAGTCCAGGATTTTCACCTCTAAGGGAAGATGTTTTACAGCTTCAATTCATCCGTCCCTTCAGACGGGACGGTTTTCTTGAAGCTTTTAATAAAAAAAATGAAAAAAGCCGTAGGCATCGCTTTGGTCAAAGGTGATTCAGTCCTTTTTCAACTAAGGGATGATAAAACAACCATTATGCCTAAACACTGGGGATTACCCTGCGGGGAGGTTGAGAAAAATGAGACTTCAAAACAGGCAATCATTCGCGAGTTTAAAGAAGAAACCGGTTACCAACTTAAAAACCCGGTTCTTTTTGTTACCGATACTTATCTAGAAAAGGGAAGAAAAGTGAGAAATCATCTTTATTACGAAATGTATGATGGCAAACAAGAAATTAAATGCCTTGAAGGAGAAAAAATGGCCTTTATTCCAATCAAGAGTTTAAAAAGAAAAAAGGTTATCCCCAGACACGACAAGTACGCCCAAAAAGCAATTGAGACAGTCAGATAAAACATTTCTTTTTGGAAAATGAGCTATCTTGAACGTTTTGAATATCGGCAAGGGATGCGAGGACGTTTCTCAGAAGAAGAAATTGGATCCTTACTGACTGATCGCCAAAGAGAAGTCTTGCGATTAGTAGCGGCGGGATTGTCAAACAAGGCAATAGGAAAAAAATTGGGAATTACCCTTCCGACGGTTGAATCTCATTTAACAAAACCATCTAAGCCAACAGGAATTTATCGACGCCTTAACGCCTTTTCAAGAACGGAAGCGGTTATAAAAGCAATCGCTTTAGGCATTATCGAAGCTGAAGAATTGGTCACTGAGGAAGAAATTGAAAGATGCCGCCATCTTACCAACCCAAAACACTTCGTTGTTCTCCAAACCCTCTCCAATCCGCAAATTTCCTTTCACAAAGCAACAGAAATTATCATTGCTGAAGAAACGGGAATTTCTCGCTACATGGTTAAACGCTATCTTCATGAAATCTATAGAAGGTTAGGCATTGAAGGTAAGCAAAGACAAATTAAAAGCACGCATGCCGCGGTTATTTATCTTGTTTATGAACAAAGAAAACTCACTTCCCCTTACCATGGAAGGTTTCGTGAATCGAACGCAGTTGACGATTGGTGACGTGGGTGTAAATTTGGGTGGTTTGGACACTTTTATGTCCCAGCATCTCCTGCACCGCTCTCAAATCCGCGCCGGCCACCAAAAGGTCAGTGGCAAAGGAATGTCTTAAAACATGAGGAGTGACTTTCATCGGTAATTTCGCTTTTTTCGAGTACCTGTCCACGATTCTTTGGACCGAACGCGCTGTTAATCTCTTCTTTTCACCATCACTTACCCCTTCCTCTTTGCCTCGATAGTTAATCAAAAGGGGCTTCCAGGCATCTTTTCGACTCGCCAAATATTTTTCCAGCCATTTGACCGCCCTTTCCGACAAAAAAACTACCCGGGATTCGCGACCTTTGCCCACAATGCCAAATTCCCGACGCTTCAAATCAATTTGGTCCCGATTGAGACTGACTAATTCGCTGACCCGCATCCCGGTTGAGAAAAGAACTTCTAAAATGACCTTATCCCGCAAGCCCGTTTTCTGAGAAGGCAAAGGTTGGCTTAAAAGTCGCTCCACTTGTTCTGTGGAAAGGAATTTCACTGACCTTGATTTACCTTTGGGAATATCGACTTTCTCCGGAGACAAAGTCTGGTAGTCATTTTTATTGAGCCATTTTAAAAAAGAACGCAAAGCTATCACATGATAGGCTTGAGTGCTACGGGAGAGGAGGTGGCCGTTGGGAGCGGTAAATCGGGCTAAATATACCCTATATTTTTTGATTTTATCCAAATCAATTGAACTTGGTTTAGCCTTGAAGTTTTGTCTTTTAAACCATTCAGAAAAACGTCCTAGATAATGTTGATAATTGCGAATTGTCAGGGGAGAGGCTTGGCGTTCAATCTCCATGTGCTCCAAAAACTCTTCGCTTAAACGATCAAGCTCGGTTCGGGGTGATTCACTTGACTGAACTACCATCATTAATAAACAGTTTACTTAAAAAAGAGGGGATTGTCAACATTGTGCGACATTAGCCAATTCAAATCATCACCTCTGGCCAAACAACGAACCACTTTATAAAAAACCCACCAGTTTTTAACCAAATTTTCCGGAGGAAAAGATTGATTGTAACGATGAGGAATAATAAAAATTTTATTTTTAACCGCGACGGCCAAAGGATGGTCCAGAAGCATACCCATATCATCGAGATGAAGATCAACCCCAGGAAAATCTTGATATTTACCGTCAGGAAAGTCACCTCTAATCGCCCTTAGCTTAAATTCTTCACCACTCATTCTTTGCCAATAATCCCCATCCCGAATGAGAATGTTACCTCCCTCAGCCCAATCGCCTTTAATCCAATCAATTCCCGCCATTTTAAATTGTTCTTCAAGAACCTTCTCAAGACCCGGAGGCCGAGTGGTGATGATAAGAGGCAAGTGTTTGGCTCGATAAAGGCCGTTGATCACCCCCACCGCTCCAGGAAGGGGCAAAGAATCTCGATAAACTCGGTAAGGGTCATCTGGCGAACGATAAACCTCATCAAAGAAAGCTTCTGCTTCTTCCTTGAGCACGCCAATCTGTTTAAGAAAAGTCTGCATGTACCAAAAAGTATTAATGTCCTCTTTAGTAAAGCTTGTCCCGTAAGTGGCATTCAAAATATTTAATGAAGGCTGTCTGACATCAAAACAAGTGTCATCGGCATCAAGGCCAATTCTCAAAACCTTAAATGATTTTTCTTTTTTTTCAGTTAAGCTTTCCGGATGGGACATAAAAATTAGGCAGAAGAATAACCATTTAAACAGAAAAACAAGGGTTTGTCAAACCTAAAAAAGCCCCCAAAGCCTCTCTAAAGCCCGTTTTTAAAAGAGGGTGATTAAGACATCATTAAAATTGATTTGTTGGCAAAATTTCTCAATTATTCGGAAAAATTTAAAGAAAAAATTTTAGACAGACATCCTATAATAGGGGAGAGGGGCAAAACTTAATAATCAACGTTTGTTTGGGTTTTGTTGGGAAAGCGCTTTTTTAACCAAGGACCAAAAAACAGAGAATTATCTTGAAAGATAACTGAAGAATATTGATGGTGCCGTTAACCTTAAGAGAAAGAGAAATGAGGCTTTATTTGACCCTCCTCCCAAAGGCCCCTTCAAGAAAGTCGCAAAAGTATGGTTGTGCGACATTATACAAATAAGAAGACCATTAGCTCCCTCCTTAGACCTATCTCTCCTCTGGGGAGTGATAGTGATCGACACTTAGACCCTGTCTATTTCTCCATCATTGGCTCTCTTTATCTTTTTCCGCCTGATTATGGCCTTATAAAGTTATCCACAGTTCCCAACCAGTGACTATATCAAAATATATCAGCCTAAATCTCTATTTTTCCCCTAGATACCGCCCTTTTTTTCACTTTTTAGGGCTAAACGAGTTTTGTTAAAGAGAGACTTAGCCAGAGAGAAGAGGGCCTTTCTCAAGCACAAAAGTGTTGAGAGTCCTTAGGGAAGAGGTCGTGCCTAATCACCTTTAATTAGCAGTCAAAGATTTTTCTTGCTGTATTGTGAAAATTATAGGTCTAAACCCGTGAAAAGTCACTTAATTATTATGGGATATTGTCATCTTTTAGACACCTTACCGTTGCCCTACTCCCCTTTTTTGAAGACATCACAAAAAAATTATTGATTTTCTTTTTTATTAGAAGTTTTTCTGTCTAACCCTAATTTCTTCATTTCTTTCAATAGTCTTCCTCTCATTCTGTGCCGCTTCTCCTCTTTTACCTCATCGAGTTCTTTATCCATAGGTGCCGGAACATTCTCTGGATTCTCAAAAACCCCTCGCGCACTTTCAAGTTCTGAATGAGTCTTAACTTCTTTGGCTTTACTCGCACCCTGCTCTGGCATTATTGTTCTGCTTGTTTCTGTCACTTTACCTGTTTTTGGATCAACAACAAAGGCTTTCTGAACAATTGTTTCATTGTTTTCTTCCGTCATTTTATCCTCCCCAATGGGTAGTAATAATCATCACCGCCAAAACCACCAGACCAACAGTCAAATATTCGTTAATCGTTCTTTTGAACAAACGTTGGCTAAGATGTTGCTGGGTGAGACCCAAAATCACGTACATGGTGGTAATCAAAGCCAAAGAGTTGGCGGAAACGGTCATCGGCCAAAAAGATAAAACTAAAGCGCCCTCAGCGACGACCAAAGATAAAGCCAGAGAATAAAACCAGAGTTGTTGACTAATTCTTTCTTCAAGATTAATCGACCAAAGGCCTTGAAGAAACAAGGGAAAACTCACCAGAAAAACCAAGATAAAATTAAGCCAAAAAAACAGCCGAAAAGAAAGAATGGTGTCATAAAGAAAAAAAGCAGTTAAAAGGGTCAACAAAAAACCCACGGCATGGGCCGCTCGTAACAATTGGATGTTACGGATAGCGGCCACGGAAAATATATTTTCCGTCAGAAGCAAGGCATAAATCCCCAAACCATAAAGAACGGCCACCGGCAACCGGGCTAGCCAACTGGCGGGCAACAAAAAATAAAACAAGCCCACGCCGGCCGTGAACAGGGTTGGCAAAATTAAGACGGTTAACCATTCAAGGCCATTGAGGCCTTCACGTAAAGACCAGGCGGAAAAAAGATAAGTCAAAAGGGTTAAACCAAGAATCGCTTGATAACGCCAAGAAATATTGGCCAATTGAATGGCTAATAAACCGGCTGATAAAAGAAAAGCCGTGACGATAAACTTCTGCCTTTTAGAAATGGCCAATTTCTTAAAAAGATGAAAGGTTTTTTTAAAGCTTGACATTTTTCAAAATCTCCTCCGGAATGTCAAAGTTTGCATATATTTTCTGAACATCATCGTCTTCATGAAGCAGATCCATAAATTTCAAAACTTTGGCGGCTTTTTCTGCATTGGCAATCTTGACTTCGTTTTTCGGTTGTTGGACCAATTCCGTCTCGAGAATTTTAAAACCACTCGCTTCTAATTTCTCTTTAAACTTACTTAAATTTGCTGAAGAAACATAAACCTCTAAAACATCGGTAGCTTCCTCGACGTCCTCCACTCCCAAGTCAATCATCGCTAAAATTTGTTCCTCCGGTTTTGGTCCTTTCTCGACGGTGATCAAGCCCATCGGTTGAAATTGATAAGCGACTGAACCCGGACCACCCAACCTTCCTCCCATTCTTTCAAAAAGATTTTTGATGGCCGCGGTCGTCCGATTGCGATTATCAGTGGTTGTTTCCACAATCACGCTAATGCCCTCCGGGCCGAAACCTTCGTAAACCACTTTTTCCAATTGTTCTCCTCCGGTGCCGCCACGCGCCTTGGCAATCGCCCGTTCAATATTCTCTTTGGGCATGTTGACCTGTTTGGCCCTCTCCATTTCTAAACGCAGTTTGAAATTGGTATTCGGATCAGTCCCCTCCCGAGCGGCGATGGTAATCACTTTGGCCAGTTTGGAAAAAACCTTGCCTTTTTTAAGATCGGTGGCTCCCTTTTGATGTTTGATCGTTGACCACTTGGAATGTCCAGACATGGTTCTTATTCGAGCGCCAGCGAGAAACAAGGTTCTGCGCGAAGCGCATGGTTCTTATTCGAGCGCCAGCGAGAAACAAGGTTCTGCGCGAAGCGCATGGTTCTTATTCGAGCGCCAGCGAGAAACAAGGTTCTGCGCGAAGCGCATGGTTCTTATTTTACCAAATTTTCCTGAAAAAAGGGAGTGCCTGCTGAGATTTTTCTGATAGGATCAAGCCCAGCAGGCACTTTGTTCAACGAGCAGATTCTCTACCTTTTTTCAAAATGGACAGTAATAAGACAACAATCACTCCGATCACAAAAGGAAGGATTATTAACCGCATGAGAAAGATTATAAGGAGGTCTTTGTTCTGAAAGTCACGCTTAAACAAAACATGAACCTTCTCACCTTCATCCTTTTCAAGAACCGCTTGATAAGGCACCAGCCAGACATCGAGGCTATCAGAGGCGCGATAGACGACGCCATTAGTGTCCAGGGCCAGATATTCGGCAGAAATTCCTCCTCCCTCCCCTATTTCGAGAAAATAATCGTAGTACGCCAGTGACAAAGGTTCAAATTCTTTTTCAAAATCGAGCCAATAAATTCTCTTGACAGCATCTTCGTCAAAATACCAACGAAAAATCATCTCCTTCAACTCTTCCTCGGTGGCTCGCCTTGTCCCTTGAGGAAGATAAACAGAATAAGTAGCTCGCCTTTCACTTTCCCAAAATCTTATCCGATACCCTATTAACCCGACCAAAAACAAAAAAACACACAGGCCGATAATCAATATCTTTTTCATTCCTCTCTCTCCCTCTTTTTCCTCTAGACTTTTCTATCGATTTCTCACCGCTGTCTTTGTCTTTCTTCCTTCCATTTATCAAAAATGAGAGAAAGATAAAGAAAGCCATTCATCAAAGTCAAGGTGACGGCAAAAAGAAAAAAAACATAAAAAAACACTTTGAAATACTCAGCTTCCCCTTTTGAAGGATCAATTGCATAAGCGATGAGAGTCACAACTCCGGCAATGACGCTAATCTCCGGCACGATCTTTATTAATTCTCTCAAAATTTTTCCCAGTCTAGCCATTTCCTTTCACCTCTCTTCTTTATTATGTCTGTCAAGGAACAAACTTCGTCAAAAAAATGCCTTAATCAAATTCAGATTGTAATGACATACATTCAAATTGTCAACCCATAATGCTTTTAATCTTTTCTTCATGCTCTTGTTAAAACACTACTTGACATCAATTTCCCTTTTATATTATTGTCAAATCCAATGGATTTTGATGATCTAGAAAAGCAAGCGGTCCAAGCGGCCATTAAAGGAACCTGGCAAAAAGCGGTCGATCTTAACCGCCAATTAATCAAAAACAACCCTAAAAATATTGCCGCTTTAAATCGATTGGCTCGCGCCTACTGGGAACTTGACAAGATTGATGAAGCCCAAAAAACCTACCGCCAAGTTCTCAACCTGGATGTCTATAATGCCATTGCTCTTAAAAACCTCGATCGCCTCGTCAAAAAAAAGCCAAAAAAGACGCTTTCCAAAAAAACTTTTGTCAGCGGGAATCTCTTCCTTGAAGAACCAGGTAAAACGAAAACCATCAAACTCATTCGACTCGCCTCATCAGAAGTTTTATCCGATTTAAGCCACGGACAACCGGTCAAATTAGAACCGAAAAATAGAAACATCAGCGTCACCGATGAGGACCTTCTTTATTTGGGGACAATTCCTGACGACCTTTCTTCTCGCTTGATTAAATTAATCAAAGGGGGCAACCATTATCAAGTCTTCATCAAGGCCGTTGATCGCCAACAATTGGAAATTTTCATCAGAGAAACTTACCGCAGTAAACGTTTTCACAACCTCCCCTCTTTCCCGACAACGACCAGTGACTACCTTTCCTATCTCTCACCAGAAACGGTTTACGACGAAAGACCAGAAACGGCCCCCACCGGTGAAGAAGAAGAATGAAACCTCCCCACCGCAG
>Ga0315289_10009812_pt1 | contig 13748 bp, 11 predicted proteins | sample YL17G11_40_MG_FD_203452 | JGI IMG/M metagenome (GOLD analysis project Ga0315289, IMG submission 203452) | Sediment microbial communities from Yellowstone Lake, YNP, Wyoming, USA - YL17G11_40 | ecosystem: Environmental > Aquatic > Freshwater > Lake > Sediment | place: USA: Wyoming | collected...
ACCTGCCGCAGAAAACTCTTTTTCTGGATCACCTGCCGTCGCAGTTGGGCAATGCGCGGGTCGTCAATATCCTGCCCCTGCGTCAGACGACAGGCTAGCCCCTTCTTCAGCATCATCAGCCATCTACCCGTCATACGAACTTTATGCGGCCAGCGGCAAACAATATCATCTTCAGCAACAACCAGCCATGCTTCCAGCGCTGGATGTTGGTCGTACCGTACGTGCGTTGCCGGTAACGGATGGGCAAATCCACGATCTTCAGATTCAACCTGGCGGCACCGAACAGAAGGTCAAAGTCACCAAAAGGATCGAAATCGCCGAAATACGCCCGATTGGCGGCAATCAACTCATAGTCCGCCCTCCATAGGGCTTTAGTGCCACAAAGCGTATCCTTGATCGGTTGCCCCAGCAGCCATGAAAAAGCCAGGCTGAAGAGTTTATTGCCGACCAGATTCAGAAAACGCATGGCCTGTTCTTCCATCGGATAAACCAGGCGCGCACCATTGACAAACTCACCCTGGCCGGACTGCAAGACCTTGTAAGACCGGAGCAAGTCTTCCGGTGGCACGGTCAAATCTGCATCCAGGATCATCACAATGTCGCCGCTGGCCTGCGCCAGGCCCAGCCGGACGGCATCGCCCTTGCCCTCTCCAGTTTGCGGAAACAACTTGCAGCAACGCTCGGGGTGAGCCGCCATGGCCTGTTCTATAACGACGTAAGTATCGTCCCTCGAATGGCCCTCCACAAACACGAGTTCCGTTCCCGACCCCATCTGCGGAGTACGCACAACGATCTGCGGAATATTGCCCGCCTCGTTGCGAGCCGGGACAATCACAGACACCGACGGCTCTTTGGCCAGTGGCCTGGGCCGTGGTCGGGGCCGTGCCACGACAAAGTTAGTCAACGCCAACAACTTGAACGGCCAGAGTTTGACCAGGCATCGGTTGGCCAAAGCGGCCAGCAGTGGCATCGGTAGCGGCCAGACGATCTCTTCCCAGTGCCGGATGACTTCAAAATCGGCCAGGTTGCATAGGTTGACCAGGTCCTCCACCGCCAGCCAGTTCTGGTGTAACGTCGGTTTGCCTAACCCCAGCCATTGCGCCAGCGCCAACGGTGGCTCCCACAACCGGCTGTAAGCGTTCATGATGACCCGGGTCCTGGAAGTCGCCAACCGCGCTACCTGCTCGAAACCGGCCTGCACATCCCACAGATCGTTGACCAGGTCAGAAAGAATGACGACATCGAATTGCATATCCAGGCACAAGCTGTGCGCGTCGGCCTGGATAAAGTGGAGTTCAGGATGCCGTTGCATTGCGCGCTTGAGCATTTCGCTGGAAAAGTCCACTCCAACCCCCAGCGCCGGTTTGAGTGTTGCCAACAAATCCCCTTGTGCACAGCCGATTTCGACGACCCGCTGTCCTGGAGTAACCAGAAACCGGTAAATCTCGGCCAGGCGCCGGTGATAATAGCCTCCCCAGTCCGTCCAGGTGTCCATCTGACGGGCGACCACATCCCAGTGCGCCATACGCGCCCGCTGGTAGTTCCGGCGGGTGATCTCCGCCCGGTTCAGAGATGGCGTCGAAGTAATGTCCACTTTCCTGTCACATGACTTGGGCTTTCAGGAGATGTTCGTACAGGACTTGTGTCCGTTGTATCATCTGCTCCAGAGAAAAGTATCGCCTCACTCGCTCCCGCCCAGCCTGCCCCATTGTACGCCGCAGACCTGGATCGCGCAAGATGGTTGCGATTGCCTCGGCCAGGGCTACCGAGTCGCAGGGGGGCACCAACAACCCAGTGACACCGTCTACCACCACCTCTGGAGTACCACCGACGGTGGTAGCGACGACGGGCAGTTCGGCCGCCATGGCTTCTAATACCGTGTTCGGTAGCCCCTCGTGCAAGGAAGGTTGGACGAAGAGGTCGAACGCGGGCAACAACCGGGGAACATCGGGCCGGTGCCCGGCCCAGTGGACCCGGTCAGCCACATCCAGACTACTGGCCAGTGATCCCAATACTGCGCGTTCCGGCCCATCGCCGACGACAGCCAGATGCGCACTATCCACACGGGCGAGGGCCTGGATCAGAAAGCCTATGCCTTTGACCGGGTCCAGCCTGCTGACGGTGCCGATCGCCGGGACATCTAGGGGCAGGCCCAACTCAACGCGAGCCTCCTGGCACGAGATGAGAGGCGTTTCTGACACCTCAACGCCATTCGGGATGAGAACCAGCTTGTCCGCCGGCAGGCCGATGTGGGAAATGCAAAAGTCGCGCACGTTGGCTGAGACAGCCGTCACACGATCCACCAGCCCAATGGTCCACCGGTTGAAGCGATAGCGCCACTCGCTCTCCATCGCCATCGTGCGCTCAGAGCATACGATCATCGGTACGCCCGCCAGCCGGCCCAGGAGGCGGCCGGTCAGGTTGGCATGGAAAAGGCTGGTATGTAAAATTGTCGGGCGGATGTGGCGAATCCAATCGTACAGGCGCACCAAGGCGACCAGATCCGCCTTGTGACGGATGCGCGCGTCGAACACTTCGATGCCGATGGCACGTATCGCCTGGGCCACAGGCTTATCGCCATTGTAGAGACAGGCGACGGCAGGAGAGAAACGCTCGCGGTCCAGGCCGGCCAGCAGGCGCAAGAGGGCAACTTGCGCACCGCCGGTATCAAGTTCGGTGATGAGGTAAAGAACGACCATCCAGCATCACAAGATCTCTTCAGCAGGGCCGCTCAGCATCGCACGCGGACGGTCCACGTAGGTGCGAAACCAGAGTTCCAGGAACACGAGTTCCCAGATGCGGTAGCCGTGGTTGACCTGCCCTGAGACGTGTTCGTCTAGTAGCGCGTGCACTGCGCTCCCTTCCAGGATGCCACGCTGAAGCGTGCGCGGGTCGAGCAGCACATCGTAGGCCACGGGCCGCAGTTCATGGCGAAACCAGCGGCCCACCGGCATGGCAAAGCCTTGCTTGTCGCGGTGCAGGATAGAATCCGGCAAATGGTTGCGCATGGCACGCTTGAGGATGTACTTGGACGTCCGGCCTCGCAACTTGTACTCTGGCGGCAGCCGAGCGGCAAACTCGGCCACTTCGTGATCCAGAAACGGAGAGCGACCCTCCAATGAGTGGGTCATGGTGGCGACGTCCACCTTGACCAGGAGGTCATCTGGCAAGTAGGTGTGCACGTCCACGAACTGGGTGCGTTCGACGAAGTCGGGGCTGTCGGCAGCGGCGTAGGCCTGCTCGAGCAGGACCAGGGAATCTATCCCTGCCATCCGTGCACGAAACTCCGGTGTACACAGCCGTTCCTTTTCCAGGTTGTCCAGCAGGATGATCCAGCGAGCATAGCGCCGTTCCGGGGACGCTTCCATGGCCATGACGAAGCGCTTGAACCGGCGCACAGGGTCTTTGCGGCGGGTGGATTCGGGCAGGCGGCGGGCCAGCGGGGCGACGATACCTTCTCGCAGCCAACGCGGCACCTGCTCGTAGTGGGCAGCCAGCCGGGCAGCCAAATAGCGCTCGTAGCCAGCAAAGGCTTCGTCTCCACCGTCGCCGTTGAGGGCGACCGTGACGTACCGGCGCGTCTCGCGGGCGACGTAGTAGGTCGGCAGAGCAGAAGAGTCGGCATAAGGCTCGCCGTAGGCCCATACCAGTTCCGGCAAGATAGCCAGCGCGTCGGGTGTCACGATGAACTCGTGGTGATCGGTGGCGTACCGCTCCGCGACCTGGCGGGCGTAGTGCAGTTCGTTGAAGGTCTGATCGTCGAAGCCGATGGAGAAAGTCTTGACCGGTTCATCCATCGCCTCAGCCATCAACGCGACGATGGCGCTAGAGTCAACCCCACCACTGAGGAAAGCGCCCAACGGTACTTCGCTCATCAGCCGCATGCGGGTCGCGTCGCGCAGAAGAGCCAGAAGTTGCTCAGTGGCCTCTTCCTCGCCTATTTCCAGTTTGGGCGTGTAGCGCAACGTCCAGTAACGCTCAATAGAGATGCGACCGTTCTCCCACAGGAGCGTGCTGGCCGGGAGCAGTTTGTGAATCTGGCGGAAAGCGGTCTGCGGTCCTGGGATGTACCCGTAGGTCAGATAGTGATGCAGGGCCACGTCGTCCACGTCACGCGAGACAGCCGGATCCTGAAGGAGAGCCTTGATCTCGGAAGCAAAGGTTAGCCCCCCGCCCGTCTCGGCGTAGAGCAGTGGCTTCTTCCCGAAGCGATCGCGAGCCAGGAGCAGGCAACGCTGTCGATCATCCCACAAGGCAAAGGCGAACATGCCACGCAGGTAGTGCACGCAGTCACGACCATACTCCTCGTACAGGTGGATAATGGTTTCTGTATCGGAAGTACTGTGATAGCGGTGGCCGCGCCGTTCCAGCCCTGTCCGCAGGTCCAGGTGATTGTAGATTTCCCCGTTATAGGTGAGCCAGACCGTGCCATCCTCGTTGCTCATCGGCTGATGGCCGGTGGAAGAACGGTCAATGACGGCCAGACGGCATTGTCCCAGGCCGATAGAGCCGTGGATCCAGATACCTTCGTCGTCAGGGCCACGGTGACGCATAATGCCATTCATCCGACGGATGAGGACCTCATCTACAGGCTGGTTCGGATCAAAGTAAAGTATACCAGTAATGCCACACATACCGTTCAGTCCGCAATCAGGCTCCAAAACAGGGACTCGTAGCTAGGGACGATTTTCTGCACGGAGAAGTCTTCTGCCCGTTCCTGCGCTTGCGTGCCAAGCCTGCGACGTTCGTCTGGGTTGCGTAACAGGAAAAGAATGGCCTCAGCCAGCGCAGACTCGTCACCAGGGGCCACCAGCAGGCCATACCTGCCATCGGCCAGGACCTCGCGAGGGCCATACGGGCAGTCGGTAGCGACAACCGGAACCCCCAGAGCCATTGCTTCGACGATCACGTTGCTAAAACCCTCATATTCCGAGGAGAGTACAAAAATATCGGCCTGTCGCATCTGGGCGTAAGGGTTATGCTGAAATCCCAATAAATGAACAAATGGTTCTAGATCCAGATCCCGAATCATTTTACTGAGATGAGGACGTTCTGGCCCCTCGCCAAGCACGTAAAGATACACCGGTTCTTCTTTGACCACCTTGCACACAGCGCGAAACAGCAGAGGATAATTCTTCTGCCGTGCCAACCGGCCCACCGCAACTAAACAGGGGTGAGTCACGGGCAACGAAGGAGAACCAAGGGCAGACTGCTCACGGATATCGCCTAGAGATATCGGGTTATGAATGACCTGAAACTTGTCGAATGGCAAAGACAGCATCTCCTGTAGTTCGGAGGCAATTCCGCTTGAGATTGTCACTATTTTCGCAGTCCGTTTATACATATCGCGAGCCAAGGGCCAAAAAGGGTATCTTTGCCACTTGGCCTGCAGGTCCCTTTTGAGCGCAATCTGTTCATTCACCACAACTGGACAGGCCAGGTCAAAGCATTTGTCCGTCAGGAGCGTCACAATATTCGCCTGCCATAACACACTCATGACCAATGCAGGGCGGATCTGATCGCACAGCCGTTTGATGGCACGAAGACGAACCCAGTTACGGTGAAGAAAGGCATGATCCTTTGGCTGAATCTCATATATAGGCACATCGGGCGCCAACGTTTCCAGGAATACGCCCTCTTTCTGAAACAGTGCCAGGTGCGGCTGAAAGCGGCTGCGATCCAGGTAGTTGATGACATTGACCAACGCCCGTTCCGCGCCGCCACCGCCCAGGTTAGGGGCAATAAACAGGACAGGATATGGCCGTCCGGCAGACATCGCCAACGTTATCCCTCCCTGATGTCCTCGAAGTAGATGATCAGGCAGTGCTTTTCCCCCATCCCCCTCCGACGAACCCGGCCAGGGCCAAGCCCTGCGCTTGCAGCCACCGCATCGCCTCCACCTCAAAGACTGCACACTGGCAGCGATTGACGACGACGACAGGCCAACAGCATCGGCTTGCTGGACAGGCGGTCCGCCGCCTGATACAGATATTCGAACGAGGATCGCAACAGCCACACGACGCGATCCTGATCACAATGTTCAGGATGCACTTCGACGACCAGGTTCTCAATCCGGGCGAGCGAGCGAGTAGATGACTGCAAGACGATCTCCTCTGCTCCCTCAATGTCCATCTTCAGCAGCGACACCGTTGGACGATGGATATACGTGGAATAGAGCGCGTCCAAGGTAATTGCCGGCACTCTTGCTCCCGGCTGATCCGCCACCACGCGATTGCTCGTGCTGATTCCACTATCTTCGAAACTGACTTCACCCTCCTGTCCCCACACAGCATACGGATACGTATGCCAGTTTACTTCAGAATTGGCCGCTTGATTACGATGGAGCACTCCGTAGGTACCCGGGCTTGCTTCCACCGAGTGTACTTCGGCTGAACGCCAGAGTGATAACACGTACAACGAGAATAGCCCCACGTTCGCACCCAGGTCAACGACGACTTCCGGAGCGCCTGCTCGAAATGGAGCAGCGACAAAACGATACTCCTGTCGCAGCACAACCTCCTCAAAGGCAAACCAATCCACAGGCCGCACGTAGAATGGCAGCTGCCCCATGTAGAACCGGGTCAAGATGCCGGTACTCCTGGCCCTCTGTTGGCTGTCCAGGAAAAATCGAAACGCTGACCCGGGATTTCGCCAGTGAGGATAGGACAGCAACGTCCGTTTCCATGCCACCGCGATTGACTTGAGCGTCATCGTGAATCTGCCCGCCATCTCTTTGACTCGCGCGCCAATTGAGCCTCTACCTCCTGGTGAGCACATAAATGCCACGATCCGCCAACACGTTTCGCATCCGTAGTTCGTTGGCAACTGCCTGGTAGTATACCGTTTCCGAATCGTAAGCCCCTGTACCGGGCCTGGATAGTAGTGAGGTCGCCCGAACGGTCAACAGACTGCGGTCAAATGGATCCGCATCTCGTTGCGCATTGTCATGCACAAAGCGAACGACCATCCCGATGCACAGTAGAACGAGTACCACGGCCACCCCGATCTGCACGGCTCGGGGGCATACACGCTTACGCCCTTGATAGACGTAGAGGCCGGCCAACATCCACCACAAAATATGGGAAACGCCGATGAGCCTGTAACCTGCCTCAGTCAGAAAGAACAGGATCGGGTTGGCCCACCGCAACGCTTCGTCGTCGAATCGCACGAGATTGGCTCCCAGTGTCAGAATGACAAAAGGAATGAAATACTGGGCCAGCCTGTCTCCGACCCGTTGGAGTATATCCTCCGTAGGGCCTTGGCGTAAGCGCATCCTCAGCCACAGGTACACCAGCAGGTTGATTGCAGCGGCCCAGAACACCCCGACCTCGAGATGAGAGACATTCTCACGGCCATAAAAGATGGTAAACAGACTGAACGTCACCAGGGCCATAGCCATCCACAGGACGTTAAACACGACAAGAAAACGCCCCAGCCCTATTCTGGCCGCTAATCTCAGGGGATCGTACTGGCAGCGGCGATAGAACAACGCCAGCAACAGGGCCGGGGTAAAGAAAAGAAACGCAGAACTCCGATGAGACAACAAACACGCTATGAATAGCACGAGTGCCCAACCCAGCCGCTTGGCCCTGGAAACAGGCAAGCCTACATCGTGCCAGAGCAGTAGGGAGGCGAAGAAGAACAACAGGGCAGCTCCCCGTACCTCCGGCATAAACCAAAAATACTGATTGGACTGAAACTGGAAGAGGAACGTGGGAAAATGGATAGACCTGGCAAGGAGTTTGCCGACAGGAAAAAGCAAGAAAGAGGCCAGGCTAAATAGAAACGCAACCCTGAGCACGTCGCCCTTTGCCCCCAATCCCCAGGCCAGAACGGCGAAAACGACCATGGCTGCCGTGAGATGAAGCAGCAGAACAGCCAGGAACACACTCTGATAAGGCGAATACAGGGGCAAATTGTCCAAAATGCTAACCAGTATATTCTGGGCTACATAGTTTCTGGCAATCTTCACATTCAGTCTGACGCTGTACCGGGCATACGTGACCGGACTCAACTGGGCAGCCTTACTTTGAAAGTGATCGTAAAGTTGCTCCAACAACGGATCATCCGGGAATCGGCTCATGTAAGACGCTGCTCGATAGAAAGCAAAGTCATCATAGTTGCCCGTGGCCCCATCTACGTTCGACATCACGACCAGGAAAACCAACACACCCCAAAGTGCCCATCGGCACGTCCGGCTACTCAATACATTGCGTGCGATTGCGTCTGCCGCTTTATCTCGAAGCACTCACTTCCTCCAGGTTATGCAGTACCTTCTTGACATACGAGCGTACATCATGCTTACCCAAGACCAACCGGCGCAAGGCCGCCCGATCATGCTGGTCTCGTCGGGCGCATAGTTCCAGGACCTGCCGGGCGATAGCCTCCGGCCGCTCATCACGTATGACGAACTCGGGATAATCTCGCAGCATCTCCAAGAAAGCCTCGTTGCTGGTCAAGACCGGGCAGCCACAGGCCAGCGCTTCGACGACGGCCTTGTCCATGCTGCCAGTCTGGCTGACGTTGAGGTGCAGGAAGGCACTACGATAATAGGTTGGGATGTAGGGCTGTGGGACAAAGCCGACAAACTCAACCCGGTCCTGCAACCCCAGCCGCCAGACCCGCTCACGCAATTCGATCTCGTAATACTGGTCCTCCCGCGTAATCGTCGCGCCGATGATCCTGAGCCGCAGGGGCGACCCGCCGGGCAAGTCCCGTAGATACTGCATCACTTCGATGAGCAGTTCGATCCGCTTGCGGGGCGAGATACGCGTGACCGCCAGAACATCATTGCGCTCGGCCGCCAGGGCAGGTAGGTCAAAAATGTCTGTATCAACTCCCTGACCGATCACGCGCACCTTGTCCGAAGGGATGCGAAAACCCTCCGGTGTCGAGGTGATGATGCGGGTAGCAGCCCGGTGGGCACGCTGCAACTCCGGGCTGATCGTGCCATGCGCATACCAGGCCAGGACTGGCAACCGCAGCAGGCTCAAACAAGGGCGCAGGTAATAGGCCCATCCCACGGCCATGTGTACAAAGCAGACCTCGACCCGGTAGCGTCGAGCCAGGCGGTAAGCCTGCCAGTTCGCCAACCCAATCACCGCCAGGCGCAGCCCTGGAACAGCCATCAGGCGGGGAAACGGCATCGCTTCGACGTGGACGTTCGGCGGCGGGTCATAGTGCCCCACCCGCGACGTGAGCACCACGACGGCCTCGCACGACTTGGCCAGCAGATTGACCACCTGCTGTGACCAAGCCACCGTGCGCGAGAGCCGGTCCATTTCGAAATTCACCACCAGGAGCCTCACCCGTCCTCCTCACTTGCAGGCTCTGATGAAATACCCCAGCGGGGTATCGCTCCCGCTACTGCGCATTCCCGCTGGGCGCAGTCTCCACCACACCATTGAGGCAAACAGAAGAGTGGCCCTGAGCCACATCCTGACCCACGGCGGGAAGGCAAATTCGACCAGCGATAGCGGCGCTGCCAATGGTCCGAAGTTGAGGGGCTCAATTTCTACGCTCTCGCGCGAAAAGCCGATTTGCTCCAGCATTTCTGCCCAGAACGAAGCGGTATGGCGATGATAGTCACCGGGCGAACCGTGCACACGATACAGGAAGGGTACCAGCACGTACAGATTTCCACCCGGCTCGAGCACGCGAGCCATTTCCCGCAGAACGAAACCATCTTGCCAGATATGCTCGAGAGTATTGAGGGAAATGACGTTTGCATAACTACCCGGCGCCACCGGAATCCCCCGGTTCAAGTCGGCGATGAACGTAGGCTCCATGTGCGGGTCGAGGTTCACGGCCTGGATCTCGCCCTGGATGGATACCAGGCGGCCGTAATCGCTCGCCCTGCCCCCTCCCACGTCCAACGTAGCCCCCCTGAGTTCGAGCCCCTGGATGCGCTCGTATTCCAGAACACGCAAGAGGGTCATGCTGGAACGGCTGACCACCATCCACCAGCGCTGCCACGTCAACTTAGCAGGCAGAGAAACCATGAGGTATGAACTCCCCCCATTCACGGCGGGCCAGCCAATAGGCGGCTGGAATCAACCAAACGTAGTAAGCGAACATACCCGCCATCGCCGTCAACGCCGACGGACCGACGAGATAGAACAGCGCCAGTGCAACCGCGTACTGCACCCCCACACCGGCGAAGGTTGCGGCTGTATACCCAGACAGTTTACCCGCTCCCACGAATAGCGCCCACAGCCACGGGTAAAAGCCTACGATGAACAGGAAGGTTGCCGTCAGGACCATCATGGGGCCTTCAGCGCCAGCATATTCGGCTCCAAATATCACCCGAACCACCAGGGGCAATACCAACGCTTCCCCTGCTAGCAGTCCCAACGTGATCAGGCCTGAGACCTTGAGCAACCGGCTTGCCAAACGACGATACTCGGCTTTCGCCCGGCGGGCGAAGGCGTCCAGAAAATTGGGATAGTATACTTGATAGAGCGCATCCTGTAGAATGCCCAATCCATGATCAATCAACGTTCGCGACAGTTTGTAGATGCCCGTTTCACGGTCGTTGGTAAAATATGCCACCAGCAACACATCCGCGCTGCGCTGAAACAACTTGGCGTAACTGAGCAAGTTGCCGTAGAAAACCATGCCGAGGCTGGAACGGTACACGGAAACCGCCTTCCGCCAGTCCGGATGGAACACAGGCAATTTCATTCTCCGCGTCCACAGGTTCCAAGAGGCTACCGACGCCAGGAACAGAACGCTCAAACCACTGGCGATTCCCGCCGCGTACAAGCCATCCACAGTTGGCCTCAACACCAGGATCAGCAGAGTACACGCACCATTCACCAACTGAAACAGCAACCGCCAGGTACCAACAGCGTAGAAGGCTCCACTGAAGCGCAATAGAAACATCGCCGAACCGGAAATCGTATTGAGGGCGATCGCCAATGCGCCGGTCGGCAGCCACCAGCCGGCGACCGTTGCTTCGGTAAAGAAGGGCACGAACCAGTTGCCAATCAAGGCCGAGAGTAGAGCCATCACCATGGCCAGCAGGCCAGTACCCAGCATGGCCAACCATAAGACCCCGGCCCGATAAGAGCTCACCTGATGCGCAGACATCCCCTCAACCTGATAAAACGCTTTGGCGGCTACATCGTTGAAACGCACGTCCACAAAGGCCACAATGGAGGTGTTGATGCCAGAGATGACCGCCGTCACCCCCAAGTTCTTCGGACCCAACAAGCGGGCCACGTAAGCACCAACCAAAAAGCCAATGCCCGCGCTAGCCATGTTCGTCAAGGCCAGATACCGGCTTGGCGTGAGCAACGACCTCCACTTGATCCTGGCCCTAAGTATGGATGGCAGTTTCATCTGTTTCCACTGCGGCCAACGCGGATGAGTACATCCGGCGCCACTGTCCCACCATCTGCTCGATCAACCCTTCCGGCTCGAACGCTCGCTGCACGTACACGTGTCCCCGTTCTCCCATTTGCCTGGCCACGCCAGGATGGTTGAGAAGCCATAGCACGCGGTCAGCGAACCCTTCCATATCTTCGATTCCCGTCAGAAAGCCCGTTTCGCCGTCCACAATGATGTCCTCCGGCCCGCCGCACCGCGTGGCAACGGCGGGGGTATCGAACAAGTACCCCTCCAGCACCACCCGGCCGAAGCCCTCGTACAATGAAGGCAAAATCAACACGTCGGCACGGCGATAGTAATGGGCAAGGTCGGTGTAGGGGACGTACCCCACCACGTGGATCCGCTGCCTGTCCAACGCAGCGGCGCGCCCGGTCGCATAGGGACGCTCTGGTCCATCCCCCACCAGGACGAACTCGACGTCTGGGCTGGCATGGAGTACTCTTTCGATGACCGTGAATAGGCCAGGAAGGTTCTTGGGATAGTAGAACCGCCCCACGAACAGGACTACCCGGCGGTGCAAGCCAGACAGAACCTGCGGGTCGGCGAGACCAGGCGTCTCCGGCTGGCTTTCATAAAACACAGGGACGGGGAGCACGGCAATTCGTTCTTCAGGTATGCCCCATGTCTCCATCAGTATGCGTTTCAGCGGTGACGATACAACACGGATAGCATCCGCATGGGTCAGGACGAAGCGAGCCAGCGATTGCCGCACCCGGTTCCACCGGCGATGTTCAGCCCGCCAGTAGGGCGACAGCAAGTTGAAATGGATCTGGACTTCCAGTGAGGCCCTGAAAACCCTTTTGAGCATCAGTCCCAATAGACCCGCCTCCAGGGGGTCTTGCGTGGTGATGACGTCCGGCTGCAAGCGGGGGCGCAGGGGCCAGATGGTCCATAACCCCGCCCACGGGAACAACTGGAGCCTGGGGGCTCTGACTGGAACGAGCCACAGACCATCTCGAAGGCTCAAGGGACGGTGCCGCTCCCGCGTGAAGACCAGGTACGTCAGCGTACTATCCGGTTCGGCTCGACGCATAGTCTCCAGGTAGCGCCTCAGACGGACGGCCGTGTTGCCTGGCCCGTTATCTCCCAGGAATACACCATCGTCCAGACCCACCATCAAAACGTTCATCACGCGGTCTCCAGCAGGACTCGTTCCGTCTCTGTGACCATTCGTTCAAAGGAAAACCGCGCTGCGACCCGACGGGCATTAGCCGCCAGGCGATCACGCAGACCAACGTCGCCTTGCAGTCGCTGCAGAGCCGCTAACAAATCATCTGGAGAATCAGGAGGAATCAGCAGACCAGTCCTCTCATCCTCCACAATCTCCGGCGTCCCCCCCACTGACGTCGCCACCACTGGTACACCCCAGTACGCCGCCTCCAGTAGAATGTGAGGTAGACCCTCATATATCGAGTTGAGAATGAGGACGTCGGCATACCGCGCTAGCAGGCTCCCCACCTCCTTCTGGGACAGCCTGCCGGTCAGGAGGACGCGATCGGCCAGTGACAGCCTCTGTACCAGTGTCTGCAAGGCCGGCCTCTGTGGCCCGTCGCCGACAACCATTAATGTGGCATCTTTCATCCGGCCAAGCGTGGCAATTATGGTGTCAATGCATTTGTGCGGCACCAACCGCCCGACCGTCACCAGACGAAACCCCTGGTAGAAAGGTAGAGGCAACTCTACATCCGGCCACTGGCCCTCTGGCTGCTCTGGCAAGAGGAATGCATTGTACACCATGTGAATCTGATTGTGAGGTATCCCCCACCCCTCCACAATGTAAGCCAGGTAACGGCTGGGGACAATCACCGCCCGCGCCCGTCTGGCCGCCAAATAATACCACCATTTGAGGACACGCAACCACCCGCTGTGCGCTCCTTGAAATCTGTCCAGGTTGAGAGTCGTCCAGCCACGGGCGTGCGCCAATTCCCAGGCCTCATCACCCACCACCTTGACCACCATCGGTTTGCCCGTCAACCGGCTGGCCAGCACCGCAGGCAATCCCAGGCCGTTGACGAACAGCGTATCACGCGCGCGAGCCTCACGCATGATAGTCGCCAACGCGCGCCCCAGTTCAACGAAAAAGTTGGCATACCGCAGGTAACGGGCGCGCTGGAACCGTACCAGGCGATAGGGCGGATTAACAACCGGGCATGGTGCCGAGCGTTCCTGTGGCGCGACCACGGTGACCTCGTGCCCGCGCGAGGCCAGGGCCGCGGCCACGGCCGGCACGTAGGTAGCGGGGCCACCCACGTCCGGTGGGAATATCCCGGCCGTAATCAGGATCCTCATCGCCTGGTGTCTCACACACCTATAACCCCTCCTTGGCAACCAGTTCCCGCCCCACGTCAATCAGTTCC
>Ga0315289_10009813_pt1 | contig 13748 bp, 13 predicted proteins | sample YL17G11_40_MG_FD_203452 | JGI IMG/M metagenome (GOLD analysis project Ga0315289, IMG submission 203452) | Sediment microbial communities from Yellowstone Lake, YNP, Wyoming, USA - YL17G11_40 | ecosystem: Environmental > Aquatic > Freshwater > Lake > Sediment | place: USA: Wyoming | collected...
CTTTTCGGGATCGGCCATTATCGCCTTCTCCATCCGCTCCAGACGGGCGCTTGCGTCATCGATTGTGGACTTGAGCCCAACGAACTGGTGTGCACTATCAGCGATAGACGAAGCCGCATCCAAACGGGATCGGAGGCGATCAACATCACTCCGAAGAGTTGCGATCTCGGTCTTAGCCTCCTTCATATATTTGTTGAGGTCTTGGATATCCAAGTACTCGACGAGCGAGTGGGTTCTCCCTTGGTAGAAGAGGCTCGTGCCTACGCTCATCAGTGAGAAGAGGCCCGCTATGAAAGCGATGAGCGAGGCAGCACGGACTGACTTCCGCCATGTTGGATTGGAGAGACCACTCTTCGGTTCACTAGTCTGTGTCGTCATTTCTAGTTCCACTTCATCCACTAACACGATTTGACGATTCCGAGGACATCTTGCTTAACTCGTCTTCCTTCGGACAGGTATCCAATTCTGTCCTTCCGCTGGACTTCCGCGGGCTCCATCGGGGCGCGGATGGCGTCGAAGATGATCTTGAACTGAGCGCCATACTTCTTCTCCAAGCGCGCGATCTTGTCTGACGGTTTGGCCTGGGGGAATTTCGGTTGCTTTCACAGCGTCCTGCGGGGTTTCTTGCGGAGCAGGGCGATCGCCGTCGCCGCCATAGCGTCGCCGGCGCCAATCTCGCCGAGGCCCTCGTTGGTCTTGGCCTTGACGTTGACCGCCGCGAAGTCCATGCCGAGCAGGCCCGCGATGCACCGGCGGATCTGGCCTTTCAGCGGCCCGAGCTTCGGAACTTCCGTGTGAATCGTCAGGTCCACGTTGACCACTTCCCACTGCTTCCTTTCGAGTTGCTCCTTGACCGTGTACAGGAAGACCTTGCTGTCGGCGTCCTTCCACTGCATATCCGTATCGGGAAACAGGGTTCCGATATCGCCCAGGCCGGCGGCCCCGAGCAAGGCATCCACGACGGCGTGGAGGACCACGTCGCCATCGCTGTGGCCGAGCAGGCCCGCCGGAAACGGAATATGGACCCCGCCCAGCATGAGCTTGCGGCCTTCGACGATCCGATGGATGTCGGTGCCGATGCCCACCCGGTATTCCGGCGGTTTGGGTTCCTCGATCACAACTGCCCCTTCGTGCTGGGAATCTCCGTACCGACAATCTTGACCGCCACCGCCAGCGCCTGGCCGAGGGCTTTGAAGATCGCCTCGGCGATGTGGTGGCTGTTCGAGCCGTAGGGGACGTTCACGTGCAGATTGAGCTTGCCGCTGTTCGAGAACGCCCGCAGGAATTCCTCGATACACTCCACGTCAAAATCGCCGACCTTGTTCGTGCGATATTCAACGTGGTAGACGCACGCCGGCCGGCCCGAGAGGTCCAGTGAGATATTCGCCAGCGCGTCCTCCATCGGCACCGAGCTGTGGCCGTAGCGGGCGATGCCTTTCTTATCGCCCAGCGCCTGGAGCAGGCCATCGCCCAGGCAAAGGCCGATGTCCTCCGTCGTGTGGTGCGGATCGATATGCAGGTCGCCCTTGGCTTTGACTGCCAGGTCGATCCGGCCGTGCTTGCTCAGATGCGTGAGCATGTGGTCGAGGAACCCGACCCCGCTGTCGATCTCGTATTGGCCCACGCCATCGAGGTTGAGCGTGCACGTGATGTCGGTTTCCTTCGTCTGCCGATGAATGTTCGCCGTTCTGCTTTCCATTGCTCTCGTTTCCCATCGCCCGATCTCGATTCTCCGGGTGGCAGCGTCAAGGCCGAAGGCCTTGGCGATGGCTCTTTTGCATGAAGAGGAGACCATCGCCAAGCCCCGCTTGACGCTGCCACCCGACGCAATATCCTCTCGGTCTCATACACTCTTGAGCACGCCGCGCATGAACTCCGCGGCCAATTGGGCGTTCTTCTCCGCGAATTCGACGCCGACCGTCTGACCATCGACGACAGGCAGGGGGTGGCATAGCTCGTAACCCATGTATCCGTTGTAGCCCGCCCGCCTCAAGCCACGGATGAAATTCACGAAGGGCTCTCTGGTCCTGTCGTCGCCAACCGACCCATCGGCGTTGCGGTCGAACTCACCGCCAAAGTGCGATAGCGCCTGGAGTGGGCCGAGTGCAGTCGTTGCCGCCTGGATTCCTTCCGGACTTTTGTCCGAAAGCAGCGGCAGGTCGAGGCAAGCCTTCAGATGTGGCGAGTTTACCTGCTGAATCATGCGCAGCACGTCCTTGTAGCTCTTGACGATGGGAGCATGATTCTGCAACGCCAAGGTGACACCATAGTCCGCCGCATAGCGGCTGCACTCGGCAAGGCCATCTCGACACCGGTCCCAATCGTCCTTCTCGTTGGCTGGCGGATGAGAGTGATTCCAAATATCGCGGGCGACAGCATACGTGGCGATTTGGGGGTGCTTCGTGACACCCGGCCAGGCGAAGAAGACCCGGACTGCTCGGGCGCCGAAGTCTGAGGCCATCCGGATCAGCTCCCGCATGTAGACGATCTGAGCCTCCCGGTGCTCGCAGATCGGACTGCTGAAGTCGTTGTTGCCCGCCACGGCGTAGATCTCGATCTCCTCGCCGTCGGCCAGCGAGCGCAGCTCCTTGCAGCGTTTCGTCGGCCAATCATTCGGATTCCCGTGGGGGCGTTTGCCGTCGATCTCGATACCGTCGTAGCCATACTCCTTGGCCTTCTGGATCATCTGCTCCAGGGTGAGCCCCTTGCCCTGGTACCAGACGCCCAGAAACGTGATACTGTAAAGGCCTACCTTGATGCCGGGTTTCCTGGCCTGGGGCTTCTGTTGTGCCTGGGCCGCGTCCGATTTGGCTCCGGCCAATCCTGCTGCCGCCAAGGCGGCCGTGCCTACGAACTGCCTGCGATTGATGCCTTTGCTGCTCATGGTTTGTCTCCACCTTCCGATAGGATTTCCTTCAGAGCGGAAATCAGCTTGGCGTTCTGCTCCTTCGTGCCGACGCTGATCCGCAGCTTATCCTGAATTCCTTGGTCATTCCAATACCGCACGAAGATCTTCCGCTGGGCCAGTTGCTCGTGAATGCGTGCGGCTGGTAGGGGCGAAACATCTTTCGCCCTCACCTGGGCAAAGACGAAATTCGAGTGACTGTCGGGCACCGCAAACCCGAGGGATCGCAACTGCTCCGACAGAGCTCTCCTGTCCTTCTTGATCTTTTCCACGTTCTGACGGAAATACGCCTGGTCCTTGATCGCCGCCGTTGCCAGTGCGATCGCGAGGGCATCGACGTTGTAGGAATCCTTGACCTTGATCAGACCGTCGATCAGGTCCTTCTGGGCGATCGCATACCCGAACCGCAGCCCGGCCAGAGAGTACCCTTTGCTCAAAGAACGCAGCACGATGACGTTATCGAAGTCCCTGACCAAGGAAACGCAATTCTGCTCCGCAAAGTCAACATAGGCCTCATCGACAAGCAGAACGCCGGTCAACTTGGGGGCCAGGGCGGCAAGCTCCTCGACCGGGATGAAGCTGCCCGTCGGGGCGTTCGGGTTACAGACGATGGTCAACGCCGCCCCCGTGGCGGCCAGTCCGGCCGGCAGTCTGAACTGCTCGTCGAAAGGGATTTCGATGGCTCTGCAATTCTGAAGTCGTGCGAGGACCGGATACAGCGAGTACGTCGGCACGGGATACGCCAGCGGACGCCCTTCATCGCAAAGGGCCCGAATCGCAATGGAGAGCAGATCATCGCCTCCATTGCAGCACATGATGTTCTCCGGCTTGACGCCATTGAGCGCGGCGGCCGCCTGGCGGAAGGTGTTTCCCAGCGGATCGGGGTACCGTCGAAGTTGTTCCGGCTTGATCCGGGCCAGGGTCTTCGTCACTCGCGGCGACGGCGGATACGGGTTCTCATTGGTATTGAGCTTGACCACCTCCGTCGCCTTCGGCTGAAAGCCCGGCGTATACCCTTCCGTCCGTTCCACGTTGTCACGAAAATAACCCATTGCACCTTCCTGCAAGCACCAACGACGAATAGCGGCCCGTCATTATATGGGCTTGGTTGCTCGAAGAAAAGGGGACTCTCACGAAGGATCACCCGACGATCCAAAGCCCGGTGTAGATAGGCTGACGGCAGCCGGTGCTACGTCGCATTCTCCAGGCGCAAGAAGTGCACCTGGCCCAATTCATCTCCTGCCACGATCATACCTCCATCCGGTGCGACTGCACAAGAGTGGAAGGTGCTGTCTCCATAGAAACTCGCTACGATCCGTCCGCTCGAGAGGTTCCAGACCTTCAGCGTCTGATCATCCGAGCCGGAGACTGCATAGCGCCCGTCCCCCGTCACCGCCACGGCTCTCACCCAGCTATCATGGCCGCCCAGGGTCCGCAAGGTCTTGCCGGCCGCGAGGTCCCAAACCCTCAGCATCTTGTCCCACGAGCCAGAGACCGCATAGCGCCCGTCGCCCGTCACCGCTGCCGCAGTCACCCCCTCCTCATGGCCGCACAGGATGTGCACGATCTTGCCGGTGGCCAGGCCCCAGACTACCAGCGTCTTGTCATTCGAGCCGGAGACCGCATAGCGCCCGTCCCCCGTCACCGCCACAGCTCTCACCCAGCTATCATGGCCGCACAGGATATGCGTGGTCTTGCCGGTGGCCAGATCCCAGACTCTCAGCGTTTTGTCAACCGAGCCGGAGACCGCATAGCGCCCGTCGCCCGTCATTGCCACCGCAGCCACCGGACCGTCATGGCCGCACAGGATATGCGTGGTCTTGCCGGTGGCCAGATCCCAGACCCTCAGCGTCCGGTCATCCGAGCCGGAGACCGCCCGTCGCCCGTCGCCGGTCACCGCGACCGCAGTCACCCAGCCGTCATGACCCCAAAGGGTATGCAAGGCCTTGCCAGTGGCCAGGTCCCAAACCGTTAGGGTCTTATCACCCGAGCCGGAGACCGCCCGTCGCCCGTCGCCCGTCACCGCGACCGCAGTCACCCAGCCGTCATGGCTGTGCACGCTGTGCGAGACCTTGCAGGCGGCCAGGTCCCAGACCATCAGGGCCTTGTCACCCGAACCGGAAACCGCACAGCGTCCGTCGTCCGTCACCGCCACTGCGGTCACCCAGCCGTTATGGCCGCGTAGGGTATGCAGGGTCTTCCCGCTGGCCAAGTCCCAGACCCTCAGCGTCTTGTCCTCCGAACCCGAGACCGCGTAGCGCCCATTCCCCGTTACTGCCACCGCATACACCCTCTCCTCATGGCCGCGCAGGGTATGCAGGGCCTTGCCGGTGTCCAGGTCCCAGACTACCAGCGTCTTGTCCTCCGAGCCGGAGACCGCATATCGGCCGTCGTCCGTCACCGCTACCGCATTCACTCGGCCCTCATGGCCGCGCAGAGTATGCAGGGCCTTGCCGGCGTCTAGGTCCCAGACCACCAGCGTCTTGTCCTCCGAGCCGGAAACCGCATAGCGTCCGTCGCCCGTCACCGCCACCGCAGTCACCCAACCGTTATGGCCGCGAAGGGTATGCAGAGTCCTCTCGCTGGCCAAGTCCCAGACCCTCAGTGTCTTGTCCTCCGAGCCCGAGATGGCGTAGCGCCCGTTCCCCGTTACCGCCACCGCATACACCGCCTCCTCATGGCCGCGCAGGGTATGTAGCGCCCTGCCGGTGGTTAGGTCCCAGACCCTCAGCGTCTTGTCGGTGGAGCCGGAAGCCGCATAGCGCCCATCCCCCGTTACCGCTACCGCGTACACCCCCTCCGCGTGGCCGCGCAGGGTATGCACGGTCTTGCCGGTGGTTAGGTCCCAGATCCTCAGCGTTTTGTCATCCGAGCCGGAGATCGCATGGTATCCGTCGTCCGTCACCGCCACCGCAGTCACCCAGCCGTCATGGCCGCGCAGCGTGCGCAGCAGGGGGCCGCCCGGGGGCGTGAGCGTTGCCGCAAGGGGCCTGAGCCATGGTGAATGTTCGCTAAGCCCCACGTCGTTCAGCAGCGCCTGGATTCTGCTGCCTTCATTGGACAGAAGTCGGCCGAGCAGTTGACCCGGCAGATGGGAATGGTCTTGGGCTAGTATATGACTGGACAACGCGATCACGCCCTGGACCAGCCGAGCCTGCGGATCGTCGTCGATCAGGTCGTAGTCTGCCATCAGTGCATTGGAGTCGGTCGCCTTCAACTTGCTGCGGAGCCAGCGGTAATCGAAGAGCAGCTTGTTAAGGTCCTGTTGTCTCCCGGCGGCATGGAGATGGTAGGCGAGGTGCTGGTAGAAATATCCATCGTTCGGGCCTGTATGCCAGCCGTCGGGGCATCGTTTGCGGTAGCCGGCGAGCAACGCCTTGTTCAGGGTCTTACGCTCACCGGCAAGGCGTCTGGCGAAGTCGTACAGGAGGTCGTGCAGGGAAACATGGCGTTCGACGGGCTCGCCAAGTGTAGCGGGCTTCTGGTGCAGGCGGATCAGGGATCGATCTGCAAGATTGATGAGCAAGTCCGCGGTGTCCAGGTCGCCCAGGTTGCCGGTGTGGGACCACAGCGTTGCGACGGTGGCTTCGGGTACGGGATTGGCTCTGACAAAGACGGCTAACTCGGCGAAACGGCGTTGTTCATCCGCTGGCAAGACATCCACGCTCACTTGCATAGTCCGCCAGATACTTTGGTGACGCTCGTCGATGGCGTGAGGGTCGGCAATCTTTTTGATATCGGCGCTGCGGAGACGCTTGAGGACGACGGTCCAGTCGCCACCGTGTTTCTTGACCATGCCGCCGCACAGGGCCACAGCCAGAGGCAGGTACTCGCACTCCTTCACGACTTCAAGGGCCTGGGGCGGCGGCAGAGCCGAAGGCTCCACGCCCACGGCGTCGGCCAGCAGTTGCCGGGCTTGCTCTTCTGTCAGGAGGGATACGGGCACGCTGGGACCGCCCAGCGTGTGGAGAATGCCGGCGTCGCGCGTCGTGACCAGTGCCCGGCAGCGCGCGCCGAGCACATCGAAGGCCTGCGCGTCCCGGGCCCGCCAAACGTCATCGAGAACCAGGAGCACCGCTTTTTCACCGAGCAAGCGGCGCAGCACATCCTGCCCTTCTCGCTCGGTTTCGAAGTGTTCTCTGTTGCCAAGGTGGCGGGCGACATCGTGCTGGAGTCTCACAAGGTCTGGCTGCTGGCCGACGGTCAGCCAGATAATGCCATCGGGATAGGAGCGGCGGACCTCACGGTCGCGGGCAATGGCGCCGGCCAGGACGGACTTGCCGATGCCGCCCATGCCGTGCACGCCCACACGGGCATCTGCGCCGGTGATGACCACAGGCTTCTTCAGGTCCGCCAGCAGGGCGTCCTTGACCTGGCGGAGCAGGTCCGGCCGGGCCAAGAAATGGGGTGGGGGGCTCGGCACGCCGAACAGGCCGCCCAGCGGCGGCTCGGGCCGGTGGAGGTTCTCGATGAGTTTGGCGAGTTGGACCCGGTATTGGCCATCGTCGCGGAAGTCGTCGCATTGAAGCGCGCTCAGCTCGCCCGGGAGGTGCGTATAGTCGCCTTTGCGGAGGATGGGAATGACGGATTTATCGAGTTCCATCGCCCATTGCCATTCCTGGCGGACGGACTCTGAGACCGCGGCCTTGGGTCCGACGACCAGGATGAGCCGGTCGTGGGAGCAAATGGCATCCCTGATCTCTTGCCGAAACGGGAGCCGGCGCGTCTGCAGGGAGGCACGGTCCCACCAGACCTCGAAACCGGCATGGGTCAGGTCCTTGTGGAGCCGCTTTACGAACGGCTCGTCATCCTCCCGCGCGTAGCTGATGAAGACGCTCTGCGACATTGTTCTCCCCGGCCTCCCTCATGAGACTGCCACGACCACTATGATAGGCTGTGGCTGCTGTGGCGTCAAGGACCGCCGCACCGGTGATTGGAGTGAGAGGTAGGGAAGGCGGACTACTTCTGGCAATAGTCGATGACGCGGGCGATTTCGCTGCGGAGGTCTTGGCGGTGGACGATCATGTCCACGAAGCCATGCTCCAGCATGAACTCGGCGGTCGGAAAGCCCTTGGGCGGCTTGACTTTGATCGTCTCGGTACTGGTTTGCGCTGAGAAGGTCGATTGTGCCCCAGAGATCATCTCGCCATCAAAATCGCTGTCGCCCACGCGGTCGGGTGTGCTATAATCTTGGATGTGGCGGCTTTGCGAAAGGATATGGCGTTATGCCCGAGATTAGCCGGTTCTTTGGGATTGTCATCCGCATGTTCTTCGATGAACATAATCCGCCGCACATTCACGTCGAATACCAGGGCAGCAAGGCTGTGCTGGACTTCTATGGGAACGTGTTGAGGGGAGACTTGAAATCACGGACCGCCTTGAAGCTTGTCCGTGACTGGATAGACCTCCGCGTTGATGATTTGCATGCGGACTGGCAACTTGCTCAGACAGGAAACGAAATCAACAAGATTGCTCCACTGGATTGAAGGTGAACTATGTGGGACCTGAACGACGTCACCAGGATTGAATATACGGGTGAATACCGCTATCGCATCGTTTTTGACGATGGGACCAACGGGGAAGTGGATTTCGCGGAATACCTCGACAAAGGACCGGTGTTCGCGCCGTTACGAGATCTGGAGTTCTTCAAGCAAGCTCGGATTGAAGGGGGGACAATCGCTTGGCCGAATGGGGCGGACATTGCTCCCGAGTCCTTGTATGAGAGAGCATCAGCCTTAATGGCCGAAGAACACCTGAGGAAGCGGTCAGAACGCGGCAGCAAAGAGAAGTTCCAAAAGGCAATGGGTAAGATGGGGGACGCGGAGCCTGAGGAACTGGACAAGCTGTAGCATGGACGCGGGAGTCCGGGAGGACACGGGCAAGATGCCCGTGCTACGTGAGTCAAGGGCGGGCTACTTCTGGCAGTAGTCGATGAGGCGGGCGATTTCGCTGCGGAGGTCCTGGCGGTGGACGATCATGTCCACGAAGCCGTGCTCGAGCATGAACTCGGCGGTCTGGAAGCCGTCGGGCAACTCGACCTTAATCGTCTCGGCGATGGTCCGCCAGGCGAGGCAGGGTTGCCCACACGTGAGGGATGCGGTATAATAACAAGCGAAGGTGGCCTATGAAGATCGAGATCGATAGAGAAGACGATGGCCGGTGGATAGCCGAAGTGCCCGATTTGCCTGGTGTCATGGTCTACGGCAAGAGCAGGGATGAAGCGATTTCCAGAGTCAAGGCGCTGGCGTTGCGTGTTCTGGCGGATCGTCTTGACAACGGTGAGGAAATTCCGGAACTCCGTGCGGTGTTTGCGATACCTGCATGAGCCAGTGGCCGTCAACGAAGGCACGTTTGGTGCTCACGGCTCTCTTGCGCATTGGATGGGCCGTCAAACGCCAGTCGGGTACATCCCACCGGGTGCTTTGCCGCCCAGGTTGGCCCGACGTTACGTTCGCATTCCATGATCGCCAGGAGATCGGTCCTCGCATGCTATCCCGAACGGCCAAACACACGGGGCTGAAACCCGACGATCTGAGATGATCTGTGCTGGACACGCAGCTTGTCCGTGAGTGAGAAGACCCTCATCCGGACGAGCGGGATGCGGACTGACGGCTTGCCAAGGCAGGGGGCCGGGGAGGTGTGCCTGGATTCCCCGCCTTTGCGGGAATGACAAACAGGGGTACGTTCCTGTTGTGGTGTCGAAGGCAGATTTCCCCCCGGGAAGCGTTCATCTCGGCTCGGCTATTTCTGGCAATAGTCGATGATGCGGGCGATCTCGCTGCGGAGGTCTTGGCGGTGGACGATCATGTCCACGAAGCCGTGTTCGAGCATGAACTCGGCGGTTTGGAAGCCGTCGGGCAGCTCGACCTTGATCGTTTCGGCGATGGTACGCGGGCCGGCGAAGCCGATGAAGGCCCCCGGCTCGGCCATGATCACGTCGCCCAGCATGGCGAAGCTCGCGGTGACGCCGCCGCTGGTCGGGTCGGTCAGGACCGAGATAAAGAGGCCCTTGGCTTCATCGAATCGCGCCAGAACGGTGGAGGTCTTGGCCATCTGGCTGAGGGAGACGACGCCCTCGTGCATGCGGGCGCCCCCGGAACAGATGACCACCACCAGGGGCAGTGACTCCTCCAAGGCCTTGTCCACGGCGGTGCAGAATTTCTCGCCGACCACCGCCCCCATGGAGCCCATGAGGAAATTCGGCTCCATGACGCTGAGGATGACGCCGCGGCCTTTGATAAAGGCCTTGCCGATGAGCATGGCCTCTTTCGTACCGGTCTTCTTCTGGTCGGCCTTGATCCGCTGCTTGTACGTCGTGCCGCGATACTTGAAACCCAGCGGGTCGTCCGTCGTCAGGTCCGCGAGAAGCTGCTGGAAGGTGCCCTCATCCGCGAGTTGCTGGAGGCGGGTCCAGGCCCCGATCCGGAAATGGTAATTGCACTCCGGACAGACGCTCAGGTTCTTCTCGACCACGCTGCGGTAGAGCATGTGCTCGCAACCGGGGCACTTCATCCAGAGCCCCTCGGGCATTTCCTTACGCGGCCGGAGCGAAAAACCGTTCCAGTTAGCTTTCTTTTGTGTCATTAGCATAAGTATACCACAAGGCCTGGGGGGCTGTCACGCGTGTCCTTGTCCGCAGGCGGCTCGGATGGCGCCGATGGCGGCGATGCGGTCGGGCTTCCCGAAAATGGCATTACCGGCCACCAGCGTGTCGGCGCCGTAGGAGACGACGATCGGCGTCGTTTGGCTGTCGATGCCTCCATCCACCTCGACCCGGATGCCGGGCCCGACCATTTTGCGTATCGCGATGACTTTCCTGGCTGCTTCGTCAATGAAGGTCTGGCCCCCAAACCCCGGATGGACGGTCATCACCAGCACCATGTCGCACAAAGTCGCGACTTTTGCTATCGACTCCACGGGGGTCTCGGGGTTCAGCGTGATTCCGGCGGTGCAGCCCAGGTCGTGGATGCGATCGACGATATGGCTGGGCTCGTCCGCTGTTTCGATGTGGAACGTGATATTATTGGCCCCGGCCTTGGCGAACGACTCCACGTACCGGGCCGGCTCGCTGATCATCAGGTGGGTGTCGAAGAACAAATCGCTGTGCTTGCGGAGCTTGGCAATGACCGGGGGGCCAATGGTGATATTCGGAACGAAATGGCCGTCCATGACGTCCAGATGGATCATCCGGACGCCGGCGGAGGCCACGACAGCGATCTCGTCCACCAGCCTGCCAAAATCCGCACTGAGGATGGAGGGTACGATCTCAATCGTCCCGGGGCTCGGCAATCCCCTCATCATGGAATCTTCCCCCAGTATGATGGGGGGCAGCGTCAAATGTGTCTTGACGCTGCCACCCGTCGAATTCGTCACTGCACATAACAAAGCGATTGAGCCGCTTTGCGGTTTCTACTTCTCATCAAGGATCTCGATGGCCTTGAACTTCTTGCCTTCGAGGAATTCCAGCGAGGCGCCGCCGCCGGTCGAGATATGGCTGATCTTGTCCTGCAAGCCCAGTTGCTCGATCGCACTGGCGCTGTCTCCACCGCCCACGACGCTCTTGGCGCCTTTCTCGGTGGCCTTGGCGACGGCTTGGGCGATGGCCTTGGTTCCCTGATCGAACGGCGGGATCTCGAAGACGCCCATCGGCCCGTTCCAGACGATGGTCTTGGCGTTGACGATCTTCTCGGCATACTCCCGGGCGGCCATGGGGCCGATGTCCACCGCCTGCCACTTGGGGTCAATATCGCCCACGGCCACGCGGTGCTCGGCACCGGCCTCCAGCTTGCGGACCACGACGTGGTCGGGCGGCAGCATGACCTCGCAACCGGCCTCGGTTGCCTGGTCCAGCAACTGGACAGCCTTCGTCATGAAGTCTTCTTCGCAGAGGCTCTCGCCGATGGCCTTGCCCCGGGCCTTGAGGAAGGTGTAGGCCATAGCGCCGCCGATGATGATGCGGTTGACCTTCGGGATCAGGTTCTCGATGACGCCGATCTTGTCGGAGACCTTTTTGCCGCCGAGGATGGCCACGAACGGCCGCTGCGGATTTTTGACCGTGTCGCCGAGGAACCTGAGCTCCTTCTCGATCAAGAAGCCAATGACGCGCGGCTTGCCTTCCATGACCGCCGGAACGGTGTACATGGAGGCATTGTCGCGATGGGCGGTCCCGAAGGCGTCATCGACGTAGACATCGGCCATCGAGGCCAGCTCCTTGGCGAACTTGTCCTTGGCCTGGCGGAGCTGGGCATCCTCTTTGGCGGCCTTGTCCTTGATGACCTCTTCTTTGTAGAACCGCAGATTCTCCAGCAGCAGGACATCGCCGGGTTTCAGAGCCTTGGCTTTCGCCTTGGCATCCGGCCCGACGCAGTCGTTCGCGAAAATGGCCTTCTTGCCGAGCAGTTCGGAGAGCCGCTGGGCCACCGGCTTGAGGGTATAGGCGTCGTCCCGCGCGCCTTCCGGGCGTCCCAGGTGACTCATCAGAATCAGGGCGCCGCCGCGGTCGAGCACGTTCTTGATCGTCGGCAGGGCCTTGACGATCCGGTCATCGCTCGTGATGTTGCCGTTGTCGTCCTGCGGCACGTTGAAATCGACGCGCATCAGGACCTTCTTGCCCTTGACGTCGATATCCGCAACTGTCTTCTTGGCCATAAAAGACCCCTCTGAACTCAATAGGATTTTTGAAGTGCGAAGTTTGATTTCTGGTTTCTAAATCAAAAATCATAAATCAAAAATCATAAATTATTTCAGCTTGGCGATCCTTTCGATCAGGTCCATGCTTCGGCAGGAATAGCCCCACTCGTTATCGTACCACATGGTGACTTTGACCATGTCGCCGTCGAGCACGATCGTGTTGTTGGAGTCGAAGATCGAGCTGGCCGGGTTGCCGATGATGTCCGAGGAGACGATGGGATCGGTCACGTACTCGATGATATTCTTCATCGGGCCTTCGGCGGCTTCTTTCATGATGCCGTTGATCTCGTCCTTGCTCGTCTTGCGGGCGGCCAGGAAGGTCAGGTCTGTGATGGAGCCGTCGGGCACGGGGACGCGCAGGGCGTAGCCGTCCAGTTTGCCCTTGAGGGCCGGGATGACCTCGCCCAGAGCCTTGGCGGCGCCGGTCGTCGAGGGCACGGTGCTCAGGGCGGCGGCGCGGCCGCGACGCTTATCTTTGTACGGCATGTCAAGGATGGCCTGGTCGTTCGTATAGGCGTGAACCGTGGTCATTAGCCCCTTGACGATGCCGATTTTCTCATGCAGGACCTTGCACGCGGGGGCCAGAGAGTTCGTCGTGCACGAGGCGTTGGAAACGCACTTCATCGAGGCATTCAGCGTGTCGTCATTGACGCCCAGAACGATGGTGGCATCCGGCTTGTCCTTGGCCGGGGCGGACAGCAGGACGCGCTTGGCGCCGGCGGTCAGGTGTGTGTCGTAGCCCGGCTTGCCCTCGGCGGCGCGGGAAGTGAACTTGCCCGTGGACTCCAGCACGACATCCACGCCCATCTTGCCCCACGGCAGCTTGGCGGGGTCTTTCTCATTGAGAATCGGGATTTCTTTGTCGTTGATGACGAGGGAGGTTCCCTTAACCTCGACCTTGCCGTCGAACCTGCCCTGGGTCGAGTCATATTTGAACATGTATGCCAGCATGTCGGCGTCAAACAGATCATTGATGGCCATGATCTGGAACTTGTCAGGCTTTGCAGCCATTGCGCGAACCACGAGCCGGCCGATGCGACCGAAACCGTTGACTCCAACCTTCGTTGCCATGAATCATTCTCCTAAACACCTGCGACTATTCTTGGGGTTCCCAAACGCGATACGTCGCGTTTGGGATACCCTTGCGCCCTCT
>Ga0315289_10009814_pt1 | contig 13746 bp, 12 predicted proteins | sample YL17G11_40_MG_FD_203452 | JGI IMG/M metagenome (GOLD analysis project Ga0315289, IMG submission 203452) | Sediment microbial communities from Yellowstone Lake, YNP, Wyoming, USA - YL17G11_40 | ecosystem: Environmental > Aquatic > Freshwater > Lake > Sediment | place: USA: Wyoming | collected...
TCATTCGTCCATCCCGCATGCCACTGGCCGTCGCTTTCGTGGAAAACACTTTTGCGAATAACGCAGCCGCTCGCGGCCCATTGAAACAGAGGCGCATGCCGCATTTTGAATGTCTCGACGTTTTCTCTCAGGCAATCCCAGCACCGGTCCCATCCGGTGTAGGCCGTACCGCCACCCCCTTTGAACCAGGCATCGTCGAACACACAGTCACGGATTTCGCACCACTTGGCCATCGAGCCGTACACGGGAAACCGGCCGCACTTTTTCACCGTCACACCCTTTGCCCAGCAATTCCATCCGTTATAAAAAATCACGCTGCTGATCCAAAGGTTTTCCGTCTGTTCTATGCCGAGAGATTCGATTCCGCAACGCCGGACCGGCACGACTTTCTGCACGTAAGAGCCGTCGATAACAGGAAACTCGATCCGCAAGGGCTGTTCGATCGCAACAACGTTGTTACTGATGTCACTGATGACGACCTCGTAGAAACGATACGTGCCCCACTGGCAGGCGTTTTTCGTGAGCTTTTTCCAGCGTTCGGTTGCTGGGCCATCGATAAGAATACAATCACCGGCTTTAAGTCCATCGGTGCTTTCTAGCTCCAGCTTCATATCGCCGCGTTTGCCGTCCTTTGCCAGTTTCAGCTTTCTGCCGACCGATCCGGTGCCGGCGAAGGTAATCGCCGCCCGAATGTCCGCGACCGGCCCGACGTCGTTAAAGGCCGAATCAAGAACGATGGGAATTTCTTCCGTGCGTTTCGTCCCATCAGTGTATTCCGCGATACCTCTTAACACGTGCCGGCCATCCGGAACTTTAGCCACAGCATCGCGACCGGATACTGCAAAGGCGAATGTGTTTCCCGAGTGTTGGCTCCGGCTCCAAGTACCAATAACCGTATCGTCGATGCTCATTGTCATTTTTTCCAAGCCGGCAGGCTTGCAGTGCATTTCAAGCCTTGTTTTCCTTCCCACCTGATCACCCGCAGACGGATTGTAGAAAGCCACGCCGGCCCCGGGAATCGAATAACGGAAGATCAAACGGCTTTTTTGGCTCCCTTTGCCCCTGATAACCACGTTGTCGTGACGTACCGTCACCGGGCGGTCCATGTAATAGATACCCTCACCCAGCAGTACCGCTCCACCACCCATTTTGCCCGCAGCTTGACATGCTTTTGCAAGTGCTTCGGAGTCGTCGGCATCATCGTCCGCCTTGGCGCCGAATTCCTCGATCGATGCAACCGCTTTTACCTCCGGAATCCCGCCCTGGACCCCACATTTTGTCCAGTTGGGATATACAATCCCATCCGGACCGACCACATCGGCTGCAGTGAGCCTGGCTTTCTGGTCCGGCTTGATTTTGTACTGCCTTTCCCAGGGCGCGGCGTTTGGGACTTCAACCTGGGAATTGCCGCCCGCCGAACGACCAAACGTTCCGAGTAACAAAACAAGAATGATCGAACCTGCCAAATGCACCAACTTCGCTGAGATCGTGAAATTGCTTAATCGCATCGCAAAATACTCCAATAATGAGTTTAAAGCCATTAAATTCAGGCCTTTCTCATAGCAGAATTGGAGTGATAAATCAAGCTTGAAAAAGATGGACCGGGTTTCGAGAGCTTAGCGGCCCTAATCCATAAATTTTTTCAGGATCGCCGCGGTGTGCATAGCGATGAGCATCAGATAGTCGAGATCGCTGAGGCTGTAGTGCTCGTGGATCATTGCGTTGTCGACATAGAGGACGCCGAAACAGCCGTTTGGGCGCATGATAGACGCCACCATCGCCGAGCGTATTCTTTCCTTGGACTCCATTTGAGCGGAAACTCTCGGCAGCACACAGAACTGTCCCTTCTCCACGGCCTGCGTTATTTTATCGCTGAGCTGCAATTCGCTGAGCTGTACGGGCGAGCCGTCTCTTCTTTTGCCTGCGTGACAGATCATCGGGCCGGTGGGCTGCTTTCTCAAAGCGGACCAGACATGATACGCGTTGAACTGCTCTATTATGACATCCAACAAGGTCAACAACAGCCCATCGAGTTCCTCGGCATCGAATATTCTTTGGGTCGCTGTTGAAAAATCCATCAACCTTCTTGCAGCGAGTCTCATAGCCGGCGCGTGCTGGGCATCGGGCCTTCTTACTACCGTTTCGTGCTTCGGTGTCGCCAGTGCTGCTTCGAGTTGAAGCGTATCCTCCGGATAAGTTGGCATTTCCTTGCTGACTTCTTTTTCCAGCATGATTTCGATAATAAAATCTGTTATACGCAGACAATCGCCGTGCTTGATTTCAGCCTTGTCGATCGGTTTATCGTTCAGATAAGTTTTGTTCGACGAGCCCATGTCCTCGATCATCCATTTTCCGTCTTCCGTGCTGTGGACTATGGCATGTTGCCTTGAGACTGCTTTGTCAGGCAAAAATACATGGCTGTTGGCCCCTCTGCCGATAGAAATGGGCCCCTGCGTAAATTGGAATTGTTTGGTATTGCCGTCTTTTTGCTTCACAACTATACGCATGGTCTTTCTCCATGAATCTATGATAGCTTAACCTATAATTATACAGAATTTCCGAGAAGATGTCAAGCGAATCATTATAGGACGTTGATTGTAAGTACGGAAATCGCTCATAAACAGGGATTACCTGTCGAAAAACCGGGATTAGACACGTCAGGAAAGAAATATCAAATATCAAAATTTAAAAATAAAATCGCTGCGTTACCGCCTTGCGGCAACAACTTCTTAAATTTTGCATCCTTCTGCTTCTCCCAGAGGCTGACCGGAACAGAGTCGATGCCTCGTCTTCGCTCAGCATGAAGAAACCGGAAATACTTTTCTACCCTGAGTGGAAATACCTCTTCACACTGAGCGGAGTCGAAGAGTGCGGATTCGGTGACGGTAATGGTCCAGAATTACGGCTGCGACGATAACGCAGCCTGTGATAAGACGCTTGGTTGATTCCTGTGCCCCGATCTGGGCCAGGCCGGTCCCTAAGACGGCAATAATAAGTACTCCGAAGAATGAGCTGACCACCGAGCCCCTGCCGCCCATCAGGCTGGTGCCTCCGATGACGACGGCAGCAATAGCCTGAAGCTCCAGGCCATAGCCGGAGTTGGGATTCGCCGACGACAGACGTGCCGTGTGTATCACCGCCGCGACGGATGTCAGAAAACCGCACAGAACAAAAACTCCAAGCTTGAGCGGACGCGGATCGATGCCGGAGAGCCGAACCGCTTCTTCATTCGTGCCTATAGCAATCAGGTAGCGGCCGAAGACTGTCCTCGAAAGAACCAACTGCCCTGCTGCGACGATAAGAACCGCAATGATAAAGGGAAGCGAAAGACCGAAAACCGAGGTCTCCGTAATCACTTCGACTGGCCCGCCGATATAGATGGTTCGCGAATCGGTTACAAGATAGGCGGCGCCTCGCGCGATCTCCATCATGCCCAATGTCACGATAAAAGCCGGGAGTCGCCAGCCGATGACCAGAAGTCCGTTCAAGGCTCCGCAGAGCACGCCAACCAGCAGGCAGGCAACGATCGCAGCAGGCAGCGGAAAATTCAATTCAATTAAACAAAGACCCAATACGGCGCCGGCCAAAGCCATTACCGAACCGACCGACAAATCGATCCCGGCGATAATCAGTACAAAGGTCATCCCGACAGCGACGATTGTGATATCCGGGACCTGGTTGGCGATTGTCCTGAAGGTCGTCAGAGTGAAGAAATTATCCGCTTTGATGCCGAAGAAAACGATGAGCCCGGCCAATGCCAGTGACATACCGAGGTAATCCGTGACAAAAGCGGGCACATCCGCGATTCTATTCTTAATAATCTTGTGCATAACCTTCTCTGTAGCCTCTACTCAGACACCCATATACCCGCTGAACGCGGCAGACATAATTTTTTCCCGGCTCCACTGCCGGCTGCCGAACGTCTGGGCAACGCGCCCGGCGGACATTACCATAATGCGGTCGCAGACGGCCATAAGCTCCTTGAGGTCTGACGAGACGAAAATAATCGCTTTCCCTTTCTCGGCCAGCTCCGAGAGCATGTGGTATATCTCGAACTTTGCCCCGACGTCAATGCCCCTGGTCGGCTCGTCGAAGATGAGAATATCGCAGTCGCGATACATCCATTTTGCGATGACGACTTTCTGCTGGTTACCGCCGCTCAATTCGCCGACCATTTGCTCGGTGGACGAACATCGCACGGACAAGGCATCGACGTACCGGTCGGCCACGGACCGTTCTTTGGAAAAATCGAGCCAGCCGAACCTGCTGATATCGCCCAACCTCGCCAGCGAGATATTCTTGCGGACGGCCAGGCTCAGCAGCAGTCCCTGCTCCTTACGATCCTCGGTCAGAAGAGCTATGCCGTTTCGCACAGCGTCACGTGGCCTGCGAATTTCGGCCGGCTCGTCTGCACCGTATAGATATATCCGGCCCCGGTCGGCCTTATCGGCGCCGAAGACCGCTCGCATTGTCTCGGTGCGGCCTGAGCCCATCAGCCCGGCGACGCCGAGAATCTCGCCCCGGCAAACTTCAAAGCCAACGTCTCTAACCTTCTCGCCAACGGTCAGCCCGTCAACACGAAGCGCAACCGGGCCCGGTTTCGAACCATGACGTAATTGCTCCTGCTCTAAATCGCGCCCGACCATCTTGAAGATAATCTCGCCCGGGCTTAAGTCACTCGTTGGACCGGTAAAGACGGATTTGCCGTCACGAAGCACCGTGACACGATCGGCAATATCAATGACTTCTTCGATCCGGTGCGAAATATAAATAATTCCGACGCCCTCGGCCTTGAGCTTTCTGATCTGGGCGAAAAGCAGCTCAATCTCCCGGTCGGTCAGCGAGGCGGTCGGCTCATCCAGCGCCAATATCCGACATCGCCGCGACAAACCGGCGGCAATCTCAACCATCTGTTGCTGGCCCACGCCAAGACGCCTGACCGGGACATCGGGCTCGATATCTCCAAGGCCCACGCGCTGCATGACTTGCCTGGCAGCACAGTTGAGCTTGCTGTAATTAACGAATCCGAACCTGCTGGGCAGTCTCTCTATAAAAATGTTTTCGGCAACACTGAGGTTGGGGATCAGGTGCAACTCCTGCATTACCATCCTTATGCCGTGCGCTTCGGCATCCGCCTTGCCGCCAGGCTTATATGTCTGCTCATCAAGCTGCATCAGACCCGAGTCGGGGCTTTGCAGGCCAGCGATAATACTAACCAGCGTGCTCTTGCCGGCACCGTTTTCGCCTACGAGGGCGTGGACTTCTCCCTCTCTCAGGTCAAAGTCCACCGAGCAAAGAGCGCGGACACCCGGAAAAGACTTGCTGATGTCACTGGCCTTAAAAACCGTTTTGCTCATCGCCGGCCTCATTGAAGCGTTTCCGCCGTAATAAGATCGACGGGTGTTTCTTTATCCGAAGGTGTGCCTTTTCCTCCGAGCATCTCAAGGGCGTACTCAATGCCGTACAGGGCCAGCTTATCGGCGTGCTGGTCGACCGTGCAAAGAATTTTCCCTTCCTTAAGCAGTCTTTGCACCGCCGTGATATTGTCGAAACCGATAACGAAGACATCATCGGATTTGCCGGCGGCCCTGATTGCCGCTATGGCACCGAGGGCCATGCTGTCATTAGCACAGAGGATTGCCCTGATGTCCGCATGTTCGGTAATCTGTGCCGAGACAATTGGTTCGGCCTTTGCTGTCTCCCAGTAGCCGGACTGGGAGCTGACGATGTTCATCCCGGCCGCCTTCATCGCATCTTCAAAGCCGAGCTTGCGCTGAATCCCGTTGAACGCGTTGGGGACTCCCTCGATGATTGCTACTTTGTCACCCGGTTTCAGCCTGCCCGCAAGATATTCGCCGGCAAGGCGCGCGCCTTTGCGATTGTCCGGTCCGACGAAGGGAATCTTGACGCCCTTGTCGGCAAGGACGGCGGCATCAAACTTGTTGTCAATATTAACGACGATTATCCCGGCATCCATCGCCCTTTTGCACACCGGGACCAATGCCTTGGAATCGGCCGGGGCGATCACAATCGCATCAACTTTCTGGGCCATTATGGACTCAACGTAATCGATTTGTTTGGCAACATCCTGCTCGTCCTTGATGCCGACAACCGTCAGGTCGTACTGCTCGGAGTGTTCTTTGTGGTGGGCGCGGGCTCCTTCCTCCATTGTCTTGAAAAACTCGTTCGCCAGCGACTTCATTATAAGGGCGACCTTTGGTTTGCCCGACTCGCGCCGCTTACAGCCGGCCGGCAAAATAACTGAAATCAAAGCACAAAATATAAGGACACTGACAATTGTTTTGTTAGGCTTTCTCATCGTTTACTCCTTGAGCTGATTTTTGTCTTATAAAATTCTCTACTTGCCCTGCATCGGGCATCGAGGATTGTGCTCCCATTTTCGTAACAGACAGGGCGGCGACATGATTGGCGAATAAAGCGGCGTCCCTGAGCGTTTTTCCCTGAGCCAGACCGACCGCGAGAGAGCCGGTAAAAGCATCTCCCGCCGCTGTGGCATCGACAGCATCAACCTTGACGGAAGGAACAAATTCCGCTGCGTCCTTCGTCGCCAATAAAAAACCCTTTGCTCCCATCGTCAGGATAACCGCTTTGACGCCGCGCTGCAGCAGGTCTTTGGCAGCGGCCAGCGCGGAATCTTCGTCCGTGACTTCGACGCCGGTCAGTATCTCGGCCTCCGTCTCATTGGGCGTCAGAATGTCCACCATCTGTAGAAATTCGTCGCTGAGCTTTTGTGCCGGCGCCGGGTCCAGAATAAAAGGCACGCAGGCGTCGTTCGCTAATCGGGCAGCGAATTCAACCGTCTCCAGCGGCACTTCAAGCTGTGCCGCCACGGCACCAGACGAGGCAATAGCCGATTGGGCTTTCTTAACATCCTCCGGGGATAATTTCAGATTCGCGCCCGGAGCGACGACTATCACATTGTCACCAGCATCGTCAACTGTAATCAACGCAACGCCGGAAGGAGCCTCTTTTGTTTGGACGACATATTCTGTGTGAACCGCAACTTTTTGAAAATTGCTCAAAGATTGCCGGCCGAAAATATCGTCGCCCAATTTCGCTACGAAGTACACCTCGGCGCCCAGTTTCGCAGCGGCGACGGCCTGGTTCGCACCTTTGCCGCCGGGCGTCATAATGAAATTTCCACCCAGTATCGTCTCGCCTTTGGCAGGTATCCGCGGAGACTTTACCACCAGGTCCATATTGGAACTGCCGACAACCACAATTTTTGGTTTGTTCTGCCCCAAGCCAATCCCACGCAAATCTGTTACTTCGTCAATCTATCAACCAGTAAGTCCTCGAAGGCACCCAGGTCTTTCCATTCGGTGGCGCAGTTAATCGCTTTGCCGTTCTCGTCGATTCTTGTGAACCCATCGTCTGTCACGCTGATCGACAGCTTTTCCATCTTCACCAGCTCGGTTGACATCGCAAGATAAATGGCGACCGTATCGAAAAGAGTTGAGCTGCTCGAATTGAGCGTCCGGGCGACTCTTTTATCCAGGTCCACCTCGCTCAAATCCTTGTTCTCGTTCAGGATTCCCTGCCTGTACCATGCGCGATAGTTTTCTATCAGGGCGTTGGTTAAGGTGCTGTTGTTTTTGAGCACCTTCTGGTACTTCTGGTCTTTAAGCTGAATGATGCCGCACGTATCGAGCGGCGTGATTGTCATGTCCCACGGTGCCGTAAAGACTTTTTGTGCTTCTTTGACAAACGCCTTGACGTTATATTCTGCACTGGGCGTCGGATTATTGCCATAGCCCCGGCGAACGCTGCCGTGCATGCCGACAAACTCCGCCTTCTTAGCGATCTTCGGCTCGCGGTCGAGCGCAGCGGCGATATTGGGCAATGGGCCGGTAGCAATCAATTTGATCGGCTTGCGGGATTTCATAATCGTGTCGATCAAAGCCTGCACGCCGTCCTCGTAAATCGTGCCGGGATAAGATGACAGCTCGTAGTCTTTTGCCCATGCATCCTGCCGATGGTGACCTTTGTGCTGCTGTACGCCGATGCCGATGGGGATATCCGTCCTGCCGACGGTCTGCAGGAACTTTGCCACGGTCTTCGCTTTCGATTGCGTATTGCCGACCGCGGTGGTAATCAGTTTGACATCGAATTCGGGCGATTGCAGGAGCAAGGCCAGAGCCCATGTATCATCGATATCGTCACAGATATCGGTATCGAAAATGACAGGGATTTTTTGCTCTGAGGACATGGATGAATCGCCGCCGGTCGCACAGGAGCTTAATATCGCGGGAAACACAGCGAGAATCGCCGAAATCGCTAACCACCCGGCTGATAAAACAAACACTCTTGATCGCATACTTATTGAAATCTTCGCTTCGTTCATAGTTTGGTCTCCTAACTTCGAAAGTTCCTGATATTCACTTATTGCCAAATATATTAAAAGGCTGCATTTTGTCAAACAATTTGATTTCTTCGGCGATTGTGTTTATATATGATTTATAGGAATGATTCAGCAGGAAAGAATAAAGCTCCTTAACGACTGCCGGCCCGGCAGCGGAAAATATGTGCTCTACTGGATGCTGGCCGCACAGCGAGCCGAATACAACCACGCCCTGGAATACGCAATTCGAACAGCCAATAAGCTGAAAAAACCCGTCCTCGTATTCTTCGGCATCACGGATAGCTGGCCCGAGGCAAATCTGCGCCATTATTATTTCATGCTGGAAGGGCTAAAAGAGGTTCGCAAAGCTCTTGAAGCGAAAGGTATTCAACTGGTCATCCAGCGGGATTCTCCTGATTCCGGCGCGGCGAAACTGGCAAAGGATGCCGCTCTGGTTGTCGTCGACGCGGGGCAATTGCGAATCCAGAAGAAATGGCGGGCGAACGCAGCGGGGCTGATCGATTGCGTGCTGTATGAAGTTGAAACAAATCTGATTGTCCCCGTGGAAGAAGCTTCGTCGAAAGAGAATTTCTCAGCCGGCACGTTCAGGCCAAGAATCACAAAGAAACTCGATTACTATCTGGTCCCGCTCAAGCAAAGTAAACCTAAGCTCGATTCGCTCGGCATGAAATTCCACACATTCGATATTGACGACATCGACAAAGCTCTGTCGAAACTTGATATCGACAGAAGTGTCGCAAAAGTCGACGGCTTTCACGGCGGTACAAAACAGGCGAAACGCCGGCTGAGCAATTTTCTGAAATGCAAGCTGGATCAATTCGCCAAGATGCGAAACGACCCGACTGCCGATTATGTCTCGAACATGAGTCCCTATCTGCACTTCGGACAGATTTCGCCGCTCTATATTGCTCTGAAAGTCTCGAAAGCTTCCAGCGCCGGCAAAGATGCGTATCTTGAGGAACTCATCGTCCGAAGAGAACTCAGCCATAATTTCGTATTTTACAATAACCGCTACGATACGTTTGCCTGCCTTGAGCCCTGGGCCAAGAGGACATTGAATTTCCACCGCAGGGACAAAAGAGATTACGTATATTCGCCCGATCAGTTCGAAAAAGCACAAACCCACGACCCCTATTGGAACGCCGCACAGAAAGAAATGGTTCTCAAAGGAAAAATGCATGGCTATATGAGAATGTACTGGGGCAAAAAAATTCTCGAATGGAGCAGGAATCCACAGACGGGATTTAAGATTGCGCTGCATCTTAACAATAAATACGAGCTTGACGGCAGAGATCCGAACGCCTTTGCCGGCGTGGCCTGGTGCTTCGGCAAGCACGACAGAGCCTGGGGCGAAAGGCTCGTCTTCGGCAAGATCCGTTATATGAATGCGGCGGGACTCAAAAGAAAATTCGATGCCGAAGCTTACGTGAAAAAAATCCAGGCACTGGAAAAAACATAATAGAAGGTGACGCTATGCGAGTGGTAATAACAGGAGCGACAGGTTTTATAGGCGGGGCATTGTGCAAAGCACTCCATAAAGATTATGAAGTAATCGCCCTGTCGCGTGACGCAAGCAGAGCCGCCAAATCAGTCGGCGACCTGGCTAAAGTAAACGAATGGGATGGAAGAACGACCGGAAGCTGGTTTCAGCAGGCAAACGGAGCGTTCGCTATTATCAATCTGGCGGGGGAAAATATTGCTTCGGGCCGGTGGAACGAATCGAAAAAGGCCGGCATACTTCACAGCAGGCTGGATAGTGCCGGAGCCGTTCTCGATGCGATAAAGCAAATGGACAGAAAGCCGACTGTGGTAATTCAGGCTTCGGCTATCGGTTACTACGGCTCTCGCCAAAACGAAAAACTCGATGAAACCTCGACACCAGGCAAAGGATTTCTTGCAAACGTGTGCCAGCGTATCGAAAGTTATGCAGAAGAAATTGAGGGTCTGGGTGTTCGGTGCGTTGTTATTCGCACGGGAGTCGTTTTGGGTCGTGACGGAGGGGCCTTTGCCAAGCTCGTAAAACCGTTTCGATTTTTCCTCGGCGGATATCTCGGCAGCGGCAGGCAATGGTTCTCGTGGATACATCTTGAAGATGAAATCGCAGCCATAAAATATCTGATGGAAAATGAGCATCTTAAGGGCGTTTTTAATCTCACGGCGCCTCAGCCGGTCACTATGAAAGAATTGTGTGTAACATTGGGGCAAATCCTGCACCGGCCGGTCTGGCTGTACGTCCCGGCCTTCGCCGCCCGATTGGCGTTCGGCGAAATGGCCGATGAGCTGCTCCTGTCCGGGCAAAAGGTTCTGCCAAAACGATTATTGAACACAGGTTTCGATTTTAAGTATACTAACGTAAAACAAGCTTTGAATGCTATTACAAGTTGAAGGAGAAAATTATGAGTCTTGCCGAATATTTTGAAAACATCAAAGGCCTGGGAGTCCTGGCGACAAGCGATTCGGACGGCAACGTCGATATTGCCGTTTATTCCCGGCCCTATATTATAAATGAGAAAACCATCGCGTTTAGTATGCTGGAACGACTGAGCTATTCAAACGTCCAGTCCAATCCCAAAGCCGCGTATATGTTCGTGGAGCAGGGCGAAGGTTACGCAGGCAAAAGACTGCATCTGACCAAAACGGGCGAAGAGAAGGACCCGAAACGTATCAAAGAGATAAAACGACAGCATACAAGAACTCGCGAGCCCGACGAAAAAGTCCGGCACCTGATCTATTTCACCGTGGACAATATTCGCCCGCTAATAGGTGACAAACCTTGACTACCCGGGTAAGGTGTGCTCCGCACACCATTTCGTGTCGAGGGCGTCCCGCCCTCGAATCGCGGGCAGGATGCCCGCGACACAATTTTAAGAGACCTTTGAAGGAGAGCAGATGTATATAATACCGGCAATCGACCTGCGGAACGGAAAATGTGTAAGACTTATCCAGGGCCAGTATGACCGCCAGATAAACTATAGGGACAATCCTGTCGAGCAGGCCCGCGAATTCAGCTCGGACGGTGCCGAGTGGCTTCATATCGTCGACCTGGACGGAGCCAAACTCGGCCGGCCGGTTAATACAGATACGATATCAGCCATAGCGGCACTTGGAATACTCAACATCGAGGTCGGCGGCGGACTGCGCGACGAGGCTTCCATAAAAAAACTGCTCGACATAGGCGTTAACAGAGTCATCATCGGCACGAAGGCCGTGCAGGACTTCGAGTGGTTCAGCGAAATGGCACAGAAGTTCAGCGGCAGGATTGTTCTCGGCCTTGACGCTAAAGGCGCAAAGGTCGCCACGCACGGCTGGACACAGGACAGCTCCCTGACCCTGCTGGAGTTTGCCGCCGAGGCGGCGAAACTGCCCTTAGCGGCAATAATTTATACCGACATTGCCAAAGACGGAATGATGTCAGGCCCGAACTTCGAGAGAACAAAAGCGCTCGTCGAAGCGGTCGATGTCCCCGTAGTCGCCTCCGGCGGCGTAAACACCGTAGAAGACATCAAAAAGCTAACCGAATTCAGCCCCGAAGCAGCAATCATCGGCCGAAGCCTCTACGAAGGCACCCTAAAACTTACTGACGCAATAGAAGCCGCAAAAGGATCTTAGATTTACAAGCTGTATTTCTAATGGACCACAAACACCGTTCTGTTAAAATCCTGTTTCTTGCCGGACAATTAGTTTGACAGATAAACAGAAAAATACTATATTCCATAATGTATGGTGATTCACTATGCAAGACTACTAAAATCGCCGGAGATGAATCATGAATTGGACCGATCATATAACCGTTGATGCAAATATCTGTCACGGCAATGCCTGCATCAAAGGCACACGTATTATGGTCTCGGTTGTGCTCGACAATTTGGCTGCAGGTCTTTCCATAGAAGATATTTTGAATAGCTATCCCTCGCTGAAGCGAGAACCGATTTTGGCAGCTATTTCTTATGCAGCAGATCTGGCACGTGAGCGTATTGTATCCATGCCGGCATAGAGCTTAACATGAAATTCAAGATAGATGAGAACATGCCGCTCGAAGTCGCAGAATTACTCAGAAACGCCGGCCATGATTCAGCAACGGTACCAGAGCAAAATCTCGCCGGAACTTCTGATGCCGGTCTTGCTGCCATCTGCCGGGAAGAAAAGCGTATCTTAGTAACGTTAGACAACGATTTTGCTGACATAAGAACGTATCCACCTGACGAGTTCCCTGGAATTATGGTAATGCGGTTGAATCGGCAGGATAAGTTTCATGTTCTTGAGGTTTTTGGCCACGCAATACATCTATTTCCCAAGGAACCTATAGAACGACACTTGTGGATCATTGAAGAAGAAAAGATAAGAATACGGAGTTGAAGTTGCACAAGTGTTAGAGGGAATACTCGAAATGTAGCGGAACTTCTATCGTCACCCGGACGCGGCACAAACTCATCATTCCATAGTTCATGCGAAATACAAATAGAATTTTTTCCTTGCAATTCCCAACTCTACAAAATATCATCCATAAACGGTGCGGGCGTTCTTTGATAGAATCACCAAAGCTGCGTCCCGTCCGCGCGTTGATTAGACTGAACAAGCAACACGAACGGGAACGAAGTCTAAATAATGCAGGGTACGCTGTTCAGTCATTAGATAGATAGTGTGCTGCAGAATATACGTTTAAAAAGGAGAAATAGGATGAGTTACCTCCAACTGTTAATCGGTTTCGTCGTAGGATTCCTTTCTTCACTCCTTGCCTCTTTACTTGAAAGAAGGTCCCAAATGGCCCGTACAAAACGACTCCAAGCAGAGAAATATGGCAAGATGGCTGGTAAGTACCAAGGCTTCACTTTTGAAGCATCAAACGGTCGGAAATTGTCGACGGAGCCAAAGAGCACAGCGGAGATCACCTATCTAAAAGCTAATCTGCTCAAGATTCGTTTGGATCACGATGACCGCTCTTGGGAAGGATTGATCACAATGGAGATGGAACAATACGGAAGTCTAGTCTGGAAGTACCTCAATTCTATCCAAGAGGAGTATGAATTCGGATTCAAACGGTGCATAATAAATTCTCTCACTGAGATTTATTTGATTGGCGAGAAATTGGACGGTTATGATAGAGAAGTGTTAGAAAGAGTAGGAGTATAACAGGTGCTACCGTCGTAACGAGGCGCTGGGTGACACCTCAAGCACAGCTTGGGGAAGGGTCGTCAATTGTCTATTTCATTTAAGCGTTCTGCTCGGGCGGTTCGAATTTATAGCCGATCTCTCTGATTGTGTGAATATACGTCGGGCTGTGTGGGTCCGGCTCGATTTTGTTTCTCAGCGTGGTGACGAAGCGGTCGATGCTGCGCTGGCCGACGTAGCAATCGTAGCCCCAG
>Ga0315289_10009816_pt1 | contig 13744 bp, 10 predicted proteins | sample YL17G11_40_MG_FD_203452 | JGI IMG/M metagenome (GOLD analysis project Ga0315289, IMG submission 203452) | Sediment microbial communities from Yellowstone Lake, YNP, Wyoming, USA - YL17G11_40 | ecosystem: Environmental > Aquatic > Freshwater > Lake > Sediment | place: USA: Wyoming | collected...
AAGCCATGTAGATCCCTTCATCCGCGAAAACGGCGAACTTGAATATGGAGCCGTATTCCGCCTCAAGCAGAACCCGGACTTCTTTATCCACGGTGCGGTTTGCAATAAAAGAGATCTGGCCCTGGCTTTCCACGAAACGCGTCTCGTCCCCCGTGGCGCCGGCCGGAGGGAGAATATCGACGTTGATATCGCCGATGACCTTGCCGTCGGCGGCTGCAAAATTCAGCATGGAGGTCTTCAGGGTGCCGTCGGGTTCGACCGTCCACGGCAGAAGCATAAATCCACTGTTAAGCTCGTAGATAGCCCTTTCTATCCCGGCTTCGGCAAGGTTGAAGGCCGACAGTGACTTGAAGGATCTTTCTGTGGTCCTGTACTGGGCCGATAGTTTGAACAGAAACGGCATGGCCATGATGAGCATCACGACGATGACCATCATCGCCACGGCCAGGATAAAACCTTTTTCATGCGCCCGCTTTTGGATGTTTTTTTTGTTCATGATAATTCTTTCACCCTCATGTAGTTAGTCGATGAGGGCGAGGAATCCTACGGGCGAGCCGACGGAGACGGGTTGATTTTCCCCCTTTCCAGCCCCAGAGGACAGCGGGCGTTATCAAACAAAAGGCTCCATTTATCGGGAAAACAAGGACATTTCCCCTGGAGAAAATCCCCAGGATGGATTGAAAGAATTTGGATTGCCCGGAACTAAGGGACCGTCTCATCGGGAAAGATGAATTGAAGGGTGATTTTTTCCTCACCCCCTGCTTTACGAGATCACCTTGAGCGAAATATATATGGCGGCGTAGGTATCCGCGTTATTATCCCAGCTCATTTGTCCGGTGAACTGATCGGCGCCGTGGTCGGCTCGGGGTTCCTGCTCTTCGTCTACGGAACTTATTTTCTGTTGCGGCGGAAGGAGGGGCTGGGCATGGGCGACGTGACCATGATGCTCGTCATCGGGGCCTATCTGGGCTGGCTCCCGACCATGCTGACGCTTGTTCTGGGGTCGTTCGCCGGGGCCCTGGTCGGGGTCTTCTTCACCATGGTCCGGAAGAAGGACATACAGTTCGCCCTTCCCTTTGGCACGTTCCTCGCCCCGGCGGCGGTCATCGCCTCGCTCTGGGGAGAACAGATAATCGAGTCTTATCTGAGTCTGTACAAGCGATAGACTGCAAACCTTTCGAGCTGACGGATCAATCGCCGACGTTTTCCTGCCAGGTCGTGATTCGCCAATAAGGGATGCCGCCCTTGATCTCGTCGAGATCTTTTAAGGCTTCGTCGTAATAGAAATTCAGGTTGTTCCTGACCTCGATATAGTCGCAGACGACGGCGCCTTTGAGGGTGAAATTGGCCTGTTCCACGAGGAATTTCGCCTGGGGCATGTAAAGGGCCGCGTTGAAATCTGCGTTGTTCCGGACGCTGAAGTCGCCGGTGAATTGCTCGGTGCCCAGGATGAGGCAGTTCGGCGCCCCGCCCGTGTTGTTGATGGACACATTGTTGACGACGCTGGCAGTGGTTTTCCCGAGGATCAGCGTCAGGCTGGAATCCGGGCCGATGTTGATATCGGCATTCTTGCCGCTGAAGTCGGCGGTCGCCCCGTCAAGGCCTGTGACATAGATCGCCACGTTCCCCTGGACGGTTAGGGTCTTGTTCTTGGGAATGGTGAAGTTCGTGTAGACGCCGCTGTCGGACGGAGTCAGGACCGTTTCAGACGAAGAGAGGTTGCCTTTGTTATATCCCGTGACGATGATGCCGAAGGGAAGGGGGGACTCGATGGGGGGCTGCTCCGTGAACCAGCTATGGAAGTCAACGGTCGTGCTGAACATGTCCCGGGGAGGCAGGTTCCACAGGTCGACCGGCGGCATCTCGAACGGGGAGGATAGGATCTTGCGCGTTCCGCTCGTCCCGTCGATGTCATCGGGGAATAGGCTGGCATCGGGCTGGTCGGCGTAGATGACATCCCGGATATCGGTCGGCTCGGTCCCGACCCCGGAGGCCATGTTCCCATGCACGTAGCTGCTGCTCCCCTGCTGGATCTCGATGCTCTGGTCTCCGGTAGCGTTGGTCCCGGCGTGACCCTGCATGCCCTTGTTGGGATCCCCGTTGGGCTTGGTCGCCCCATATCCCCCGTATTCAGAATTGAAGCTGTACGTTCTAAAATTAGTCTTCGTCCAGATCCCCTCGTCGGCGAAAATGCCGTAATCCCAAATGGACTTGAAATACTTTTCGAGATTCACGCTGACGGTCCGCGTCACAGGCTGGCCCGCGATGTGGGGGATGCCTCCAGTGGAGAGGATTGTCCGGACGTTTGGCTCGACGCCCAGGTTGGTCGTGATCGTCCCCTGGATGGTCCCCGTCCGGTCCCCGACCGCCTCGTTGGTCAGCACAATGGTCCCGTTTCCGTTCTCGTCGACCGAAACAATCCCGCCGGTTACGTCATACGGCTGATTCATCTCCCAGAGGGCCCGGTCGACACCGGCTTCGGCGAGGTCGAAAGCGGCCAGAGACCTATACGATTTTTCCGTGGTCCTGTTCTGCGCGCCGAGCTTGAACAGGAACGGGGTGGCCATGATCAGCATGACGACGACGACGATCATTGCCACGACGAGGATCATGCCGCGTTCATGATCTGATTTTCTGACGATTGGTTTGTTCATTTGGATGACCTTCCCACCTTTCTCATGATCAAGGCACATGTTTTCACATTTGTTACTGATCTCATGATCGATTATATGCGGCCGCCCGTAAATGCTCTTCCGGGATGAATTCCGAGATGAGTTTATTGGGGCGACGCTCACCCCAAAAGGCTAGTTTGCCAGCCTGCTAAAATACCCTCTGTCGGGCCGTTATAAAAAATCCTCGGCTCGATGGAGAGGGCGAAAGGTCATTTGATGGCTCCACCGACGAGCTGAAGAAGCTTGCGATGGCTCCCAAACTACAAGCCTAAGGTGAAATGGCCAAAAAAGAGCTGGGTTCGGAGAATCCATAGCAGAGGTCCAGCGGGAAATATGGACCTCCGCCCCCTCTCTCAGGGGACAAAGACGAAGGAGCTTTCGGAGACGGGCGAACTCAGTTCCCGCCGACGACCTCAGCCCAATTGATGATCTTCCAGAGCTCGTATCCGCCCGTCTGAATCATCAGGTCAGCCAGGGCCTTATCATAATGGAAGTCGACCTGGACTTTAAAATCCATGGACTTACAAAGAAGAGCTCCATACCACTCCAAGTGATTTTGTCCCTGGCCGGTCGTAACGTGGGCGCCGGGGGCGTACATGGCGGAATAGACGTTCCCGGCTGTATCACCCTTCGTGCCATGCTCGAAGTACACCAGGCCCGGAGTATGGCTTTTATCGACATCAGCAACCTTAACCCCCGCTTTATCGAAGTTGAATTTTGGGTTCTGAGGGATCGTGAATTGATTCGTCCCCAAGATGACGCAGTTCGCGGGCTGAGCAGGATTCGCGGCATTGATGTTGTAGCCCTGTTCAACTACGAACGAGGAGTTCCCGAGGATCAAGGTCAGCGACGAGTCGGCGTCAATGTTGATGTTGGAATTGCTGCCCATATAAAAACTCGCGGCGTTCCCGTCCGAGGCGGGGACACCGCCGTAGTTAGTCACATAGATAACCACGTCTCCGCCGCTGATGTTCAGAGTGCCGGATGTGCCGTAATTGCCGATCCGGAAGGACGTATAGACACCGTTATTGGCGGGGGTCAGGCTGTTGCCGTTCGTGGCCGTCGAGAACGTGTTTTTAACATAAGCCGGTTCGATCTCGCTCTGAAGAGGAGCACGGTTCAGCCGGTCCGCATAATAACCTGTAGATGATTCTGGGGTCGTGGCGTTGTATCCGGGGAACCAATCGCTGACCGAAGGGATCGAGCCCAGTATCTCCTTGGGCGGAAGATTAAAGACATCGACCGGAGGCAGCTCGTATTCCTGCTTCATCACAATCCTGTCTTCCGTGCCCTGGAAGATGTCCTCACTTGGAACGCTGATGACCTCGTCCAGAAGGCTGGGGTCGGGGGGGGTGAGTGTGCCAGTCGTATCGTTCAAATAGGCTTCTGCCTCGTCTCCCCCTGCCATGATCGTGCCGTAAATGTCGTTACTTCCGCCGCCGCTCTCGATGGTCCACGTCGCGTCTCCGGGATTTTTTGGATTCGTATCGGAGATGTAAGAATTGGAACCGAAATAGACATCGGGGAGAAGCGAATTCGTCCCGCCGCCGGCGAGCGGAGCCCCGTAGGCCCCCCCCTTCTCCGGGTCAGAATTATAAGCATCGAGGAAGAAGGAATTCCGGATATAGAAATATTCATCGACGAAAAAGCCGACGTCGAATATCGACGTATATTCTTGTTGAAGAGTCACGCGCACGGTCCGGTCAACCGTATTTCCGCCGACAAACGGAATAAAACCGGTCGAAGTCAGAGTTCTCGTTCGTGGGTTCGGAGCCACGCCGACGATCGGAGTCAAGACGACTTGAACGTTGCCCATGACCGTTTTGTCGGATGTCTTCATGTCGTTGATGATGCCGACCTCGTTCACGCCCGGTGGGTCCTCCCAATGGATAGCTATCTTATCTACGTCTGTAGCGGCGCCTGAGTAATGCGTGTTTGGACTGCGCTCCCACATGACCTGGTCCACTCCGGCCTCAGCTAAATCAAACGCCATCAAGGCTCGTGCCCCCCTCTCCGTCGACCGGTGCCCGGCCGATAGCTTAAAGAGGAACGGGATGGCCAGGATGAGCATGGCCAGGATGACAATAATGGCGATGACGAGGATGCCGCCGCGCTCCCGCGCTCTCTTTTTTCCCAAATCCAAAATCGTTTGTCTCATTCAAACCTTCCTTTATATGGCGCTATATGGCGCTGGAACAACCCGGCGTCCAAATGACATTTCAATCGGTTCTTCTATAAACATCAGCTTGGAATGACTGGAATGACCTTGTTTCTCAATTTAGCCTGGGTGCGGACCGTCTCCACGAAAGGCTGGCTGCCTCTCTGGATCGACCGGCCCTGGGCCGTCAGCTCGACCTCGACGATGAAGGCCCCGACGGGGGTGGGAACGGAGGGTAAATCGCTGTATGGCTTGGATGTGACCTCGGTGGTTCCATTTTCTTGGAAGTATCTCAATTTGAACGGAGCACCCAAGGCAGCGTCATCGATGAGATTGTCGGCTAGAATTCTCCGGGCACTCGTCCGTACGCCCCCCGTTGGATCGACGATCCTCAAGAGCGTCCTGTTTTCAGAATCATAAGCGTAGATAATATAGTCTATGCCGCTGGTGATCAGGCCCGCAGCATCGATGGACGGGACCTCGAGGACCAGACAATACTGGCCTGTTTCATAATCCGTCCCACCGATCGTCCGTTTCTCGTCAGAAACATTGGAAGCGTCCCGGATGTCCCGGGAGATCCTGGCCATGGGCATGCGGCTTTCCTCGATCGTGTCGGCCCGCGAATTCTGGTTGAAGAAATATTTCTGCCCGGTCATAAATAGCTCGAGCAGAGCGATCATGATGATCGCCGAGATGGCGACGACGATCAGAAGCTCGATAAGGGTCATGCCCCGGGGATAAGACTTCCTCATTCCTTGTCGGACTCTTTTTATGGGGGCTTGCATTTTCATCACTTATCTTCTGTTGATTCCGTCTTTAGAGAAATACGTGACAACGTCCTTCCGCATGGGGTCGCCACTGGCGATCGTCCTATTCCGGTAATCCCAGACGACCGTCACGGTCATTTTTTTGATATTTACATCCATGTTGATTGTGCTACCGTCCTCGATCACGATGGTCTCCTGACCGTTCCGGAGAAAGGGGATGTACTCACTGCCGTCTTTCTTGAACATGAAATAATAGGGATTGGTTTCATCTTGTTTGAAGTCGAAGAGCGCTTGAAACGTGCTGGTCGTCGTCCCCGCGGTGATATCGAGGAAATTCATGTTCCGGTACTTTTCGACCTCGAACTGGGCGACTTGGGTCACGACGGCCGTCTGCTTGGTCTTGGCCAGGAGGTTGAACCCGTAGATGAAGACGCTGATGAGGGTGATGCAGACGATCCCGAGGATGAAAATCGTGACCAGGACCTCGATGAGCGAGAATCCACCCTCTTTTTTGGTTCGCCTGCGCATCAGCCTAACTTCCTTGTTCCCAGTTTTCATTCCTTTATCAGCAACATCATAATAAAGCATATTCTCCCCTTTTTCAAGAGGAGACCCCATTTTTCTTCCATAATGAGAATCGCTCCGGATGGCTCCCAACGTCAATGCCCCTTCCCGGTGATACAGGGGGGGAATCTGAGTGACCCGTTAAGGCTACCCCCTGGGGGCCCCGGAGTCGTTGACCCTAACAGCCGGATATGGCATTATATTGGGGAAATGACCGGGAAAAAGAACGCGTTCCAAGTCCTCCTGCTTCTCTTCGCGTTCTTCCTCGGCCTGTCCCTGTTCACGAACCTCCCGGCGACATACCGGAACTTCCTTTTCGCCGACCAGGCCGTCTATCTCGCCATGACCCAGAGCATCGCCCATGACGGCGATCTGGAATTCACCAAAAAGGACCTCGTCCGCTACTACCGGGACATCGACACCGGTCCCCAGGGGATCTTCCTCAAGAAAAGCCCGAGCGGCAAGATCTTCTTCGCCAAGTCCTGGGCCTATTCCCTTTTCGCCGCCCCCTTTGTCCGCATCTTCGGCATTAACGGCTTCCTCGTCTTCCACGCGGTCCTGCTCCTCATCCTCCTCCTCATGGGCTTCGCTTATTTTTCCCTCACCGACGAACCCATCCCCTCCCTGCTCGGCGTCGCGACATTTCTCTTCGCTTCGGTGGCCTGGGTCTATTACGTTTGGATCTCGCCCGACTTCTTCAACATGTGCCTGGTCTTCTCCATCGCCTTCCTCTGGATCTACAAAAGGAGGGCCGCGAAGCTCCCTCCGGCCCCCGGGGAAGATAAGCCCGGCCGCGTCAAGAGATTCCTGCTTTCGGACGGCTCGGATTATCTGGCCGCTTTCCTGGCCGGGATCGCCACCTTCTCCAAACCACCCAATGTCGTCCTTATGGCGCCCCTTTTCCTGGGCGCCTTCCTGGCGAAAAGATACAAGAAGGCCGTCTTCATCGGCGTCTTCTTCCTGACCAGCGCCGTCTTCCTCTTCGGGATGAACTATGTCCTGACCGCGGACTGGAACTTCATGGGCGGGGAGCGAAAGACCTTCTACGGCAAATTCCCCTTCGAGAACGAAGGCGTGACGTTCGATACGACCGGTTGGACCATGACCTCCGAAGGCTACTTCTCCAGCAAGCTCATCCCCATTAAATTCATCTTTATCAATATCTTCTACTACTTTTTTGGCCGATTCACCGGCTTGGCCTGGTACTTCTTCCCGGCGCTCCTCTTTCTCTATCTCTTCTTCAGGAGATGCCGGGGCTCCGGGCGCGAGCCATGGCTCCTCCTGGCCGCCTTGACCATCGAGATCCTTATCTACATTGTCCTCATGCCGACGAACTACGGCGGGGGCGGCGGGTCCCTGGCCAACCGCTACTTTCTGAACATCTTCCCTCTCTTTTTCTTCCTGCCTCCGGTTGCACCGCGGACGAAACACCTCGTCCTGGCCTGGACGCTAGCGGCCGTATTCATCGCCCAGATCCTCCTCACCCCCTTCCAATCGTCGGCCAATCCGGCCGCCCACGCTAAAAGATTCCCTATCAAAGCTCTCCCCCTGGAGTTGACTCTTTACAACGAGTACCCGACGAACACCAACCCCGACGGGTTCCGCGTCCGTTTCGGGGCCGACCCCAACAACGGGTTGGCCTATTTTCTGGATGACAATTTCCATAGGCGGACGGAGGCCAATGGGACTTGGACGCGGGGGGACAAGACGCTGGAGATGCTCCTCAGGACCCAATACCCGGTGAGCGCGATCGTCTTCCGCCTTACGAACAACCCCAGTCGTGACAACCGGATCACGGTCCGGGTCGACGGCCGGAAGCGGACGCTCGTCCTCCAGCCGGGCGAAAGCGGGACGCTCGAGGTCCCGGTCAAAACAGGCTTCAAGATCGTTTCCAATTACTTGCACAGGGTCAGGATCAGAGCCGCCAAAGACTCCAGGCCCTATTTCGACGGAGAGAGGGAAACTGAGCGGCGCAGCCTCGGCGTCTTCTTCAAGATCGAATTCGTCCCCGCGGAGCGCGTCCGGTAATATACGGCATCTGCGGGATGGCCCTCCGGCCCGGGGGCCATCCCATCATCCCCGAGATCTTGACCTCCATGTGCCGGACGATCATCCACCGGGGACCCGACGACGAGGGGACCCACGTGGAGGCCGGGGTGGGCTTGGGGACGCGGCGCCTGAGCATCATCGACGTCCCCCTCGAGGCGTTCCTGAGCGGCGGGATCGACTCCTCGTCGACGACATCCTGGTCCTGGTAGAGTTCGCCTTCACGCTCCCGGGCAGCGTCAAGCTCCATGGCCTCGAGACCAAGTGGATCTTCAAGAAAACGATGGAAAGGCTCCTGCCTAGGAAAACTATCTGAAGTAGGGGTCAAACCTACAATCTTAACATTTTGGTACTCTTCCGTTTGGTGTGGGTTGGGGGCTTGGACGGGATGGACTGAGCGAACCTTGAAGGGTTAGCTGGTAACCGTAATAACATCGCAAACTGATTCTTAATGTTAAGGACCGTAAGGACATCGCAAACTGTTTGGCGCTCAGCAGAGAGTTTTGATGACTTTTCCCATGAAGGGGAGCGAGGGCCGTCGCGTCCAAGCTATTGACCCAGCCCATACCAAACGGAAGAAATCCACATTTTTGTTAAGATTGTAGGTTTGACCCCTACTTGTCTTTATTTTCAATAGCGAATATCGTCTTTGTCGATCCCGTGACTTTATGTTCTTCGGAGACAGGAAGACCGGGGACCCAAATGATCCGGCCGGCGGACTCGAACACGGGAAGGGTGTCGCGCTCGGCGAGCGGGACCCCTTTCGCACGGAGCATCTCCTTGAGCTTCTTCGAGCCAGGCGCGCCCAGCGTCCGGTAACGGTCGCCCGGCCGGCGGCTTCGGACGATGATGGGGAACTCGAGCCGGCTTTTATCAAAATAAGCCCTGTGCCGGTCGTCAAAGCTTAATGGATCTGCAGGTTCATGCTTGATCGTTGAAGCCTGGAACTCCAGACCCGCTCCATGAAGCTTGAGCGTTGTTTTTCCGTCCCAGCAAACCTCATAGGCTTTTGCCCCGACCCGGGAACGCTTGCGGAAGAGGAGGCCGGCTTCCCTTCTCAGGACCAGACCTTTTCGGACGGTTTTTTCTTTCCCGTTCTTAAGCCCGAGAATGGACTCCACGTCCTCGAACGAGATGCCGCGGAGATCGCCGCATAGGTCAGACAGGAATTTCCGCACGACACGTCGGGCGAGCGCGCGGGGGAGCGAGGAGAGCCCGCCGGCGTCCAGGGCGGGACGGCGATCCCAGCAGCGGAGGAGCTCATGCCATGCCGTCGCCGTCACCCTCTCGAGGAGCCTCTCTTCGTCCCGCATGATCATGGCCAGCCGGCCGAGATGTCTGACGACCGCGGGCTCGACCGCTTCGAGGCTTGGGAGGACGTCGAGGCGGATGCGGTTCCGAAGATACCGGCGGTCAAGGTTCGTTTCGTCCGAGCGGAAAAGGACCCCGCGCCTGCCCAGATAGGCCGTGATCTCCCGGCGCTCCAGGTCGAGGAGCGGTCGGATGAGAAGATCGTCCGGTTTCGGGGCCATCCCCCCAAGTCCCTGGGGCCCTGTCCCTCGCAAAAGGCGCATGAGGACCGTCTCGGCTTGGTCGGTCAGCGTATGGCCGGTGGCGATCTTCGTCGCTCCCATTCGGCGGGCGGCCTTCTTCAGGAACCCGTGACGAAGCGTCCGTGCGGCTTCTTCGAGATTAAGCCTCCGACGACGGGCATAGAGCCGGACATTTCGCGAGTCCGTGACAAAAACCAGCTTGTATTTCCCGGCCACGGCCCGCGCGTGCGCTTGGTCGGCATCCGCCGACGGCCGGAGCCTGTGGTTGAAGTGGGCCAAGCGGATCTCGATGGGGACCTCATCGCGGAATCTTAGGAGGAGATCCAACAGGGCCGAGGAATCCTGTCCCCCGGAAAACGCCACGAGGGCCTTATCCCCGGGTTCGAGGAGACCGTACCGGGCCACGGTCCTTTTAAATGTCTTGTAAACCATCTTTTAATAAAGAAATGGCGGCGGAGGGATTTGAACCCCCGACACTGCGGATATGAGCCGCATGCTCTAACCGACTGAGCTACGCCGCCTGGAGTGCCCTAAATTCTACAGAAACCGTCCCCAAACGTCAAACGGGGCGCTCCGTCAACTCCACCCCTCACCATCTTTTGGCCTTTTTAGGTTCCATCTTCCTGAGGTCGAGGCCCCTTTCGAACGAGCCCATTCGATACAGGAGAATCTCGCGGAGCGAGGACGGATGATGCAGGACCTCGGACAGGGATTGGGCGCCGACCGCCCAGACGCCGCCGCCGCGGACGATGACGACCTTGTAATCGTGGAGGAAACGGAGAAGCCTTTCCATTTCGAACTTCGGCGGCAGGACGGGGATGACGAGATAGAGGAACGTGCCTTCGGCGTCGATGGGAATGATCCGGTCAGCGGGCGCGCTTTCCCCCGGATAGACAAAATGCGCCTGGGCCTCGGCTTCGGGAACGTAGCAGTGGAGGACGGTCTGGAAGTCGCTCGCCGCGTAGATCGCCTTGTGGATGGCCGCCTCGGGATCGTCGGAGGCCGTGGGCGCGAGAGGGACCTTGAGAAGGGGTCCTCCGATCTCGCGGGGCATGGACGCCTTGGGCGCGTAGAGCATGGCGTCCACGCCGCGGACGGACATGGAACCGGTGTGGAAGGGCGAAAGCCTGGACTCGAAGATCCGGTGTCCCGTCTTGACGAACTCCCTGAGGATCTCCTCCTCTTCCGGGAAATCGCAGCGCTCGTCGCCTTCGACCTCGTATTCGGGAGGCGGATAGGCGAACTGGGCGCCCGGGTCCGCGATAATTTTCCGGCGGAGGTCCCCGACGTCCACTCCAAGCACGCCCATTTGGCGGACGACGGTGCCGGAATTGTTGGCGACACAGAGCCTGAAGAAAGCCTCCTTGAGCGTCCGGCCTTTCGTCATGGCGCCGTGGCCCCAGACCAGGGTCAGGACGTGGCCCGCGAGTCTTTCCGGGATCGTCCGGGTCATCTCGGGAGAGCCGCTCGGGACGGCGAACCAGTCGATGGGCACAAGCCCTCCGAGGTGATGGAAGCCGAGAGGGTCGACCGGGACGAAGGGCGGGATCGCGGCCGGTTTCGGGCCGTCGTCAAGCGTCGCGATGACGAGCTCCTTGACGTGGGCGTGCATGGACGCTCCCACGCCGGGGAGGGACAGGATCCGGGCGTGGACGTCTGTCTCGGAGGAGGCCTTGTAGTAGCCGTAATCGGTCTCCGAAGGCGAGAGAAAACAGATCTGGCTTCGGTCCAGGTCGCCTTTCTGGGAGCCGGCCGCGGTGATGACGATTGCGTCCTCCCCGCCCTCGTCGGTCCAGCGGACGGCCATGTTCCCGCTGTGGCTGTCCTGGATGTCGTAGGCGAGCGAGGCCCGTCCCACGGCCTGGAACATCCTCAGGAGCTCTTCGCTCGCCTTCCATTTCCCGGCGTTCATGGATTCCTCCTTCGGATGTTCAGGGCGTCGATGAGTTCCCGGGTCGGCCGGCCGCGCCCGTCCCAGCGGCGGATGCCGTAATAATCCTTCCGCATCCTCTCCTTATCGTCCAGGGAAACCCGGCGCTCCTTCCCTTCGGCAATGATGGGGACGTCGCTGAAGCGGGCCGGCAGATCGTCGTCCGCGGCCGTCGCCCCGGCTTCGACGTTAAACATCCTTTCGAGGGCGGCGACGCGGTTGGCGATCTCCTCGAGCCGCGTGACGGAGAAATCGACGCCCGTCGCCCCGCTCGCCATGCGCGCCCACGGGTCGGTGGAGAAGGCGTAGCCCGTGAAGCGGCAGACGCCCAGGCTGTCCTGGAGGATGCCCAGGTTCTGCATGTTCCGGATGGCGATGGGCGATTGGAGGAGGCTGTAGCGGGGGATCTCTTTCGTCCCGCCGAAAAAGGCCAGGGAAACGGCATAGCCGCCCCGCAGGTGGCAGGCGCCCGAGGGGGACGTCATGTAACCGAGGGCCTGGGTGAAGGAAGCGCGCGGATCATAGGCGGGGATCTCGAGCTTCTTAACGGTCATGGAATATTCGAGGCGGCCGCAGAAAGCGGCCAGCCGGAACGACCCTTCGGCCAGCCGGTCGCCGATCCCTTCGCGGAGGGCCGTCATCCGGACCGCGGTTTCCAGGACCTCCGCGTTCCCGAAGGAGAAGTCCAGGCCGCCCGTGTCCTCCGGCGTAAGCGAGCCTCTCTCGAAGAGCTCCATGGCGCAGGCCATGGTCCCGCCGAAGCTCATGGTGTCCAGGCCCAGCTCGTTCGCGCGGTAGTTGGCCCGGGTGATGGCTTCGAGGTCGTAAATGTCGCAAAGAGGACCCATGAGGACGGTTGTTTCGTACTCGGGGCCTTCGCCCCGTTCATCCTTCCCGCCACGACCGGGGAGGACCGTGTGCCTCTGGCAGCCGATCGGACAGAGGAAACACCCCCCCGCCCTCTCGAGCAGAGTCTTGGCCAGGGTCTCTCCCGAGATCCTTTCGACGTCCTCGTCCCGGTGGCTGCAGTCCTGGAAGTTCCTGTGCGGGAGCATGCTGATGAGGTTGATCAGTTCGACGAGTCCGGACGTGCCCAGCTCCCGCAGGAGCCGCTTAGTCACGGGCGCCTGCTTCATGAGATAAAGGGCCTGATCGAGACCCGATTGGTAGAGTTCCGGGTCCTTGATCCCGATCTTCTGCTTCCCAGAAACGCGGACGGCCTTGAGTTTCTTGCTGCCGAAGACCGCACCGGGGCCGCAGCGTCCGTAGACGCGGTTGCGGTCGTTGGCCACGGCCGCGATCCGGACGAGATTCTCACCGGCCGGTCCGATGCAGAGGACCTTGAAGGGATTCCCCGGTTCCGCTCCCGCGCTCAGGGCCTCTGTCGTCTCGTGGACATTCTTCCCCCAGACGTGGCCCGCGGACAGGAGTTCGGCGCGCCCGGATTTGATATCGAGCATCACGGGAACCGGGGAGCTTCCTTTAAGGATGAGGGCGTCGAAACCCGATGCCTTGAAAGCGTTCGCCCACGTTCCTCCCGAGTTCGAGGTCCCGATGACGCCCGTCAAGGGTGATTTGAAGACCATGTGGCCGCGGCAGGAAGTCGGGGCGTTGGTCCCGATGAGGGGAGAAGTGGCGATCACGAGGACGTTATCGGGGCCCAGCGGATCGCACCCGGGGTCGACGCGGTCATAAAAGAGCCGGGTGGCCAATCCCCTGCCGCCAAGGTAGTCGCGGACGAGCTCCGGGTCGAGAGGCTTCTCCTCGATCCGTCCGGCGGAGAGGTCGACCTCAAGAATCTTTCCGTGATAGCCGTATCGGGAGATGTCGGACATCACAACGGTAAAATATCAAATAAAGAAGTAAGGGTCAAACCTACAATCTTAACAACAGAATGTTAAGATTGTAGGTTTGACCCTTACTTCTCACCCTTACTTCTCACCCGCCGGCGACGAAGGGAAAGACGGCGATGACGTCATCGTCCTCGAGCTTCGTTTCGAGCCCGTCGAGCGAGTTGATCGATGTCCCGTTCTTCATCACGATGACCAGCGGTT
>Ga0315289_10009817_pt1 | contig 13744 bp, 6 predicted proteins | sample YL17G11_40_MG_FD_203452 | JGI IMG/M metagenome (GOLD analysis project Ga0315289, IMG submission 203452) | Sediment microbial communities from Yellowstone Lake, YNP, Wyoming, USA - YL17G11_40 | ecosystem: Environmental > Aquatic > Freshwater > Lake > Sediment | place: USA: Wyoming | collected...
CCACCAGTGGCGAAGGCTGTCGGCTAGAACGCGCTCGACGGTGAGGGATGAAAGCTGGGGGAGCGAACCGGATTAGATACCCGGGTAGTCCCAGCTGTAAACGATGCAGGCTAGGTGTTAGGGCGGCCACGTGCCGCTCTAGTGCCGCAGGGAAACTGTTAAGCCTGCCGCCTGGGGAGTACGGTCGCAAGGCTGAAACTTAAAGGAATTGGCGGGGGAGCACCACAAGGCGTGAAGCTTGCGGTTTAATTGGAGTCAACACCGGAAATCTCACCGGGGGCGACAGCAGGATGAAAGCCAGATTGAAGGTCTTGCCAGACGAGCTGAGAGGAGGTGCATGGCCGTCGCCAGTTCGTGCCGTGAGGTGTCCTGTTAAGTCAGGCAACGATCGAGACCCGCATCCCCCGTTGCAACTAGCCCTGTGCTGGGCACACTGGGGAGACTGCCGCTGATAAAGTGGAGGAAGGAGCGGGCCACGGCAGGTCAGTATGCCCCGAATCTCCCGGGCCACACGCGAGCTGCAATGGCAGGTACAATGGGTTCCGACCTCGAAAGGGGAAGGCAATCCCGAAAACCTGCCGTAGTTGGGATCGAGGGTTGCAACCCACCCTCGTGAACATGGAATGCCTAGTAATCGCGTGTCACTATCGCGCGGTGAATACGTCCCTGCTCCTTGCACACACCGCCCGTCGTTCCATCCGAGCGACTTTTGGGTGAGGCGTGGTCTTCCTTGGCTGCGTCGAATCCAAGTTTCGTAAGGAGGGAAAAGTCGTAACAAGGTGGCCGTAGGGGAACCTGCGGCCGGATCACCTCCTAAGAAAGTATAAGCCGAGCATTGTCGGCTGGAGGAGAAAAGCAAGGAACAGCCAAACAATCCGCCAAAGCCCAATTCAACAACACAGCCACGCGTTGTTGTGCAACGGTTTCTAGGCCCTCTGATATGATTCTAGTATGATTGCGGTCGGTCTTTTGATGCGAAGAAGGCTTGAGGTTTGGCAAGATAACGCGCAATTCGATTTGCGACAGAGACAGCCGCGCACTTCGGCGCAGAAATGGTCACTGACATGTACTAGAACTAGGTTCCACAAGACTTATAAGATGACAGAAGACAAAGCGCATCGTGTTGCTGTTGCTTTGCGGGTGACTACGGAGAGGGTAAAATGGGGAGAAAGGTAGTTTGTATGTTGCTCGTAGGTTTGATGCTTATCAGTTCACTTGATGTCATGCTCTTTGCTAAACTTTCATTGGCACAAGCCGGTAAAGAGTCTTTCTCAAGCCAAACTCCTATCGGAGAAGCGAAGAAAGTGGCTCCTCAGAATAGGGTGTATCCGCAATACGACAGCCTAAAAGATTCTAGCGAGGCGTGTGGCATCCAAAAGAGCGACGCTCTAGACTCTTCAAGTCACTCTTCAAGCATGACAAACAAACTTAGCCTGAACGATACTTCCAAGTGGAAAGACTATGCGTACGTAAAAGACGACAAGACAAGGCTTATCGTAGGCATCAATGACAGCAAACCAGCAAATGTTGCTAAGCTGGAAAGAATAGCTGAAGAGCATGAAGCAAAGATTGTCAGCACTTTTTCAATTCGGGGCACGCTTAGAGCGGTAGTAGTTGAGCTTCTGCTATCTTCTGTTGCAGCGTTCGCAGAAGACATACGTAACGTAGGTTTGGCGAGTTACGTAGAGCCCAACATGAAAGTCCAAGCCTACCTCGTTCCAAATGATCCCTATTGGAGCCTGCAATGGGGACCGCAGAAAATTGAGGCAGAGTGGGCATGGAACACGACAGTTGGCAATTATGACGTCATCGTAGCGGTCGTAGACACAGGAGTCTATTATACCCATGTAGACATTGCTCCGAACTACGTCGCACTGGGATACGACTGGGTGAACAATGATCCAGATCCAATTGACGACCACGGACACGGCACCCATTGTGCTGGCATAATCGCCGCCGTGCTCAATAACAACATGGGCATAGCAGGTCTAGCTCAAGTTCGGGTTATGGCAGAGAAAGTTCTGGACAGCGGAGGCTCTGGTTACTGGGATTGGGTGGCAAATGGAATAGTGCACGCAGCAGACCATGGTGCACGAATAATTAGCATGAGCCTAGGCGGTTACGGCGAAAGCGAACTGGTTCACGAGGCTGTCAGGTATGCGCATGACGCTGGAGTCTTAGTGATTGCAGCGGCTGGAAACGACAACACAAACACCAAATCTTATCCAGCAGCATACGAGGAAGTCATCGCCGTAGCTGCCACCGACCAGTACGATAACAAGGCTTACTTCTCAAACTGGGGCAACTGGATCGAGCTTGCCGCCCCAGGAGTCGACATAATTTCAACCACTCCTTGGGGTTATGAATCTTGGAGCGGCACATCAATGGCTTGCCCACACGTGGCAGGCTTGGCTGCGCTGGTTTGGAGCTGGTATCCGAGTAGGTCAAGAGATTGGCTGAGGCTGTGGCTCAGATATACTGCTAACGACTTGGGCGAACCAGGCTTTGACGAATACTTTGGGTATGGGCGAATCAACGCAAGAAAAGCATTTCAGCAACCGCCTCCGGGCCACGAGCTGATAGCCTATGAATGGCGAACACCTCCTTACGTGGAATCTGGGTCTTCTGGAATCGTAAATGCAACCGTACTCAACTTTGGAGAAAGCAACGAAACGAACGTCACAGTTCAGCTTCTGGCAAATGAGACAATCGTCAATTCGACGTTGATCGGCGTTGTTGCTGCTGGTGAGTCGGCTGAAGTCGGTCTTACGTGGAATCCAGTAGTCGAAGGAATCTACAACCTCACACTTTATGTGCTACCAGTCTCTGGTGAGGTTGATCTGGAAAATAATTTGCTGCAGAGATTCATCTACGTTGGATTTCCAGTGATCGCAGTTGTGCTGCATTCTGCAGGCAACATCGATAACGATATTATCACTAACTGGCAGATTTTGAACAGCGAATGGCACTCTTTTGGCGAGGCAATGGTCTACATCGACTACTCTTCTCTGAACAAGCCTGACATCACCTATCAGGACATTGCAGCCACGGAAGCAGACGTGCTGATCATATCGTGCGCCTACGATCCGTATGCCGGTTGGGAGTTTACAGACTCTGAAATTGAAGCAATAAAAAGGTATGTACATGAAGGGCATGGATTGATAGCCACAGCTGGAACATTATACAACACGGTTCCAAACAACAACAAACTGGCATCGATGTTCGGACTCAAAGAAGCAATCACCTGGGACGCAACGTCAACCGACCTCCTGCACCTTCTGAACACAAGTCACCCAATCTTTGCCAATGTTCCAAACCCCCTGGTGTTTCCGGACGTTGGAACATCACTTCCTTATGATAGACGATGGGACTCAAACGAGCTGACTGATGGAAGGTATCTTGCGCTTGGACATTATCAGGAAAGCGCAATCGTCACTTTCAGGGGTTTAGTTTACATCTCGCCGTGGCTTGAGAAAATACCACCCTACTATCAACATCACTTGCAGCTGCTTTACAACGCAATAATGTGGTCACGCTATCAGAGACCCCAACACGAACTTGTCGTATCGCTTGAGGCTCCCAAACGACTGAACCCAAGCGACTCGATATGGCTAAATGCAACCGTATCAAACTTTGGAAGAATCAATGAAACCGATGTCCTGCTGCAGCTACTCATCAATGGTGCACCGGTTGACTCGGTGACAATACCTGAGCTACCAGTTGACTCCTCATACACTCTCAGCCATCTATGGACACCAACATCTCAAGGGCTATACAATATTACTGCATATGCACCTCCCATTGTCGGAGAAGAGATAACGCAGAACAATGTGGCGCAAGAACAAGCCTTGGCGCTCCTGATCTCTCTGCAGAATGTTCTCGTTTATTCCGATGATGCTTACGTCACTCCGTCTCAAAGGTATGTCATTGTTGCTTTGGACAACTTGGGTGTCAACTACACTTATGTTGCTGATGATCCATGGGGATTCGGCACAGCACTGGTAAGCCAACAATGGGATCTTGTCATTGTTGACCACTGCAACTACTATGCAATGGGCAACTATTGGACCGAACTTGAGTCTTATGTGCGGAATGGCGGTTCTCTCATTCTTAGCACTTTTGACGTTGATGGATCACACTCAGAATACACAACCTTATGGGAAACTCTTGGCGTCCACTGGGTCTCCGACATGTGGACCCCAGAACCCGTATATCGATGGGCGCCTTCGCATCCAGTATTCACTTTCCCGAACACTGTAGGCGATCTAACCTCTTATTCAGAAGGATACGGGGACAATGGAGACCATGTGGCAGCCACCACAGGCACAGCAATTGCCGGCTTCGCAGCATCACCCGCACAGGATCGTGCAGCCCTCGTGGAGGGCAACACCTATCCGACGATGCTTTTCAGCTTCTTGCTGGACGAATTCCGTTATGACCAAGATGGTGATGGAAAGCTTGACGCCGTCGAGCTATGGGAAAACACTATTGCCTACTTAGCCAAAGGCTACGAGCACGATCTGGTAGTCTCTCTAGATGCTCCTAGCTCTCTCCAGATGGGAGACACAACAACCCTAAACGCTACTGTGCGAAACAGAGGCAACAACAACGAAACGAACGTTGAGCTGTTTCTACTAGTCAACAGTACTGTGGTTGATTCTGCCACAATTTCCGAGCTAGTAGCAGGCGAATCCTACACATTAAGTCATGAATGGACTCCGGGGACCGGCAACTTCAACATCACTGTTTATGCTTCACCTGTGCCTGAAGAGGAGCAAACAGCGAACAATGTTGTGACAAAGACTACCCGCGTTTACTTCTACATGCGTTTGTATCTTCCTAACGAATGGGTGGGCGGCGGTAGTCCAATGGGATGGCAAGCAGACGACTCCAGTTGGCAATACACTCTGCCGTTTGATTTTCCATTCTATGGAATCGGCTACAGAACCATATATATCTCAAGCAACGGTTTGATAACCTTCACTGGCCCGGACAGCAGCTACGGCAATGGCGTATCTGGATTGGCTAGCAAGCTGGCTCTGGCAGTTGCATGGGACGATTGGGTTTCCTACGACATCTACATCTGGGAGAATTCTACTCACGTAGGAATAAGGTGGTACGTTCGCCATTACGGATCAAGCATAGTCGCCAACTTTGAAGCGATCTTGCGTGCTGATGGAGTAATACAGTGCAACTACGGCTACAATGATGGAGAAATATCTGCCACGATTGGGATCTCAAATGGGGAGGGACACATGATCGCAGAAGATGTAACTACTATCAATAGCATCCACACCATAGTTTTCACGCCCTTCCAGCTAGAACATGAGCTCATTGTTGAACTGGTCGCACCTTCACTTGTTCAACCAGGAGACTCTGCAATTCTGAATGCAACAGTCCACAACATGGGCTGCAATAATGAAACAAATGTGGCATTCCGTATGCTCATCAACGACGCAGTTGTGAACTCTATCATAATCCCAGAGTTAACGTCAGGAACATCATACACGATGAATCATCTGTGGACGCCAACACTGGAAGGAACATACAACGTGACGGCATATGCACCTCCAGTGCCTGATGAAGCAACCACAACAAACAATATTGCCACTAGAGCTGTCAATGTCAGGACAGTCAAGTACGTTCTATTCGATCAAACTCATGGGACAGACAGCATCACAAACTACAACGTATGGACTGCAAGCTTGACCGAAAGAGGTTACGTGGTGGAAACGCACACTAACAGTCCAATCTCGTCTGACTTGCTGGGGAGATATGACGTGTTCGTCATTCCACAAGCGACTTCAGGATACTGGTCAGATGAGCTCTTGGCAATACGGAACTTTGTAACGTGCGGTGGCGGCCTACTTACGATAGGAGACGACATACCCTGGATATATGATCAATTGACAAGCTTCACGGGTATCTACTGGCAAAGCGGAGGATATGGCGGAATCACGACGGATATTATCCCACATCCAGTGACATCAGGAGTCATGTCTGTGTATCTCAGCGATCCAGCAACCGTCATATACGCGTATATGGCAGCTCAAAGCCTGATACGAGACACGGCCCAAAACATAATGCTGGCCGCCTCAGAACACTATAGCGGGAAAGTTATTGGCTTCGCCGACGAAGGTTCATTGTGGGACTACAGCATCAGCCAAGCTGACAATCTACGCCTTGCCGACAACATGATAGACTGGTTGGCGATTTCAATAGAGCTAGAACACGACCTTGCTGCATCATTGGATGCCCCAGAAACTCTTGGTCGATGCGAATCTGCACTCTTGAATGCAACTGTCTACAATCGTGGCTTGAGCAATGAAACAAACGTGGGACTTCAGCTGCTAGTCGATGGCACAGTAGTTGAATCTGCTGTAATTCCGGAGCTGCCGAGTCATGCCTCCCACACCATTGTCCATTCATGGAATTCTAGCATCTGGGGCATCAACTATGGCATTTGCGCATATACCTGGCCAGTGGCAGGAGAGAATCTAACTGTCAACAACATCTTAAGGAAGGTAGTCTACATTTCGCTATACACAAGAACTTATCATCCGCCACAATGGATTGGCGGTGGCAGTTCTATGGGTTGGCACGCAGACGACAGCAGTTGGCAGTACGACCTACCTTTCAGCTTTCCATTCTACGAAACGTATTACGGAACTATATTTGTCTCAAGCAATGGCTTGATAACCTTCACTGGCCCGGACAGCAGCTATACCAATGACATATCTGGACTGGCTACCAAGATGGCGCTAGCAATCGCGTGGGACGATTGGGTTTCGGACAGTCCTTACGACATTTACATCTGGGAGAACTCCACCCATGTGGGAATAAGATGGGAGGTTCGCTATATCGGATCGAGTACAGTCGCCAACTTCGAAGCGATACTATATGCAAACGGAACAATACAGTTCAACTACGCTTATAACGACGGGGCAATTTCAGCAACGATCGGTATATCGAATGGTGCCGGAGACATCCTCGCACAAGACTTAACGGATCTCAGTTATATCAACACGGTAGTGCTCTCGCCATTACCATACGCACACGATGTGGCAATACAGGATGTCACAGCCTCGCCCGCTAACGTATACGTTGGACAGGCAGTGGGAATAAACGTCACAGTTAAGAACGAAGGCGAAACAGCTGAAAACTTCACAGTGGAAGTCTACTACAACGAAACGTCTTCTCCGTCACTGGAAGGGCTGATTGACGAGCGAGATGCATACCTAGATCCTGGTCAAAGCGTCCTGTTATACTTCGTGTGGAATACCACCGGCTTGCAGACAGGGAACTACACCATCAAAGCAGTGATTCCTCCAGTCTTGGGAGAAACGGATACGTCGGACAATACTTTCATCGATGGCGTTGTTCAAGTGATCTGGAAACATGACGTGGCCGTCATCGGCATAGTGTCAGGCCGAGCATGGGTCTACCACGGGCACATCGTGGTCGTCAGCGTGACTATATCTGACAGGGGAGACTTCAACGAGACAGTGAAGGTTACTCTGTACTGCAACATGAGTGCTGGCGAAGCGATAGGAGTGCAGACTGTAAACTTGTCCATAGGAGAAAACGAGACTCTGGTGTTTGCGTGGGACACCGGCACAGTGGCATACTGTCACAGCTACACTCTGACAGCAGTAGCAGAAATCTCAGATGACTGCACGCCTGCAGACAATATCCTAGATTCGCCCACGACGGTCAAGGTAAGAATAATGGGAGATGTAAACGGAGACGACTATGTAGGAATAGATGACATATTCGCAGCAGCAGAACACTTCGGGCAAACACCCGAAGAGCCAAGATGGAATTCCGATGCCGACCTAAACCTAGATGAATACATTGGCATAGACGACATATACATGGTAGCAAGCAATTTCGGCCAACCGCACTAGAGAATCCAAAAACTATCATCATCTCAATCATACAGCATCAGTAGCTATTCCTCAAGTACCCTTCCAATGCTATATGGCACGAACTCCCGTATCTGCTCAACGGAAGCCTCCAAAACCCTTTCTTGCGTTTTCTCAAACGCTTTCCTACACAACGCCCAATTCATCAACAAACCGAAAACTTCTGAAGAACAAACCTTACTCAAGCGAACAGCCTGTCTCTTCCGAGATTCTCTCTCGACGCTTGATCTCTCTCCGTATGCTACAAACTTAAGGGTGGTGACTGGCTTGGATTTGGTCTTTGGTGATTCTGCCTGTGTTAAAAGGAATGTATTCTCTGATTTCTTCGTGCGAAGCTTTGAGGGCGTTCTCCCGCAGGTTCTGAGGAATATTGATTGACAGAGCCTTCATGATTTGACGGAACAGCTCCTTTCCGGCAAGGTCGCCAGGAGTAATCGTAATGTGGGTGCTAGTCTTGCTCTTCACGGCTTCAACAGGGCCCCCCGCGAATTTAATAGTGCCATCTGCATTTGCAAAAACGCCTACTGCGACTCTGACCGGTGTTCCGCGCATCCAGTTTCTTTCGCCTCGGACAACAAAGGCACCATGCGCCACAGACTCGCCAGAAGGACCAGCTTTACTTAGTTGCTTAGGCTTGACCCAGTAGACGTCTACGCTTCCGAAGCCTTCGCGCCAAGCTCTTGAATAGGCGGCTGCGAACTCTGCGGCTTCGTGCAGGCATTGCTCGCTAGGGACTCTTTTCTCTGTCTTCACGATGACAAATGGCGCGCCTACGATATCCGCATGAAAGACAATATCGTTTTCTTCCGTGTGCTTCTTGATCAGGACTTCGTTGCTGACCGCGTCTTTTCCCGCGACGACCAAGAATCCGTCTGATGAAGTGAACCACCTGAACTTCTCGTACCATTCCTTGCGTTTGACCTTAAGCCTAACAAGCTCCTTAGCCGTCTCCGAGGACGCCGCACGCTCGAAGGTTTCAGCTTCCACAATTCTTGCTTCGACCTCAGCTAGTTTTCTCTGTGAATCACCGAGAGCAGCCTTGTTTCCCTGCATTTTCTGCTTCAGCCGCTTGCCACGCTCATAAAACTCGGCTGCATTCTCAAACACAGTCTTTCGCAAGTCGAGACCAAACGCCAGATCATCTACTTGAACGTGTACGATCAGGTATTTGGTGTCAAATGATTCAAAGAACAAGCAATGCTTCAGACCAGACTGTTTCTCTGCCATGACCTCAGAGACAATCGCCTTCCACTCCTTGCCGTCTTGCTTACCCGATGAGAAGGTCTCAAGCAAAGCTTGAAGTTCGACGCTGTGCGCATAGATGGCATCTCCCACTTGCTTCTCTTGCTCTGCCTTGGTTTCAGCCTCGCGCAAGGTTCTTTCCTGATCCGCGATGATTCGCTTCAGCCTCTCTTCCTCACGCTTTAACGCATCAATCTTTGCGCTTTCCACAGCCCTTTCAGTCGCTATAGTCCTAGAATAGAATTCGTCAAGGGCCTCGTTGAAGCTGCCGCAGGACTGAAACCTGAAACTGCTTGTATCATAGCGCTTTAGCTTGAAAGGCACAACATCGATAAAAGCGCCTGCCTCATCCAACACGATGAGCGGCTCCAACATGCCGCTCCGAACCTGTCCAAGCATGCCCATTATCGTGTCAAAAATGAGGCTGATTTCACTGTCTTCTAGGGTTCTGCACTGTCTGGTTTTCTCGATTCCGGCTTTTAGCAGAATCTCTTCCGCGTAGAAGCCGCCTACGCTCAACAACCGGGTCATAGCCCTGACGATTTCCACTTCGCCAAAATCCTTCAGGCCAGCGTTCATTTCTTCCTTGCTGATTCGTAGCGGATTCTTTCCAGCCGGTGGAGCAAAAGCAAAAGGTTCGCCTCGAAGGATGTTTCGGTCGCGCATTCGCTTGTAATCCAGTGCCTGCAGTATCTTTCCGTCTTCGCTTACTAGGATGATGTTTCCGTCTCCAAAGAGTTCCAGCACTAACCGCAATTCGCCCGTTTTGATCTTGAACCTGAAAACGACAACCCGCTCAAACTCGTACTGCTCAATACCCTCAAGCCACCCATCGCGCAAGTATTTCCTCAAGGCCATGCAGAAAGCTGGCGGAGTCGTCGGCTTCTCAGCAGCGTAGGAAGTCAAGTGCAGCCGCCTGCCAGCTCCAAGAATCAGGTTGAGCGGAGGCGTGTCCGTCTTGTGTAGTTTCAGGAGCTGCGTTTTGTCGTCTAGCTGATAGATGTTGTTGATACGTGAACCCTGAACTGTCCCTTTGAGCTCGCGGACCACGGCTGCAACGTCAAAACTGGTGAACTCTTTCTTGGCCAACGCTTTCGCCACTTTGAGAACCTAGTAGACTTAGACGTTATAAATATGCAACGTTGCGCAGAAGTCGAACGCGTCAGTCTCCTCTAGGAAGTAATCAATCAAGCAGAGTTATCAATGTGTCAGATGCTTCATTCCGAGCATGCTCCCACGCATGTTGGGAAAGAAAAGGGCTGGAACGTTTGATGCCGGAGAAACTCTTTTCCGAAAATGTTATCAACTGGTTAAACCATAATCATACGTGAGGGAAGGAGAATTGCGCAAAAAAGCGTTTTCTGCAACAGTATTAGTAATACTCCTAATAGGACTGCAAAACATTGCTGCAAACGGCAAGACAGCAAAAGGATGGAGTAACGGTGGTTATTCCCCTGATCCCCAGAATCCCGTTTATGGCACGCACGATTGGATAGCGCAACACGCGCTGGATTGGCTACCGACCAGAGAGAAGCAGTACATCCTGGACAATCTGGCTGCCTACTTGTACGGCACAGAATTGCCTGACAACGGCGGAGCACCAGATGGCATTGGCGACACGGCAAAGCATCACGTCTATTTCAGGTCAAGCGGAAACCTGCAGGACGACGCTTCAGCGCTCAGAGCAGAAACCGAGTTCACGAAGGCTGAAAGCTACATCATGTCCAGCAACTACGCAATGGCAGCAAAAACGCTTGGAATAATGAGCCACTACATAGTTGACGTGAGCGTCTTCGGGCACGTGATGGGAAGCGGGACAGACTGGGGCGCAGAAACTCACCACAGCGACTACGAAGACTACGCAAATGATCGAACCGACAACTACACTGACACGTTCAACACGTATCTTGCCTTTGACGGCAGCCTCGAAGCAATTTCCGCCTACAACGCGTCCTACAAAGTGGCGTATGACACGACGTTCGACGTTGACGGCGACCTGACATGCGTTTGGATGGACCAGAACTACGATTGGAATGACCCCACGTTCAAGGATCGATGCGGAGAATCACTCAACCTCGCGGTCAACGTTCTCGCAGACGTCCTGCACACATTCTACCTGCGAACCATGTACGCTTGGACTGACTGGACGCATTATCACAACTACACGGAAATCGTGACAGCCTTGCAGTACCTCAACTCCAGTTTTCCCACACTCGTAGACCTCTTCTCAATAGGAAAGAGTTGGAACAACCTAGATATTTACTGCATCAGACTCACAAACGAAAACCTGACGCAACGAAAGCCCCAAGTGTTCTTCGTAGGCTACCATCACGCCCGAGAACCCATAACCATCGAAGTCCCTCTATACTTCGCAATAAACGCTGCCAACAACTATAGCGCCAACGCAACCATAAGAAACATGCTGGACTTGTGCGAAATCTACATCGTCGTAGCATTGAACGTCGACGGTATCCAAGCCAGACAAGCGAATGAGTGGCAACGTAAGAATGTTCATCCGTTTGACGAGGATAACGATACGCTCTTGGACGAGGATCCGCCTGATGACGAAGACGGAGACGGATACATAGAGGACCTGTACTACTGGGATGGCATTGACTACTACTTCATAAGATGGGAAGGCCTAGACGACGACCATGACGGCCTGTACAACGAGGACTGGATCGGCGGCGTTGACCTGAACCGGAATTATGGGTATCAATGGAACGCCAGCACAATTACTGGAAGCCCGAATCCTGAAAACGAGGATTATCGCGGACCAGAACCATTCTCGGAACCTGAAACACAGGCTATAAGGGATCTGACCCTGCAGCACGAATTCAAGTATGCCATAAGCTTCCACTCAGGCGCAGAACTGATCCTCTATCCATGGGGACACACGTACGAACTTGCTCCGCATGACGACATCTTCCAAGAAACAGCCTCAGACCTGTCAAGCCTGACAGAAGCACCATACCAGCAGAGCAGTCAACTCTACACGGCTTCCGGGCTTTGGGAGGATTGGATGTACTATAACAGGAGCACATTGGCCTTCACATGCGAAATCTACGAGAACTACAGCGCATGGCAATACGACCTTGGACCGGAACCAAACACTTGGTGGGAAAGAGGAATCACCCAAGCCTTCAACCCCGACCCCGAAAACATCATGGCTACGATTCAAAGATGGTTGCCAGTATTCACCTACATAACCGATAGAGCAATCACGCAGGCTTCGGAAATAGCCATAACAGACATAACTCCATACAAAACGATAGTCGGACAAGGCTTCCCAATACGCGTGAACGTTACCGTCAAGAACCAAGACACGAGCACAAAAGTGTTCAACGTGACACTCTACGCAAATACAACGATAATCGATACGAAACAAGTCACCTTGTCTGGCCAAGCCACAACAACTCTAACCTTCACATGGTCTACCACAGGATGGGAAAAAGGCCACTACATAATCAGCGCCACGGCAGACAAACCTGACAACATCCGCATCGACGGAACAATCAAAGTAGGCATACCCGGAGACATAAACACAGACGACTACACTGGAATCGACGACATATTCGAAATAGCCACACACTTTGGGAAACAGCCCGGAGATCCCGGATGGGACGCAAAATACGACATAAACGACGATGACTATGTGGGCATAGACGACATCTTCACAGCAGCCTCGCACTTCGGAGAACAATATCCCTAAGTGGTTCTGTGGAGCCACTTCCCCATTTTTCCCTTTTGAGTCATTCGTTGACGCACATTATCACATTCGTTTCGTTCGTCAAAACACGCAACGGGCGAGACGTATGAATAGGCACCTTTAAATCTCATATCAAAATACAAGTTGTAAAGGCTGAAAACGGATGCGACCTCTGGAGAAGATCTACTGGTTAAGACTTGCATTGGGCTTGTTTGCTGCTCTGGTATGCATCGTCTACGGCTTGGTTACAGGCTCGATTACCAGTGATTTCTCTCAAGGATTTGTTTTCGGATCGTTCTTCAACGGCACTTCAATAGCTCTGATAATATACTTGTTTTCCTACTATATCATAAAAGCCAAGCTCGGAGCATCTGTGGAAAAGCCCCAGAAAATTATGACCACGGGAATAGGCATATACCTACTCTCATGGATAGTGTTCTGGGTTTTGCTGTACACGATTATCGCTGGCCCAATTTCTCCGCCGCCAGCCTAGTTTTCTTCCTGTTCCAAGAAATTCTCCATCGTAGCTTGGCTCTGGTCGGTCTTGACAGTTTCAAGCTTCGCCTTATCATCAGAAACGCTATTCGAACTAGGCATTTCGACAACGTTCAGTCGGCTGAACACGCGCATACAATCTGCCCATGCTGAGAAGTAGCCTCGGTCGAAGTCTCCGTGAAGCTTGTTTCCAATATGCTCAAGAAATTCGCGTCTGTAAGCGTGCAAGGCTGCCTTGTCGCTCATATCCAGTGTGGGGAAGAACGCGTAGGCATCACCGTTTGCTTTGCGGGAAAGAAACATGCCATAGAGAGCTCTGAAGTAGCCACGATTCCACTCGGTTTTCTGCATCTTCTGCTTGACCCTTTCAAGC
>Ga0315289_10009818_pt1 | contig 13743 bp, 10 predicted proteins | sample YL17G11_40_MG_FD_203452 | JGI IMG/M metagenome (GOLD analysis project Ga0315289, IMG submission 203452) | Sediment microbial communities from Yellowstone Lake, YNP, Wyoming, USA - YL17G11_40 | ecosystem: Environmental > Aquatic > Freshwater > Lake > Sediment | place: USA: Wyoming | collected...
TTCGCCTACGGACTAAGCGAATATTTCTTCAGAAGCGAACGGGGAAGAGAATAACTATCGCCCAACTGCCTTATCGCCCAGCAGGTACTTGAAAACGCCTATCCCCACGAAAAAAAAGCCGAGTATTTCTGTGAATGGTAGAACGGTTATCGGTGATTTAACGCCAAAGAGCTTGTATAGTCTAATTCCGAAAGCTACGCCCCTCACGGCTGGGAGCAGGAGCATCAGTAGGGCGAGGTAGGCCAGATAGGGGTGAATCCAAAAAGTTAAGACGAGAATAACGAATATCGCGGCCAAAAAAGCCCTGACCATCGTCCTGCTGTCTTTGTTGCCCTTGAGGTATCTCGGCATTGTTCTCCCATACCACATATAGCGCACAGCTATACCCTTTAGGTCCAAGGTAGCTGATTTTGAAAACTTCAATTCTGTCTTGACATCGAGCACTTTCTCCTTTGACAGCACTTTCCTCCAGAAATTCTTGTCGTCCCCAAAACCAAGCCCAGGGTCGTACATACCAGCGGTCTTGGATATCCCGGTCCTGAAGATTAGCAGCCTCCCCTCGCCCCTCTCGTCTTTATAGAACATGGCCTTCTCGACCGGGCTTTTGAACCTTTTTGGCGGCATCGGCTTGCTGTAAAACTTTATGAGGTCGGCGTCTGGGTGCTTTTCAAACTCTCTGACCACTTTTTTAGTGAAATCCGGTTCCATCGCCGTGTCAACGCCAGTCACGAGCAGTATCTCGCCAGCTGCCATCTTCCAGCCGGTGTTTGAGGCATTGGCCACGCTTCGCTTAGGCCCTTTTTCGGCAGCTAGCCTGAAGTTCTTATTGGTCTTCATGGCCTCTTTAACCACACCAACCGTATTGTCCCTAGAGCCGCCGTCTACGAAAATCACTTCCGGCTTGACTGTCTGGCTTTCTAGATACTTTATGCAGTCACCGAGTCTAGCTTGCTCATTGTAAACCGGTATGACTATCGATAGTTTCATGCTAACCCCTAACATATCGTATTATCTTCAGGTCATCCTTGATGATCCCTCTCATCAGATATAAAGCCACAAAATAAAAGGCTATTGCTGCCAAGACCACCAACAGTGCGCTCACGATAGTGGTCGCGTAGGGCTTGAGGTAAAGAAGCAGCGCAGCCATTAGGGCCGATGAAGCCAAAGGCCTGGTCACAGACTCTCTCAGCTTGTATGCGAAGAATTTGGAAGCAGCCACTATCAGAGAAGCGGAAATCATTATATTGACCAGCAAAAACGCGATTCCCGCTCCAAGCAGGTTCAGATAGTTGATGAGCAGGAAGGAGGCCAGTATGCCAAAGATTGTGTTCAGAATATAGACCTTGGTTATGTGCTTTATCCTACCATAGGCAACTAGGATGCTCGAGAAGAGGTTTGAGATGAACTGGAAGAACAATGCAAAGATGATTATCTGCAAGACGAATCCTGCGGGCATGAATTCAACACCATAGACTAGATGGATCAGGCTCTCGCCAAAAAAGAAGATTCCGACCATCATCGGGATTATAACCATGGTGCTGTATCTCAGGACCAGATCCATATACCTTTTGAGCATCTTGACATCGTTGCTGGCCTTGAAGCTGATCACCGAGGAGAACAGAATCTGCGTTGAGATCGGTATTAGTATGCCAACAGCGGCGAACCAGCTCAGGGCTATCTTGAAAAACGCCACATCGTCAGCCATCACGAAGAGCCCGAGGATGAGGATTATGCCCCAGAACAGAAGCAGGTTTGACATCGAGATCGCTGTGAAGTTCAGGATGTTGCCGTTTACCTCCCTCTTATCTATCTCTTCCGCCTTTTTAGCGAAAAGCTTTTTGAATTTCGAGGCAAGCTGGAGGGCCAGGTAAGCGGTTGCGAATATGAAGGAGAGCAGCACGCCGAAGACCACCCACAGCAGGCTGGCTTTGAGGAAGAAAAATGTTATCGGGAGTATTATCAGGAAAATGCTGTTTATGCTGTTGCCTATTAGAGAATACTGGTTCTTGTTCAGCCCGATGAAGACGGCGCTCATGAAGGTCACTAACGCATAAAAAACGACCAAGATGGCCGCGAGGACTATCGCGGGCTCATCGCCCACCAGAGAATAGGCTTTCGCTATCTCAGAGGAGAAAACGATCAGTAGGACGGCAAAAACCAGGGCTAGAACCAGCTTGCACTTCAAAAGATGCAAGAAGACTGACCTGAGCTTAGAGTACTGTCTTGTTGTTGAATACTCCGATATGAAGCGTATAGTTGTGCTGTTGAAGCCCGCGTCGAAAAGGCCGGCAAGCAGGTAAGCGAAACCGGACACTAGCGAGAACTGGCCGAACATGAAGGCGCCCATGATAATTGGCAGTAAAACGGCCAGCACGAAGTTGGAACAGAATCCAACTAAGTTCTGCATCACTCCGAACAGGTTCTGCTTCACCAACACCTGCGCAGACAATCCTTTAGCCATATCACTCAACTAAAAAGTATTAGGCAGGGTACTATTTAAAACAATAGAGGCGGATTAGCTTACCTCTTTGTAGTTCTTTAGTATCTCTACGACCATCCGCGCCGGGCTGGCCCTCATCCATCTCATCCAGCCGACGACCTGCGTGATATTATAGAAATAGTCGAAAAGGATGTTCGGCGGCAGTTTTATCAGCTGCCTTATTATCGGCTCGAACTGCGGGTATTTCACCAGGACTATCGAGAACTTGTGGAGGTTGGTGACCGGCCCTATATCCTTCTGGTTTATGATGCTCCTGTGTATCTTGTATGGGCTGACTCCGAGCTTCTTCAGGTCTTCCCGTCTGACATAACCTTTCTTTATCGCATAATCCGTTATCTCGAGGCCAGGGAACGGCAGAAAGACATAGCAGCTGACTACCTCCGGCCTGACTTTTCTGTTCATATAGATGGTCTTCCAAGCCTGTTCCAGCGTCTCGTCAGGCAGGCCGAACATGTTGAAAGTTATTATTGGCAGTTTGTATTTCTTCAAGAGCTTTGCGGCGGTGAGAATCTGCTTGTCGGTCAAGTTTTTCCTGAGCACGGTGTTCCTGAGCTTTTCGTCCCCTACCTCTATCGCAAACCTGATTGAATCACAGCAACCAGTGTCTTTCAGTGCCTTGGTCATCGGCTCGTCTAGCAGATCCGCTCTTATGTTGCAGCTGAAAGGTATCTTGACCTCTTTCTTGTATCTCTTGAGGAACTTCATCAGCCAGTCTTTCCTGATATTGAAAGTGCTGTCTATGAACATGACCATCTTGACTTTCCTCTTCTTGTTCAGTTCTTTTATCTCGCGTATGCAGTTCTCCACCGATCTGAACCTTATCGTGCTGCCTCCCTTCGCATATATCTGGCACCATTTGTGATTGAAGCAGAAACTGCAGCGGAACGGGCATCCCCTGCTTATCATGAAATCGTCCGACTCCTGTTTCCTGAAGAAATCGTACTTCTTGTAGAGCTTTCTGTCCGGGAACGGCAGCTCATCGAGGTTCTGTATCAACGGTCTGAGCTCATTCTTGTAGATTTTTCCATTCTTCTTGACCCAGAGGTTCTTGATTTTGGTATAATCCTTTCCCTTGTCTATCGCATTCGCCAAATCTAGGAGTGCGTATTCGCCCTCCCCTATGCATATCATGTCGATTGGCTTCTCCTTCAAGAAATCTGGATAGAATGTGGGGTGCGGGCCTCCGATTATTATGGGCGCTTTTATCCTGGCCCTCTTAACCATCGCGGCCATGTCCAAGACCCAGTCCTGCTGGATTACCATGGCTGAAAAGGCTATCAAATCCGGCTTGGCTTTCTTGAGCTCTCTTATGATTTCTTCCTTGCTTCCGAGCAGGACGTCGCACTCGTGGCCGTTTGCCTTTAGGACGGCAGAAAGCTGCATCACGCCTAGATACTCGTGCCATATGTTTTGTAGAAAGATTACCTTGGCCATTCAATCAGATATTGTTTATTTATTAAAATGTATATAAATAGCTTGGTTGCTAAGTTATACTGGAGGGTGGAGTGGTGGACTTCCTATCAATTCTTAAGCAAAACAAGGTGCTATTGTTAGTGCTTTTGATATGCGTAGCCGGAAGGCTGATCGTCTCGCCCTATCCTTTCGATGAAAAGCTCATGGATGGCGGCGACACCTCAGCACATGTCCACATGATAGAGCTGATCAAGAATCACGGTCTCTTAAACTGGGACCCGTATTGGTTCGGTGGGGTAACTGTTGCCACGTTCTACCCGCCCCTAGCCTATCTGATAACCGCCTCATTCCCGTTCAGCGAAGTCATGGCGTTCAAGTTCTCTTTTCTCCTGTTTTTCGCAGTGACTCCGATAGCCTTCTATCTCTTCGTCAGGGAGATGAACCTGCCAAAGAAAGAGGCGCTTGTCTCGACAGTCATCTTCTCTTTCATTATGCATTTCAACTATCTTTATGACATGGGGACCTTCACCAGCATGGTCGCCCTGCCTTTCGGGCTTTTGTCCTTCAAATACTTCATAAGAACGGTAAAGAGCAGAGATGTGAAGTACATACCGCTTTCATCCATACTCTTAGGTATAACAATACTCTGCCATGCATATATCGGCGGGCTGTTCTTCCTGCTCGGCGCCGTCTATTTCCTCGCCTCTTACTATACCAAGCCCAGCAAGGCCACTTTGCTAAATTCGTTAAGCATTCTGGTATTTAGCGTGCTCATCATATCGCTGTGGGGTCTGCCTTTCCTCATCGAGAGCGGGCAGTCAAATTTCGGCTGGCCGTTGGAGGAGCAGTTCCTCATAGTGCCCCTGACCGGCATATACCGGCTTTTTGCGTTTTATATAAACGGGTTCTCCACGATAATCGCCGGCCTGGCTTCCATCTTGGTGCTCTCCGGCTTTGCCGCGGTTATGAAGAAAAAAGACGCCGATTCGCGTTTCTTGATATGGGCATCGATTGTTACTGTCGCGGTCTATATCGCTATCGGGCTGACCCACTCCTTACTACCGCAGGGCAGGGCCGTCCTGTTCTTTTCGATCCCCTTCGCCATTCTGATTGCGAAGAACATCAACTTCAAGGTGCTGAAATACTTGCTGATTGCGTTCATTGCGATGCAGATAATGCAGTTCACCCTGACGCCGGTCCAGACGAGCGATAATTACACCAAGTATTATGATGCGCTGAAACTGGTGGATAAAGATGTGGGGAGAGTCAACCCGCAGCCGGATGTCAATAATGCGATTCTGTTTATGGCGCCGGCGATGGATATCCAGACGGACGGCGGACAGTATGATTGGTCACTCAGCAAAAAAAGATTCATGTTCAACGACAGGAAGGTGTTTTTTGAATGCATAGGGAAGTACAGCATCTCGGACAGGCTGTTCTCGCTAGATGGGGTTTTCACCCGTAAATCGCTAGTCTACCAGAAGCCGTGCGAGCTGATCAATGAGAATTACACCGAATATTTCAGGATGCTCAACATACACTACATAATCGCCGATAAGAGACTGGGAGTGTCTGAGATTTTCGACAGTGACTCGAATCTCACGAAGATAAGAGATTTCGGGGACTTCTCTCTATACGAATTCAAAAATGCCAGCTATATAGATACATCAGTCGACTATTCATACCAGCGAGTGGGCCCCCAAAAGATATTGATAACCCTGAAGAGTGACGAACCAAGGGAGAACGTCCGCGTCAGGGTTAGTGAATCTTGGTATCTCTATTGGTTTTCAAACGACTCTGAAATAAAGGTGGAGTCGGATGATAAGGGATTCATAACTTTCGTGGTGCCCAGACTCGATGGGGAGAAAAGCGTTATGCTCGAATTCAGGGAACCAGAATACTACAAGGTGTTTTGGGCAATGAGCGCTTTTGGAGTTATCATGTCGTTTGCCCCGTTCCTTATTAAGAAATATAAATTAAAATCTTAACTTCATGAGCTCGATAAAGCCGTAGAACATCAGCCTACCTAGCCTCATTTTCGATTTGCCTTTCTTCCTCTCTATGAAGGTTATCGGTATCTCTCCGAGTTTGAATCCGTTTAGCTTCGCGTAATAAAGAGACTCCACCAGCATCACATTATCCTTGATTTTATTCTTTTTTGGTAGCGCTTTCCTCTTGAAGAAACGGAAGTTCAGCGTATAATCATGGAGGTTCATGCCAAGCAGTATGGCGGTGAAAATGTTTGCGCATCTGCTTATGAAAGACTTCAACTTCGGCTTGCCAATCACTTTTGCACCCTTGATGTAGACTGAGCCAGTCACAACGTCGTAGCCCTCCTTGATTTTGTCATAGACCTGCGGTATGTACTTCGGATCTATCGACAGGTCGGCGTCTATGCTGCCTACAATCTTGCCTTTCGCTTCGTTATATCCCTGGAAGATGGCGGCCCCTACACCTTCCTTCTTTTTCCGTACTATAAGCCTTACATTTTTGTTCTTCTTCATGGCTTTTCTGACCGCGCCCGCTGTTCCATCAGGACTATTGTCATCAACCACTATTACCTCTGTAGAAATATTGTGTCTTGAGCATTCTCTATTAATGCGGTTGATCAGCTCTTCTATGTTGTCTCTCTCATTATAGGTGGGTATTATCACGCTGAGTTCCATGCTATCTGGTCTCCCTGAAGAAGAATATTGAGCAGAATAACACTATCATTGCAAAGGAGATGAACCTATATAAAACTGCAATAGAGAGCGCGAGCGGCTCTGCGAATCCATTGAAGACCAAGAGGGCGAACAATATTGCTTCGAAAGAGCCGAGTCCGCCGGGCAATGTGCTGATGGCCCCTCCCAGAACTGCCAAAGCTATGAAGCCTACCGCGAAGCTGTACGGCAGATGTGCGGATAGAGAGACAGTGGCGAGATATAGAATAGCACCTTCGAGGGCGTAGCATAGGACAGTCAGCAAGAATATCTCGAGGAAATGAACCATCCTAGCAGTTTTCATCTTAGAGAAGCCATTGTAAAACTTATTCATCTTATCGGTTATTTGCGGCTTTAGTTTTTTGACTGCAGGTATAAACTTGAATAGGCCGAGCAGATAGTTTGAAAGCCGCATGGCCAGGGTTTTCCTGAGAATCACAAAGAGGAAGGCGATCAGAACACAGGAGGTGAGCAGGAGTGCGAATTGGAGCGCAGTGGAGACAAAAAATGAGTAGAGTGTGAAAAAGGCTAGCGCGATTATTAGGAGCACCACTACATCTATGAATCTCTCAACCAGGATTGCAGGAAGGAGATAGAAAAATGATGTCTTGCATTTCTTTTTCATAAAATAGAGTCTGGCTACCTCTCCAACGCGCACCGGAGTGAGATTCGCCACGAACTGGGAGGCGAGGTAGGTTGAGATAAGGTTGAATCTGGAAATCTTCAGTTTGTATATATTCATGAAAATCCGCCATCTAACCAGTCTAGAGGCTAGGATTGTGAAACTGCAGACAATGCCCAGCAGGATAAAAAGGACATTCGCCTTCGATATGTTTGCCATTATCTGGAAAAAGTCGGCTCTCGAGAACAGGACTATCAGCAGAACCAGGCTGATGATGAAAGAAACTATCTGCCTCTTCTTTAATTTCATCGATTCACCATATATAGAAAAGTATAATAAATACCATCCGTAGTAATTTAAATGTATCATTTTGTGATTAGGATGAAATTCAGTAAAAGAAACATTATAATTCTTGTGTTGATGTTTTGCGTGCTTGGGAGGGCAGCAATCTCAATTATTCCATTCGATGGCAGAGATTTTTCCGGGTCAGACCATTATCACCACATATACATCATTGAAACGTTGGCAGAGAAGGGTTGGATAAGCTGGGATTACTCTTGGTATGGCGGATCCCCTTTTCTCAGATTCTATCCACCTTTCGGCCTCTGGATAGGCAGCATTTTTGCGCATATAATGGATGCTCTAGATGCATACAAATTAATTCTTTTGCTTGTTTTTTCACTGACTCCGCTAGCTGCATATTTCTTTTTTAAAGAATTTTTCAAAAAAACGAAGGAAGTTTTATTCTCCACACTTTTGTTCTCATTTACAGTTTATTATGCGTGGATGCAAAATGTAGGTGAATTTCCAACAATATTTACCTTACTACTTACAATTTTATTTTTAACATTTTTTATAAAATATTTGAAGAATAGGATGATAAAAAACTTTATACTTGCATCAATCTTACTGGGTGCTATGGCAATCAGTCATTTACTTGCAACATATGTTGCTATTTTGCTTTCCTTTATTTATCTTGTAACATTTTTTGTAAATAAACATTTTGAATTTAAAAGATTTGTTTCGAGCCTCGGGATTTATCTGCTTGGATTTTCTTTAGCTGCTTTTTGGTTGATTCCGACCATATCTGAACTTGGTCGTACATCATTTACAACTCAATATTCTGCGCCACCAATGTTTAGTCTGACAATCGTAAATTTTTTGAAAGTATATAGTTACAGCGCATACTTTAATTTTATACCGATGTTAGCCACCGTTCTCGGGGGGGTTCTACTTTTATATGGAATTAAAAAATCGCTAAAATGGAACGGAGATGATCTATTTTTGCTGTTAAGTCTTGCTGTTTTTGTAGCAGTTTACTTTGGTCTTGAATCTTTATTTCCATTTGCGTATTTTCCATTTGGTAGATGGATGGCTTTCATGCCAATCATAACAACAATTTTGATAACCAAATCATTAAATAAAAGACTCTTCGCATATCTAGCATTGATATTCTTAGCAAGCCAACTCATTATCTTCCTGGCACTTCCGGTAAACACTTATAACATAGACTCCCACAAAAAAGTAGCAGAATATCTGGATAGTAAGGATGGTAGAACGATATATATTCCCAGGTTTAAGCCAAATAACGATCTAGACACAACCTTTGATTATCTTTTACCACATCATAAAAATGAAGATGGAGTAGGATTCTGGCCACAGGGGCAGAGTCCAAAGCGTTATGTTTTGTCACTAGATATTGATACATACGTATGTGAAGCGTCAGTTAAACCTCCTAATCTTTTAGACTTTTCCATAAGAAAAACAGATGAGGTAATAGAAGGGATCAAATGTACTAGAAGGGAAAACTCGTCCGACATGCTTTATATGTTACAAAATGTGAGGTATGTTATAGTAAACGATCAATTTCCAGACATTCTTTCCAGATTTGAGAATGATTCGAACTTCACGAAAATTAAACAAATAGACAATTTCACAATTATGGAATTAAATAATAGCGCGTATATTCGAACTGACCCAAGAGTGGAATGGAATTATACAAAGGAGACAGACAGGATAGAGATTAATCTGTCTTCAAAGGAAAGATTGCACAATGTCTCAGTGATGATTAGCGAGAGTTGGTATCCGAACTGGAAATCACAAGAAGTAAATATAGAACCGAATGAGCTAGACTTTATGACGTTTAAACTATCAGAGTTAGAGGGAAGCAAGCATGTGACTATTGAATTTGTAAAACCCATCTATTATCCAATGGGAACAGGTGTGACGTTGATTGCTTTCGCCGTGATTGTTTACCTTTTTATCATCAACAAGAAAGAGTTATTAATGCCTAAATCTTAACTTCGGCATTTCTAACAGGCCGAAAAACATCTCCTTTCCCAGCCTCATCTTGGACTTTCCTTTCTTTCTTTCAACGAAGGTTATGGGCACTTCTCCTATCTTGAAACCATTCCTCTTTGTGACATACAAAAACTCCGCCAGCATTACGTTTCCGGTCGCAGTCAGCTTTTTTGGAAGGGCCTTTCTCTTGAAGAATCGGAAGTTCAGAGTGTAATCGTGCAGGTTCATGCCGAGAATAATTGACGCAAGTAGAGCGGCTCCTTTGCTCGCCCAGACCTTGTGAGTCGGCTTTCCTACAACATTTGCTCCAGCCATATACCTAGAACCTATCACTACATCATATCCTGACTGAAGTTTTTTATAAATAGCTGGGATATACTTCGGGTCTATTGATAAATCGGAGTCACTGCTACCTATAATTTTCCCCTTTGCCTTGCGATAGCCGTGAAAAACAGCGGCTCCAAGTCCCTCTCTCGTCTGTCTGACAATAAGCCTTAGATTCTTCTTTTTCTTCATCATTCTTCTGATTATGTCCGCCGTGCCATCCGGACTGTTATCATCTACGACTATTATCTCAGTCGATATCTTGCTCTTGCTGCATTCCTCATCGACTCTGTTAACCATCTCCTCTATGTTCTCTTTCTCATTGTATGTGGGCAGGATTACGCTAAGATCCATTCTATCACTTGGTTCTAAGAATAACGAACAGAACGATATTAGATTTTTCTATATATATAATGATTCGTTTGCTACCTCAGAATCTCAGAAAATGACTTGACTACGTAATCGAGATCGTCCTGCGTGAGGTACTGGTGGATCCCTATGTAAAAGGCGTTCAAGCCGAGATATTCTGCATTCGGTAGTTTCCCTTCGTACTGGGGCCTGTACTCTTTATAGGCGGGTTGCTGCGTCGGTATGCTCCCAAAAAGTGGCCTGGTCTCTATCCCCTTGTCCTCGAGCTCCTTTCTCAACCTCTTCCTGCTTATCTTTTTGGGGTTTTTTATCACTATAGGGTAGGCGAGATAGCTGACCTCATTCGAGAATATTGGCAGGTCTAGGGCATCTGAGAACTTGGCCAACCCTTCGTTAAGGTACTTTACGTTCTCTACCCTTTTACGAATTATCCACTCAGCCTTTTCCAGCTGCGTTAGTCCGAGAGCGGCCTGGACCTCCATCGGCTTGAAGTTGGCTCCTAATATATCGTGAGTGAATCTAGGGTCAACGTCTTCTTCGCCCTTTGGCATCCGCGGGCAGATTCCCTGCATCCGGGTACATACCGAACAGTCGCACATCCTGCCTTGGGCCTTGAACTTCTTCGATAGCCTAGCTATCTCCGGGTCGTCCGTGGTAATTGCACCCATCTCGCCCGCCTGTATATTGTGAGCAATGTAGAAGGAAAAGTCAGCCCAAAGGGACCAGGAACCAAGTTTCTTGCCGTTATAGATTGTGCCGTGCGCCTGGGCAGAATCTTCTATCGTGACCATGCCGTACTCTTTCGCAATCTTGTTTATCTTGTCCATCTCCGCGGCGTAGCCCATCAGGTGGACGGGCAGTATTATCTTGTAATTAGAGGTGTCGTCCACGCTCTCCAGATGCGCCTTGATAGAATCCGGAGTAATGACCATCCTCTTTCTGTCAACATCAACGTAGACCGGTTCATATCCAGACATCAGTATAGAATTTGAAGTGGCTATATAGGTCAGGGGTGTGGTTATGACTTTCGCTCCGTTCTTTATGTTCAGCGCGTCATAGAACTTCAATACAGAGAGGCCGGTTATCATCGCCCCTGCGCCAGAACTAGTGGCAACGCAGTGCTTGGTACCTATGAACTGGGCGAACTTCTGCTCGAACTCCCTGACTTTTTTCCCTTCGGATATCCTACCCGAATCAAGGACCTCGTTTATTGCCTTTTTCTCCCTTTCCCCCAGGCGAAAGTCTCCGACCTGCACTCGTATCTGCATCAAATCACAATAAGGGTAATATTAGCAACGCGCTTATTTTAAATGTTATAGCCTACTATCTTTTTAATGATAAGGTATAATAATCAACGCGTCAGCAAATAAAAAGGTGGAACTGATGAAAAAGATTTTGCTTATAGTTATTTTGCTTTGCGTTCTCGGCAGGCTGGTGGTGAGTCCGCTTCCGGTAAACGAAGACCTGACCACCGCTTCTGACCAGGGCGGCTATCTGCATTTCTCATGGTTTCTTCGCGCCCATCCGGCAGAGAACTGGGACAGCTATTGGTACGGCGGTTTCCCACAGCTCAGATTCTATCCGCCAGCCGTTTTCTACATGCAATCAATACTATCCAACCTAATTTCGGACATTCTCGCATTCAAATTCATACTGTCCCTGGCTTTCATCCTTACACCAATCGCTTTTTACTATCTTTTGAAGGAGTTCAGGCTCTCGCAGAAGGAGAAGGTTCTTTCTTTGATGGTATTCTCCTTCATGTTTTTCTATAACTCCGCTGTCTATTCCGGCAAGTCCGCCATCATCCTCGCTGTCTTGAGCGGCTTGGTGTTCTTCAAGTTCTTCATCCGCAGCTTAAAATCGAGAAGCTCGGTCGATATTGGGGTCTCAAGCGCGTTCCTGGCCTTGACACTGCTGACCCATTCCTTGACCTCGATTATGTATGTCGGGCTATCCGCCATGTATCTTATTGCTTGGTTATATTCCAAGTTTGACTGGCAGAAGGTTAAGAGCACGATACTAATCTATGCCTCTGGATTCATTTTATCTGCTTACTGGCTGATCCCTTCCCTGATTGAGAGGAAATACGCACTATCTGGTCTCTATGGCGAGCTGGAATCCTCCCTTCTCAATCTCTCTCCTTTCACGATGGTGCTGAGGACTTTCGGGGCCAACGTCAATCTCTTCACAATCTTTATGACAGTAATAGCCGTGGTATTGATCTGTTTCGGCTTCTATTACGAGTACAAGAAGAGGAAGAATATCGAGTCGCTTTTCCTTGTCCTAAGCTCGGCGGTTTTCATAGGCGGACACTTCGTCCTTTTCTATTTTATCGGAAACATGCCTTTCTCGCCCGAAAATGCGATTGTCCTCTGGCCGATAATCCTTTCCATCCTGATAGCCAAAAGCGCTACCAAGAAAATCCTTACTTACCTGGCCATAGTGTTGATCGTTCTCCAGCTGGTCCTTTTCTTCGGGGTGCCGATGCAGGCCTATGCAAAGAGCGACTATACAAAGATTGACGCCTCCCTCCAGTATCTCCAGGGCAAGGATGGCAAAGTATCGGTGCAGCCGAGATACGCGCCATATACGCTGGCAACGATAAACGATTACCGGGTCCCGCTGCTAGGAAAGGAAAATGAATTCTCCACTTTCCCCGAGACGCTTTCTGAGGCGAGATACAATTACATATACCAGAATTACGGCTTTAACTGCGTAGGAAAGCAGATGGTCAGCGATAGGATATTCTCCACTGATTTTCTGAACAGGGAGTACATAAAGACCAAGCGCTGCGAGCTGGAGACCAAAAACCTTGAGGGCTACTTCTACTCGATGGATGTCAGCTATGTGATAGTGAACAAGGAATTCCCGGAAGTCGACACCTACTTCAGCAACAACAGTGCCTATAATAAGGTCAGGGATGACTCCTTTTTCAGCGTCTATGAACTGGTAGATGTGCCGCAGTATGTCCAAAGCGACCAGAATATCAGCTATAGCTATTACAAACTGCCGGATAAGATAGTCATAAACCTGCACTCTGATAGCAAGATTGGCAATGTCACGGTAAGGATTAGCGAGGGGTGGTATCCTTACTGGGTCTCTAACGACGCCAGAGACATAAGAGCGGACCAGAACGGATTCATGATGTTCACGGTTCCTGAGATTAGCGGCGATAAGGAAATAACCCTGGAGTTTAAGCAACCCGCCTTCTACGGTTACCTTCCACTGTTATCATTTTTCTGGCTTTGCTTTTTGGTTCTGAACTGCAGGTTTGACATTTTGCATTTCAACCGCTGAGAGCCCTATCCACTGAGGCTATTGTTTATATTATTTAATACCTAAAATAAATAGACGTGTGAGTTGCATGAAATATTTTGTGAGTGGAGGAGCGGGTTTTGTCGGAAGCCATCTTGTGGATAAGCTGCTCGCTGGAGGTAACCAGGTAACCGTCTATGACAACTTCAGCTCAGGCCAGAAAGGCTTCATAGAGCATCATCTCAAGGACAAAAACT
>Ga0315289_10009819_pt1 | contig 13742 bp, 13 predicted proteins | sample YL17G11_40_MG_FD_203452 | JGI IMG/M metagenome (GOLD analysis project Ga0315289, IMG submission 203452) | Sediment microbial communities from Yellowstone Lake, YNP, Wyoming, USA - YL17G11_40 | ecosystem: Environmental > Aquatic > Freshwater > Lake > Sediment | place: USA: Wyoming | collected...
AGAAGGCCGGAACCGGATCAAAGCGATCGGAGAAACGGTCATTTGACCCGTTCGCCGACGCTACCCCGCCTTTAAAGGCGGGGACGAGAAGCGAGGCTCAGGGTTAACCCTGAGCAAGCCCCGGCATTCATGCCGGGGAGTCGATGGGTTGACCTGATTCTTGTTTTTTGATAGCTTACTTCTCCACTGTGGATATTTTGTCTCTTTGGATGTGGAGAGGTGTCCGAGCGGTTTAAGGAGCACGCTTGGAAAGCGTGTGTGCGTTGCAAAGCGCACCGCGGGTTCGAATCCCGCCCTCTCCGCCAAGCCTGCAATAATGAACCCGCCGGGCGGCCGGCGCCGAGACCTGGAAGGAGCATCGCATGGACAGCAAAGACCTGATCACACTCGAAGATCTTTACGGAGCCCACAACTATCATCCCCTGGACGTCGTCATCAGCCGGGCCAAGGGGATCTGGGTCTGGGACGTCGAAGGCCGCAAATATCTGGACTTCCTGAGCGCCTACTCGGCCGTCAACCAGGGCCACTGCCATCCCCGGATCGTCAAGGCCCTCATCCAGCAGGCCAAACGAGTGACCCTGACTTCGCGGGCCTTCCGGAACGACCAGCTTCCCTACCTGGACAAGGAGCTTTGCGACCTGACCGGGTTCGAGATGATGCTTCCCATGAACTCCGGCGCCGAGGCCGTCGAGACTGCCGTCAAGACCGCCCGCAAGTGGGCCTACCAGAAGAAGGGTGTTCCCCAGGACCAGGCTGAGATCATTGCCTGCCAGAGCAACTTCCACGGCCGGACCATCTCCGTCATCAGCTTTTCGACCGAACCCCTCTACCGCCGGGACTTCGGGCCGTTCACGCCGGGCTTCAAGATCGTCCCCTTCGGCGACGCGGCGGCCTTCGAAGCGGCGATCACCCCCAACACGGCGGCCATCGTCGTCGAGCCCATCCAGGCCGAGGCCGGGATTCTCATCCCGCCCGCCGGCTATCTCAAGGCCGTCCGGGACATCTGCACAAGGCACAACGTTCTGTTCATCGCCGACGAGATCCAAACCGGGCTGGGCCGGGTCGGAAAACTCTTTGCCTGCGAATACGAAAACGTCAAGCCCGACATGGTCGTCATCGGGAAATCCCTGGGCGGCGGCTGCATTCCGATCTCGGCCGTCTGCTCGACGCGGGAGATCCTGGGCGTCTTCAAGCCGGGCGAGCACGGCTCGACCTTCGGCGGAAATCCCCTGGCCTGCGCGGCCGCCCGCGAGGCGATCCGGGTCATCCGGGAGGAGAAGCTCGTCGAGAGGGCGGCGGCCCAAGGCGTGTTCTTCCTGGAGAAACTCAAGACCCTACGCAGCAAACTTATCAAGGAAATCCGGGGCCGGGGCCTTCTGATCGGGATCGAGCTTCATCCCGAGGCCGGCGGCGCCCGCCGCTTCTGCGAGGCCCTTAAGAACGAGGGGTTGCTCTGCAAGGAGACTCACGACAATGTCATCCGCTTCGCGCCCCCGCTCATCATCTCCGAGAAGGACCTCAACTGGGCCTTCAAGCGGATCAAGAAGGTCTTCAAGGAGCTCGCGGCCTGACGATGTAACCTTTCCGGTCCGGCGGTGTCCTCGAAGGAGGACAACTCCGGATTTCCACTTCTTGACTCCCCTGGACTATTGCCTAGATCATTTGGCATGGCTTTTGCTATATAATAATCTGTAAAGGTCAAGAGAATGCCCGAATCGGGAGGGACAAAGCCATGAGAAAAATGATCTGGATCGCCATCGTTCTCATTCTTTTCTTGACGAGCTGCGTCATCTATGTCCCCAGGGACGATTACTACGGTCCCGAGCGGCCGTCTTACTCGGACCGCGGGGACACCAGCCGCGGCCGGGACCGCGACATCTCCTATTTTTACGACTACCTCTCGGACTATGGGAATTGGGTTTGGAACGCGCCCTTCGGCCATGTCTGGGTTCCCCGGGGCGTTCCCTACCGCTGGCGGCCCTACAGCCACGGCCGCTGGGTCTGGACCGATTACGGCTGGACCTGGATCTCCTCGTTCGAATGGGGCTGGATCCCCTCCCACTACGGACGCTGGGGCTGGGACCGCGGTTTGGGCTGGTTCTGGGTTCCCGACACGGTTTGGGGACCGGCCTGGGTGGCCTGGCGCTGGGGCGATCTCTATTACGGATGGGCCCCTCTGCCTCCGGGCGCGGCCTGGCGCGGCGGCATGCTCTACGGCGAGGACATCCCGGACTATTACTGGCTTTTCCTCGACGGCCGCTATTTCCTCGACCGCGATCTCGGACGCTACATCCTCCCCTATGAGAGGAACATCACGATCATCCACTATACCGTCATCAGGACCAATATTGTCTATCGCAACAACCGGATCGTGAACGAGGGCGTCGATATCGACCAGATCCGGCGCGCCACCCGGAGCGAGGTCGTCAAGTACGAATTGAAGGACGCCCTGCGGCCCGGGCAGGCCCGGCTCGGCCCGCGCGAAGTCGAGATCTTCCGTCCCGAGCTCCTCAAGAACGATCAGGCCAAGCCGCGGCGCGTCATTTCCAAGGAAGAGGCGGGCGAGGAGCTCCGGAACCGGCCTCTGCGCGGCGAGAAGAAAAATGTTCTTCTCTCCGAAGAGGATGAGCTCAAGGAGGACCAGCGGGACGAGACCCGGCTTCTCGAGAGGAGCCAGGAGGAAGAGCTCAAAGTCATTAAAGAGAAGATCCAGCAAGACATAATAAAGGCTCCCGACGAACCGGAGAAGAAGAAAATCGAGAAGGACTCCCAGGACAAGGTCGTGGAGATCAAGAAGCGCCACGAGGCGGAGAAAGAGGAGCTCGGCAAGCGGCATAAAATCGAGGAAGAAAAGGTCACTAAAAGGAAGATCAAGAAAGACTGAGACCGAAGCGCGCGATATCAGGCCGCGCGCGATCGGGCCCGCAGGCTCACCGCGAGCGTCGTCCCGAGAATCACGGCCCCTCCCAGGATCGTCCGGAGGGGCCAGCTCTCTCCGAGAAGGAGAGCGGCCGCGGCCATCCCGTAGACGGGTTCCAACGAGCTGATGATGGCCGCCGTCTGGGCTTTGATCCGCCTCATGGAGCCGATGAAGAGGGTATGGGCCAGGGCCGTGCAAAACAATCCCAGGACGGCGAGGAGCAGAAGCGTCCGGGCCGAGAGCTCGGGCCGCGCGGTCAGCAGAAAAGGACAGAGAAATATGACGGCCGCCAGGTCCTGACCGAACGCGATCTCCAGGCTCCCATAACGGGACGTCAGCAGCTTGTTGATAAGCGTTAGAATCGCAAAGGTCAACCCGGCCCCCAGCCCGTAGCCCAGGCCGCGGACGGTCGCGTCGGAGAGATCGAAGCGGGGAACGATCAGCAGGATCCCGACAAAGCACAGCCCCGCCATCAGGACATTGGCGCGATCCAATCGTTCCCTGAAAAAAGCCGGCTCGAGAAAGACGGTAAAAACCGGGAAACTCGCGTAGGACAGAAGCCCGACGGCCACCGACGAGACCTGGATGGACCGGAAGAACAGGACCCAGTGCAAGGCCAGGATGAAGCCGAGGAGGAGGAACAGGAGTCCGTCGCGGGCCGACCGGACGCGGAATCCCCGGCCCGTCAGGAAAAGAACGAAGGCCAGCGCCAGGCTTCCGAACAGGACCCTGCCCAGGACGATGAAGACCGGGGCGAGCGCAAGCCATTTCCCGAACAGCCCGGCCAAACCGAACAGGACGACGGCGGCATGGACCTGGAGAAGGCTCGACCTGTGTCTCATCAGAGGCTCCGTAGCGTTTTCCATATTATAACGTCACCGGAGCTATCTCAATCATTTTCATTACTAAGCCGGGCGAAATATAGTTGACTCCATATTTCCTTAGCGCCCGGCTAGTACTCGGGGAGCAGCAAGGATTATGCAATGTCTATTCTGCTCCCCGTAGTAAATGCGACGCTTAAAAGAGTCGCCCCCAGCCAAATATTTCTCATGAAGCTCTCTTATGCCGGAGGGGGAGGTCCGGGTGATTTCCGGCTCATCGGGCAGCGCTGACGGCTTCCGGGTTGCCCGTCCGCGCTCTCCAGGCGTCCTTGACCCGTTCGCCGACGCTACCCCGCCCTGAAAGGCGGGGCTTAAAATCGGAGCCCCGCCTTTCAGGGCGGGGACGAGAAGCGAGGTTCAGGGTTAACCCCGAACAAGCCCCGGCATTCATGCCGGGGAGTCGAGGGGTTGACATGTTCCCAGCCCTGATTTATGCTTCCGTACGGTGGCGAGATGGGATAATCGATGCGAAAACGCGTCTCCAACCGGCTCAGCAGAAAACGAAATACCTATGGAGACAGGGCGTCCTGATCTCCCCCAAGAAGAAAAACGTCGTCTTCGGCATCGTCCCCTTCGGGAGCAGGAACGCCTTCCGCAAATCCTTCGGAATCCCGAAAAATCCCGCGAAAGCCATCCGGATCCTGACCGAGAAGGAGGTCGAGCTTTTCGACGGCGTCGACGACCGGGGCCGGGCCTTCAAGCACAAGGCGCTCCGGATCCCCTTTTTCGACTGCGTCGTCGCCAAGACGAATTTTTTCGGTTACAGCTGGCGGATCGCGCCCAAGGCCCGCATCGACGACGGCTTCCTCGACATCACGTTCTTCGAGCTTTCGACGCCCCGCTATCTCCTGTTCTTCCCCCTGATCTACCTGGGCTGGCTCCAGCGGACCCAGAAGCACTTCAAGGCGAAACGGGTCGTCCTCAAGGGACGTGACCTGCCCATTCAATACAACGGCGAGTTCCTGGGCGTCCGGGACCGGGTCGAGCTCAAGGTCCTGCCCAAGGCCGTCAAGATCCTCTGTCCGAAAAGATAAAGCTTGAGACGCTTCCCGAAGAAACCTCTGGCGGTCGTTTAGAGCTTTCGCTATCATAAAAAGGCCGGGGAGGCGATAAACATCATTTTCAAAAGTGGCCGCGGGATCATAGGGCCGGGGATCGGACGGAAATTTCTCGCCGTCTTGATCCTGTTCCTTCCATTCTCTCCAGGCTTCTCCATGGAGGAAGGAGAATCACCGGGTCATGAATCCGCCCCTGAAACCCTGAAGTGGTTTCGAGAGGACGGCGATTATCTTGTCCACCTGACCCTTCAAGAGGCGTCCCCGAGAGATCATATGTTATTTGTTTTGAGCGACATGTCTTCATTCGAGACGGGCATCGGGAAGCGTCTGAGGTTGGGCTCGCCCTCGAAACGATTTCACTGGGGCATCGAATTCAGCCTTTTCACCTCGATGACGAGATACGGCGTCTGGAATTTCAAAAACATCTCCTGCGACGCCACGTATGGATTTTTCGGCCTGCTTCATTTCAAGCCGGCGATCTTGTTATTCCGGCTGGGCCATTACTGTTCCAATCTCCTTCAAGGAGCTCCCCAGTTTTCCCGGCCGATCCGCTTTTCCCAGTACTTCGTCGCTGGCGAGCTTCATTGCCCCCTGTCTTTGCGCTCCGTCCCCGGCCTCAAAGCTCTGACACCTCATTTCGGGCTTGGAGCTTATGTCTATCAATACCCCAAATCGCATCACCTTCCTTTCGACTTCGGACTCGGAGTCGAATTCAAGGAATTCCTTTTTCCTCATAAAACGCTTCGCCTGGGAATCCACGCCTCCTTCAACGGCATGCAACGCCTCGTCCCCACCTGGAGCCTGTTTTTCGGCTGGGGGACGTCAAGCGGGATCGCGACTCGCCGCCTGCCGTTTTCCGCCGGCGTATTCTACCAATGGGGACAGGATGCCAGGGGTCAATTTTACCAACAGAGACGCAGGCTTTTAGGGATAAAAATCAATTTGATCTACTGATCGATATTCGTCTGAAAAAGCGCCGCTCGGTCCTCAGGACAGAATCGGCCGCCGGTCATCCGCCGATAGGGCCCGGCCGGTACGGGTAATAGCGCGGCTCCCACTGGGCCTTGCGGATGACCTCGGCATATTCCTCATCGCTCAGGAGCCGCCCCAGGCCGGCGTCGCGCGCCTCCCGCGCCACGGCGCAGGCGACGTGGAACGACACCTCGCGGATCTCCTTCATGTCGGGGAGGAGCGCGCCGTTCTCGCGCTGGGCGTCCGTGACCAGGCCGCTCACGGCACGGCTCGCGGCCAGAAACATCCCGGGCGTCACCTTGGAGGATTTTGCGACGAGCGCGCCCAGCCCGACGCCGGGGAAGATGTACATGTTGTTGCACTGGGACATCCGGCAGGGTTTCCCGTCCCGGGTGACCGGAGGGAAGGGGCTTCCAGTCGCCACAAGGCCCATCCCCTTGGTGGCGGCGCAGACGTCCGCGGGCGTGCACTCGGACTTGGAATTGGGATTGGAAAGGGGCATGATGACCGGCCGCGGATCATTGGCCGCCATCCGCTCGAGGATCGCCCGGTCGAATAGGCCGGCCTGGGCCGTCAGCCCGATGAGGACCGTGGGTTTCGCGTTCCGGACGACATCGCGGAGGGAGATGCGGTCCGGCTTTTCGAGCACCCAGCCCGTGACGGCCGCCATCGGCTGGGCGAACGGTTTCATCTGGGGCTCGAGGCCGGTCATGTCCTCGACGAGGAGCCCGGGCTGGTCCAGGGCGAAGATCCGGCGCCGGATCTCGTCGTCGCTCAGCCCTTCCGCCCGGAGCTCGGCGCGGATGTTGATGGCGACGCCGGAGCTGGCCTGGCCCATGCCGACGATGACGAAGCGCTGGTCGGCGAGCGTCTGCCGCTTGACCCGCGCGGCCGTGATCAGGGCGGCGAGCGCGATGGCCCCCGTGCCCTGGATATCGTCGTTGAAGGACAGGACCCGCTCCCGGTATCGCTCGAGGAGGAGAAAAGCTTTCCCCTTCGCGAAATCCTCCCACTGGAGGAGGGCGTCGGGGAAGTTCCGTTTGACGCCCAGGGCGAAGCGTTCGATGAAATCCTCGTACTCCTTCCCGGTCAGCCGGGGCCGCCGCCAGCCCATGTAGAGCGGGTCGTTGAGAAGACGCTCATTGTTCGTGCCGACGTCGAGCATGATCGGCAGGCAGCAGGCGGGATGGATTCCTCCCGCGGCGATATAGAGGTTGACTTTACCGACGGGGATTCCCATGCCGTCCGAGCCGAGGTCGCCCAGGCCCAGGATCCTCTCTCCGTCCGTGGCCACGATCAGGACGATCTGGGGGAAGCTCAGGCTCTGAAAGATGCGGTCGATATGGGCGATCGTGTCGGGCGTTAGGTAGACGCCCCGGAAGCGGCGCGTGATGTGGCTGAGCTGGAGGCAGGCCTGGCCCACGGTCGGGGTGTAGACGATCGGGACCATCTCCTCGAGGTTCTCGTAGAGGAGCCGGTAGAAGAGCGTCTCGTCCCGGTCGAGGAGGCCCTGGAGAAAGATGTAGCGCTCGAGGTCGTCCGACTTGCGGCGGTACATGGCGAGGCTGCGCTCGACCTGGACGTCGATCGTCGAGGTTTCGGCGCGCAGGAACCCCTCGAGCTCCAGGCTCAGGCGCTCCTCCTGGGTGAAACAGGGGCCCTTGTCGAGGAGCGGCGTGTTGAGGACCTGCCGACCGCGGACATAGACCTCGTAATAGTCCTCCCCCGTCAGGGGATCGACCTTCGAGCGGTTCGTTATGTTCTCCTGCCGCACCCGGGGGTTCTGCCCGTCATGCCACGCCAAACGCCTTGAGGAGTGGGGCGAGTGGATGCGAGAGACGCTTCTCCTGGACGTGCCCCACCGCCAGGTCGTCTTCACGATTCCCAAGATGCTGCGGATTTTCTTCAAGTTCAAGCGGAAACTGCTTGGGGATCTTTGAGGGCGGGGTAGACGAGGCGGGGGTATTCCATCTGATCCCGCGGATGGACGACGCGCGGCTGGCGGAGATCTTCGCCCGGGAGGTCCTGGCGTTTCTCGTCGGGAAGGAGCTTGTCAGCTCGGAATGGGCGGAACGTTTGCTGTCCTGGCAGCACACGGGATTCTCGGTCCATAGCCTGGTGAGGGCCAAGACTAAGCCGGAGGCCGAGCGGGTGGGCAAGTACATGATCCGGCTCCTCCTCTTCCTGGTCTCCGCGGTGGCCAACGACATCATCGTGGGCTTGATGGGGATCACCCTCGCAGAATAGCGGGGACTCCGAAGTGACTGCCGTGATCCGCGGTGCCGGAAGCTTCGGCGCGTCGCCACCCATCCCCTGAGGTGAGGCAGAGGCAGGGCGTTGATCTGGGAAGGAAGGTGCGGTAATTTTCGAGGGAACGTTCTCGTTGCTTGCTTCTGAGCGGTCTGCATGATGTTTACCTCAAACAATGTCAAGGACGGCTTGGGAGAGCAGGTAGAGGACGGTGCGTTCGGGATGACGGGGACAATAGACTCCTGGCATGGCAAGAGAGTGGAATCAAAAAGTGAGCCAGGAACTCCAACACCGATTCTGGGGATGGAAGGATCTCCATGCTCTCACCTTTCCCATTTGACAAAATTGATTTTTCGCTAGAAAATAGGGTCAAGCACGTTCCATGTATGCCTTTCTGGACAAGTTTTTTTTTGTTTTCCATTCCACCTTAATCGCCCTCATTCTCTTTGGCTGGGCCTGGAAGAAGACGAGGCTGGTCAATCTCGCGATCATTCTCCTGACGGCCTTTTCTTGGTTTATCCTCGGCATCTGGTATGGCTATGGCTACTGCCCAAGCACGGATTGGCATTGGCAGGTGAGAGCCAAATTGGGCATCCGCGATATGCCCAGTTCTTATACGAAATTCTTGGTCGACTCTTTCACTGGCTGGGACGTTAAGCAAAAGATCGTGGATATTTTTACGCTGATTTTGCTCCTCGGCGCCCTCGCAGCTTCACTTCATGCCAACATCAGGACTTGGAGAAAGAGGCGTGGCCTTAAGCCTTCCGTTTGATCCCATCCGGCGGTCGGAAGAAGCCGAGAAGATGGTGATGAGGGGGGAGAGCCGGCTGTTTTACAAATTCCGTGCCGCTCCCTACTACGGAGGAATCGCCACCGGCGATGCGATCGGCTGTTCTTTTCTCTGCGCCTATTGCTGGAATCACAGCCGGAATGAGAATCCCTCGCGCTTTGGGAATTTCTATTCACCCGAGGACGTAGCCGATAAGCTGCTGGAAATTTCCCGCCGCCGCAATTTTCATCTCTTTCGAATCACAGGCTCTGAGCCCATTTTAGGCGAAGCATCCTTCCGGCATCTCGTCAAGGTCATCGGGATTGTTTCTCAAGAATCCCCTCACGCGAAGTTCATCCTCGAAACAAACGGCTTGATGCTGGGATATCGAGAGGACCTCGCAGATCAACTGAAATTCTGGAATCTTCTGGTCAGGATCGCCATAAAGGGCGTCGATCCCGCTTCCTTCGAGAAAATAGCCGGCGTTCGGAGAGAGTTTTTCACCTATCCGTTGCTGGCAATCAAAAATTTGGCGAGCCGGGGCATCCGCGCTTGGCCGGCGGTGATAGAGGACCTCTTCAGCAAAGCGGAAATCAACGAATTAAAAAAAACTTTCCGGGAGAACGAAATTATGGCTGAGCTGGAGCTTGAGTGCCTGGAGCCCTATCCTTTTGTTCTGGAGAATATAAGAAAGCGAGGCTTATCGATTAGAGGATAGCGAACGACGAAAAGATGGGTCGAGAGCAGGAAAGAATTTTTTTGTCATCTTGGGCGGATTCTTTTCGCCACAGGACTTCGGTTTGTTATATTGGGTGGCGCAAAAAAGGGTTTTGACCCGATCCGGAATCACGGAAAAGCGCTTCTTCAGCCAACGGTTTTGGCAATTTTAATGGCCGTCAATGTGTTAGGTTGCATAGGTGAAGGGGTCGTCCCCGGCCGTTTCCATTCTCCGGGTCGAGCATCAACGCCGGTTGACGTTTTTTGAATTGATTTCCCCGTCCGCGCCAGGCCTCTTGGCGTCTATTCAGGGAGACGACGTTGGCCCGTTTCTTGAGGCTATTTTCCCGCCATGGCGGGAATGTATCGTCCCCGGCATCCGGAGCGGACCGTCCACTACCGAGTATTATTTCATCATTTCGAGCGGTTCGTTGCGGAGTATGAGGGCCGTTTCGAGCGGGAGTACGGCTATTTCCGGCCGATCGTCAAAGAGGTCGTGGAGAAGTACCTCGACTGCGGCAACCCCCGTTGCGGCTTTGCCCTCATGAACCGAAGCCGTTTCATGAGGACTGCGAAGCGCTGCCCTCATGAACCGAAGCCGTTTCATGAGGACTGCGAAGCGCTGCCCTCATGAACCGAAGCCGTTTCATGAGGACTGCGAAGCGCTGCCCTCATCCGGTGTCCGGACTGCGGTGCGGAGCGGTTCGTTATGTTCTCCTGCCGCACCAGGGGATTCTGCCCGTCATGCCACGCCAAACGCCTTGAGGAGTGGGGCGAGTGGATGCGAGAGACGCTTCTCCTGGACGTGCCCCACCGCCAGGTCGTCTTCACGATTCCCAAGATGCTGCGGATTTTCTTCAAGTTCAAGCGGAAACTGCTTTCACCCGCACCTCCATTTCCTGGTGACCGAGGGCGGAGTGGACGAGGCGGCGCTTCGCCTGTACTCATGAACCGGAAACGGTTCATGAGTGCGGGGGTATTCCATCAGATCCCGCGGATGGACGACGCGCGGCTGGCGGAGATCTTCGCCCGGGAGGTCCTGGCGTTTCTCGTCGGGAAGGAGCTTGTCAGCTCGGAATGGGCGGAACGTTTGCTGTCCTGGCAGCACACGGGATTCTCGGTCCATAGCCTGGTGAGGGCTAAGACTAAGCCGGCTCATCCCTTACAAGGGCTGGGCGGCCATGATCCGCAAAGTCTACGAGGTCGACCCGATGCTCTGTCCCAAGTGCGGGGAGACGATGAAGGTCGTCGCCTTCATCACGGATTTCCCCGTGGTGGACGGGATCATCAATCATTTTAAGCTGACCTTTGGCGCGGATAAGCCTCCACTTTCCAAGGCAGCCTTCCAAGAATACTTGGCGGCCGCAGAGACCTCGGTCGAATATTTTTCATGATCCTCTCCAAGAGCAGTGGGGAGGTCCGGGAGATTTCCGGCTCTTCGGGCACCGTTGCCGGCTTCCAAGTCGTCTCTCCGCTCTCTCCAGCCGCCCTTGACCCGTTCGCCGACGCTAACCCCCGCCTTTCAAGGCGGGGACGAGAAGCGACACTTTTGTACTCAGCCCCTTGAGAGGAGATGGGGCTGAGTGGGCTCAGGGTTAACCCCGAACAAGCCCCGGCATTCATGCCGGGGAGTCGAGGGGTTGACATGCTCTGAGCTTCGATTTATGCTTCCGGAGAGTGGCGAGATGGGATTATCGATGCGAAAGGCCGTCTGCGGCCAGCTCAGCAGAAAACGAAATACCTATCCTTCGGAAAAGGGAAGAGATGACGTTTGCCATATAAAGCAGGGAGTACCGCAATGAAAACGACAACTCGCTGGGTTTGCGTGTTGGCCGCCGTAGTCTTGATCGCACTTGGATCGACACTCGTGTCCCAAACCCCCGCCCAGAATCGCGGCGTATCGCAACTCGAAGTGCGGATGACCTACACGGGATTCCACTCACTCTATGGCAACGGGCTCAATGGCACATGTCCCGGCGTCTATCGCGGCGGAACTGACGTCGTCGAAGGGGTGGTCCGGACTGTGGGCAGGGGGGACGGACTCGATGTCGAGGTGGTGTACCAGGGCGTGCTGAAACGGCGCACGCATCTGGGCATCTGCGACGTACAGGAAGTAACAAAGGGTTATGAAGACGTGGTCAAATGGTGTGATTTTCTCTTGTCAGGCACCATGGATGTGGAGGTCGAAATCAGCGCGTGGGCCCAACAGAGCGAAGGGGTGCGGGTGAGGATGACGCCGGTGCCCCGCAGCATCATCGTCAACGTGACGGGAGGCTGCGATGAGGCCCAATCGGATTGGCGAGCCGCCTACTACAAACAGACGGACCACATGACCATCTCCACGGTTCCCCCCGGCAGACTGCGCGCCGGCCGATATCGCCAGTACGTCGACGGCGCGGCCCCTCAGGGCGAATGGGTTCTCGATGTCGTTCGGGAAGTGGACGATTTGGAAGTCGTCCTTCAGGCGGGTTCGGCGGTGCGGGGACAGAAGGCGAAGCTCGACGCTTCGCAATCCCGGGGTCAAATCAAAACGTATTCCTGGACGTTGACGCCGCTTGGGAACTCCAGCGCCCCTGTCACGCAATTCGTGACGACGACTCCTGCAGTCGAACTGGTCCTTTTGGAGGATGTGAAGGTCTACCTGCTTGTCACCGACAACAAAGACCGGCAAGCCGGCAAGGAAGCCACCGCGAAGGTCATCGCGCGGGAGAAGTGGGATACCCTGTACGAGGAGGCGGACGAAGGCACTCTGAAGGCCAACGAGCTTGTGTCGCCCGAAGCCGTGCCCTTGTGGGGAAACCACTTCGGGCAAAATACCTGCGACTTCGAAGGGCAGGACGCGCACCACGGGATCCACTTCAGCAATCCCCTGACCTGGCGTGACGACCCGAAAGGGTACACGTTAGCGATGGTGACCGACCCAGACCGGCCGTTCGATAGCTACTGGTATGTCGCTACCCAGGCTCTCATTGCCAGGCGGCAGGTGTTGTTGAATGCAGATTTGTTGGAGAAATCGGAACTCCACGCCATCAACCGTCAGCACAACACGTACCCTGCATTCCTGAAACTCGTCGCTTCGTGTCGGGACCACGAGAAAATGCATGGGACTCTGATCCAGAAAGCGCTGCTCGCGGAAAATCCCTCGAAGAAGATCGAAACGCTGGTCAATTCGAGCGAGGAGGCTCTCGCGACCTTCACCGACATGACGATCCGCGCGACGGAAACGAACATCCAGGAAGGGGACTTCCACGAGCAGGAAGTGCGCAACGCCCTGGCTGCGAAATACGGCAAGGGCGGCCTCGTCTGGGTGCGCGACGGAAGTGGCAAATTCGCTAAGTGGGCGATCGCCTCATTCGCGAATAAGGGAAATTGATCGCCGTGTCAGTGAAGCCATAGGGGTCAGATCTCCAGGTTCCAGAAATCATTATCGTTCATCATCACAATAATGTCATTTTCCTTAATTCTTTCTCTACCCTCGCCACCAACCTTCGCATCGCCTCTTTCTCCGTCAATTCATCGCTAAAATAGCGTTACAATTCTGATACCGATCGGTATTGCATTCCCAGCATCTCTCTAAGCTGACCTTTGGCGCGGATAAGCCTCCACCTTCCAAGGCAGCCTTCCAAGAATACTTGGCGGCCGCAGAGACCTCGGTCGAATATTTATCATGATCCTCTTCAAGAGCAGTGGGGAGGTCCGGGCGATTTCCGGCTCTTCGGGCACCGTTGCCGGCTTCCGGGTTGCCCGTCCGCGCTCTCCAGGCGTCCTTGACCCGTTCCCGGCCCTGATTTATGCTTCCTCATGATGGTTAGATGGGTCAATGGGAACAAAGATGCTCCAAAGATGTCCCCTCGGCCAGCGCAGCCGAAAAGGAAACTCTTATCCTTCGCATCTGGCGCGGTTGTTATCCGATGACCCCGGACGGGGTGCCCATTATCGATTATGCCCCGGGTGTGGAGGGCTTGATTCTGGCAGTGGGCATGTGCGGCCAGGGTTTTATGCTAGGCCCGGGAGTGGGCAAAAACATTGCCTCGATGATCATCAACAATAAACCCTATATCTCCGCGGAAGCGCAAAATTGTTTCCGCTACGACCGCGATATCTACAAGACTTCAACCGAAACCCTGAAATAAGCGATAGCTTGATTTAAGACCTGTCCCAGGCTGGCACTTATT
>Ga0315289_10009820_pt1 | contig 13741 bp, 10 predicted proteins | sample YL17G11_40_MG_FD_203452 | JGI IMG/M metagenome (GOLD analysis project Ga0315289, IMG submission 203452) | Sediment microbial communities from Yellowstone Lake, YNP, Wyoming, USA - YL17G11_40 | ecosystem: Environmental > Aquatic > Freshwater > Lake > Sediment | place: USA: Wyoming | collected...
CCGACAGGGGTACCTCGTCTATTGGTTTGGCGTTCTTACGCCAGGGACGACTTACTACTGGCGCATCGATGAGGTGGAAGCCGATGGTGTGACTATCCACGCCGGCGATGTCTGGAGCTTTACGGCTGCGCCTCTAACGGCACACAATCCCGAGCCGCCAGATGGTGCCAAGCAGGTGGGCATCAATCCAGACCTAACCTGGTCTTCGGGCGCCGATGCCATCATGCACGATGTCTACCTCGGCACTGATAGAAACACGGCGGATAGTGCCACTATAGCCTCAACAGGTATCTATCGAGGCAGACAGCACGTTACTACCTATGATCCCGGAACCCTCGAATTGGGGACCACGTACTACTGGCGAATTGATGAAGTCGAACCAGGTGCCGCCAAACACAAAGGCCACGTATGGAACTTCACTACAGCAGGACCTCAGCAGGGACCCATCTATTACGTTGACGGAACCCGCGGCAGCGATGACAACGACGGCTCAAGCACCAAGACGCCTTTTGCAACCATCCAGAAAGGGATCGAGGCGGCAAAAGATGGCGACACAATTCTGGTCTATCCGGGCGTTTATCGTGAACCGGTCGGTTTTCTGGGTAAGGCCGTAACAGTCCGAAGCGCTGAGGATGCAGCGGTACTGGAAGCTCCCTCTGATTTCGCGGTGTCCTTCTATATGGGCGAAGGACCCGATAGTGTGCTGAAAAATTTCGTAATAAGAAATAGCTTCATGGGAATTTTCATCGTGCAGAGCGCACCGACTATCGCCAACGTGACCGTCGTCAATAACAAACACGGCATCGAGGCATACGCAGGCGCAGAGCCAAATATAAGCAACTCTATTTTGTGGCATAACAGTGACGGCGACCTGTTTGGCTGCCAGGCGCAATACAGTTGTACCAAACAAGCAGGCGAAGGTAATCTCAATGTTGACCCGCTTTTTGCCGACCCCAGCACCGGCGATTACCATTTGCGCAGTCAGCGAGGCCGATACTGGCCGGAGCACGATGTGTGGGTTCTGGATAAAGTGACGAGTCCCTGCATTGATAGTGGCGATCCAACTGCTGATTATTCTGAGGAGCCCAGGCCCAACGGCGCGCGCATCAACATGGGTGCCTACGGCGGGACCGCTTATGCAAGCCTGAACGAGGCGCCATTGCTCGACTGCGACACCAACCGCGACGGAGTGGTTGACATGACGGACTATGCGCTGCTCGCTGAGAGCTGGCTTAGGTGCTGCTGGGCCGTACCAAACCAGCCGCCCTACGTAATTATTACGGCTCCAGCTAACGGAGCCCACTTCGGGGGCGAGGTGACAACAATTGAACTCGAAGCGCACGCGTGCGACATCGATGGCACAGTGGTGAGAGTGGAATTCTATGCCGACGGCAATGAGATAGGTGCCGACAACGATGGCTCCGACGGCTGGGGCATTATGTGGGCTGACTGCACAGAGGGCTCATACAAACTTACGGCCAGGGCAACCGACAACCGCGGAGCGACAGCCAGCTCGACAGAGATAGAGATCAGGGTGGTTCCTCCCCCACGGCGGTAGAAAGACAGCAGAAAGCCGGCAGAGAATAATCATCTTGGCATACGGATGAACAGGATTAGGAACATCCTGTTCTAAGACTTGTGGAGGATACTACGGGAGGCCCGGCTATCCGAACGTGTACACTTTCGGGCCCGAGAGATTGCTGGCTGTTGCGCTCTGTGCCGCCGGCACAAAGACCTTCAAAAGCTCCCGAAATATCTATTTGTGCACTATAAGAATCATTCTTGACTTTCGCCGTGCTCATACGTTCGCCTGAAGCGCGTCGCCCATAAGATATATGCGGCGGGATGTTTTCTGCAAGCAATTTGTCGCTCCGAGCTAATGGCAAATTGCACGCAGCGGCTCGCCAATCGCAAACGGCGATAAACGGTCGGCGTTATTATGTGGTACGGGTGCCCGGCCCGGTCAGAGTCTTCAGGCGTGTCTTTATGGTGCATCAAGAGGGTCAATATCCTTGATTCTGTCGGCATAAATTTGGTACGAATATTTTTCCAGGAGTTCTTGCCTGTATTTGGCAAAGGCCGAACTTCTCTTTTCGTCCGACAGCCCCCGCTTAACCTGGTCCTTCAGATCGCTGGAATATTCTCTCAGCTCGGCGGGTTTCTTCTCGAATATTTTAACTATGCGCCACTTTACTGCGTCGGAGTAGAAACCCCTTACCGGGCCGACAACTGTGTTAGGGTCGCCCTGCCACAAATCGTTGAAGAACATTCCTTCGCTGCCTGGGTAAGTGTCAAACGGCTGACTTCCTTTCTGTAACGAGAATTCTTTTTTAACGGACTCAAAATCCTTGGCGGCCTCCAGCTCAGCCTTTGCCTTTTGGCCGGCTTTTAGGTCTTGGCACCAGATTTGGTCAATCTTCAACCTCCTGGGCGTGCCGAATATCTCTTTATTGCTGTTGAAATAAGCGACTATCTCTTGCTCATTCGGCTCAGCGGCCTGCTCGTATATCGACCTTTGGGCCGCGCCGAGCAGCCGCATATCTTCATATTGCCTTACCCGCTGGACTATGCTTTCATCTTTATCCAGGCCAAGAGATTCTGCCTCGGCGACAAAGATCGGTATCCTCAAGACGCGATCCAGCAGCCGCTCAACGCCCTGTGTAGTATGCAAATCCTTTGGCCGGCCCGACGGAACAATCTCACATAAGGCGATCAGCCAGTCCTCCAGCGTGACATTACCCTTATCGTATGTAGCCAGGACGATATTTTTCTCTTCGGGCGTTAATTCATCTCTAACCTGACCGTTGCCGATCCATCCCACGTTGCGGGGCTTTTTCGGCTGGTACAGGAGCCTTTGATGAATTTCAGCCGCCCTGGCAAAATTCGCACTCACCTTCTGAACTTTCAGCTTCTTGTACAACTGCCCGTAGTAATCGTCCAAGATTCTATTGGCTTTTGTTCTTTGCAGCGTCGCCTGTGCTCGCGTTCGGTCCAGCTTAGGATCAGTCTTTAGCATTTCGTCGATTTCGGCGTCGGTAACCATAAGGTCTGCTTGTTTGCTCTGAAGATACTTTTGCAAAAGTAAGTTTGCCAGATTTCTGTCTCTGAGCTGCTTAACTGACGTGCGGATTTCTTCGTTACTTCCCAGCAGGCCTGACTTGCGGCCTTCTATTATCATCGCCTTCTCAGCGATCATTTTTTTAAGCACGATTTCCGCGTTGACAGGCTCAGCTTGGATGCCCGACTCATAAGGTTCGGGGCGAAGCTCATTCATCAGTCTCTTGAGCAGCTCCTGTTTTGTGATAACATAATCGGCAATTCGCGCGACGATATTTGGGTCCTCGGCAGCACCTCTGATGCCGGTCGCTGACGCTTCCGGCTCTGTCCTCTGTCCTCTGTCCTCAGTCCTCCGCTGGCCGGTCGCCGCTATCGCACCACAGAAAGCACAAGCGGGCATCGCCAAACACAGCAAATACAAAGCTAATTTGCCAGACAATGAATTCATTGCATCTGCCCTCACTTATTAGGATACTTGACATTCACTTCCGCCCTCGGCGGATTCAAGCCAGCCATATATTTTAACATTTTTTGCCGAGCCAACCAGAGCAAATTCCCACTTGACAAGCGGCGAAAGATAGATACTTATTTTGTGATACAAGTCTGCCAATAGATGATTCTGGTAAAAAAACGCCGTAGCTATTTGGGCATAAATCCAAGATTAGGCGGCTTTTGATTAAATGGCAGCGTTTAACAGGAGCTTAATGTGAAGGCAAGTGATTTGAGACCTGGCATGGCTACCACTCTGGACGGCCAGTTGTACGTGTGCGTCGAAGCCACTCATGTTACGCCTGGAAATCTCCGGGCATTTGTGCAAGCCAAGCTCAGGCGTATGTCCGATAGAGTAACAATCGAGAAACGCCTGCGCTCCACCGAAGAGCTTGAGCAGGCGTTCCTTGACCGTCGGGAGATGGAGTATCTTTACTCAGACGCTACCGGCCATGTTCTTATGGATAACCAATCTTACGACCAGGTTAATATCCCTGCTGATTTGGTCGGGGACTCCGTAAAATTCCTCAGGCCCAATACGCCTTTGACCACTTTGACGCACGAAGGGAACATCGTTGCGATTGAACTGCCGAAGGTGGTAGAGCTGACGGTTACCGAAACAACTCCGATGCCCAGAGGCGCGACAGCGACAAATCAAATGAAAGAAGCTGTTCTTGAAACGGGGCTGAAGACCCGCGTCCCGCCATTTATTGCTGTCGGCGAAGTGGTGCGTATCAGCACCGAAGACGGCTCATACGTCTCCAGAGCAAAGTAGTCGGTGGGAATCACGGTTTTCAAAGGCATGAGAACGCCCTTGACGCGAAATTTCTGGAATCAGCCGTTCACAGGGAGAGAATACCGTTACTGTGTCATTGCGAGGCCTTCTCGTCCTTCGCAGCGAAGCGCTGCTTCGCAGAGTAGGATAGGCCGAAGCAATCTGAACTTTTGCAACAGAGAGATTGCCACGCTCGGCTCTGCCTCGCTCGCAATGACGCAAAAATGGGCAAGCGGCGGCATGTTACGCGGTTAAAGGCTGCGTCTGAAATAATACCTCGCGCGTATTTGGCATCAATGCTCTGTGCTACGGTATTAGTGTATAACCTTATTAAGAGGGTAAGTGATAATGCCGGAGGCGCCGGCGCGTTTGAGGGCGGGGACAAGAGAACGTTCGATCTTGTCATCAATAATCACCTCGATGCTCTTTTCGTGTTAATCGGCTCCTTTTAAAATTCAAAGCCCCTCTAACCCGCCTACGATTTCACTGGCAGCACAATTATGCTGCGCACTTGCGATTTCTTCTCTACTATGTTCTCCGAAACGCTGCTCTATTTTTCCTCAACCTTGCTTCTAATTCTTTCAGATTATACTCCTTTTCAGCCATTCTTACTCTAATTTCATGGAGCCCAGCCATCATATCATCTACTTGGCCTCTTGAATTTGTGAATTCTTCAGCGATGCTCTCTCGAACATCTACCTGATAATATTCGCTGAAGTAAGACATTCACGCCACCTTCTTCGAAACATACCGAGTTCAATTACTCCGAGACGGTGTGGCTTAGTGGATAACCTTATTAAGTGGATACGTGATTATCCCGGAGGCGCCGGCGCGTTTGAGGGCAGGAACAAGAGATCGCTCGATTTTATCGTCGATAATCACTTCCACTGCTACGTAACCGGCGTCAGCCAGGCCTGAAATGGTCGGGCTTTTTTCGGCAGGCAGCACCTTCAACACCGCGTCCAAATCGACCTTTTTCACGTTCATCTTCAAGCCGACCTTGTTGCGTGCTTCGATTGCCGCACTGAGAAGTATGCTGATATTTTCGATCTTTTCACGTCTGAATTTATCCTGCCAGGCTTTTTTATTTGCGATCAGCCTTGTCGTGGAGGCTATCACGGTATCTATTGCCCGCAGATTGTTGGCCCGCAGCGATGTCCCTGTCTCGGTTAATTCCACTATCGCGTCCACCAGGCGGGCCTTTACCTCGGTCGCCCCCCAGCTAAATTCCACCTTCACGTCGATATTCTTATCTGCGAAATACTTTTTTGTCACGTTGACCAGCTCGGTGGCGATTATGCCGCCGGCCAAATCCTCCGGCTTAGCCGCCTTCGACTCATCCGGTACAGCCAACACCCATCTGGCAGGGTTGCTGCTGGATTTACTGTAAGCCAGCTCGCAGACGTCAATCACGTCGGAACCGTTCTCCATTATCCAGTCGTAGCCGGTAATGCCGGCGTCGAGAACACCGTCGGCGACGTATTTGCTCATTTCCTGCGCCCGCAGCATCGTAAGGCTGATCTGCTGGTCGTCTATGCAGGGCAGATAACTTCTTTCGGAATCCAAAATATGGAATCCGGCCTTGTCGAAAAGCTCAATTGTAGCCTTTTGCAGACTGCCTGCCGGAATACCCAATTTCAGCGTTTGCTCTGGCATAGTTTCTGAACCAAAAGATCAGCTTCTTGCGGCGATGATTTCTTACTTTCAGACGGTGGTCTTGCCCTTGGTCTTCGTTTTGCGAACTGTTTCTTTCTTTGATCTGAGCTTGAGCGACTCGCTCTCACGCCGCAAAAGAGCGTAGAACTCGTAGGCGTTTTTGGCCGAAATCTGTCTGGTCAAAAAACCTTCTATCTCCTGCTCACTGGCTTGCAGGTCGACCAGATCATCGCTCCTGAGATATTCTATCATCTTTTGCGTCAGCGGTATAGCGTGGCCCTGCAGAGAGGTAAGCATGCAATAATTGGCCACAAAATGGCTGACACCATCAAGCTTCTCAAGAGCTTGCCTGGCGGGGCGCTTGCCGATTTTCTTCAGCGCCTGCAAATTGAGGGCGTTGTGCTGGTCGAATATGGCAGATAGAACCCTGCCAAGTTTGGCGGCTATATCCCTGGTAACGGGTGTATCCGCGCCCAAAACCTCGATGACCTCTTCGGGTCTGGAGACCCGCAAATCGTTCAAATCTACGAAATAATCGCCAAACTTCTTGCCTGCAGACTTTGCCGCCGCCTCAGTCAGGTTTTCGTTGAGGATAGCATAAACAACCGCCTCGACGGGCTCATCGTAGGTGACGCTTTCGACCTTCGGATAATGCCGCTTCAGTGCGATGTACAGCTTTTGCACTTTTCGGGCATACGCTTTGCTATTTTTCATAAGAGTTCTTCTTACATCTAAATGTCGACTCCGCCGGGGAATACAAAAGTCAAGAGGGCCGCCGCAAAGATGTCCTAATCACTATTCACTTTCCGTAGATTGCTCGCCGGACTCAACTGAGTCTGTCTTTGCCAGCTCGCCGGCCGCCTGCTCTATCAGTTTCAGGATTTGGAGCGTTTTTTTAAATTGCTCGTCTCTGTAAAACTGCAGAACAGGGCAAAACCTCATTTGAAGTCTGCCGGCCAGCAGCGATTGTATCCGCCTTCTTGCGTGCGTTATGGCGGCGTAAGTCTTGTTTTGTGCAGCCTCACTCTTGCCAAAAATGCTAACATACACATTTGCCTGGCGCAGGTCCGGAGCTATCTCGACTCTCGTGACGCTCACCAATCCCTCAATACGCGGGTCGCTAAGATGGTTGGCGATAGCGTCACTGACCGCCTCCTTGACCACGCGAGCTACTTTTTCCTGTCTTCGCGTCGACATCTGACCATTTGCTATTTGCAATTGACTATTTACTATTGTTTGAGAAGCTCGAATTCCCGACTTTTCTTTCAATAGCCAGCTGTCAATATTCAATTGTCAATTCAAAGGGTTCTGGCTATCTTGACGATTTCGTAAAATTCGAGCACGTCATCTATCTTAACGTCATCGAATCCCGCTATTTTAATGCCGCACTCCAGGCCCGTTTTGACTTCACGAGCGTCGTCTTTGAAGTGCTTCAGGGACTCTATGCTCAGGTCACCTCGCAGCACGATATTGTCACGGATCAGCCGCATTTTTGCACTCTTAGCTGCGGTGCCGCTGGTGACATAGCAGCCTGCCACCGTCCCGATCCGCGAGATCTTAAATGTCTGTCTGACCGCGGCTCTGCCCAGGGTCTCCTCTCGCTCCTCAGGCTCGAGCAGGCCGACCATAGACTTCTGCAAGTCTTCGGTTATGCGATAGATTATGTTGTAGTGCCTTATCTCTATCCCCTTGGTTTCTACCAGCTTTGCCACGTGCTCGTCACCGGTGACGTTGAATCCGATAATTATAGCGTTTGATGCCTCGGCAAGCAGCACATCACCCTCGGTAATTCCGCCGGGCGCCGCATGCAGAATCCTGACCTTTACTTCTTCCGTGCTCAGCTCGGACAAATACTTGGTCAAGACATCAACAGAGCCCTGGACATCGGCCCGGATAATAAGGTTGAGCTCCTTGACGTTGCCCGCTTCGATCTGGCTGAACAGATTATCCAGCGTCACCTGTGTTCGCTGCACCAGCGTGCTTTCTCTGGAACGCTCTTTGTTCTCCTCGGCGGCAGCTTTTGCCCGGTTGATATCGTCCAGACAATAAAATCTGTCGCCCGCCTGGGGGACATCGCTCAGACCCGTTATCTCAACCGGCATAGAGCTGGTGGCGGTCTTTACACTCTTGCCGAGACTATTTTTCAGCATTTTCACCCTGCCGTAGGCGCAGCCCGCCAGGACCACGTCGCCCTTGCTCAGCCGGCCTTCCTCTATCAGAAGCGTCGCTACAGGGCCCTGCTGCGGCGACAGCCTGGCCTCAACAACCCATCCTGTCGCAGGGATGGTGTCATCAGCCTTAAGCTCAAGCAGCTCAGCCACATAATCGAGATGCTCAAGCAAATCCCGTATGCCGTCGCCGGTAACGGCACTGGTTTTGACCACTTCGGTCTGGCCTCCCCACTCAGATGGTGATAAGCCATGCTCAGCCAACTGCCCGTAAACACGATTTATGTCGCAGCCCGGCAAATCTATTTTGTTCAGTGCCACGATAATGGGTACGGCCGCCGCCCGACTGTGGGCGATTGCCTCTATGGTTTGAGGCATCACTCCATCGTCGGCGGCAACTGTCAGCACCACAACGTCGGTCATATTTGCGCCTCTGGCCCGCATAGCTGTAAAAGCCTCGTGTCCGGGAGTATCAAGGAACGTTACCGTCTTGCTGTCCCAGGTCACTTGAGACGCCCCGATATGCTGAGTGATACCGCCGGCTTCCCCAGCAGTAACATGAGTTGACCGGATTTTATCCAGCAGGCTGGTTTTGCCGTGGTCGACGTGCCCCAGCATAGCAGCGATCACAGACCTTTTCTTGAGATTCTTTCTCTCCCGTTTTTCGAACTCGGTGCGAATTTGTTCCTCCAGAGTAGTTTTGCGCTCGACCACCAGCTCGGCATCGAACTCTATGGCAACCAGCTCCGCCACCTCGCTGCTTATAACTTGATTGGTGGTTACCATTGCCCCCTGCTTCGCTAATTTGCTGATTATGTCGGCCGATTTGACCGCCAGAGCCGCGGATAAGTCTTTCACTGTAATCGGCCCGCTCATCGCGACTTTTTTCGGCCTAATCGGTGCTCCGACTTCGCGCTTCGCTCTGGCAGTAATCTTGCGCATAGGCCGGACACGCAAGCCTTCACCGGCGGCAGCCTCAAGTCGTGCCTGTCTTTCTTCAATGTCTGTTTGTCGCCATTTACCCCTGAACTTGGGCTTGTCTGCGACCTCCACATCTCGCTCGCCGTGTCGGTGCACGGATGGCCGGTCTTTGTGCCGCCTCGACGAGCGTTTTCTTTCTCCGGTCGGAGCAGAACCCGACCTCTCATCATCATCCGCACCATACATCAACGGCTGGGTCACGGGCATATCGTATCTGGGCCTTGGTCTCGGCCTTGTCCGGCGTAAGGGCTCCGGCGCCTCGACTCGAACTACTTGCGGCCCGCTCAAGCGAGCCGGCTCGGGCTTCTCCAGCATCGGCCCGGCAGGTAATATGGGCTCCGGTTCGGGCGGGAGCTCTTCCACTACAGGCTGCGGCGGCGGTTGTGGTTTTGCTTCCGCTACCTGCGGCATCGGCTGGAGCTCTTTGGCCGGCCCAGCAGCCTCCGCTATCACCTGTGCTTGTTTGTCCGGCTCAGCCTTAGCCTCAATAGCAGGCTCGGCAGCCACCTCTGCAGGCTCAGCGGCCGGCTTAACCTTCGTAGCTTTCGGAGCTTCTGCCTCCTTGGCGGGAGCTTTTGGCTTGGGCTTCTTTATGACGCGAACCTTCTGCAAATCCACCTTTTCAGCAGTCTCAACGGTGGTGATATTCTCTCCCTCGGTGAACCACTCCCGAATAGTAGCCGCCAGACCAGCCGAAATCGCCGACATGTGGTTCTTGACGTCCAGACCCTCATCCTGGCACTTCTTTACAATCGCAGTGCTTTTTACGCCAAGCTCCGTAGCCAGAATATAGACCCTTGTAGCGGCCAAGAAAGCCTCCCGTCATCAAGCCTGTTCTTCTGTTGTGTCAGTTGTTTTTGCCTGTTGAGCCAGCTCTTCTGTGTCAGTTGTTTTTGCCTGTTGAGCCAGCTCTTCTGTGTCAGTTGTTTTTGCCTGCTGAGCCAACTCTTCTTTGTCAGTTGTTTTTGCCTGCTGAGCCAGCTCTTTTTCCACCTGTTTCTGCTTGGACTCGGCGGCTAAACTTTGAGCTTCCTCGTGTGCTGCTGCAACCAGCCTCTCGGCAAGGTGCGGCTCAATCTTCAGCTCGTTAGTCAGCGGCTCGACCCCCACGTCATCGAGATCCAAAACAGATATGACTCCCAGCGCTATCAACTTGTCAACGACTATTTCATCGGCGCCTTCTACAGTTTTGACGCAGCTTGCCAACCGCTCAATGCCCTGATTGTATTCGTCCGGCGTGAGGATATCGATGTCCCAGCCGGTCAGCCTTGCAGCCAACCGAACATTCTGCCCGTGCTTGCCGATGGCCAGGCTAAGCTGCTCTTCTTCGACCACAACTGTCGCCCGGCCCAGCTCGAAACACAGGGCGATTTCGCTGACCTTCGCCGGCATTAACCCGTTAGCCACCAGCACCTGTGATGAGTCGTTCCAGCGGACAATATCTATCTTTTCTCCGCCCAGCTCATCAACAATGTTCTTTATCCTGCTGCCCCGCACCCCGACGCAGGCCCCGACAGGGTCAACCTTGTCGTCGAGCGAAGCGACAGCAACCTTGCTGCGGTATCCTGCTTCTCTGGCGAGCGCCCGGATTTCGATAATGTTCTCGACGATCTCCGGCACTTCCGACTCAAACAGTCGGCGAATGAAATCAGGATGGGTTCGCGATAGGATGATCTTAACCTGACTCGCGCTCTCTTTTACATCCAGAATCAGACATCGAATTCTCTCGCCTGGGCGATGCGTCTGACCCATTATCTGCTCGGCTTTGGGCATAAAGCCCTCAATCGCCTGGCTCAAGCTGACAATCAGGGTTCCACCCTCGTACCGCACGACCGAGCCGCTTACGGCTTGCCCCTTCCGCTGGACGAACTCTGAATAGATGCTGCCCCTCTCATCTGCCCTTATTTTCTGGATCATGACTTGCTTGGCTGTCTGAGCGGGGATTCGGCCCAGTTGCCTTATATCAATTTCCTCATCGTCTTTGTAGGCGTTGACCTGCCCGGTGGTCCTATCAATGCGTACGACTATATTGCTCTGCAGCTCGCCGAAGTGTTTTCTGATCGCCGAGACCATAGCTTCTTCCAGGTCGGCAAAGATGGACTCCTTGTCGATATTCTTGTCGCGGGCAATGCTATCGACAATTCTCAGTAACTCCTGATTCATTTGGCCCTACTTTCTGATCCGGCGCCAGCTTCTTTTTTACCGCTGAGCCCGCAGAGGTCGCGCAACGGAGGACGGAGAACGGACGACGGATTGCTGTCTTCTGTCCTCTGTCTTCTGTCTTCACATTTTTCTCAGCGCTCTCGGCGTTCTCTGCGGTTAATACTCCTATTTGTTTCTTTCCTCGGTGCTCTCTGTGTCCTCTGTGGCTCTTTTTTTCGGGGGCGGCGATTTCTGCTCCAGCACCAGAATTGGCGCCGGACAAAAAAAAGTGGAAACTTCGACAGTTTCCACTTCAAAAACACCCCGCCGAATCAAGGTTGTAGTCTACCCCTGGCTACATCAGTCTACTCCGATAAGGGCCCCAATTGCCGTCTCTAAACAGGTGTAGGAACCCGACTACAAACCCATTCGCTTCACAACACTGAAGCAGAAACATCGATTCCCAAGCCGCCATAACTGCACAATCGCAGCATCGCAAACAACTTATTTGCTCAGCCTGCTGCACTGTTCACCAGCCCTGTCAAAAGCATTTCAAGCACCTCTTCAGCACAACTTAGCTTTGGCAGCCGTTAATCTTCGTAACCAAACCAAGCATGGTAATCGTCAAAGGCGTGAAGGGCAATAATTTTTTTGCAGAATTTGCACATTTTTTGGCCCAAACCAGGCAAGGAACACGTTTGCAGCCCAAACACCTGCGAAATGCCCGGTAAAGTCCTATAATTTCCTTGATATTTTCCCTCGCTCAAATGTATTCTGTATTCAGTCTGAGGCGGGAAAGGTATGCGGCTAAGTTACCCCGGAAATAGCGCCCTTGCGTGCCTCGGAAAGGCCGATGTGCGTAGATTAGACTTTATATTGATCGATTTGACCCGGCTAAAGGATATGGTGTTCTCTGTGCCGGTTTTTTTATGCTCGTGCGGGCGGAAAGGAAGGTGTAACATGAAACGGTTTAATTGTGCAAAAATTAGGTTCTTGTTATTTGGATTTGTGGCCGCTATTGTGCTCGGCGGTGGGAGTGCAAGGGCAGATTTCACCTTCGGGCAGCCCGTCAATCTCGGGCCGAACATCAACAGTTCGTCAGTCGAGATTGACCCAAGCATCTCGGCGGACGGTTTGGAACTATTCTTCGAGTCCCGCAGATCTGGCGGGCACGGAAACGCTGATATATACGTGTCAAGACGGGCAAGTAAAGATGACCCTTGGGGACCTTCTATGAATATCGGGGCCCAGGTCAACACAGCGTATTGGGACCAATCCCCGAGTATCTCGGCTGACGGTCTCTCGCTGTACTTTTCCTGCTTCGGCGGGCCCGGTGTGTATGCCATCGATGACCTTTGGGTAACCACGCGAGCAAGCGTCTCAGATCCCTGGGGACCGCCTGTGAATCTCGGAGCGACCGTCAACAGCTCGGCTGACGACTGGGCCCCGAGCATCTCAGCCGACGGCCTGGTTCTTTTCTTTCAGTCCGGTCGGCCTGGCGGGTTGGGCGGTGACGATCTATGGTTTACAAGCCGGGCAACGAAAAATGACCCCTGGGGCAGTCCGGTGAATTTAGGGGCCACAATAAACAGCTCTCTTGAGGAGTCTTTCCCGGACATCTCTGCCGACAGCCGCATGTTATTCTTCAGCGATCACATGGGTGGGCCATGGCGGCCCGGCGGTTATGGTGGGCAGGACTTATGGATTACGACAAGGGCAACAACAAACGATCCCTGGGGAGAACCGATGAATCTCGGACCAGTTATCAATAGCTCGTATTGGGACCTTTCGCCGAACATCTCAGCCGATGGTTCTACGCTCTACTTCTGTTCCGACCGTCCCGGCGGAATTGGCAGCGCCGACCTATGGCAGGCACCGATCATCCCCATTGTTGACTTCAACGGCGACGGAATTGTAGACCTCAAAGATTTTTCCAAATTAGCTCAATACTGGGGCCAGAATGAATCATCAGTTGACATGGGTCCTACACCTCTGGGCGACGGCACTGTAGATATCCAGGATGTGGCTGTTTTAGCGGGATATTGGCTTAAAGAAATTGGCCTGATAGCATACTGGAAGTTGGATGAAACGCAAGGGGCGATAGCTCACGACAGCGTAGGTGATAATGACGGCACGCTCAATGACAGTCCCGTCTGGCAGCCTAACGCTGGTAAGGTAAGAGGCGCGCTCGAGTTCGACGGGGTCGATGATTATGTTAGCACGCCCTTTATCTTGGACCCATCAGCCGGGGCGTTCAGCGTTTTTGCCTGGGTAAAAGACAGTGCTCCAGGGCAAGTTGTCATATCCCAAACAGGCGGGGCGAATTGGCTATCTGCAAGTGCTGCCGAAGGCAAATTAATGACGGAATTGATGGCCGCTGGCCGCTTTGGCCGGGCGTTGATTTCCGGCGTTGTCATTACCGATGGCGAGTGGCATCACATTGGCCTGGTCTGGGATGGTTCTTACAGAACCT
>Ga0315289_10009821_pt1 | contig 13741 bp, 2 predicted proteins | sample YL17G11_40_MG_FD_203452 | JGI IMG/M metagenome (GOLD analysis project Ga0315289, IMG submission 203452) | Sediment microbial communities from Yellowstone Lake, YNP, Wyoming, USA - YL17G11_40 | ecosystem: Environmental > Aquatic > Freshwater > Lake > Sediment | place: USA: Wyoming | collected...
CACCGGCGGCGGCGGCGGCAGCGGCGCCACTGCAGTCCCGATCATTACCGGTGGGGCCGTGGGCAGCGCCACCCAACTCAAGGGCGGCGCCTCTTATGACACCAACCTGCCGGTGATCAGCTTTGTCGGCGGCGGCGGGTCCGGTGCCACGGCCACGGCGACTGTCTCCGGCTCGGCAGTCACTTCCATTAAGATCAACAATGCAGGGGTGGGCTACAGCAGCGCGCCGACGATCTTGGTTGGCGGCGGCGCCACCGGTTTTGCCACCATCTCCAACGGCGCGGTGACCGGCGTAACGATCACCAAGCCCGGCTTCCAGTTCGATAATTCCAACCCGCCGAGCATCACCTTCAGCGGCGGCGGCGGCGGCACCGGCGCCATCGCCGTCCCGGTGATTGACAGTGAGGGTAAGATCGCTTCGGTGAACATCATCAACGGTGGTTCGAACTATGCCAGCGCTCCGACCGTGCTCATCGCCGGCCAGAATGGCAGCGGCGCCCAGTTCCGGGCGACCCTCTCCGGCGGCAGCCTCACCGGCGTGTTGGTGACCAATTCCGGCACCGGCTACACCGGCGTACCGGCCATCAACATTTACAGTGATACCGGCAGCGGTGCGACGGTCAATGCCAATCTGGCGGTCTTTGAGGTCGGCATTACGGCTCCGGGCAGCGGCTTCGTGACGCCGCCCACGGTGACCTTCACGGGCGGCGGCACCGGCGCTGCGACCCAGGCCGTGGCAGGCGTGCCCAATCTGAGGGTGGTCAGCCTGGGCACCAGCGTCGGCAGCAACTACACTGCGCCGCTGGCGGTCGGGTTCGGCGGCGGCGGCGGCGTGCAGGGCACGGCAAGCGCACCGGTAGGCGGTCAAATCCTCACCTATACGCTCAACATCGGCGGGTCGGGATATGCCACCCCGCCCACGGTGCTCGTCACCGGCGGCGGCGGCACCGGCGCTACCGCCAACGCGACCCTGGACGGTTCCGGGCACGTCAACGGCATCGTGATGGCTACGCCTGGCACCGGTTACACCACCGCCCCGACCGTCACCTTCAGCGGCGGCGGCAGCACCACGGCTGCCCAGGCGGGGGCCAAGTTGATGATCAACAGTGTTACACTCAGCACTCCGGGCTTCGGCTACGGCCAAGCGCCCGTGCTGTCCTTCACCAGCGGCGGCGGTGCCCAGGCTACCCAGGCCGCCCGGGTGGACGGCAATGTAACCTTCATGAATGCCTCGCGCACGGTGTCCGGCGTGACGATGACCAACGGCGGTGTTTACACCTCGCCGCCTACGGTCACGGTCAGCGGCGGCACCGGCGGCTCCTCGGCCACGGTGACTGCCACGTTGGGCGTTGACGCCCTGGTGACAACCGGCGGCTCGGGTTACAGCAGCGTACCGGCCGTGTCGTTCCTGGTTACCGGCGGCGGGTCGGGCGCGGCGGCAACGGCCTTGATGGGCGCCAGCTCGCTCTCGGTCCTCAACGGCGGTGCCGGCTATATCACGGCGCCCACCGTCACCATCAACGGCGGCGCTACGTTTACCAACGTGGCGTACTCGGGTACTGGAATCAGCAACTTTACCATCGGCGGTCAGGGCACTGCCGGGGCGGGCTACGTGAGCACGCCCACTCTAAAGGTTGAGGGCAACGGCACCGGCTTCACCGGTAGGGTGATGCTCAGCCGAACGCAACTGGACTCGATCTCGGTCACCAACGGCGGCTCGGGTTACAGCACCCCGCCCACGGTCACGATCGATCCCAACCCGACGGTAACGGCAGCGTGTAATCCGGGAATTATTACGGACGATATTAAGGACGGCGTGATCACCAACATCCCGGTGAGCAACGGCGGCTTGGGTTACACCAGCCCGCCGGCGGTGGTCGTTACCGGCGTGGATGCGCAGGGTAAGCCGTACTCAGGCGGCGCGGCCGCGCACGCGGTGTTGGACGGCGCCGGTCATGTCGCGTCGATCGTCATCGACGCCGGCGGTTCGGGCTACAGCACCACCGTGGCGCCGTCGGTTACGTTTGTACCCGGCACCGGCGGCGGCACGGGGGCGGCTGCGGGCACTCCGACCGTGCAAAGCGGCGTGATCACCAACGTCAGGCTGATCAGTGCCGGCATCGGCGGTTACGCCAGCGCGCCGGCGATTACGTTCAGCGGCGGCGGCGGCATCGGTGCAGCGGCCCACGCGGTTGTTTCGGGCGGTGTCCTGACCGACATCGTGCTTGACAACGGCGGCTCCGGGTACAGCGCCACGGGGCTGACTGTGAACCTCAGCGGCGGCAGCAGCGCGCTGGCCCACGCGACCATCGACACCAATCCGGCTAGCCCAAACTACCAAAAGGTGATCAGCATCGACTTGGATAATTCCGGCCAGCGTTTCGCCGGCACGCCGGTGGTCACCTTAAGCGGCGGCGGCGGCAGCGGCGCCACGGCCTTCCCCTACCTGATGCCCACCACCGTCGCCGACATCCAGATTGGCTTCGGGGGGGTCAACTGGAGCGATGCGCACGCCACGATCCTCGGCGGTACCGGCGCGACCGGCTCTGCCACGATCTCCGACGGGAAGGTCACCGGGGCCTCGGTGACCAGCGTTGGCGCCGGTTATTCCTCGGCACCGACGGTCACCATCAGCGGTAACGGTAGTGGCGCGTCGGCAACGGCGACCGTCTCGAACGGCGTGGTGACCGGGATCAGCGTCGCCAGCGGCGGCGTGGATTACGCTTCGGTGCCCACGGTGGTCTTCAGCGGCGGCGGCGGCACCGGCGCAACGGCGCACGCGGTGGTCTCTGGCGGCGGCGTGATAACCAGCATCGTGATCGATGCCGGCGGGACGGGTTATTCCACGACCACTCCGCCTACCATCACGCTCACCGGCGGTAGTGGCGGCCACGGCGCGGTCGCTACGGCCACCGTCAACAACGGCGTCATCACCGGCCTGACCGTGACCAACGCCGGTTCGGGCTACGCCGGGCCGCCGATCGTCGATTTCAGCGGCGGCGTCGGCAGCGGCGCAAAGGCGCACACGACCGTTACCAAGGGGCAGGTGACGGGCTACGTGATCGACAGCGGAGGAAAGAATTATAGCAGCTTCCCCGTTGCGTTCAGCACCGGCGATGGCTTAGCGGCCGCGCATGCGGTGATGGTCGGGACCGCGCCCAACCAGACGGTTTCTCAGGTTGTGATCGATACCCCGGGCAGCGGTTACACCGCCCCGCCCACGATCCTCTTCGCTGGCGGCGGCGGCAGCGGTGCCAGCGCGGCGGCAAGCGTCTCGTACGGATCGGTTACCGGCGTGGCCATCGACACTCCGGGCAGCAACTTCATTGCCCGGCCGGACGTGGCCCTCACCGGCGGCGGCGGCGGCAGCGCCAACCCCGCCCCCGCCACTCCTGCTTGGCTGTGGGGTGGTGACTCTGCTGGCGATTTTGGTAGCGCCGACCTGAAAGTCGTGGGCTTGGACTTCAGCGCCAATGGAACTGGCTATTGGAATGCGCCTTACGTGATCTTCACCGGCGGCGGCGGCAGCGGCGCAGCGGCTTCGACAACCATGTTCGTGACCGGCGTGAGCAACGCCGGCGTGCAAGGTATGAGTGGCGGCCATAGCTACTACAGCACGCCCACGGTGACCTTCACCGGCGGCGGCGGTGCCGGCGGCGCCGCGGCCGTGGCGAACGTGGGCGGCAATATCAGCCAGCCGCCCGGCGTGTTGCGGTTGGCCAACGGTTTCACTTCGGGCCGGGCCATCCTGCTCGCGTCCGACGGCGTGGTCGACGTTCCTGGCCCCACGACCAACACGGCGACCCTGACGGGTACCATTAGCGGCGCCGGCTCGTTGACCAAGACCAGCCCCGGCAAGCTGGTGCTCTCCGGTACCAACACGTATGCCGACGGCACGAAGGTGACCGGCGGCACCCTGGCGGTCACTTCCGATTTGAACCTCGGCGTGATTCCGGGCACCACCACCAGCAATTACACCGGCCAAGTGCGCACCAACCGGGTGGAGGTGATCGCGGGCGGGTCCGGCTATACCACGCCGCCCGCCGTGACGGTTACCAACGCCATCGGCGACGGCACCGGCGGCGGCGCCGTGGCGGCGGCGGTCATGGGTATTAAACCGACGGTGGTGCAGGGCGGCCAGTATGGCAGTGTGCCCAGCGTGACCATTATTCCCGCCGCCGGCGATACCACCGGCAGCGGCGCCGTGGCAACCGCCGTGATGGGGCTCGATAGCATTCCCGTTACGGCCAACGGTGCGGCGTACACCAGTGCACCCGCCGTGACCATCTGGTCCAACAACGGCAGCGGTGCGGCGGCCACGCCCTTGATGGGCGTGGGCGGCGCGACGGTCACCAACCGCGGCTCGGGCTACACGGCCCCGGCCGTGGTGAGCTTCCTGGGTGACGGCAGCGGCGCGGCGGCCACCGCCTCGATGGGTGTCGCCTCAATCTCCGTCAGCGGCGGCAACGGGAACTACTCCAGTGGCACTACAATCGGCTTCTCCGGCGGCGGCGGCGGCAGTGGCGCCGCCGCGACGCCGATCGTCGTCACTGGCACCATCACCCAGGTGATCATTACGAACCACGGCAGCGGCTACACCAGCCCGCCCACCGTGACCCTTGGCTCTACCGGTTCGGGGTCGGGTGCGACAACGGCATCCACTTTGGGGATTAGTAGTATCAGCGTAAACAGCGCCGGCAGCGGCTATACCTCGCTGCCGACCATGTATGTCACTCGTGACCCGAGCGATAGCACCGGCACCGGGGCCCAGGCCACCAACTGGCTCGATGTAGTCGGCATGAACGTGACCAGGCTGGGCATAGGGTACACGGCAACCACCGCCAACGGCAGCGTTGCCGTGGAACTCGATGGCGGCGCCGCGGGCTACGCGACGGTCTCCAATGGGCAGATCAAGAGCGTGGTCGTGACCAACGGCGGCCAAGGTTACGATCCTGGCAACGCGCCGACCGTCACTTTCACCGGCGGCGGCGGCAGCAGCACCAGCGCTACCGCGGTGGTCTCGGACGGCGAGGTCCTCGGCTTCCGCGTGACCGACGGCGGCCAGGGTTATACCGTTGCTCCGGCGGTCACGGTGATTGCTGCCGGTACCAACGGGTCGACCGGCAACCAACTCCCCACCGGCACCGCGGTGCTCGACGCGCCGTATAACTCGGGCAACCCGAACAGCGGCCACGTGGCCTTTATCACCCTGGGCAAGGCCGGTTCCGGCTACACCACTGCGCCCGAGGTCGTCCTCACCGGCGGCAATGCGACGGCACCGGCAACCGTTCAGGCGATTATCAATAGCAACGGCCAGATCACTCGTGTTGACATTTCCAATGGTGGCACGGGTTTCACCGGGGTACCTGTGGTGACCATTGGGTACGCTGGCTCCGGGAATACGCAGACCGGGACGATCGCCGGCGCCTCGGGTGCCAGCGCGACCCTCGGTGACGCGACCCTGCGCGTTATCGGGATGAACGCGACGAACGCCGGCACCGGTTACACCCTCCCGGCGAACGTCCAGTTCACGGGCGGTGGCGGAGCGGGCGCGGTCGTGACGGGTACTCTGCAGTTGGCGGGAGTGAGTTACTCCAGCGGCGGCAGTAACTACCTGACGGCACCGAGTCTCGGCTTCGGCAGCGGCGGGGGCGGCAGCGGCGCCTCGGCAACCGCGCATGTCGACGGTGTGGTGACCCTCAACGGCGGCGGGCTGCAAGCGGCCAACGGCTTTACGACCGGCCGCAGCGTCGTCCTCGGCCCCAGCGGTGGCTCGATCTCGGTCGGCGGTACCGACACGGCCACCGTGTCGGGCAAGCTCAGCGGCTTGGGGCAGATCAACAAGCTGGACACCGGCACCCTGGTGCTCAGCAATGCCGCCAACAGCCATATCGGCGGGACGATGATCACCGGCGGTACGCTGTCGGTGACCGTGGACGGCAATCTCGGGCCAACCAACTATACGGCGCCGCTACCCGGTGGTAGCTGGGCCGGCGCCGTCAGCAGCATCGTCAACGTTACCAGCGGCGGGTCCGATTACACCGCCGCGCCTCTGCCGGTCTTCACCGGCAGTGGCAGCGGTGCTGCGGGCACGACCCTCATGGGCGTGAACGCTGCCCTGACGGCCAGCGGTTCCGGATACGCCACGCCGCCGACAGTGAGCATCACGGGCGGCGGCGGGGGAGCGACGGCCAACGCCGTGATGGGCGTTAACTCGATCAGCGTGCTCAACGGCGGGTACGGTTACAGCAGCGTGCCGCTGGTCAGCTTCAGCCGCGGCAGCGGCGATACCACCGGGACCGGGGCCGCGGCCGCTGCCGTGATGGGGCTGGACGGTGCCATCGTCGCCAACGCCGGCTCCGGCTACAGCAGCCCGCCGACCATTGCGGTCACCGGCGGCGGCGGCGGCACGGGAGCGACGGCCACGGCGGTGATGGGACTCAACAGCGTTCCGGTCACCAACGGCGGTTCCGGCTACACCAGCCCGACCACGCTCACGGTAAACATCAATGGCGGGGCAACCGCCCAGGTCAACGTGATCAACGGGGCGGTCAATAGCATTACTCCGCTGACCCCCGGCAGCGGCTACAGTGACAGCAATACCCCGCCAAACGTCGTCTTCTCCGGCACGGGCGGGGCGAGTGCTAAACCAATCATCCGCAACGGCGGCGTGATCGGCTATACCATGATCGCCGGTGGCTCTGGTTACGACCCTCTCAATCCACCGACCGTTAGTGTGACCACCAGCGCTATTGCTACCGCGGTGGTGGCCAACGGGCGGGTGACCGGGATCACCATTACCGATCCGGGCAGCTACTTCACCTCTCCGCCGACAGTAACGATTAGCGGCGGCGGCGGCACCGGCGCTACCCTCGGCACCCCGGATCTGAAGCTGGTCAGCGTGGTGCCGGGTAACACGGGCAGCAATTATACCTCGCTTCCGACCCTGGCCTTCAGCGGCGGCAGCGGCGGCGGGGCGTCGGCTCAGGCCGGGCTGGCCGTGGTCGGTGTCACCATCAGCAACCCCGGCACCGCGTACACCAGCATCCCGAGCATGTCGTTCAGCGGCGGCGGCACCGGTGGCACTGCGGTGGCCATGGTTAACGACCTGAAAGTGGTGGGCTTGACCACGACGAACCCCGGCACCGGTTACAGCGGCGCGGCCACCGTGGACTTCAGCGGCGGCGGCGGCGCCGGCGCTACGGCGACGGGCAAGCTGCAGGTCGTGGGCATCAACCAGACCGGTGCGGGCAGCGGCTACCTGTCGGCGCCTGCGGTTTCCTTCACCGGTGGCGGCGGCGGCAGCGGCGCCGCGGTGACCGCCTACGTGCCCGGCGTGGTGACCTTCAACGGCGGCACGCTGCAACTGGCTAACGGATTTAACACCGCCCGCAGCCTCGTCTTAGGGCCCGCAGGCGGCTCGATCGGGGTGGGCACAGATGCTAGCCACACCGCCACGACCTCGGGTCCCATCAGCGGCATTGGCCCACTTATTGACATCGGCCCAGGCACGCGGCTGCCGTGCTTTCCCAATAACCTCTACATCGGCGGGACGGTCCTCAAGGGCGGTACGCTGCAGGTGGCGGTCGACGGCAAGTTGGGTGCCCCGTTCACCGGTGGGATCAGCGGCACGGTCACCGTCACCAGCGGTGGCTCCGGCTACACCTACCCGCCCTCGACCGCGAATGGTCAGTTGACCATCAGCGGCGGCGGCGGCACCGGCGCCACCGGTACGGCGGTGATGGGCGTTAACGCCAGCGTCACCAACGGCGGTTCGGGCTACACGTCGCCGCCCGCGGTGACCATCACCGGCGGCGGCGCCGGCAGCGGGGCGGCGGCCAACGCCTTGATGGGCGTTAAGTCGATCACCATCACCGATAACGGTTCCGGCTACACCGCCGCGCCCACGATCATGCTGGCCGGCGGCGGCGGCACGGGCGCCGCGGCCTCGGTCTCGTCGATGATGCTCAGCGGCGTCGGTCTGACCAGCGGCGGCTCGGCTTACAGCACGCTCCCTGGGCACTTGCCCACGGTGGCCTTCGGCGGCGGCGGCGGCGGCGGCGGGGCCAGCGCTACGGCGAGCGTGGCCGACGGCGTGGTAACCGCCCTGTCACTCGGTGCCCCCGGTACCGGCTATCCGAGCGCTCCGGTGGTTGGGTTCACCGGCACCGGCAGCGGCGCGGTGGCCCATTCCACCCTGGGACTGGCGAGTTTTGCTTTCCTCACCGGCGGGTCGGGCTACACCAGCGTGCCGTCGGTGACCTTCAACAACACCGGCACGTACGGCACCGGGGCCGCGGCCGCGGCGGTTATGGGTACAGGCAGTGCCCAGGTGACCACCGGTGGGTCGGGCTACACCGGCAACTTTACGGTGAACTTCACCGGCAGCGGCGGCACCGGGGGGACCGGCACCGCGATCGTTAGCGGCGGAGCGGTCACCGGTATCACGATCACCACCCCGGGCACGGGTTATACCGGCCAGCCCACCGTCGACTTTAGCCTCGGCGCGCCTGGGACCGGTGCGGCCGCGACCGCTTACTTGACGGTCAACGGCCTTAACATCACAGGCGCGGGCAGCGGCTATAGCACCATGCCGGTTGTCACTATAGCCAATCCTTCGTTGGTCGGCGGCACCGCGGCGTTGTTCAACGCACTGGGTACCATGACCGGCCTGGTGATCGACGCGGGTGGCTCGGGTTACTCCAGCGCCCCGACGGTCGCGCTGGTGAGCAACGGCTCCGGGGGCGTACTCAGCCCCGTGATCGCCGGCGGTGCCCTGTCCGACATCAGCATTGACGAGAGCGGCGAGAATTACCTTGCTCCGCCGACCGTCGTCATTACCGGGGGCGGCGGCGCGGGTGCCACCGCACACGTGACGGTATCAGGCGGGCTGATCACCAGTTTGACGATCGACAACCCCGGCAGCGGTTACACCAGCGATCCCATCATCACGCTGGACGTGGGCAAAGATGCAACGGCCACCGCGACCAAGAATGATGGCGTGGTGACCGCCATTACCCTGACGGCCCCCGGCACCGGCTACACCAGCCAGCCCACCGTCACTGTTACTCCCCTACCCGGCGATCCCGGCAGTGGTGCGGCGGCCAACGCTTACTTGGCCATCAACGGCATCAACATCACCGCTGCGGGCAGCGGCTACACCGGCATCCCGACAGTGCAGCTCTCGGGCGGCGGGGCGAGCAGGGCGGCGGCGGCTGTGGCCAGCGATCTGCAAGTGGTGGGCTTCATGATGACCAGCCCTGGCAAGGACTACACCATCCCGGCCACCGTCACCCTCAGCGGCGGCGGCGGTGGCGGCGCGGTGACGGCAGGCAAGCTGCAAGTGGTCGATGTGACCACCACCCCGGGCAGCGGCTATAAGACCCCACCCACCATCACGTTCGCCGGCGACGGCAGCGGTGCCGGCGCCACGGCCTACCTACCCGGCCTGGTGACTTTCGACGGCGGCACGCTCGCGGTGGATACCACCACGGCGACGTTCAGCTCGAACCGGCACGTGATCATCACGACCAACGGCGGAACGCTGAACGTCATGAGTAATGCCTTCGTGGCCGACTTCAGCACGCCCATTGGCGGCGTTTCCGGCCTCTTCGACGCGGCCGGCCCGGGTGGTACCTTCACGAAGGGCGGCTGGGGTACGCTGCTGATCGCCACCTTCAACAACTCGGCCACCTTCAACGTGCAACAGGGTGCCGTGACGATCGGCACGCTCAACATGGGGGCTACGGGCAACGTGCACGTGCTCGACGGCGGGTCGCTCACCGTCACCGGCCAGAGCTATCTGTCCGGCGCCCAGATAACGCTCGACGCTGCCACGGCCACGTTCAAGGGCAGCGGCGGAGCGAACCTGGCGATGATCGTCACCGCGGCGAAGACCGCGGCGATCAACGTGGATGCCACTATCACCGAAAGCCCGGCTAGCTTGAGCCTGGGCAGCGGCAGCATCCTCAACAAGGGTGGCCTGGGTACGTTGGCGCTGGCCACGGTGGGCGGTACGCCCGGCAGTGCCACCATCAACGCCACCCAAGGGGAACTGGATTTCAACGTTGCCGTTCCCGCCTTGGGGGGTCTAGGTGTCAGCGGCAATAGCGTGGTGAAGGTGAACGCCAATGTCGGCGCGTCGGGGACCCCGGTGCCGACCTCGGTTAGCGGCGGCGGTATCTTGAACCGGCTGGTGGTGGCAGCCTCGACGACGCTGACCACGGGGAATCTGACCGTGGCGCCCAATACCACGATCACCAAGACCGGGAGCGGCACGTGGATTATCAAAGGCACCCAAAGCTGGGGCGCCGGCTCGGTGATGCAGTTCGGCAGTACGACCCCTCCGGCCCCCGAGGGGCAAACGCAAGGGTCGCAAGGGCCGCAGGGCGTTCCGGAGCCCACGACGCTGGCGCTGCTGGCGATTGGGGCCTTGGTCCTGCTGTTGATCCGGCGGTTCAAGAAGTAAAGCAGACCGTCAGGCGCCGCGAGTCGGCCCCTGCGGCGGAAGATGAAAACGAGGGCCGTCCGGTTTCGGACGGCCCTCTTCTTTCTCCTCACGGTGGGATTGGCGAAACAGCGCGGGCTGAACTCTTAAGGATCGGCCGAAGAATAACTTCCGCAATTCGGAAGGGGACAGTCCCATTTTCGCTCGGGCGAAAATTGGGACAGTCCCCGACTTATTTCTCGGCCGATCCTAAGCTACGGCCGCACGCTGGCCTTTTCGGCGGTGGGGAAATCGGCAGGCACCTTCTGAGTCACCTTGCCGGTGGCGGCCCATTCCGCGCCGCGCTGAAAAGTGACGATGAAGACCACACTTTTGAGCTCTTCGGCGGTGTGCCCGAGCGCGTTCTGAAACACCCGTCCTTTGCCATAAGCCACCGTAAACAACAGGGGCTCGTGCTCGTCGGAGCCGCCTTTATCCGCGGGGGCGAAGGCGGTAGCGAGCACGGTGAGGTTTTCGGCGGGGCCGCGGAGCCAGCCGTAGAGTTCATCGGGCACGTGCATGAAGACCGGCGGCAACCCCTTCGTGATCGGGTGATCCGGCTCGCAGACAACCAGTTGGAACGGCTGCTTCGGCCCGTGGCCGCCGGCCTTTCCAGGCGAAGTGTCGCGAACGAACTTGCCGTCGCGAAGGCGAAGGTACACGCCGGCGTTCGCCCTGGGTTTCCCCCAGCCCAGGCCGATCATCTCGTTGTACTGTTTCCATTCGGGAAAGGACGCGCAGGCGAAGTGGTAGATCACCAGTCCGCCGCCGCCCTGGACGTAATCGACCAGCGCTGTTTGGGTCGCTTCCGGCCAGGCATCGCCTTGGTAGTTGGAAACCACCACCTTGTAGGCCGCGAAATCCGGCTTGAAGTTGCTCAGGTCCTGGCCTTTCGGCGGGGACGTGGCCACATCGACCGCAAACAATCCTGTTTCTTCCAGCAATTTCTTCAGGACCGGCGTGGTCCCCTTCCAATCGTGGCCGTTCTGACCATCGACGATCAGGGCCTTGTAGGGCGGTGCCGCCACCGCAACGGCAGTCAGCACCACCCAGACTGCTAGTGTGGCCAAACAGTGCTTGCGTGACATTCGATTCCTCCTGTGACTGAAGCCATAACAGCGGGTTAAAACGACTTACCCAGTGTAGCACGCCGGCCTGGAGGATTAAACCGACTGCTGGCAGGAATTGCTGCGCTATGGCCCGTCGCGAACAACTCGCAATGTGGGGCAGGTTGCCAACCTGCCGGAAACACGGCAGATTAGCAATCTGCCCCACGTGACGCAAATGCCGCCCTTCTGTGGGCAAGCAGCGCGTCCTGTCTTGATCCACTTGGAAATGGAATCACACAGTACCCGCTTAATCTGCCCAGGGGCGTGTCAGTACGGATTCCTCTTCTCTATTCCGAGAGATGTTAAAACCCACTGCGATAAGCATTTGCGCGAACAGAGAAGAGGAACCCGTATTTCCTCCCGACTCTGTACAATCCTCGCGCCTACTTTCCAATTCACGGTGAACCAATACAGTCCCAGGCGGCTGCTACTGCTGTTCGTCTTCTTCCTCGGGCAGCGCGAGGATGGCGTCGTAGGCCTCGTCATAGGACTTGAACGGGCCGCCGTCGATGACGACGCCACCATGCCGTTTGGCCGCCTCCTCTGCCAGTCCACCCGGTTCCATCTCGACGATCGTCAGGCCTTCATCCGTTTCGATGATCTCGTAGAGCAGCATGGCAGTACCTCCACGAAAACAGGGCGTGAAAAGCAGCCAACTTCTCCGACTCTCGTCCTTCTCCGGGGCTTGTCTGCCACGGGGAAAGACTCGATACACCTCCTATTTTAGCCACGGCGCGGAGTCCTGTGGACCCCTCGATAATGGGGTCCCGGCAAACGCCATGGCAATGGCATCTCCGCAGCTAATACTTTCGCGCTTGGCAACCGTCGCAACGGTGGCTTGCCATCGAAGATCGCAACTGCTGCAGGAAGGTGTCGATCAGGTTTTCGGCTTGTGCCGGTTCGATCACACGCGGATCATAGTGGAGTGTGAGGCCGAGCTGTCCGGCGTACGTCAGCGCGCCGAAGGCAGCAAAGGTGGCCGGTCGCAGCGGCGGGAGGAAATCGATTTGTTCCAGTACGGCACCGTCGAGTTCCAACCGCCCATGCCGTTTCGGCAGCGCGGGGTTGGTCAGCAGCGTGCCCAGATTGGACAGCACGCCGGTTGCCCAGCATCGGCCAGGGCCGAAGGCACGCACCAGGCTGTCGGGGAGCCTCTGCACGAGACCCATGCCGGCGACGAAGGCTCGTCCCAGTTGCAAACGCTTGATCTGATCCATTTCCCGGTGGATACCCTGCAGCAGGCGCTCCGGGTTGGCCAGGTCCTTTCCGCGACGGTCGAGGAATACCATGCTGACGACGTTCGCTGCGGAAAGTTGGTTGTGGTCTTCGGTACGCAGACTTATGGGCACACACAGCCGCAGCCGATCACCCGAGGGCCTTGAAAACTGCTGCATTCTCCAGCCGTCGACGGCTAGGAACCAATCGCGCACCAGGAGGTCGTTCAGCGTGACTCCCTGCCCGGACGCGGTCTCGCACAGCCGTAATGACTCGGCCACCGTGAGCTGCCGGCCAAGTGCGCTCGGGTAGTTCTCGGGGACCGCGTCGCGATCATCGCCCGGATCGTGCGGGGCGACAGACACAGGCCTGTGGACCAGGAACCGCCACGCGCGCGACAGCCCGACGACTTTCTGACGGACGACCTGCAAGAACTGCCCAGATAACGAGCCGAACCGGCCTCGCCGCTGTAAGCCCCCCTCGTCCAGGGCTCGAAGCCTTGGTGCAGCGCCCGTGGTTTGGGCGTAAGCCGTCAACAGGTCTTCCAGAAACACGAACGAACCCAAGGCATCACAGCAGGCGTGGTGGAATTGCGTCAACAGGTGGAACCGTGGATCGTCCTCGACAGCCCACAGCCGCAGCCCCGGTTCGCGGCGAAGGTCGATCGCACCAGCATGAGGCAAGCACGCGCCGTCACGTAGCGATACCACGCCAATCGTCGGCCAGGATGGGCTGGAGATCCACTGAAACCGCTGCCCAACTTGACGGACGATGGCACGGAGCAATGGGTGGCGAGCTAGCACGGTTGGGAGAAGAGCCTGGAGAACCGACAGGTTCAAGCGACCCGAGAAGTGCAGCCGAACGAAGAAATTCATGGGGTATGCCGGGCGGTCATCGAAGAGCATGTACCGCTCGAACGGCACCAGCGGCA